>OLRD01000370.1_pt1 | contig 38882 bp, 35 predicted proteins | sample 1672051 | NCBI WGS metagenome assembly OLRD01 (sample SAMEA3136640, study PRJEB25190) | human gut metagenome | biome: human gut; feature: human-associated habitat; material: faeces | place: Austria | collected 2013 | reverse complement strand
CGGGAGAGGCCTGCGGCGGAGATTTTTTTACGGGGGGGGGAGGGTATGAAAGAGGGAAGAGGGAAGAGGGAAGAGAGAAGAGAGAAGAGAGAAGGGATAAGGGATATGGGATGAGGGAGTTAAAGATTTTACCAAAATACAAATTATATGACATAAAAATTGGGGGGAGGGGTGTTTATAATGGTATAAGGGATATTGTAATATTTTGGAAAAATATTTAGGGTAAAGGGGCCTGGTGGATGCTTCGGTTTATAAGGGAAAGGGTTAGGGGGAGGCATAAAAAGCTGCTTCATGATTATATTGCTATCTTTTTTATTATGGGGACGGTGCTTTTTCTGTCTTTTTTTGTTATTGGGTATATTGCTGATTCTACGGCTATGGGGCAGTCACGGGGGGCTTCGCGGGTTATATATAAGCAGGCCAGGGAGCAGATGGAGCAGTTTGAGGAAGATCTTGCTAATATGCAGATGAATGTGGTTAAGGATGAATCTGTGCTTTGTTTTTTGGAGGCGTCGGATGTTTATGAGAGGCTGTTGGCGCTGGAGCGTGTGCAGGGGATGGTGGGGATGAACCGGAGGATTAACCGGAACCTGGAGAATATTATTTTTTATGATGAGGGCGGGAACCTGATTTTTGCTTTGGGGAATGTGTTTCTGGATAAGCCGGATCTGGAGCTGAATGAGATGCTGAATTTTTCGGGGAGGATGTGGGATGATGCGTCAAAGCAGGCCTGTTTTGAGGTGGGGCTGCCTGTTTATAAGGAGGATGTGGGAGGTTATACTCTGCTGGGGAGTGCTTATCTTTTGTTTAATGTGGGGAATCTTCAGGATATTGTGAACAGGGCGCTGCTGAATGAGGAGTCGGCGATCGCGCTTGTGGACGGAAGCGGAAGGGCGATTGTGAAGGCGGGTAAATGGGAGGATTATTATGGGGAGTATGAGGCGGATATGGAGGATAAGAGCAGGCTGGTTTATGCGGAGTATGTGGGGGCAACCGGCTGGAGGATTGTGAATGTGATTCCGAAAAAGGCTTTGCTTTCGGGAGCGTCACAGATGCGTAAAATTACGTATGTTGCTTTTTTTGCAATGGTTTCTATGATGGTGTTTTTGTGTGCCATGCTTTATAAGCATATTCTTTATCCGATTTCCAGGCAGATAGCGTTTATGGAAGGGTTTACGAAGGATACCCACCGGCGTATCGAGGTGCTGGAGGATAATGAGATCGGGGATTTGGCGCGGAAGATGAATCAGATGCTTGATGATATTGAGAAGCTGAATGGGGAGATTATAGAATCGAACCGGAAGTTTCTGGAAATGGAGTATGCCAAGAAGCAGACGGAGATGATTGCCTACAGGAGCCAGATTAATCCTCATTTTCTTTATAATACGTTTAACTGTATCCGGGGGATGGCTTTGTATCACGGGGAGAAGGAGATCGCGGATCTGACAATGGCGCTGTCCAGCTTTTTCCGGTACAGTGTGCAGGGAGAGGAAACGGTGACTGTGAGGGAGGCGCTGGAAAATCTGCAGCGGTATGCCCAGATTATCCAGTATCGTTTTAATGGAAAGCATAAGGTGACGGTGAATGCGTCCAGGGATGTTTATCTGATCAAAATTCCTAAAATGCTGATACAGCCGCTGGTGGAAAATGCGGTGCTTCATGGGCTGGAAACGAAGGTGGGGGAAGGAACGGTGCGTGTGGATGTCCGGCAGGAAGGGCAGGGGCTTGTGGTGCGGGTAAAGGATGACGGATGCGGGATATCTGAAGAGAAGCAGAGGGAACTGAAATGGGCGATGGAGTGCTTTGACAGGGAGGAAACGATTCCGGACGGCGGGCAGGGAATCGGATTTTTGAATGTTTACCGGCGGATGAGGCTTTTTTACGGGCAGGAAGCGGTTTTCACGGTGAGGAGTACGGAAGGGGAAGGAACGGAAATCAGGATGGTATTACCGGTGGGAGGCAGATGAGTATGTATCATGTTTTTTTGGCGGACGATGAGCCGTGGGCTTTAATGACTCTGAAAAATATGATTGAGTGGAGTGATTATGGCTTTGCCGTGAGCGGGGAGGCGGAGGATGGGGAGCAGGCCCTGGCAAGAATCAACAGGACGGCTCCGGATCTGATTATTTCCGATATCAGGATGCCGGGGATGGACGGGCTTGCCCTGCTTCAGACGATAAGGGACAGCGGGCTGAGAGCGGAGGTTCTGCTGGTGAGCGGGTATACGGATTTCGAATATGCCAGAAAAGCGCTGCGGTTCGGCTGTGCGGGTTATCTTGTAAAGCCGGTGGAAGAGAAGGAACTGACGGAGTATCTGGTGAAGATAAAGCAGCGTCTGGATGAAAATAAGGCGGCGGGAGAGGGAAAAGCCGGCGGGGATAAGCAGGAAGAGGGCTATCAGTCGGAAAAGCTGCAGGTACAGGCAATGGTAAAATACATACAGGAGCATTATGCACAGGCGCTGACTCTTCAGGTGCTGTCCGGTGAGTTTAAAATGAGTGAGAGCTATATCAGCAGTCTGATAAAGAAGAGGACGGGGAAGGGGTTCAGTGAGCACCTTATGGAAATACGGATCCGTAAGGCCCAGGAGTATCTGCGCACCACCAATGACAGCATAGAGACGATAGCGGAAAGAGTGGGCTATCCGGATTATTTTTATTTTACCAAGGTTTATAAGAAGGCAACCGGTATCAGCCCGGCAGCATACCGGAGACAGCTGTAGGCGGAAAAGGGGATTGGTGAAAACGCCTGACAGGTATCAGGGATGATTGTAAATGACTGTGCAGAATGGAGGGACCGCGGATAAAGCTGCCGCGGCCCTTGTTATTTTTGTATGAGAAAAGTCAAATATGTGACAAAAATAAAAAATTATATCCATACAAACGAAATCACGGGAATAGTAGAATAAAGCAATCAGGAAGCAATGCATTGTTCGGGGTTCAGGTTTGGCTGAACTGCACCTGGAAATCCAGAAGGAAAGAGGAATGGTTATGATGAGAAAAGAAGTAAGGAAAAGGAACGGGAAGGGCCTTTGTGCTTTGGCGCTGGCAGGAATCATGGCGTTCAGCCTGAGCGCCTGCGGATCATCCGCCCAGACCGGAGCGGCAGGGACGCAGTCCGGGCAGAGTGAAGCGGCAGGAGAAACCGCACAGGCAGGCACGGCGGCAGCATCGGAGGGGACAGGCGAGCTTTATTGGTTTTCCGACGTTTCCGGCTGGGGACCGGCAACGGCAAACTGGTCTGTGAAGGAATCTCCCGCAACACAATACATAGAAGAAAATTTCGGCCTTACGCTGAAAATCGAACAGCCTCCCACGGATGCGATCACCAAGCTGGGGCTGATGATAGCATCAGGGGAACTGCCGGATGTCATGTCCATTACGGATGCGGACATGTACAAGCAGCTGGTGGCGGCTGATAAGGTATGGGATATGAAGTCTTTCCTGGAAACCTATGATCCGGACTCCCATCTTCTGAAGGATTTCCCGGAGGATATCAAGCAGGCTCTGACGGATACCTACGGCGGCTGGTATTCTTATCCCAGCCATATGGAATCCAAAGATAACAGAGAGGTATTCCCTCCTGATGATCAGGTTTGGATCGACGTGGTGGAAAAGGGCAGCAACATGTGTATCATGTTTAATAAGGAAATCATGGATGCTCTGGGAATTACCCAGGAAGACGTGCAGACAGAGGATGGCTTCTATGCTGCCTGTGAAAAGGTGAAAACCTCGGGCTATCAGGTTGACGGACAGAGTGTGCTTCCGGTCGTCCTGCAGTGCAACCTTTGGATTAACAGCAGTCTGGACGGTATCGTGGCATGGAACTTCGGCGCGGTGCCGGTAGATGAAAACGGGAATTACAGACATACGGAGCTGAGCCCCGGCTATAAGAACGGACTGAAATTCCTGAACAATCTGGTACAGGACGGGTATCTGGATGTAAATACCCTGACCATAGATGAGACTGCACTGAAAACCTATCTTGACGCGAAGAGAGTATTCTGCTGGATCGGAAACCAGGCGCAGCAGGACAAGACAAATATGCCGTGGGTATCTTTCGGCCCGATTCTCGCCTCCAACGGAGCCAGGCCGGCTATGCCCGTAAATCAGTCCGCAGGAACCGGATGGATTCAGACGCTTGTATCCAAAGACTGTAAGAACCCTGAAAAGATCGCCAAACTGTTAAGCTGGGCTTCCAGCCAGGAAGGGCTGCTTGTCAACTACTACGGCACAGAAGGAACTGATTATACAATAGATGAAAAGGGCATTGTTACAAGGACGGAGGAAGGAACAAAGAAGCTGGCTGAAGAGTATGACAATAATGTGCTGATGTGGCCGTTTGCCAATACCTCTTTTGAAAGAAATACGGAGCCTGTTCCCGATCCCACAAGCAACAGGGGCGTTGAAGTTGCCCTGATGCCTGCTCTGGGCAATTATGCCGATACATATATTTATGACGAGTCTCTGCTCGGCTTCAGGAACAGTACGGTAATTGAGCCTTCCAGCGACCTTGGCATCAAGCTTTCCCAGGTAAAGACTTATCTGGAATCCCAGAAAGCTAAAATTGTTACGGCAGCTTCCGATGAAGCGTTCGAAACGGAATACCAGAACATGATCGATACGCTGAATCAGTATGAGATTACAGCCATAGACGAGGAATACAACAAGGTATATCAGGAGTATTGTGAAAAGAAGGGCAGCAGCATAGAAGATGTGAATGCCGATCTGTACAAATAATATCTGCATGTAAACCTGCCTCAAGGAGTGTATGGGAGCCGGAAAGCTTCCATACATTCTTTATGCATAAGGGCATGTATTATCTGCCTGAAGAAAGACGGAGGTTCCATATGAAAGGGAAAGAGAAAAAAAGGAAAGGGTTCCGTTTGGGCTACGACAGGGCCACCCAGCTCCAGCTGCATACGCTCATGCTGCCCGGAACCGTTCTGATGCTGCTGTTCAGCATAGTGCCGCTGTTCGGACTGCTGCTGGCCTTTAAGAATTACAGTGTCATAGAAGGAATCAAGGGAGTCTTTACCAGTCCCTGGTATGGCTTCCAGAATTTCAAGGTGATATTCGGCAACTTCGACTTCAAGCGGATGCTGGTGAATACCCTGGGAATAAACCTGATTGGCAACCTGGTGAATATTGTGATGGCAATACTTTTTGCCTTATTCATCAATGAAATTGCACGCCCTAAATTTAAAAGCTTTGTACAGACCGTGACTTATATGCCCCATTTTATATCCTGGGTGGTATTCGGCGGAATTGTTATCACGCTGCTGAGCGGTGACGGAGGGCTTTTCAACCAGATCCTGCTGAAACTGGGAGTCATTTCCCAGCCTGTCGTCTTTATGGCGGAGCCGAAATATTTCTGGGCCATAGCGATTATATCCAATCTGGTTAAGGAACTGGGATGGAGCACGATTCTTTATACCGCCGCGATTTCCGGCGTGGATCAGGAGCTTTATGAGGCCGCGGATCTGGATGGCGCGGGCAGGCTGCAGAAGATGAGATTTGTAACCCTTCCGTGCATCAAGGGAACGATTGTGATTATGGTTATTTTCGCTGTCGCAGGCATTATGAACAACAACTTTGATCAGCTTTATGTACTGCAGAATTCTTTTAATCTGGAACGCAGCGAGGTCATTGACACTTACATTTATAAGGTTGGCCTGCAGCAGCTGCAGTTCGGAATGGCGGCGGCAGTTAATATTTTCAAATCCATACTGGCAATCATCCTTCTGACAACTGCCAACTTTGTATCCAACAAGCTGACAGACAGCGGGCTGTTCTGAGCGGAAAACGGAGGTTTCCTATGAATAAAATCAAATCAAGAAGGGAGAAACGCTTTTCCGTTCTCCTGACGATAGTCATGGTACTCGTTATGGTGATTACGGTTTACCCGGTATGGTATTCCCTGATCAATTCCCTGAACAGCGCCCAGGACATTGCAAAAAACGGCTATGCCATGCTGCTTCCGGGTGAGTTTTCCCTGGAAAGCTGGAAGTCGGTGCTGAAGAATACGGATATATTCCGGGCATTCGGCATCACTCTTTCCAGAACCCTGATTGTAACAGTGGTACAGACCCTTTTTACAGCCATGTTTGCCTACGGTTTTTCCAGGGACAATCTGGTGGGGAAAAAATTCTATACGGTGCTCGGCTTTATCAGCATGTACTTAAACGGCGGCGTTATCGCCTATTTTATCCTGTTCAATGCCATGCATATATACAATTCCTACTGGGTGTATATCCTTCCGGCGCTGTTCGGAGGCTTCTATAACGTGATCATTTTCAATACCAACTTCAAGGCCATACCGGAATCCCTGTTTGAATCGGCTAAAATTGACGGGGCCAGTGAATATACCATATTTTTCAGGCTTGTCATCCCCCTTTCCAAACCGGTTATCAGCGCTCTGGGGATTTTTACGGCGGTGGCCACCTGGAACGATTACACCCAGACCCTGTACTATACCAAATCCTCGGAAATACAGACGCTGTCCTATTACATGCTTTCCATCACCAAGGCCAGCGCATCCGCCGCACAGCTGGGCGAGACCATGAGTGCGGGCGCTGCCTCCGTGCTGACAACGGTATCCAACTCCTCAGCTAATTACAAGACTATTGAGCTGGCCTGTATGGTGCTGTCGGCGCTGCCGCTGATCATCATGTATCCCTTTGCCCAGAAATTCTTTGAAAAAGGGGTTATGGTGGGTTCGGTGAAAGGATGATTGCCAGACGGATGAAAATGTGACAGAATAAGAGAAGAATAACCGTATTGGGAAGGGATGGAGGAAACGATAATGGCAGTGATTCAGGTGGAAGAGAATTGGACACAAAAGCCGGTGGACCGGCGGATTTTCGGGAACTTTATTGAATCGGGCTTCGGGCGGCAGGTAAACGGGATGTGGAGCGAGATGCTTTACAACCGCGCATTCCGCGATGTTCCCGCAATCAAAATTGCCACATGGGAATGGCTGGGACTGGATAAAGAGCATTATAACAGTGAGGCGCCTTTCTGGCACAGCGGCTATGAGGAAAATGACTGGCAGCTGATCGGGGCGCCTGAGAGGTCTCATACCTGCGGGACTCATACCCATAAGGGAACAACCTCCCTGTTGCTGGAAAACAGAGACGGCGGAGAGTGCGGACTCAAACAGGAAGGGCTTCATCTGAAAAAAGGAAAGAAGTACCGCTTCCGTCTGTTTGCAGGAATCCGCGGTGATATGAGCGAGGCCGGATTAAATGGATTCGGGGACACCATACATACGGAGGAAGAGGAAAAGCTGACAGTAAAAATCGGGAAACAGCAGACCTGTTTTTCCCTTACCTCGGTTCCCCGGCTGTATGAATGGGAATGGGAGGCCCGGGAAGATGAGATAACGGATATCCGGATTACATTTACGTTCCGGGGAACGCTGGTTCTGGCCTTTGCCTCCCTGATGCCGGACGATAACCTGGGCGGCTGGCGTGCGGATGTGGTGGAGAAGCTGAAGGAAGCGTCTCCCAGCGTGGTGCGTTTTCCGGGAGGCTGCTTTGTCAGCTTTTATAACTGGGAAAGTTCTATCGGGGATCGGGATACCAGAGAGCCGCAGCCCAGCTTTTACTGGGGAGGCCTGGAAGAAAACGATGTGGGACTGGATGAATTCCTGCATCTGTCCCGTCTGGTTGGTTTTGTACCTCAGATCTGTTTTAATATGATGACCTCCGATCCCTTTAAGGCGAGACAGCTTGTGGAATACCTGAATGCGCCTGAAACCGTGGGAATGGGACGGCGGCGTATGCTCAACGGGAACCCGGAGCCCTATGGGGTTAGGCTGTTTGAAATGGATAACGAACCGGGAAGAAAATGGACTGCACGGCAGTATGCGCAGAAGTGCGTGGAATTTGCCAGGGAAATGCGCCTGGCGGATCCCGGAATTGAACTGATGCTGGCAGCTTATGCCTACGATCCGGAGCTTCTTCCAATGATGCTGGAAATCGCAGGAAAAGAGATCCAGTATGTGATATACAGACAGGGCAATCCGGAATTCGTCCATCAGATACTGCCTGTAATCCGGGAATATAACCGGAAGAACGGAACCAATCTGAAGCTGGTAAATACAGAATGGCTTCCTTCCTGCCACAGCCCGGAGCCCTTTGAGGATCCCCGGATGCCACTTGACTTCAGATGGCATGGAGAGGTGACAAACGACTATGCCAATATTTTCGGGACCCAGCAAATCAGCTGGAATTATGCCCTTAACGGCGCGCACAGGCTGCTGGATTATATCAGCTACGGCGGAGAATTCGCCCTTGCCAATTTCAACAATATGTGCAATACCTGGGGGCAGAATATTATCGAGGCTACAAAGGATACCTGCTATCTGTCCTGTATGGGCAAGGTGTTCGCCATGTTTGCCCGTGTTTTCGAGCCCTGTACTGCAGCGGAGGCCCGGACAGGGGATGAAAAGCTTTTTGCGCTGGCTGTAAAGACCGTTACCAGGAAAAAGCAGCTGTATCTCATCAACCATTCGGGGAATGACTGCCATACCGAACTGCCGGAAGGAAAATGGATATGCCGGGACGGCCTGCAGGGGAATGGCCGGATGGCTCATGAGACGGAGGACGGAAGCTGTGCAAAAAGGTGTCTGGCAGCTCCGGAGGGATCATGGATCCTTGTTCCGGGACTCAGCTTTTTATGCCTGGAAGAATCGCAGGATACGGAAAGCATTGCATTTATATAATGGTTAAATAATGAAAAAGCCCGTCTGTTATTCTTATTATGTGAGTTCCTTTATGCAAAGGAACTATACAAAGTAAGAATACGGACGGACTTTTTTACCGGTTATCAGTCGTTCAAAGAGATGAACTCGTATTCCCGGCTTCCAACGCCGAGCTCGGCAGCGGCTTCTACCGTATGGACGCCATTGCGGGATTCGATCCGTTCAAGCAGATCCTTTTTCCCCGGATCCTGGGAAGCATAGACGAGATCCAGGCAGGCCTGATCGAGAGCTACGGGATCGAGAGAAGAAAGGATACCGATATCGGCCATCTTGGGATCCTCCGCTACGGCACAGCAGTCACAGTCCACGGACATGCTGCACATCACATTGAGGAAGGCGATATTGCCTTTTTTATAATCCATAATGGATTTTGCCGCATCGGCCATGGATTCCAGGAAGGAATCATGATCGGCTGTCCAGATTTTATCGGGGTTCCCGGCTCCGTGGATGTGAGCCTTGCCATGAGAGGAGGCTATGCCGATAGAAATATTTTTCAGCGCTCCGCCGAACCCGCCCATGGGATGCCCTTTGAAATGGGAAAGAACGAGAACGGAATCATAATTCTTGAAATGATCGCCCACATAATTTACAGAAAGCTGTTTTCCACCCGATACCGGAAGTTCCGTTTCTCCTTCCTCATCCATGATATCCACCTGAAAGAAACGGGTCCAGCCATGGGACGCCATAGTCTCCCAATGCTCCTTCGTTGTATTGCGTTTTCCTTCATAGGCTGTGTTGCATTCCACAACGGTTCCCTTTACATGATGGATGATCGGCTGCATGAATTCCGGGCGGATAAAATTCTGGTTGCCCATTTCACCGGAATGAACCTTAACAGCCACTTTCCCGGGAAGACGGAGGCCCAGGGCTTCATACATCTGTATCATGGCTTCCGGGGTGATATTTTTTGTAAAATAAACCTTTGATTTTTCCATTTCAAAACCTTCTTTCCTGACTTTGCCGGACTGATGCTGAAAATCAGCCGGTGCTTTTTGTTTAAGTAATAGCGGTGACAGTAAAAGTTTACCCCCTGGAGTTAACTTTAAGTCAAGAAAAAAATGCAGCAGCGCCGTAAAATATTTGATTAAATTCGTATCAGAAGATATTCCAATTTATCTGTTAGAGAAAAGAAATAACAGATAAACCACTTTTATACATAGTGAATACTTTATTTCAAAAGGAATCAGTTCCGGATTATTATATAAGTCATTTATTATATGTTCTTCAATTCCGGATATTTTTGATAATATAGAGTTGTTAAGGTGGTATCTGGCATATAGTTCATCTATATAAGCGGTTAATCTTGCATCATCACTAATGGTATTTAATAATGAAATAGCGGCAGTTTCTGTATCAAGAGACATTAACTTTTGCTTGCTGACTATTTTTCCATCACTGATATTTGTACTCTCAATATCAAACAGGACACATAATTCTTGTTCGGTGAGATTATATTTATTTTTCAGTATCTGCATTTCTGTCGCAGTATCGTTACCGGCAGTTATGTTGTTGATATACATATTTGATTCCTCCCATTATTCGTCTGGCAACATGTTTCTGGCCTGGTGCTGTGCCTTTTTTGTTATAAGTGATACGCATATAAATATTATATAGTATTTCCCTGTTTCAGCAATGCAGCAGTAAAAGATCATAAATTTATCAGAATCTATATTGGCCTGTTCAAAAGACTGTGCTATAATCAGTTCATCTTTTAATCTCATTTAATTCACGGCAGTTCTGCCGCAAAATTCCGTATCTCATATCTATACCAAAAAGGAGGGATGCTTATGTCTGATTTCTGTTTGTAATGGTTGAAGCAATTCCTGTAAATATGATAAAATAAAGGAGAATTTAAATGACAGACAGTAAAAAAATGATTCCGCTCAGTGAACTGACACTGTTGGATCGTTTCCTTTTTGATGCAGTTATGGAAAATGATGATATCCATAAGACGATTTTGCAGATAATTTTAGGTAGGGATATCGCCCTTTTAACAAAAAATCAAACAGAGAAGGAACTGAGGACAAGCCCCCTTTTACGTTCGATTCGAATGGACGTATATGCTATGGATGAAGAAAAAATCATCTATAATTCCGAAATGCAGAAACAGCTGAAGTATGATTTGCCGAAAAGAAGCAGATTTTATCAGTCACTGATGGATGCTTCCCTGTTGGAGCCGGGATCCATTCATTTTAATTTATTAAACGATACCTACATAATAGTTATAACACCATATGACATTTTCGGACTGGGGAAGTATAAATATACCTTTCGGGCCAGATGTGATGAGGCTTTGGACTGCATTCTTCCTGATGGTGCCGTCCGTATGTTCCTTAATACCAGGGGCAATAACAGAGAAGAGGTTGGAGCGGAACTGGCCGGTTTTCTGGAATATGCCGAGAAGACGGATGAAGAAACCATGTTAAAAACAGGGAGTGATGCCGTCTGGAAAATACATGAACACATTTCTAAAATAAAAGCCAGTGAAGAGATGGGAGTGAGATATATGCAGGCATGGGAAGAAAAAGTGCAGGAACGTGAAGAGGGCCGTTCGGAAGGGCGTGCTGAGGGCCGTGTTGAAGGGCGTGCTGAGGGAAGAAATGAAGGGATTGAAGCTTTCATACTGGACAATCTGGAAGAGAAAAAGACGGGAGAGCAGATATTGCAGAAACTGATGAAGAGATTTTCTTTGAGCCGGGAAGAAGCCGAAGGGTATTTGCAGAAGTATAGCGGAAGCACAGAATAGTTATGTCTTCTTTTTTATATGACAGCCGAAGTTAAAAATATGTATAGGATTAAAGCTTAAACAAAAAAAGGGAAAGTCCCGGCGTTTTATGCGTTCTGGACTTTCCCTTTCACAATATTTAATTAAGCCACTGTTTATATTTAACCCTTTACGGCGCCAATGGCAATGCCTTTGACGAAGTACTTCTGAAGGAAAGGATAAATAATCATAATCGGCAGAACACCCATTACAGTCAGAGCCATGCGAACCGAGGTAGAAGGAAGGTCGGCGGTGTTTATATTGCCGCCCGACTGTGCCTGCTGCCGCAGAGAATCGAGATTTCGCTGGATGTTCATCAGCAATACCTGGATACTGTACATTCGGTCGTCGTTAAGATAATACAGACCGTTCATCCAGTCATTCCAATAAGCCAGCCCAACCAGCAGACCTATTGTGGCGATGATAGGCAGGGCCATAGGAAGAACAATACCGAAGAGAATTTTAAATTCATTTGCACCGTCTACCCGGGCCGCCTCAATGACGGCATCAGGGATGTTGGCGGAGAAATAGGTCCGCATCATGATGACGTTGAAAGCGCTCATCAGCAGATTGGGGATAAGCAGAGCGAATATAGTGTTGCGGATATGGAAGGATTGAGTCCACATCAGGTAAGAGGGTACCAGGCCGCCGGAAAACAGCATGGTGAAGAACAGATAGAAGGCAAATATATTCCGGCCCGGCAGCTCCTTACGGGAGAGCGGATAAGCATACAAGGTGGTGAACAGCAGGTTGCATATCGTACCGATCAGAGTCACCAGAAAAGAAATGCCATAGCCGCGGACCACTGCGGCGGATTTCGTAAACAGATACTCATAGGCATAGGTGCTGAATTTTGCAGGAAAAAAGCTATAGCCGTTCGTAATCAGAGTCTGTTCCTCGGTGAAGGAGGACATAATCAACAGGATGAAAGGCGCAATCGCGCATATAATGAGAAAACTCAGCAGGATGTGGGCAAAAATTTGGAACCCTTTTCCATTTTCTACCATAATCTGCTACCTCCTTCTTAAAACAGGGAGCTTTCATTATCCACCTTGCGGACAATGAAGTTGGCGGTTACTACCAGTATGAATCCTACAACGGACTGATATACGCCTGCTGCGGAAGACATACCGATGTTGTTGGTCTGCATCAGGCCTCGGTATACATAGGTGTCGATGGTCTGGGTCACGCTGATCAGGGGACCGGAATTCTGGGGTACCTGATAGAACAGACCAAAATCGGAGCGGAAGATACCGCCCATAGCCATCAGAGTCAAAATGATAATTGTAGATTTCAGTCCGGGCAGTGTGACGTTCCAAATTTGCTGCCAACGGTTGGCGCCGTCTACCACAGCAGCTTCATACAAAGTATGATCAATGCCGCAGATGGTGGCATAATACAGGATCATGTTATATCCCAGGCCCTTCCAGATATTGACAATCACCAGAATGAACGGCCAATATTTCGGGCTGTTGTACCAGTCGATAGGCTTTGCTCCAAAAGCCGCCAGAAGGGAGTTGTTGATATAGCCATTACTGGTGCTCAGGAATGCAAATGCCAGATAGCTGACGATAACCATGGAAATCAAATAAGGGATCAGGATTACGGTCTGGTACAGCTGCTTGGCTTTTTTGCTGCGGATTTCGTTGAGAATAATAGCTACCGCAACAGCCAGTACAGTCCCCAGTGTAATAAACACCAGATTGTAGAGCAGGGTGTTCCGGATCATGATGAAGGCATCGTTTGTACGGAACAGAAATTCAAAATTTTTAAATCCGCACCACGGACTGCCATAGATGCCGTCTCTGGCATTATACTGCCGGAAAGCGATCTGGATACCGAACATGGGAATGTAGCAGTTGATAAACAGATAGATAACGCCGGGCATGAACATCAAATAAAGGGGCCAGAAACGCTTCATCGTTTTTCCGACTTTCTTCATATTCATTCCTCCATCGTAGATTTGATATTATGTAAAGAAGAGGCGGGCTGGGAGCTTCCCATACCCGCCTTCCTTTTGCTTCATGATTCATATAGATGCCTGTTTTAAAGCTTATTTTTTACTGGCCAGGAATTCATCCAGCTGCTTCTGTTTTTCTGCAATGATATCATTGATTCCGGCGCTTTCCAGTTCTGCAATAAACTTGGGAAGGTTTTCATCGGGATCCATAGCACCCCAGCGCAGAGCGGTGTGATATGCGGAAATTACATTGTTGCAGGCGGTAACCTGATTCAGTACGGGATTGCTGTCCCAGGAAAAACCATGAGCAGGGCTGGCAACGCCGCTTTCATTGAACTTGTTAAGCTGTTCCCACAAATCAGCCTCGCCGCCCTTCCAGATAGGTGTGAGCTGCTGATTAGGCCATCCCCAGTCAACGGAAGAATAACCGCTGGCGTTAGGGTCAACACCTTCAGGAGTAGTGATAAAGGTCTTGGTGTCATCGGTATATTCCCAATGCTTGCCTTCAATACCATTGATAAACAGGTTGGATATCTCAGGGTCGGTATACATCAGGTTCCACAGCTCCATTGCCTTCTCAGGATGAGGGGAACTGAAAGGAATGATGAGAGAATTGCCGTTGGAAACATCGGTATATTTGTAGGGCTCGATCACCTTCATGAATACGACTTCTTTACCGTTGGACTTATAGTTTTCCAGCTCCTTGCCGGGTTTCCAGTTCTCGAACATGGCAAAACCATTGCCGGAGAGCAGGTTGTTCTCTGTAGTTGTGGTGGCATCAGGCATGATCAGGCCTTCCTGATTCCATTTGTACATCATTTTACAGAAGTTACGATAGCTGTCCGTAGCATAATAATTCACGACTGTGGTGCTGTCATCAAAAGCATTCTCCAGAACACCCATGTTATCGCCCAAGGGATCAACAGGCAGAGTTTCCTGCATACCGCCGGCGCTCCATGTAGGAACCAGAGGATACATATCCGGATAAGCTTCATGAACCTGAGTCAGGATTTTGTACATATCATCGTAGGTGCCCATTTCAGGAACTTCAATGCCCAGCGCATCCACGATGTCCTTACGCATGGAGAAACCGGCAGAACGGGAAGTATCCTTCATGTCGGGGAGGGCATAGAGTACGCCGCCGAACCGACAGGCATCCAAATCCACAGGATTGATTACTCCGAGAGCGCCCTGTCCATATTTTTCAACAAGGTCATCCAGAGGTGTTGCATAGTTATTGCGGACAATAGTAGCCAGCTGACCGGCAACATTATTGTAATTCAGAAGGTCGATAGGCTCGCCGGAGGTGAGCGCCAGATTGATCTGTTCTGCATCCTGACCGCGAACCAGTTCGATTTCAACCCCGATTTTCTCCCGGGTGATTTCGCTGATGGCAGCGGCAACTTCTTTACAATCTTCTGTATCGGCAGTGCCGACGCCCCAGACAACAAGCTTTACAATATCACCTGTATTCTCAGTGCTGCCGGTATTTCCGGCGCTTTTGTCTTCCGTGGAAGAGTTTGCATTATCTGAATTTCCTGTACTGCCTGTACTGGTGCTGCCGCATGCAGCTAAACTTGCTGTCAGGACGCCTGCCAACAGAACTGCAGCACTCCGTTTCCAAAATTTACTCATTTTACGCCACTCCTTGTAAGATTAGTAGTAGTTATTAACGCCCCTCTCCAAGGGCAGTATGCCGTCATGCAGGATATTGTATATTGGTCCCCTGAACTGTAAACCGTCTGAAAAAGGATTCCAATTATTGTTCCCTGCATTTCAGATATGTGTGATTACTGTCAGATACATCATAGATATTTTCGAAGGTCTGCTCTAACAGATTGCCCACTGTAAAAAAGTCCGGACATCTGTTTCACCATCTTTCTTATCCTCCCCCTTTCCATAACGTTAGTTAAACCAATTTGTTTGTGTAAAATCCTCCCCCTTTTTCTGTGTACTCTTTGATTTTTCAAGTCAAACACCCTTACAATGGATGAATCAACCCTGAATTTTGCTGTTGTTCAGTTGCCTGTTAATAGGCGATCCGCATTCCTGTTTATTTTTTATATTTATCGTTAAACTAAATTTATATTATATAATGTGTTAGCATTGTAACATTTGTCAATATAAAATGAGCATGGTTTCGTAATTTTGGGATAATTAAACAAAAAATATAGCTAAACTTTGTAAAAGTTTGCCGCTTGCATCGTTAAACTGAATATGGTATTAAATTGCGAATATAAGAGTATCAGAAATCAGAAGACAGCTGAAGCTGGCAAAAGAAATTTTTGTGTAACACAAACCCCAACAAAATTTCCGATTGCCATTTCCTTCCTCATATGATATATTTCCCCTTGAAGATAAAAGAGGGTTTCTGAAGGCGGAGGTTTATTCAGGAGCTCTCTTTGTCTTTTTCCCGCAAAAAGGGAAATACCAGGAAACTGTTGAACAACACATGAAAGGAAGGCAACAGATGATGAAAGTAGAAACGATCGAGAATATGTGCGGCGGAAAAGGACATGTGATCATTAAACATATCCTTGGAGAAAAGGAACTGAACGGAAAGTGCGGGCTCTATGCCGAGGTAGTAATCGAACCGGGCTGCACTCTCGGCTATCATGAGCACCATAATGAAAGTGAAACCTATTATATTCTGTCCGGTACCGGCGATTATGACGATAACGGCACAGTACGTCCTGTAAAAGCCGGAGATATAACCTTTACACCCGACGGCTGCGGCCATGGCCTTGTGAATACCGGTGATACCGATCTGGTTTTCATGGCGTTAATCATACTTGACTGATTGCGGCAGCAGATACTGCTCCCGCTTTTTCAGGTCAGTCGGCGGAAGCTGCGCGGAGATATCCCTTTAACCTGTTTGAAAAATTTACAATAATAGCTGGCGCTGTGAAAGCCGCAGGCATAGGCGATTTCCGTAACCGTCTGCCGGGTATCGGAAAGAAGGGGCAGACTCTTTTCAATGCGATAGGTCAGAAGGTAGGTGATTGGAGACACCGAAAGATGTTTCCGGAACAGGCGGCTGCAGGTGCTTTCGCTGATATGAAAGGACGAGGCAAGTTCTTTCAGCGTAATGGGATCCATATAATGGAGATCGATAAAATGCAGCATTTCCTTCAGGAGCTCCACATCCCTTCCTCCGCTTTGCATCGGTGCGAAGGCAGAAGGCCTGTGGACGGCAAGGTTATGAAACAGAGAGAGGATATGGCTTTGAACCATCAATTCGAAGCCGTATCCTTTTTTCTGCGATTCTTCATACAGGGACTCCATAATGCGGACACATTCCGCCTCCCAGGAAATATCCCCATGAAAAATACAGCTGGAAAAGCTTTTGTTCCGCATCAGGGGGAGCAGGTATTTTTCCATGACAAGACTGTCAGGAGACGACTGCAGAAGCTCCGGAGCGAAGACGAAATTATGCATGATACAGTTTTCACAATCCACAGGAACAATGCTGTGGAGGACGTCAGAATTGATAAAAAGGCCGTCGCCCTCCTTCAAAAGACAGGAATCCGATGCGGTCAGAAAGGATGCCTGGCCGGACACTACCGCGGTGAATTCAAATTCCCTGTGCCAATGCCAGGGAATATAGCCGGCAGGATATAAGGATAGATCATCCAGATAATCCTGAAAAGGAAAAGCCCTGGAGCCATGCTTTGTTAATTCCTGTAAATCGGCCCCGATTTCTATATTGACTGGTTTCATTGAGAAAATCCCCCATAATGACCGGATAATTATAAAATATGCACTTACTATGACTAAAAAACGCTATTTTTATATTTTCAGTGACTTTATAATACTAAATTGTCGGACACTTTACAAGCATATTGACAGAAGAGACTGGAAAGAGAGATTAGAGCCATGGAAAACTATGTTGTCAGCGGAAAAAAATCGGTATTGAAAAGCTACCGGCATACCCTATATGCCAGCTATCTGGGCTATATCACCCAGGCCATTGTAAATAACTTTGTCCCCCTTCTTTTTACCACATTTATTGCTTCTTACGGGATTTCCCTTGAAAAAATAACATTGCTGGTCACCATTAATTTCGGTATTCAGCTGGTGGTGGATCTGCTGTCCCCCCGCTTCGTGGATCGGATTGGTTATAAAACCTCGATTATCATTGCCCATGTCTTTGCCGCCCTGGGCCTGGCAGGTCTTGGAATCTTTCCGGATCTTCTGCCGGATCCCTATGTGGGGATGCTGGCCGCCATTTTCTTCTATGCAATTGGCGGGGGGCTGATCGAGGTGCTGATAAGCCCTATCGTAGAGGCCTGCCCCTTTGATCAGAAGTCGGCGGCAATGAGCCTGCTTCATTCTTTTTACTGCTGGGGACATGTGGGCGTTATCCTGATTTCTACCCTGTTTTTCGCCCTGGCCGGAGTACATAACTGGAGAATCCTCAGTTTTATATGGGCGTTGGTTCCCCTGCTGAACGCGGTATATTTCTGTCTTGTACCGGTTCGTTCCCTGAACGAAGGAGGGGACAGCATGTCTGTAAAAGAGCTGCTTTCCGGCAAGCTGTTCTGGATATTTGCCCTTCTCATGGTATGCGCGGGAGCATCGGAGCAGGCTATGAGCCAATGGGCATCGGCCTTTGCGGAGTCCGGGCTGAAGGTGTCCAAAACGGTCGGCGATCTGGCGGGGCCATGCATGTTTGCGGTTTTTATGGGAATATCCAGGGCATTTTACGCCAAGTTCAGTGAAAAAATAAATTTGATTGTATTCATGACCGGTAGCGGCGCGCTGTGCGTGGTAAGCTACCTGCTTGCATCCCTTTCCCCGGTTCCGGTTCTGGCGCTGGTTGGCTGCGGCCTCTGCGGCCTGTCCGTGGGAATTATGTGGCCCGGAACCTTCAGCCTTGCGGCGGAAAAATGCCCCAAGGGCGGAACTGCCATGTTTGCGTATTTTGCGCTGGCCGGTGATTTGGGCTGTTCTTCCGGCCCCACGCTGGTGGGAATGATATCGGATGCCTTTGACGGAAGGCTGACGGCCGGACTGCTCGCCGCCATCATTTTCCCTCTGCTGCTGCTGGCAGGGCTCCGGTTATGTAAAAAAATGACTAATAAATAAAAAAGAATAGAATCCCGGAAAAGCTGGCATCCTACATAAGTGAAGTCTGAGCAAATATTCTGACGAAACTAAGAAGAGGTACGGCATGGATTCTATCTGGAGAAAAATGAACCATAACCCGGAAAAGCTGGCTTTTTCCGGGCATATACAAACAGAAGCGGCGGTGATAGGCGGCGGGATGGCGGGCATCCTGACCGCCTTTTTCCTACAGGAAGCCGGGATAAAGACCATACTTTTGGAGGCCGGGCATATCGGAGAGGGACAGACGGGAAATACCACGGCCAAGATTACAGCCCAGCATGGGCTGATCTTTGACGGCCTGATATCAAGCCTGGGCATGGAGCGGGCGGAGCTGTATGCGAAAGCCAATCAGACAGCCATAGAGGAATACAGGCAGCTTGTGGAGAGGATGGGGATCAGCTGTGACTGGCAGGATACGTTTTCCTGTGTTTACAGCACACGGGATCGGGAGGTTCTGGAAAAGGAGGCGCAGGCGGCGGTGAAGCTCGGCCTTCCTGCGGAATTTGTTACCGAAACCGAACTGCCTTTTCCTGTGGAAGGCGGAGTCCGGGTAAATGGCTGCGCCTGTTTTTCTCCGTTGGATTTTCTTTATAAAATTGCGGAAAAACTGACCATTTATGAGAATTCGGAAGTGAAGAAAGTGGAAGAAAAAGTGATCACAACGGCCGGAGGGGAAGTGACGGCAGAGCACATCATATTCGCGGGCCACTTTCCGTTTTTGAATAAGCCCGGGTATTATTTTGCCAGGATGCATCAGGAAAGAAGCTATTGTCTGGCACTCTCCGGCGCGGGGAGTATGAAGGGGATGTATTATGGGGTGGAAGAGGAAGGCTGTTCCTTCCGGGGATTATCCCATAAAGGGCAGGAGCTCGTTCTGCTTGGCGGCTGCAATCACCGGACAGGCGGCAATGACGGAGGCAGATACGACAGGCTGCGGGAGGACGCCCGCCGGTTCTGGCCGGAATGCAGGGAGGAAGCGGCCTGGTCGGCCCAGGACTGCATGACGCTGGACGGCATTCCTTATATCGGACGTTTTTCTACGCAGACGCCGGAATGGTATGTGGCGACGGGATTCGGCAAATGGGGCATGAGCCATTCCATGGTATCCGCCCGGCTGCTCACGGATTTGATTACCGGAAAGGAAAATCCATATGTAAATCTGTTCACGCCTTCCCGGCTTGGCTGGAACGGAGCCGTAAATCTTGCGAAACAGGCAGGCTGTTCCCTGAAAGGATATGTGGGCAGGAAAAAGGTAACGGCAGGTGAATATCTGGAGGATTTGGAACCGGGAGAGGGACATCTGGTGGAATACGGAAAAGGAAAGATCGGTGCATACCGGGATGAGGAAGGGGCGCTTCACCTGGTTACGGCAAGATGCCCTCATCTGGGCTGTGAGCTTACCTGGAATCCGGATGAGAAAAGCTGGGACTGCCCCTGCCATGGTTCCCGGTTCGACTATGAAGGCCGGGTGCTGGACGGCCCGGCCCAGGAAGGAATCGGTCTGGTGTGGGAGTCCTGACAGGACGGCCGGTACAAAACAACGGCAGGAGCGGCAGGGCAAAAGAGCGGCCGGATGAACCGCTGTGAATTCTTCTGTTCACGGAAAGAAAGTATTGCTATAATAACAGGAGAATAAATATGTGGGAGGAAGGAACAGATGGAACAGATAAAAACAGGCATTTTATTTCAGGATGGCTGTGTCCTGCAGCGGGATAAGGAAATTCCGGTCTGGGGAGAGGGACCTGAAGGCGCGGAGGTTACGGTTGTCCTGGAGGAAAGCCGGGCGGTCAGCCGGGTGAAGGATGGAAAGTGGAAATGCGTGCTCCCGCCGAAGAAAGCGGCCCGCGGGCTTACCATGACGGTCACCTGCGGCGGTGAGACTATAAAGATTCAGGACATTTCAGTCGGGGAGGTATGGATTGCCGGCGGCCAGTCCAATATGGAATATTTCCTCTGCTATGACGCTGACTGGGAAACTATGAAAACAGCGGAAAGCAATCCGGAAATCCATATGTTCAATGTTCCCCGGCTGGCGTATCCCGGACATGAAAAAGACGTTTCTGAATGCGGTTACTGGTTCAGGGAAGGGGATAAGGCCTGGCCCTATTTTTCCACGCCCGGTTATTCCTTTGCCAGAAGCATTCAGCCGATACTGAAGGTCCCGGTGGGCATTATCGGCTGTAACTGGGGCGGTACCAGCGCCTCCACCTGGATGAAGGAGGAATGTCTTCAGGAGGCTCCCCTGGATATTTATCTGGAAGAATATAAAGCCGCTATCGAGGGAAAGGATCCGGAAGCGCTGAAAAAAGCTTCCGTGGAGGCTTTTGCTTTGGAGGATTCCAAAGAACATAGGGAAGAATGGGCGAAGGTTATGTATGGCTTCAGCCTGAAGGAACAGAAGGAGTGGCAGGAAAACCAGGAAGAAGCGCCGGAGAATCCCATGGGCCCCTATAATGTGGGACGGCCCGGCGGGCTGTACCATCAGATGCTTGAGACAATCATTCCCTGCGGGGCGCGGGGTGTTCTCTGGTATCAGGGAGAATCGGATGAAGGACATGCGGATATATACGACAGGCTTTTCGAGGCCATGATAGGCTGCTGGAGGGAAAGCTTCTGTCAGGAGCTTCCGTTTTTGTTTGTCCAGCTGGCTCCCTACGGTACCTGGCTGGGAGGGACGGGAGAAAAGTATCCGGAATTAAGGCGCAGGCAGGAAATGGTGAGCCGGAGGGTTCCCGGCGCCTATATGACCTCTGTCATGGATCTGGGAATGTATGAGGACATCCATCCAAAACATAAGAAGGAAGTGGGTGAGCGCCTTGCCCTGCTGGCGAGAGGAAAAGTCTATAAGGAGGAGCTTCTGTGCGAACCTCCTGCACTTTTGGGAGCGGAAAGAAAGGGAAAGAAAATAATCCTTCATTTTGCCCATGCCGGAGTCGGACTGTGGAGAAAGGAAAAAACGCCGGAGGCGGAACCGGAAGCAGAACTTCCCTCCCCATTGACAGGCCCCCGGGAAATGAAGGACGGCTTTCTGGTGCTTCAGGGAGAAAAACCGCTGGAAATCGGGGAAGTGCGCCTGTGGGGAAGCGAAGTGATACTGCATGTGCCATCCCTGTCCGAAGAAAAATGTGCGGTTTCCTTTGCACAGGTTCCCTATGTCAGGGTGCGTATTTATAATTCTGCGGATCTGCCCATGAAGCCTTTTTACTGTGAACTGTAAAAAGGGAAAACGGCCGGGACTTATGTGCTTACAGACTCACCTGCATAAAAAATCACAGATCAGGGAATCCTGATCGGCAGGACGTATTATGCGGAGGTGTCTATGTACAGAAAAGGGTTTTTTAAAGGCTGGTATTACAAGCAGGAAAAAGGCGGCCAGGCGGTTGCTTTTATTCCTGCTGTTCATTTATCAGGGGATGGTAAGGGGACGGCTTCCATTCAGGTCATTACCGAAGATAATGCCTGGAATTTTGATTTTCCCCTGGATACGGTGCGTCTGTCCGACAAGAAGGATACGATTCAGATTGAAAACAATTATTTTTCTCCAAAAGGCTTCCGTGTGAACCTTATCGGAAAAAAAGACGGCAAACCGGTTAAAATTGAGGGCAGGATTGCCTTTGGAAACATTGCCCCATTAAAGGGGGATATCATGGGCCCCTTCCGTTTTATCCCTTTTCTGCAGTGCAGACATGGCGTGGTGAGCATGAGTCATAAGACGAAAGGCAGCATTCAGATCAATGGAGACAGTATCAATTTCCACGGCGGCAGAGGCTATGCGGAAAAGGACTGCGGCTGCTCCTTCCCCTCTTATTATTTCTGGAGCCAGTGCGGCTGGTATGACAGGCAGGAATGCAGCGTTATGGTTTCCGTGGCGGATATCCCTCTGGCAGGGTGCCATTTCCCGGGCTGTATCGCTTTCGTCTATTTCGGCGGAAAGGAATACCGTCTGGCAACGTACCTCGGAGTGAAAATACTCCGGTTCGGGGAACGGGAGGTTTTGCTCAAACAGGGAAATATGCTTTTATATCTCCGCGTGCAGGGGCATGGCGGGCAGAAGCTGAAAGCGCCGGAAAAAGGCAGTATGGACAGGCTTGTAAAAGAAAATCTTGTCTGTAAGGTCTGGTGCCGCTTCTGGAAAAACGGTAAATTGCTGTTTGATCATGTGGGAGCGGGAAGCGCTGAATTTATCACCGGAAGCAGTATGGAGACGTAGCTGAAAAAGAGCGGGAAAATATTGGACGAAACAAAAAGAGAAAGCTATAATAGAGGAAAAGGCCGGAATCCAAAGGAGAAAAGAACTATGAATATTCTTGTCAGCGCCTGTCTGCTGGGAGTAAGCTGCCGGTATGACGGAACAGGCTGCCTGCTTCCTGAACTGGAGGAACTGAAGAAAAAACATCATTTGATACCGGTCTGTCCGGAAGTGTACGGAGGGCTGACCACTCCCCGGCCTCCGGCAGAAATCCGGGATGGCTGGGTGGTGAATCGGGAAGGGGAGGACGTTACTCTCCAATATGAAAAGGGCGCCCGGGAAGTGCTTAAGCTGGCTTATCTTTTTGACTGCAAAGCGGCCGTCCTCAAAGAACGCAGTCCTGCCTGCGGTCATGGCAGGATACATAACGGCAGGTTTGACGGCGGAATGACTGAGGGAAACGGTATTCTTGCACGGCTGTTGATAGAAGAAGGAATCGCTGTGCTGGGAGAAACGGAAACAGAGAAAATAAAAGAATTATAATATAATAATTAAGGGGAAAAGCATCTCTGCCTTCCCCCCTTGTTTGACTATAATTATATTACAAATTAATCTGCATCTATTACATCTACTTCAGTGATTCTGAATGTGGCTAACATATGTACACCCATATCCTGTACTAAGGAATACTTTCTTCGTGGTTCTACAGTTCCTTCTGTGTTATTTGCCCAACCGCCAAGATCAATGTTTATACTTGTGGGACCATCTACACTAAAACTGGCATTTTCCCCATGTTTGCCTTCCCACAATATCTTGCCGGTTTTATCTTGTACGACAGCTCTGCGGGAAGAAAACAAACCCACAAGGCCTTCAACAATATTGTTAGGCATTTTAATTCTGACAATACCGGTGGTTGATACTTCTTCTAATGGACAGCCGCAGTTAATACAAACTTTAGCTTTGTCACTGATTTCTTTACCACATTCAGGACATTTAATTAAAGCCATTTTAAATTCCTCCTCATAAGAATTTATTTTATCATAGGAAATATATCATATTACAACCATTTTCAGGCTATAATTATTTTACTACATATAGGAGATTATTTCTACTTGAATTTTATGACATAATTGCGAAAGAGAATGTAAAATTATATGGAAAGCAGGTGAAAAAATGAGGCTTTGCATTGCAGCAGCCGGAATAGCACAGATAATATTCAATTACAGGAGGATTAAAAATGACTATTCCGGCAAAGAAAATATATCCGCGTACCATGGATAAACAGACCGTGTACCTGGATGCAGTGGTAACAGACCCTGCAATAGAGATAGGCGCATATACGATGTACAATGATTTCGTTAATGACCCGGTCGATTTTGAAAAGAATAACGTACTTTATCACTATCCGATTAATAAAGACCGCTTAATCATCGGCAGATTCTGCTCCATTGCCTGCGGGGCAAAGTTCATTTTTACAAGTGCCAACCATACCATGTCATCTCTGTCAACCTATCCTTTTCCTCTGTTTTTTGAAGAGTGGGATTTACCCATATCGGAGGTCGCAAAAGCGTGGGATAATAAGGGGGATATTGTAATAGGCAATGATGTCTGGATAGGATATGAGGCGGTCATACTTTCCGGTGTCCGTATAGGGGACGGGGCGATCGTCGGAACGAGAGCCGTCGTTACCAAAGATGTGGAGCCTTACACGATTGTGGGAGGCATTCCGGCGAAACCAATCCGTAAAAGGTATGATCAGGATACTATAGAACTTCTGGAGGCCATGCGGTGGTGGGATCTGCCGCAGGAACAGCTCAGGCGGCTTCTGCCTGTTATCAGAAAAGGGGATGTGAAGGAACTGGCTGAGGCCTTTGGAAAATTGTAAGAGACGGTAAGCAGTACAGAGAGCTTTTTCAGCAGGTTTAGCTGTGAAAGCTCTCTTTTCTTGGTGAACGGAAGAAAATAAAGCTTCTCTGAAAATTTTTCTCTGAAAATATTTTAGCCTCCTGCAAAAAAACTTGACTTTGACGCAGCGTCATAGTTTACACTACACTTATTCCATACAAGCCGGCTATGAGAATAAAGAAGGGAGGAAAAAGGAATGCAGATAAAAATTAATGAAGCGGCCAAACTGACAGGAGTTACCATACGTACCCTTCACTATTACGATCAGATCGGTCTGCTGCGTCCGGAGACGGTGACAGATACCGGATACCGTTTATACGGGGAAAAAGATTTGGAACGCCTTTCCCAGATCCTTTTCTTCCGGGAGCTGGATTTTACCCTGGCACAGATTAAGGATATGCTGGATTCCCCTTCCTTTGACCGGAAGGAGGCGCTGCGGGCGCAGCATGAACTTCTGACAAAGAAAAAAGAACGCCTGGAACGCCTTATTGATCTGACAAAACGAAGAATGGAGGGAAATGCAGAAATGAGTTTCCGGGAATTTAATAAAGAAGAAATTGAACGCTGCAAAGAAAAATACGCACAGGAGGCCGAAGAACGCTGGGGAGGAACACAGGCCTATAGAGAAAGCAAAAAGCGGACCGACAGCTATGGCTCGGCTGAATGGGAGGAACTGACACAAAAAGGAAATTCCATCATGCAGGCTTTTGCAGACTGCCGCGGCCTGTCCCCGGAATCAGAGGAGGTGCAGGAACTTGCCGCCAGATGGCAGGCTTATATCAGCAGCAGCTATTACGACTGTACAGATGAGATCCTGGAAGGCCTTGGCCTGATGTACACCTCAGATGAACGGTTCCGACAGAATATCGACCGCTTCGGCGAAGGCACGGCGGAACTGATGTCTCAGGGAATCGCCTGCTATGTCCGCAATAAAAAGGACGGGAAGTAACCAACCCGCATATCCATATGAGAGCAGCTGTCACAATTCCATCAAAAAGTCCGCAGGATATTTTCTATCCCGCGGACTTGTGTTATTCTGGGATAAGAAAGCGAGGGAATGAAATGAAAATAGATATGGAAAAGCTGATTCAGCTTGTTATGGAAACACAGTCTTTTTTTACCAATGAAGAGGCGGCGTCTCAGGTGACGGTGAAGGGAGTTTCTGATTATGTCACACAGGTGGATTACCAGGTACAGGAATTCCTGAAAGAAAGACTGCGGGAGGAATGGCCGGACTTCCAGTTTATGGGAGAAGAAAAGGATAACAGCGACATTGATTTTGACGGAACATTCTGGATCCTGGATCCGGTGGACGGCACCACAAACCTGATTCACGATTTCAGGAACAGTGCGGTATCCCTTGGACTCTGCGACAAAGGAGAAATGATCTGCGGAGTGGTTTACCAGCCGTTTTCCGGCGAGGTTTTCCACGCTGTCAGAGGGGAAGGGGCCTGCCTGAACCAAAAGACCATTCATGTCAGCTCCGCCGTATCGATGGCGGAAAGCCTCATCTCCATCGGAACAACACCTTATGAGCATGAATATGCGGATCGGAATTTTGAAATCTTCAAAAAGGTATTCCTGGACTGCCAGGATATCCGCCGCATAGGTTCCGCTGCCATTGAACTTTGTTTTGTAGCCTGCGGCCGTCTGGAAGCCTTTTTTGAAATGAATTTAAAACCCTGGGATTATGCCGCAGGACTGCTTATCATCGAGGAAGCAGGCGGTTCGGTGACTGATTTTGAAGGCAGGAAGCCACAGCCCTGGAAAAGAGGAAACATCGTTGGAAGTAATGGGCGGCTGGGACAGATTCTGGTAGAACAATATATGAATTAATGCTACAATAATTATATAAACTGCCGAACAGAAGGGAGGTCCTGATATGCTGCTGCTCGCCAAAATTACCGCGGTTACGATAGGAATGATACTTACTTTGAATGGGGCGGAACGGCCTCTTCCTCAGGAGGGGCGGATGCAGGAAGGAATGCGGAAGCAGGAATCCTGTGAAGTGGTTCCGGTGATGAAGAAGGAACAGAAGATCGCCCAGACTGCGAGGAACAGTTATGATATTATGGAGCAGGGAGCCTACGGCTTCAACGTTTCCGGCCAGTGGACGACAGGACCCGGGCCGGACGGCATTCCCTGGGGAATCTGGTTTTCGGCATCTGATGCCGTCCTGCTTGTGGATGTCAGGCCTTCGGTAACGGAGGGGAGCCTTTTTGAAGCACAGTGGGAAAATAGTAAAAAGGATCTGGAAAGCACCGCCAGGAAAACCCTGGGAAGTGAGCTGGATAATATCCGGTTTTATACCCAGGAAAACGAGGGCGGAGATATGGTATATGCCATGGAATATTCCTGCCGGAGGGAGGAGCAGAAATGGTATGTTACCGTATGCTACCGGTTCGGTGAAAACTACATCGGAGAGTTTATCGGAGTAAATCCCTACTCAGCCATGGACTGCAGGGAAGTGACCATGGATGCGGCCCGATCTTTGCGGGAATTGGGAAAAAGCGGAAAAAGAGACCTGCCGGAAGGAACGGATAAGGATGGATGGCCGTTTCCGTATCTGCATAATCCCTTTGCTATAACCGCATACTATATGGATGAAGAAGTGCCTCCGGAGCCTTCTGCACAGCGGAAAGCTTCCGATTACGAGATAAAATGGAAGGACAAGGGTATGGAAACCATCATGCGTTCTCTTCTGGGAAAAGAGGACGGACCCGTGATGTCCAGCGACCTGGATCGATGTGAGTCCCTGTATATCGTAGGCTGGCTTGGCGATTTTTACCGTATCGGCATGGGAAACAGTACGATGGAAATACCGGCGGATGGAGTTAACCTGCGTTCCCTGGAGGATATCAAAGAATTCAGGAACCTCACATCCCTGACGGTCCAGGTGCGTACACTGACGGATCTGTCACCTCTTGCATCCATGGAAAAGCTTACCTATCTGAATCTGCTTGTATCGCCCAAGCTTTCCTCACTGGACTGGCTTCAGGGAATGCCACAGCTGGAGGAACTGATGATGTGGGGGGAGTCTTATCCTGAAATCAGGGATATAAAAGTATTTGAAGGGATGGACAGCCTGACTTCCGTCATGATTATTCTTCCTTCCGTCAAAGATATTTCCGTTTTTGCCGGTCTTCCCAATCTGGAAACGCTTTGGATTAACTGCCATAAAAATGTGGACATTACGCCGGTAAAGGAAGCAGGCCAGATCAAAAGCCTGATGGTGAATACGGAGGAAATCCGCTGAACGGATCCGGCAGGATCAGGATTCGGCAAATTGCCAGTTCACAGAGGATGAAAATGTTGTTATAATAACGGGAATAAATGACATCAGGTTAATCAGCTTGCGAGGATAAGGAGGAATGCGGGAGCGCATATGTCCCGTGATTATACTTATGAACAGGAATAAGAAAAGATATATATTGCCCATAGTTTTCTGCAGCGCCGCCCTTTTTGTATTTGATGTAAATGCGGATGCGGCGGCCGGAGTACCTCAGGCAGATTCGGTACAGAGTGAGGCAGCCGGGGATATCTGGCAGCAGCAGGCTGAGCTTGCGGCGGCAAATGCGGAAGCCTATCAAAAGGCTCAGGAACAATACGCGGCTGAGCTGGCAGCCTATCAGCAGGCACTGCTGGAACAGCAGGCCCGTGAAAAGAAAGAGGCTCAGACGCAGCAGAGCCTGGCGGAAGCAGATAATGTAAAGCCGGAGGAGGCGGACGGCGCTGCTTCTCCCACTGAAGCGGGACCGGCGGTGATTCCGCCCGCACAGTCTCTGCAGACGCTGCCCCAGAACGGGACAATTGCCAACGGGCGCCTGATTGCCGCCGGTTTGCTGTCCGCACCGGTGGAAACTCCTTTAAAGGGGAAAAGCATTTCTATTCTGGGTGACAGCATATCCACATATCAGGGTTATATCCCTTCCGGCTATGCCTGTTTTTATCCGGAAACCCAGAATGATGTGAAGGATGTAACCCAGACCTGGTGGATGCAGGTGCTTTATAATACGGGAATGCGCCTTGCGGTGAACGGTTCCTATTCAGCCAGCGCGGTATGCGGAGATTCCCAGGCGGAGGATTCCAGCGCAGGCTGCAGCACCAGAAGAATTAATGAACTGATGGGAACGGACGGGACTGTACCGGATGTGATTCTGGTATATATGGGGGCTAATGATTTTTTCCGCTCCATGGAACTGGGGAAATTTAATGGTATTACAGGCCGCGGGGAAAAATATTATACCAACTTTACGGAAGGCTATGAACTGATGATTCAGAAGCTCCTTCGTACCTACCCGGCATCCCGTATATACTGTATGACCTTGATTGAAGCCAATTCCGGGGACCATCCCAGAATCAATGAAAAAGGAAATACGATTGCAGACTTTAACCAGCGCATTAAGGAGATTGCCGCTGCCTATGGGCTTCCGGTGATAGATGTGCATAACTGCGGCATGGAGGTTTATGAGCTGAACCACTATACCAGTGACGGAACCCATCCCAACAAGGAAGGGGCTGCCAAAATGGCCAACTATGTTACCGCAATGCTTCTTCAGAACGCTTAGGCGGGGAAGGAGAAGGCTGTCGGGTAAAAGGCTCTTGACATGTGTCTGGGGAATCAGGAGGATCGGATGTTATCTGTTCTTTGCTTGATCTTAGTTTCGGTTTATTTATACAGGCATCATTTATACAACAAGCTGGACAGACAGAAGCTGTCGCACAGCTCTTATTATGATGTGTCCTTCGGAGGGGAACGCAAATGCAGCGACGAGGTGGTGCGGATCCTTAAGGATGTGGGCGGCTACAAGAAAATAGTCGTAAACTGGCACTACTGTGAAAACGGGGAGCCGTCCTGTGCGGATGTTATCCTGCTCCATGAGACTGGCATCTATGTGGTGGAGGCCAAGGATTACCAGGGCTGGATTTCCGGGGAGCCGGAAGACGAATACTGGGTGCAGACCCTCTGCGGGAGCCAGTTGACTTCCTACAAAAATTACTTCTATAATCCCCTTATGAAAAACAGCTCGTGTATCCGCAGCCTGCAGAAGGAGCTGCCGGACATGAAGTGGCTGCCCTTCTTTTCCATGGCCGTTTTCGGAAACCAATGCGAACTGGAAAATGCCGGGCTGTCGGACAATACCTCCAAGATTATCCTGGTACGCCAGCTTTCCTATACTATATATGGAATGGTCCGCAGCGCCAGAAAATTCCTTGCGCCCCAGGTTATCGATGAAATCTACGACCGGCTGCAGGTGCTGCCTTCCGTGAAAACAGCGGAGGGGAAATATTCCGGGCGGGAAGTATTCCGGGCTTGACAAAAAGCCGGACTTTTATTATAGTAAAAAATAATCGGCGGCCAGCTGTCATATTTTGGCGAGGGCTGCGAAGAATATAGCAGGAAAAGATGAGGAAAAAGAGGAGTACGCATAAACACTCGGCAGAGAGGGCGGCCCAAAGGCTGAAAGGACGCCCGGAGAAAGGGATGCGGAAGGTAGCTTTGGAATCGGAGGCCTGAACAGACGGCTGGCAGGGAATGCATTCTGCATCGCAGTCGGTAGGGCTTCACGTTTTATCCCCGTTAAAGGATAAATGAGGCCGGGAAGGAATAAAATTTCCGGTGAACAAAGGTGGTACCGCGTGAACACGCCCTTTGCCGTTTTATAATCGGCAAAGGGCTTTTTTTTGGCTTTAAAGAATTCAGATTGGAATGCGGCTTGTACGCAGAAGGGAGCACTATGAGTAAAGAACTTGCAAAAACATATGATCCTCATGGAATAGAGGACAGGCTGTATGAGAAATGGGTGGAGAAGAAATATTTTCATGCGCAGGTGGATCGGAGCAAAAAGCCCTTCACCATTGTGATGCCCCCTCCGAATATTACGGGACAGCTCCATATGGGACACGCCCTGGATAATACCATGCAGGATATACTGATACGTTTTAAGCGTATGCAGGGCTATAATGCACTCTGGCAGCCGGGAACGGATCACGCCAGCATTGCAACGGAAGTAAAAATCATCGAAAAGCTGAAGGAAGAAGGCGTTGACAAGCACGATCTGGGAAGGGAGAAATTCCTGGAACGCGCATGGGAATGGAAGAAGGAATACGGCGGCAGGATTACCGGCCAGCTCCGCAAGCTGGGATCCTCCTGCGACTGGGACAGAGAACGCTTCACCATGGATGAGGGCTGCAATAAGGCGGTTACGGAAGTGTTCTGTAAAATGCATGAAAAGGGCTGGATTTATAAAGGCAGCAGAATTATAAACTGGTGCCCGGTGTGCAACACCTCCATCTCCGATGCAGAGGTTGTATACGAGGAACAGGCCGGTCATTTCTGGCATATCAAATACCCTCTTCTGCAGGAAGACGGGACGCCGAGTACAACGGAATTCCTGGAATTTGCCACCACGCGTCCGGAAACCATGCTGGGAGATACCGCAGTGGCTGTTAATCCGGAGGACGAAAGATATACCTCCCTCATCGGCAGGAAGGTGCTTCTGCCGATGATGAACCGTGAGATCCCCATCGTGGCGGATTCCTATGTGGATATGGAATTCGGCACCGGCGTGGTAAAGATCACCCCCGCTCATGACCCGAATGACTTTGAGGTGGGAAAACGCCATAACCTGCCTGAAATCAATATTATGAACGATGATGCCACCATCAATGAAAACGGCGGAAAATTTGCAGGAATGGACCGTTATGAAGCCAGGGCCGCAATCGTTAAGGAACTGGAAGAGATGAGACTTCTTGTGGGCATCGAGGACTACAGCCATAACGTAGGCACCCATGACAGATGCAAGACTACGGTAGAGCCTTTAATCAAGAAACAGTGGTTCGTGAAAATGGACGAACTGATAAAACCGGCTGTGGAAGGTGTGAAAAACGGAGATATCCGCCTGATACCCGAACGCATGGACAAGACATACTTTAACTGGACAGACAATATCCGTGACTGGTGTATTTCCAGGCAGCTGTGGTGGGGACACCGGATACCGGCCTATTACTGTGACGAATGCGGGGAAATCGTGGTGGCAAAGGAAATGCCCGATGTCTGCCCGAAATGCGGATGTACGCATTTGACCCAGGATCCCGATACGCTTGATACCTGGTTTTCCTCCGCCCTCTGGCCTTTTTCCACGCTGGGCTGGCCGGATAAAACCGAGGATTTGGATTATTTTTATCCCACAGATGTGCTGGTTACCGGATATGATATCATTTTCTTCTGGGTTATCCGCATGATTTTTTCAGGCTATGAGCAGATGGGAGAGAAGCCTTTTTCCACAGTGCTTTTCCATGGCCTGGTAAGGGATTCCCAGGGAAGAAAAATGTCCAAATCCCTGGGCAACGGCATTGATCCTCTGGAAATCATTGACCAGTACGGCGCCGACGCGCTGCGTCTCACGCTGATTACCGGAAATGCACCCGGAAACGACATGCGTTTCTATTTTGAAAGAGTGGAAGCAAGCCGTAATTTTGCCAATAAGGTATGGAATGCCTCCCGTTTTATCATGATGAATATGGATGGAAAGACCATTCCGGCCGATGCGGATAAATACCTTCAGCCTGTGGATAAATGGATCCTTTCCAAGCTGAACCATGTGGTAAAAGAAGTGACCGACAACATGGAGAACTTTGAACTGGGTATTGCCGTACAGAAGGTATATGATTTCATCTGGGATGAATTCTGTGACTGGTATATTGAAATGGTAAAGCCCAGGCTTTACGATACGGACGACACCGACAGCCAGGCAGCAGCTCTCTGGACACTGAAAAATGTCCTGCTGAATGCGCTGAAGCTGCTGCATCCTTTCATGCCTTTTGTAACGGAAGAAATTTTCTGCACGCTTCAGGAAGAGGAAGAATCCATTATGATTTCCAGCTGGCCTGTGTACCGTGAGGACTGGAATTATGCAGCGGAAGAAAAAGACATTGAGATCATTAAAGAAGCGGTGCGCGGCATCCGTAATGTGAGAAGCTCCATGAACGTTCCCCCCAGCAAAAAAGCAAGGGTATTTGTGGTGAGCGACAGGGATGATATCAAAAATGCATTTACGCAGGGACGTCTGTTCTTCGCATCCCTGGCTTATGCATCCGAGGTAACGGTTCAGGCAGACCGTTCCGGTATTGCTGATGATGCGGTTACCGTGGTAATTGCAGGAGCTACCTGCTATATCCCTTTTGCGGAGCTGGTGGATATTGCTCAGGAAATCGAACGTCTGGAAAAAGAAGAAAAGAAGCTTCAGGGTGAGCTTGCCCGGGTAAATGGGATGCTGAACAATGAACGTTTCCTTTCCAAAGCGCCGGAAAGCAAAATCGCTGAGGAGAAGGAAAAGCTGGAAAAATATACCCAGATGATGGAACAGGTAAGAGAACGCCTTGCGGCATTAAGAAAATAAGGCGGCGGAGGCAGATTATTCCCGCAGGCAATGAGCCAAGGCCAGGCAATCCTGGCTTTGATGACGGCCGTGAAAAGAACGGGGCGGAGGCAGAACAGGGATAATTCCCCACGGAAAATTCTCCGGGGAAATTTCCTCTGAATGCTTCCGCCCGTTGCCTGTCCTTAAGGAAGAAAAAGCGGTGCGGGATTCAGGAGGAAAGGTCAAAACAGAGGGCCGGAAAAATGAGAGATAAAAAGAATTTCACTTATGAAGAGGCAGTGGAGTATGTGCTTCAAATTCCGAAGTTTACGAAGAAAAACACACCGGAGGATACCCGAAGGTTTTATGAATATCTGGGAAGACCCGGAGAAAGCTCCGGGCTTATTCATGTGGCGGGAACCAATGGGAAGGGTTCCGTCTGCTCCTATATCAACGCTGTACTGGAAGAGGCCGGTTATTTCCCGGGCCTTTTCGTTTCCCCCCATCTCGTGGATGTGCGTGAACGCTTCCGCCTGAAGGGACAGATGATTTCCAAAGAAGATTTCACGGAAATTTTTATGAAGGTACTGGAAAATGTGGAAAACTTCTGTAAAAAAAGCGGGGACTGTGTATATCATCCCACTTTTTTTGAAATGCTTTTTTTTATGGGGATGCTTTGGTTTCAGGAAAAAGGGGCAGACTATATCATATTGGAGACCGGAATGGGAGGAAGGCTGGATGCCACGAATGTCATTGACCATCCCTTAGTCACGGTCATTACCCATATCGGCCTGGATCATACGGAATATCTGGGGGATACCAGGGAAAAGATCGCAGGCGAGAAGGCCGGAATTATTAAAAAAGGTGTGCCTGTGGTGTTCTGGGAACAGGAAGAAGAGGTAAACAGGGTCATTGTTGAAAAAGCCCGGGAAATGTCGTCAGAAGTGATTCCTGTGTCAGAAAAGCAAGTTGTTTTATTTAAATTTAAGAATAAAACCGTTGATTTTTCCATGAGCTCTGAGTATTATGAATATATTAGGGCCAGCCTGCCGACGGCAGCTGTATATCAGAAAGAGAATGCAGCTCTTGCCATACGTGCCCTTGAGGTGCTGGGACGTACCGTCCCCCTTACCAGACAGCAGGTGGAAACAGGGCTTTCCGGGGCAAAATGGGAAGGCCGGATGGAAGAGGTCCTGCCGGGCGTTTATATTGACGGCGCCCATAATGAAGATGGGATACAGGCATTTCTGGACAGTGTCCGTGAAGACGGATGCCGCGGGAAAAGGCATCTTCTGTTTTCCGTCGTTTCCGATAAGCGGGCGGAAAACATGATCGGCCGGATCGTGGAAAGCGGCCTGTTTGCCGATGTGGCCATCGCCCCGATTGACAGCGCGAGGAGCCTGACGCAGGAGCAGCTTCTTTCCCTTTGGAAGGGAAGGAATCATGCCAGGCTTTATCACAATCCGGAGGAAGCCTGGGATGCGCTGATACGCGAAAAGGATGAGGCGGATATGGTGTATGCGGCCGGTTCTCTGTATCTTGCAGGCCAGCTGAAGGCATACATGAAGAAGTAAACTGTGAACAGCCCGATATACAGGAGGACAGCAGTATGATAGATTTTGAAGAAGAAATAAAAAAATTTCATCCCAGCCTTGAAATAGGAGAGGTGGAGGAAGCCATATATAACCACGATTTAACAGACCTGACGGATTTGCTGGTAGAGATTGAGAAAAGCAGAAAAGCGGATAAAAACAGACAGGAATAGAGGAACTCTGATATGAATTGTTATAATTGTGGTGTGGAGCTTACGGAACACGATTTTTGTACGAATTGCGGTGCCGATGTGGTACATTACAAAAAAGTCATCAGCGTTTCCAATTTTTATTATAATGATGGCCTGGAGAAAGCAAACGTACGGGATTTGTCAGGGGCAATTGTCAGCCTGACCGAGTGCCTGAAATTAAATAAATTTAATATTGATGCAAGGAATCTGCTGGGACTCGTTTATTTTGAAATGGGTGAAACCGTGGATGCCCTGAGCGAATGGGTGATCAGCAAAAACCTGAAGCCGGAAAAAAACATTGCGGATTCTTATATTGAATCGGTCCAGAACAGCCCGAGCCAGCTGGAAAGCCTGAATCAGGCCATAAAAAAATACAACCAGGCAATCGTTTACTGCAATCAGGGAAGCCTGGATCTGGCGCTCATACAGCTTCGCAAGGTCCTTTCCGTCAACCCCAAGTTTCTGAGGGCCCACCAACTGCTGGCCCTGCTTCATATGCACAATGAAGACTGGGACAAGGCAAAAAGGGAGCTGGTAAAGTGTACCAGGATTGACATCGGAAATACACGCACCCTCCGGTATATGAAGGAAGTCAATTCAGCCCTGAATGTGGATGATGGACTGAAAAACGGACATAAATCACCGAAAAATGAAGAAGTGATCAAATATCAGAGCGGCAATGAAACCATTATCCAGCCGCTCGCCGTAAAAGAACCCGGAAAAAATTATGCCGGTCTGCTCTACCTGCTGGGAGGTGTTGTGATAGGCCTCGCAGTAGCCCTGACCCTCATCCTTCCCGGAAGGCTGCAGAGCGTAAAAGCCAGACTGAATGAAGAGAGCAGGAGCGTGGGGGAACAGCTGGATAAGAAAAATGCGGAGCTTACGGATATGCAGAAGCAGCTGGATGCCCTTACGGCAAAGAATGCCGACCTGAATTCCGAACTGGAGGCCTATGCCGGAACCGATGGGACGCTTCAGACGGTGGAGGATCTTCTGAATGCGGCATATACCTATCTGGATACCCCGGATGACATGGAAAAGATATCCCTCGCACTGGAGGGGATCGATAAGGACGCCATGGAATCCGACACCATATCGGAAGCATACAAGAACCTGTATGACAAGCTTCTGGAAACCGCAGGCCCGGGGATAAGCAAAGCCTATGCAGACAGCGGTAACAAGGCTTACAAAGCCGGGGAGTACGATGCCGCCATCAAGGATTTGGAAAAGGCTTTTTCCTATGATGAGACCAACGGCGATGCTCTCTATATTCTGGGAAATGCATATAAGAAAAAAGGCGACAGCAAGAATGCAATTAAGATATATAACCAGGTGATTGAGCTGTTCCCCAATACGGAGAAGGCAAGACGTGCAAAGGATTATCTTAAGGAGCTGGAGTCTTAGGAAAGCTGTAAGGCCGGGAATAGCCGGCAGATAAAACAGAATAAAAACAGGAACCACATACAAAAGAGAACTGCCATGAGAATGGCTTCCTTCAGGGAGCTTCATGGAGTTCTCTTTTTTTACGCAGTACATTTCTTAATCAAGAAAACTGACCGGGTATGTGTTGCTGAATAAGGAAGGAGAAACAGATGGAAGAAGAATCGAAAGTGCTTGATAATTATAAGGTTATTGAGGATTGCCTGTGTATCAGAATGCCGGAGGAGGTAGACCATCACCGCTCCGAAGAAATCTGTAAAAATGCGGATCATTTCATCCTGGAATCCCAGGTGGCCAATGTGGTATTTGATTTTGAAGATACCCGGTTTATGGACAGCTCAGGTATTGGTATTATAATCGGCAGATACAAGCTGATTTCCTGTTTTGGAGGAAAAGTATATGTGCTTCATCCGGACAAGCAGATCCGGAGAATGCTTCAGCTTTCCGGTGTGGAAAAAATAGTGGAAATCATGGAATGAAAAAAAGAAAATTACATTTTGCGTTTGCCGTAAGAGGCAGAATGGAGGAAAAATGAGTAATGAAATGAAATTGGAATTTGACGCGGTTTCAGAGAATGAGGGCTTTGCCAGGGTGGCTGTGGCGGCTTTCGTCACACCGCTGGATCCTACTCTTCAGGAGGTTGCCGATGTGAAAACCGCTGTTTCCGAGGCTGTTACCAATGCCATCATACATGGCTATGCCGACTGGGGTTCCCTTGGGCAGGGGCCGGGCAAGGTGGTAATCAGATGCTGCCTGAATGATGATGTATTACATATCGAAGTGGAAGATAAAGGAAGAGGGATAGAGGATGTGGAAAAAGCGATGGAGCCTTTATATACCACAAGACCGGATATGGACCGCTCAGGTATGGGATTTGCCTTTATGGAAGCATTTATGGATGATTTGGATGTGGAATCCGAGCCGGGAAAAGGAACGCTCGTCAAAATGGAAAAAAAGCTGGGAACCCTTTCCTGGACGGAAGATGAGGAGTAGTGCATGGAGGAAATATCAGTACTGATTGCACAGGCGCAGGCCGGAGATAACGGGGCAAGGGAAGTACTGATAGAGAAAAACCTGGGACTGGTTCATCATATCGTGAAACGATTCTCAGGCAGAGGATACGATATGGAGGATTTATTTCAGATAGGGACAATAGGGCTCATAAAGGCCATCGATAAATTTGATTTATCTTTTGATGTCCGCTTTTCAACCTATGCGGTCCCCATGATAAGCGGGGAAATCAAACGGTTTCTGAGGGATGACGGCCTGGTAAAGGTAAGCAGGACCCTGAAGGAAAACGGATGGAAAATAAAGCAGGCCTCTGAAAAACTGGCACACAGTTTCGGAAGGGATGCTACCCTGGAAGAGATTTCTAAAGAAACCGGGATCGCAAGAGAAGATATTGTTATGGCTATGGAAGCCAATGTGGAGGTGGAATCCATTTATAAAACCATTTACCAGTCTGACGGCAATGAAGTACAGCTGCTTGACAAGGTTGCGGCAGGCAGCGGCCAGACAGGCTGCGTGGATGAGGAAAAAGAAAAGCTTCTGGACCATATGCTTTTAAATCAGCTGTTGGACAGCCTTACAGATACGGAAAGGGAACTGATCGAAATGCGTTATTTTCAGGATAAAACACAGACAGAGGTGGCGGGAGTCATGGGAATCAGTCAGGTTCAGGTCAGCCGTCTGGAGAAAAAAATCTTACTGAGAATGAGAGAACAGCTGGTTTGCTGAGTTTTCCTGAAAACAAAAAAAGAAAAAAAACAGGAGAAAGAGCCCAAAGATCTTTCAGATATTGATATTATAGGACAGCTTATGAATGGAGCCTCCTATATGATACCATTTGTTGTTGTGGGAGGGATGTTAGTATCGCTGTCGGTATCAATGGGGGCACAGACTTCTGCAGATGGAACGGTTGTCTATATTGGTTTATGGAATAAGATTCATGCTATCGGTAATCTTGCCTTTACGCTGATGTATCCAATTTTGTCAGGCTTTATTGCTTTTTCCATTGCAGGAAGGGCAACCCTTGCTCCGGCGATGATCGGGGCGATGGTGGCAACAGATGGAGAGATTCTTGGAACGGAGGGAGGAACGGGATTTATCGGTTGTATTATTGTCGGCTATCTTGTTGGTTATCTTGTGAAATGGATGAACAGCTGGAATCTTGCTAAGGAGTTTAAGCCGATGATGCCAATATTTATTATTCCGCTGACCGGTGTCGCAGTAGTATCCGCTTTGTTTATATTTGTGCTTGGAAAGCCAGTTACACTGATAACGGATCTGTTAAACAGTTTGCTTGTGGAACTTGCGAAGAATCCTTCCAGTGCAGTTGTGCTTGGTATTGTGCTTGGTGCGATGGTTGGCATAGATATGGGAGGTCCCCTTTTTCTTTGGTGTGACTTCAATTGCACAGGGAAATCTTCAGATTATGGGGATTGTATCTACTTCCATTGCAGTGGCTCCGCTCTCTATGGGAATCGCAGCAGTTGTTGGAAAAGATAAGTTCACACCTGAGGAAAAGAGTGCAGGAATATATACTATATTTATGGGAATCATAGGAATCAGCGAGGGGGCGATACCTTTTGCAGCTTCTGACC
>OLRD01000369.1_pt1 | contig 38890 bp, 23 predicted proteins | sample 1672051 | NCBI WGS metagenome assembly OLRD01 (sample SAMEA3136640, study PRJEB25190) | human gut metagenome | biome: human gut; feature: human-associated habitat; material: faeces | place: Austria | collected 2013 | reverse complement strand
GCTTCACCCGCGTCCAATAGGCCGGGCTTTCCCCCAGAAAATAGCAAAGTATAAAGGGGTGCTTCCGGTGCGGCATCTGTGCCAGGTCCAGCCATTCCTCCCTGGTAAGCAGGCACACAGGGTCCGGCAGAACGGGAATGTCCACCCCCGGCAGCATGGATTGCAGGAGCGCCCTGCCTTCAGCCTCCCGCACGGAAAGGCGCTCAAACCCCTGCAAGAGCCTGGCAATGCGCCGTTGTTTCCGGGGGGAAGGCAGTGTCTTGACGCCCAGGGACGGCGCATACGCCGCCTTACGCTGGCCAGCAGCGGCAAAGTCCAGGAAATACGCGGGGTTGAGCCAGGTTGGCGACCAGATCTGATCGCTTCCGCATAGCAGCAAATCATACGCTGTTGCCTGTTTTTTCAATGCGTCATGGCTGGAGCACCGCGGCGAGAGGTGCATGTGCCTTTCATAAAAGGGCTGAAAAGAAGCCGCCTTTCGCTGCGCACCGGCTTGCTTTGCCCGCACTTCACGTTTGCGGAGGCCCTCCAGCAGCAGCCGCGGGGAATTTCCGCTTTGCAGCAAGTTGCGCGCTTTTTCCCACGGCGAGGGAGCATAATCCATATGTTCCGCCTGCGCGCCGAGAGCGAGCAGCGCCCTTTGCAGCGCATAGGCCTGCAAAGCCGAACCATAATTATCATTATGTAGAAATGTGAGGATTCCCACACGAATCGACAAACTTCATCCCTCTTTCCGCCGTCTTGCAGGTAGTATACCACAAAAAAGCAGGAATAGGAAGAGGCGCCTCTTTTCTTGGCACATGACGGTTTCAAGGAAAATGCAATAATGCTCTTCAGCAAAGCACCCCGCTCCTGGCATGCCAGAAGCGGGGGGCATCTTGAAAACGTCTGTGATTTTACTTACGGCTGCGCATCGGCGCCATCCGTGATTTCCTCCAGGTCAGGCGCTTCGGTTTCTGCCTCCTGGGTCAGGGCATCCTGATCCTCGGTTTCTTCCGGCTCCGCAACCCACGTGTACAGAATCGCCGCAGACCAGGACCAATGCGCGTTGGCTGCGTAGTTTTGCACACGGTTCGCATAGAAGTCGAAGTACATGTTGGAATACAGCGGAATAGCGGGAAGCTCATCGTTAAAAATGGTCATGAGCTGCTGCCAGCGCTGGAGATAGCGTTCCGTGTCTCCGGGCGTGGTGCCGCGCAAGCGGGCAGCCTGCCGTGCCAGTCTGGTGCTATCGATCCCCGTGGTGTTCAGGTAACCCTGATATTGCGCTTCGCCATCCCAGGTGTAAATGGGGTCAAACACATGGGTGAAGTTCGTCGCCAAGGCAAACATGTTGCACTCCCGCGGTACTTCACGGTAATACTGCGCCAGCATGTCCTCAAAGCTGAGGTCCACTACCTCCACCTTGAAGCCAATGGCCTCCAGGTTAGGTACCAGCTGTTCCACCACCAGGTCACACATACGGTTGTTTTCCACCCGGGCAAACTTGATCTCCAGCGGCAGCAGGTTTTTATTGCCCACCTGGACCGCTTCCACCACGGGATCTTCCAGTGCGTTGTACTCGTTCAAGGCAGTGCCGCGCAGCAAGCGATAGCGAACCGTGTCTTCACCTTCGCGGAAAGCGTCGCCCTCCGCATTGTACACATAGCCCGCGCGCTCCACCAGCGTGGTTGCCGTGTCCAAATTCATCTCGTAGGTATTCAGGTCTTCCCCCGCCGTGGACACGTATTCGGATGCCATCCACTGGCCTAGGCCATACCAGCTGTACACCGGTTGCCCGTACGTACCCGTGAAAGCCGTTACAAACGCATCCTGATCCAGGCAGTAGCTGATTGCCTTACGGATGTTCTCCTGGGAAGTCGGCCCTTGCTCACAGGCCAGCGCCAGGAATCCCAGGCCGCTGCGCAGGTAGTTGCTTGCCTGTAACGTGCCTTGCGACAGCTGCGCCACGCCCTCAGCAATCACTTGGCTATCGCTGATCTTGTTCACGATGTCCAGCGTACCATCCGCCAGTTCTGCCAGGGCTTGTGCGTTGGTGGTTTCCCGCAGCACCACGGTTTCAATCAGCGGACGCTGTCCGGCGTAATTGCCCGCATAGCGCGTATTGGCCTTGAGCACCACCTCGCCGGTTTCCCCATTGTAGCTCTCCAGCTGGTAAGGGCCGGAGGTCACCATCGGATGACTGCAATAGCCTGTTTCAGGGTCCAGCATGGTCTTTTCCAGAACAGCTGCCGTAAATTCTCCGTCAATGTAGGCACCGTCGCCATCGTCCTCCACGGTACATCCGGGAGCAATCACGCTGATGGGATAGGGTGTTACATTCACGTAAGTCAGTTCATAGTAGTAGGGCAGCGCATTTGCACGGATGGTCAAGGAGAACGTCATATCATCCAGCAAGCGTACACCGGAGAGATAGTTCCGTTCCCCACTGGCGTATTGGTCATAGCCCTGTATGTGCCAATATCCACTGGTGGATGCGCCAAGCTCCGCCATTTGCGGCGCGCTCTGCAGCAGCACGCTAAAGGCGTAGTCTTTGGCCGTGATGGGTGTTCCGTTGTTGTACGTCAATCCATCGTTGACATGGAACACATAGACCTTGTTTCCAAAGTCATCCTCCGTGGCCACATCCACCTGCGCCACCGTTTCATCCAGCGTATAGCTGGCATCATCGGTATAGGCCACCGTGCTGTATCCGTGGAGTAATGCGCGGATATCAATATCCGACGTATTGTTGCCAAACATGTCCGTGGAGAATTGTCCTGCCACCTTTGTCACGGAGCCTACGGTAATTTTGCTTCCCGGCACCAGGGTGCGAATGACTATCTCCATCTCCGTGTCGCCCAGCATGTCCATGGTTTCCTGGGCACTGTAGCCTGTTTGCGGGTCCGTGGCACGCACGGCATAGGTCCCCATGGCTACGCTGGTTTCCACCTGTCCCGACGCATCGGAAACGCCGCTGTAAACCAGCTCTCCCGTTATGTCCTTTACCGTGATCTCGGCGCCGTGGAGAGGTTGTCCGTTCACGTCGCGTACCAGGATCGACAGTGTCCAAGTGACGCTTTCCTCTTCCGCCACTGCCATGCCTACGCCTGACAGCGCCATTATCGCCGCCAGGATGATCGCAAGTAGTTTTTTCATGAATACCGTCACCCCTTTGCATTGTTCGTGGACGCAAGTGCTTCAATTCCCAGCCGGGAGACGGGCTCCCGGCTGGGTAAGGGCTATTCTTTAGTCGAAGCAATCGCCAACGTTCTGAATTGTGCCACCGGCCAGAGGAATATTCAGCTCGTCAATCGCCTCATATACCGTCATGTAATTGGCGTGGATGATTTGATCGCGGGTTACATTCTCCCAGCTGCCGCCGCTCCACTGCGTGAAGTTGTACCCCACGCGCCGCGGAGATTCAGGTACTGTACCGGTTGCGCCAACCAGAATCCGTTCGTTCTGAAGCACTGCGCCGTTCCAGTCCACAAAGGTTACGGTGACGTACGCGGTGTTCGTTACCTCAAGTCCGTTGTAAGTCACATCGTACCGACCATTGCCGGGTGCCACAGGCTCCAGCACGGAGTATACGATCAGGTCGCCGTTTTCATCATGGGTGGGCATGTTCTCAAAGGTGTAGGTCCAATCCGTACCCATGGTGGTCGGATCCACCACAACTTCGTCCATAACCACGCCATCGTTACCAATCAGCTGTACTGTCAGCGCAGCCGTCGGCCGATAGAATTGGTCGCCATCCACCCAGTGTACCGTTACCGGCACATCCACGGCCAGGGTTACTTCCGTCTCATCGCCACCTTCGGGCGTCTTGGGTTCATCGGGGTTCTTGGGATCCTCCACATCATCGCCGGAGACCGTCGCGGCGTTCACCACCGTGCCCACCAGGATGTCATCCGCCGTTACAGTGTAGGATGCGGTAATCGTTACAGTTTCACCAACTGCCAGGCCGCCAACCGTTACCGTGCCATCTTCCTGCACCGTATAACGGTCGTTTGCATCGATTACCAGGCCTTCCATGTCATCAATCACCGTTACGTCCGTGTAAGGCACGTTGCCCTCATTGGTTACGGTAATGGTGTAATGAATGGTCTGGCCTTCCTTCGCCACTTCGCCTTCCGCCACGTCGGAAGTCTTCACTACCGTCAGCGTGGTGTCGAGGTCGTCCGTCTCGTCGTCTTCCTCGTCCTCGCCTTCCGGCTTCTTGGGTTCGTCCGGGTTCTTCGGATCCTCAATGGGATCGCCTGCCGCCGTTACTGCGTTCAGCACGTGGCCCGCCTTGATGTCGTCGGAGGTCACGATGTAGCTCGCCGTGATCGTCACGGTCTCGCCGACCGCCAGATCACCAACCGTTACCGTACCATCCTCTTCCACCGTGTACCGGGCATCCTCGTGGATCTGCAGGCCAGCCAGGTCGTCCACTACCTTCACGCCGGTGTACGGTACGTTACCGTCATTCTTCACCGTGATCGTGTAGTTGATCGTCTCGCCCAGGCCCACCGTCGCGCCTTCCGCCACGTCGGAGGTCTTCACCACCGTCAGCGTGGTGTCCAGGTCGTCCGTCTCGTCGTCTTCCTCGTCCTTGCCTTCCGGCTTCTTCGGGTTCTCGGGATCATTCGGATCCTCGATGGGATCAGCCGTAGCCGTCACCATGTTCAGTACATGGCCCGCCTTGATGTCGTCGGAGGTCACCACGTAGCTCGCCTCAAGCCACACGGTCTCACCCACTGCCAGCTTAGTAATATAGGCCGTGTTATCTTCGATCACCCAATAGCGCGAACTCGATGTGAACTTCAGGCCATCCAGCGCATCCACTACGCTCACGCCGGTATACGGCACGTTGCCGTCATTGGTCACCGTAAACGTATAGATGATCGTGTCTCCCAGGCCTACCGTCGCGCCTTCCGGCACATTGGAGGTCTTCACCACCGTCAGCGTGGTATCGAGGTTGTCCGCCTTGTCATCTTCCTCGTCTTCACCTTCCGGTTTCTGGGGTTCCTCGGGGTTCTTCGGATCGTCAATGGGATCACCTGCCGCCGTCGCGGTATTCAGCACGTGACCCGCCTCAATGTCGTCCGAGGTTACCTCGTAGCTCGCCGTGATCGTCACGGTCTCGCCAACCGCCAGATCGCCAACCGTTACCGTGCCATCCTTTTCCACCGTGTACCGGGCATCCTCGTGGATCTGCAGGCCCGCCAAGTCGTCCACTACCTTCACGCCGGTGTACGGTACGTTACCGTCATTCTTCACCGTGATCGTGTAGGTGATCGTCTCGCCCAGGCCCACCGTCGCGCCTTCCGCCACGTCGGAGGTCTTTACCACCGTCAGCGTGGTGTCGAGGTCGTCCGTCTCGTCGTCTTCCTCGTCCTTGCCTTCCGGCGTCTTGGGTTTATCGGGGTTCTTCGGGTCGTCGATGGAATCGCCCGTAGCCGTTACCGTGTTCAGCACGTGTCCGGCCTTGATGTCGTCGGAAGTCACTACGTAGCTCGCCGTGATCACTACGGTTTCGCCAACCGCCAGATCGCCAACCGTTACCGTGCCATCCTCGTTCACCGTATACCGGGTATCCTCATTGATCTTCAGGCCCGCCAGATCGTCCACTACCTTCACGCCGGTGTACGACACGTTACCGTCGTTGGTCACCGTGATCGTGTAGTTGATCGTCTCGCCCAGGCTCGCCGTTCCACCTTCCGGCACGCCGGAGCTCTTCACCACCGTCAGCGTCGTATCGAGATCCGCGATGTCAACCGTATCTTCATTGGTATACGTCTTAGCATCGGAGAACTCCGCCGTCACATGGTTCGTGAACGTGCCTTCCAGAATATCAGCTTCGGTAATCGTGTACTTGGCGTACGCCGTTACCTGTTCGCCTGCCGGAACATCCTGGTAGACAATCTTGCCTTCCTCGTCCGCACCGATCAGTTCTACGCCAGGCTGCTCACGGATCGTGATGGTCTTGGCCTCGTTGTAGATGTTCTTCACCGTGATGGTAAAGGTCACATCACCCAGGTCATACACACCCGCCAGATGCGTCTTCGTCAGAACCGCATCGGGATTAACAGGATCGTCCTCCGTGCCATCCGTAATGACCAGCCATCCCGGAACAACTGTCACAGCATAGTTCTTGGTCACGTCGCCGTTCGCGTTGCTGATAACGATAGATCCATCCTTGGCATCAGCAGTATACTGACCCACCAGGCTTTGCGCCTCGTCGGCATACACGCCGTACACCACATTCAGGCTGATGTCATCGCCGTTCAGCAAGCCACGGCCTTCGCTCTCGCCCTCTACCGTGTACTCTTGCCCGTTGTCATCGGCTACCGTCTTCAGGTATCCGTCGTACTTGTACGTCTCGTTGTTTACGGTGACCATTACGGGGCGCTTCTCGATCGTCAGGCCGCCGTCCACGATTACAAACTTCACATTGCTGAAGTTCGGGTTATCGTTCGTGAAGTCTTCCGCCTTCACTTCCATCGGGTAGAAGCCTTCATTGGTTCCCTTCGCTTCCGCCGTCCCGTTGAAGGTGAAATCATCTTCCGTGTACAGCTCGTTGGAGATGTCCGTCACCGTGTAGCCGGTCACGCTCTTCTCCGTCCCGTCGTACGTCTCCGTCGCGCTGTGCTCCGTGATCGTTACGACCACTTCGTCACTGACGGCAGTGATCGTCAGCGTACCAGGTTCATACGTTACCGTATAATAGGAAGGAATAGCTTCGCCCTTATACGTAACCGTAGCTTCGTCAATTACATTGGACTGCGTGCCAACATTCGTAATGGTGGATTCCGCAGTCATGCTGAGGGCAAAGTCCGTTACCTCATCGCCATTGACCAGCCCATCCGCGGTGAACGTACCGCAGGTCAGCGGATCGCCGTCATAGGTCTTGGAAGCGCCATCCGCAGTGAGGGTCAGCGGCACGGTATAGTAAACCGTAGCCTCGTTGCCATCCACCTTGATGGTAATCATAGCCGGGATGCTATTCTTGGCCTGAGCCTTTTCAAAGCCAGCCAGGAATTTCGTAGCCGGGGTCACCATCACATTCGTACCGAAGGCATCCGTTCCCGTGGTGTCCTCAGCCACCTTCACCGTCGTCCCATACAGGTAGTGATGAATGATGTAAGGATATTCATTAGCCGTCTTGTTGCCCGTGTAGAGCTTGATGACCTTCTCCGTTGTGTCTTCAACCAGGTCATTGATCTTTTGCACACTGTTTTCAGGCAAGGTATCTCCAGTCAAGCCGGCATCCTGATACCAGCCGCTCCAGGTATACCCTTCTTCCTCAGGCAGAGGCTGCAGCGTCGCGCTAGTGGGATACTCTGTCTGAACAAACGCCTGTGTACCCGTGGTTTCCGGCGCAAGGGTATACGTCTTGGTCTCCACATCGGCATATACCCTGGTTTCCTCGCCGTTTTCTACCTTGTAGTACTCCAGTGTGTATTTGGGGGTCAGGTAGATACGCACGGTGCTATTGCCCAATACATTGTCAAGAACCGTGCCGTCCCAACGATTACCGCCACTCAGATCGGCGGTAATCGTGTTGAGTATATACTCGTCCGAATTCACCGCGATCTTCAGGTCTACCATCTCGCTCTTGTTAAACTTGAAGTAGACCTTATCCGTATTTACCGTACCATCCTTGGAACCGCCCACGTAATGGGTCTCCACGGTGATGACGCCCTGCCGAATTTCATTGGGATCATCCTCATAGGCATCTTCCGCGCTTACGACGCCGTCGTCGAATACAGTCCGTGTAAGCTCGCGCTGATAGTAGAGCTTGATTACATCAGCATCCGACGTAATCTGTCCATCAACAGCCAGCTCTGCCTCGTTCCTCTCATAGACGTAATGGTACAATCCATCGGCATAAGCCGGGCTGCCAATGCCATCATCAGCATCCGTCAAATTGCTCTTCTTCAGAGCGTTGATCAATTCATCATTGACGGACGTACCCACATCCACAGTAGGCGATTCTTCGTGTGCCAGTTCATATTCGAGCTTATTCTCGGCATCCAATACCTGAATGTAGTGTTGCACCTTATAGGTAGCGACCTTCTTCTCCCACTGGGCATACAAGTGGTTCGCTTCTGCAGCGCTCTTGTCGTTCACGCGTACGCTCTCGCCAACAGCAAAGGCCGTACCCGTGCCGTCCGCTACCGTGTTCCAGCCGATGAACTCATATCCCGCGCGTTCAGGAAGCCCCGTCGCCCCATAGTTGCTAACGGTAATTACGCCGTTATTGATGAGCTGGGTTTCCTTCTTCGTGGCAGGTGCCGCTTCGGTAAAGTTGGCATGGTAGGTCAGTTCCACAGTTCCCGCCTGACCACCCCACTGAGCGTACAGAGTGACAACATTGCCCTCGTTGGCATTTTCAGCCGCAACCAACAGCTTATCGCCAGGCTGGTACATCTCGCCACTGCCATCCGCCGCGGTATTCCAGCCTAGGAAAACCTTGCCCTGAGGCGCAGTCAGCCCCGCATAAGACTGCACATCCGCATAAGCACGGTCGGCATACTTCTTCGCATCTGCCACCGTACCTTCGCCACCGTTGGCATCATACGCTACAGTAAAGGAAGCATTGCTGGTATAGTAGGGGTACAGGGTCACGTCCTGGGTAATGATGGTATCCAAGTTGAAGGGCGTATAGACATCGCCGTTCCTGGTAGCCCACCCGTGCCAGGTGTAACCTTCAGGCGCAGTAACCTGCAGGCTCTCCAGCCACTCCTCATCAATTTTCGTGCCATAGGGGATTGCCTGAACCTGCGGCTCCCCATCGCCCGCCATAGTCAGATAAACCGTAGCATCCACCTCAGGGGCAGTCCATTTGGCATATACCGTCACATTCTGTGCGGGCATGACTTTGCCACTGAAGTCATATGCCTCCTGGAATTCCTCGTCCAGGTACCATCCCTGGAACGCATAGTTTTCCGGAATACCCGCCGGTCGCTCCGGTACTGCACCGTAACCGCTGATATCCGCTTCATACTGAACCGTATGCGCATCCGTAGTCCCCTGATTGATGCGGGTCAGGGTATAATCGTTACGTGTGTAGTAGAACACAGCTCTGTTGTAATTGGCATTCAACGCGGTACCGTCAACAAACGTAAAACCAACCAGCGGGTAACGGTCTTCTTCAGATACATATAACGAAGAGCTATTAGCATAAATTACGTCTGTATGGTGAACATTGTACATTCTTCCATCATGAGATACTGTCCCTCGTTCGCCATCCAGAACTTCAGCATAGTAAGTAGCAGAAAACCTTCTGTTCCCACCGTTGTCAGGTACATAGAATGTCGTCCCCCCCCAACGGCATTGTCTGAATATTTGCCTGATAGGGGTCACTCCCATTGTTCTGCGTAGACCAGTTATTGCCGCTTTCATTATTGCTCGGCCATTGGTCGCCAATATACGCACCGTACTTTGCCACAATGGGATCAGCAGCATATGCACTCGGATTCGGCGCATAGCATGCAGCCGTATGTGTATGTTCTTCCTTGCCGCAAGTCAGATTGTCCCACCAATCATAACACCATCGGTTGTGCGTATGCGCTTCCTTACCACAGATCAGTGCGGCGGAAGAATTGCTCTGATAGAAGTAAATGGTATACACATCCCGGTCATAATAGACATTGACCAGTGTGCTGCCATCACCGGCAATCGTCTGCTGGACCAAGGAATGATCTGCGCTCAGATGGAAGCCTTCGCCCGGGTTATAATTTGAACCGGCCTCCGTCATTTCGCCCGCGATACCGTGCAAGGTATCCATTTTATCCAGAGAATACCCGTCATCATCCGCATTCTCCAGCCAGTAGAGCACCTTATAGTCCACTTGATGACCTTGCCACTTGGCCGTCAACTCAACGCTCGCTGTAAGCTCCTGGCCAAAGCTGAAGGGCTGTTCTCCATTGTACCAGCCCAGGAAATCAAAGCCCAAGCGGGTGGGCGTGTCCGGCGTTTGCGTCACGGCACCGGGAGCCACAAACACAGGATCCAGGTAGCTACCGCCAGCCGTATCAAAGGTGAGCCAATGGCCCTGCTGCACATCGGGGTACAGTATGATATTTGCATCCTCCAGCGTCACGGCGCTGCCAGCAGGCACCTTTTTGTCCGCGTCATAGTACCAACCGGCAATGCCTTCGTCTGTGGCAGTGGGGAAGGTTACATCCGTGGTGCTGATGCTCGCGCCCGACAAGCCTTCCTTAGTAACACAGACCGTACCATTCTGATCCAGGAAGAACACATAGTAGACTTGTTCGAAGCCTGCATCCAGACGGATGGTCTGGCTCTCTGCGTAGCCTTCCACCACGCCAAAGCCGCCAAAGGCTTCTCCACCTTCCTTCATCCAGCCCGTAAACTTGTAGCCTTCCTTTTCCGGGCTAGCCGGGGCATACAAGGTATCCCCGTTTGTCACGATCTGCGTATCCACCTTCTCGTCCCCATTATAGAACTCGAAGGTAACGTATACGCCCTGATCCGGTTGTATCACACGGAACGGCTGCACTGACCCACTGGCTTCGATGATCTCAGCCAGTGCAGTCAGCGGCATGCAGGTAGAGACCATCATGATCGCTACCAGCAACGCCAGCGCCCTACGCAAGCTTCCCTTCATGGTTACCGTCCTCCTCACGTTTGATGGTCGCCCTGCTTACTGCGCTTCGTCAATGATGACGAGAACGCGCCAGTAATCCATGTAGTTTTCTTCCGTGACCGTCACGGTGTACTGGGCCTCCGTTGCTCCAGGAATGTCCTCCCAGGTAACGTCATCCTTGCTGGTCTGCCACTGAAGTGTATATATTACAGCTTCATATCCCTTGGGAACCGCCGTCAGCGTAGCCTCCACACCGAAGTCCAGTTCCTCGCCCTCATAACTCACGTAGATGTCAATGCGGCGATCTGGATCCAACTGATCGTAAATGGAAGCAATCATGCTGGAGCCGGCAGGCAACGTTTCCGTTACAATAGGGTCGCCATTGGCATCCAAGACCAGCTGACCGTTTTCATCACGCTGATACGCCACCGGAACTTCTGCACCCTCCGGAATGACGGGAATCGGATCGCCGTTGGCATCCAGAATCAACGAACCATCAGCATTCTTCTGGAAAGTCGCTCTCACCGGAGAAGCAACTTCATCCTCCTCATAGGTAAGTTCAGGCGCTTTGGTCGCAGGCGCCTTGGTAGCAGGCGCTTCCGTAGCAGGCGCCTGAGCGGCGGGCACGTCTGTCGCAGCAGGCGCTTCCGTCGGCTTGGGCCGCACCTGCAAAACAAACGTAGCGGACTGTGTATCCGCCAGGGCCGCTGACATTCCCGTCAGCAGCATGGCCAGCACAGTCGCCCACAGCATGAGCTTCTTGATCCGGTTCTTCATCTCTGAAAGCCTCCCTCTCAGCTTATTATCTGCGGTTATACACCGCTCTTTTCAACTTGAAATTCCAAATTTGTCAAATGTAAGCATTTGCGCTTACAAGGTCGTTTTCCTGCTTTGTGTCGGAATTTTTTTGAAGACGCCTCCGGCAGGAGTCCCGCCCGGGTATCCGCAAGCGTTCCGCCCGGGAAGTTCTCTGCCGATCGGCCGGAAGCGTGGAAACCCTTCGGACTCCGTTTGACGGCCGCCTTCGCTTGCCCGGCGGCATCTTCCCTTTGTCCCACAGGCGGCCAGCCTTTCCATTCTTTCCTGCCAATGGCGCTTCCGCATTCCTGCCTGTTCTTCCTTGGTCCGTTCCTGTAACCTTACCTTTTATTCTCCTTCGGCCCGCTTCCCTAAGGAAACGGGCCGTAAAGATTCTGTGGATTTTTTAATGAACTTCGGTTTGTTTTAGAGGATGGTCACCAGCACCTGGTATTGATAACCGTTCATGCTTTCCGTAACATCCAGCCAAAGGGTGTCGGTCACCGCGCCGGCAATGTCATCCCAGGACTGGGTCTCAGCGTTCCATACCTGCCACTGAATGGCATAGGCAACATCTTCGTAACCGATAAGCTCCGCGCGGAGGCCTACGTGATCGCCATCATAAATGGTGCTTCCGGAAACCAGGCCAATCTTTACGCTGCGCTCCACAGCGGGCGCCTCGGGGGTTTCGGTAACTTCCTCAGCGGGGGTCTCGGTCACTTCCTGGGCAGGAGCCTCGGTGGCTTCCTCAGCAGGGGCTTCGGTAACTTCCTGGGCAGGAGCCTCGGTGGCTTCCTCAGCGGGGGCCTCGGTGGCTTCCTCAGCGGGGGCCTCGGTCGCTTCCTGGGCAGGAGCCTCGGTAACTTCTTCAGTAACTACAGGAGCCGGCTCCGTTGTTAGATCAGTAGGTGTTGCAGCCATCGCAGCGGAACCAAACAGCATCATAGCGGCCAGCGTCAAGGCGAACATCTTTTTCATGAAATACAACCTCCTATTTTAGAAATCCGATTTACGGACCCTTTTTCCATCTGACAACTAGATTGTACCATGCAAGGGTTACGCGGTCGGTTACATTTCAGGATTTTTTCAAAGTTCTTTGGTTTTTCACCCATTTTTTTTGCTCCCCCCTTTTCCAGCCTTCCCGAAATCTTCCAAAGGAATTCATAGCCGGAAAATATCAAAATTGGCAGAGTTTCTTCATTATTATATATATTGGAGCTGTTTTCTGTCTTTTCGCCTTTCCAGCCTTAGGAAGGCTTTCTACCGCCCCGGTCCCTCTGCTGCATGCGAATTTTCCATACCGCAGTCTACCGCTATGAACTGTTACATGATTCTTTTTTGATTTTTTCTCAATTCCGGCACGTTTCACGCCAAATACTATACTTCGGTCTGCTTTTCTTTGTTGTTTTGTTTACAAATATGTTTTGGATTCCCCCTTCTATCCCTTGAAATGCCTATAGCTGCTCATTTTGTGTTCACATTTCTTCAAATTTTATTAACATCAAACCGTCGTCTGTTTTTCTTCGGTCTCTGGAGCCGCCAGTGGCAGCGCCGCTTCCTACCGATCGTCCCGTTGCAAGCAGCATCTCATTTCCAACAGTCCTTTTGTTTTCCCGGGTAAACATGCTATAATGTTTGAGAAGGAATCTGTTCTTGTCAAGGAGGCTGCTTATGCCTGGGAAAGTCAAAAAAGTAACCTTGCTGAGCCGTCTTGTGGAGGAGGGCTTTTTCCACAGCAAGGAAGAAGCCGCTCCCTATCTGCTGGGCGGACAAGTATATGTGGGCGGGCAGCGCGTCACTTCGTCCGCCGCGAAGGTCGATCCCGCGCTTCCCCTGTCGGTGCGCGGCCTGCACGCGCCCTATATCAGCAAAGGCGGATGGAAGCTGGCAGGGGCCATCCGTGACTTTCAGGTTACGGTGGAGCGCCGCGTTTGTATTGACGCGGGCGCATGCACCGGCGGCTTCACGGATTGCTTTCTCAAGCACGGTGCGGCGCTGGTGTACGCCGTGGAGGTAGGCTTCGGTCAGCTGGCGGGTTCCCTCCGGCAAGACCCGCGGGTCGTGAACCTGGAACGCACAAATATCAGCGACGACAGGCTGCTTTCCCTGGACCCTACGCCGGATCTGGCCAGCGTGGATTTAAGCTACCTGAGCCTGCGCAAGGGCGTCCCGGCCTTCTCCCGCGTTATGCACGGCCGCGGCGAGCTGCTATGCCTGGTAAAGCCGCTCTTTGAAACCGAGGATATGGAGGCCCGGCGCACCGGCATACTCTCCCCGGACGCCTATCTGCCCACCCTGCGGGGGCTGATCCGCGACCTGAACGCGCAGCCCGGCACGGCGGTCCGCCAGGTTACCTGCAGCCCGGTGACCGGCAACAACGGCACCCATGAATTTTTTCTTCATGTAATATTGGGCGGCGTCGAGCCTGCGCCGGACCTGGAAGCGGATTGCAGCCGTGCCGTGGAGCGCGTCCTGTCCCTCGTCCCTTACCACAAGCCCTAAGGAGGCATGGTCATGGACACCGTACCCGCCCGGCAGCTCCTGACGCCGCTGCGCCCTTCCATGACAGACTTTTTTTACGCGGATTACAATATGAACCTCTACCGCGGCTGTTGCCACGGCTGTATTTACTGCGATTCCCGTTCCCTGTGTTACCGGCTGACGGAGTTCGACCGGGTGCGGGTAAAGGCGGACGCCCTGACGCTGCTGGAGAAGGAACTGCGCGCTAAGCGCCGTCCGGGCATCGTAACCATGGGAGCCATGAGCGATCCTTACAATCCCCACGAGGCGACCCAGAAAGTCACGCAGGGCGCGTTGACACTATTCCGGCGTTACGGATTTGGCGCCAGCTTTACCACCAAGGCGGCGCTATGCGCCCGGGATGCGGAACTGCTTGCCGCGTTATCCCGAAGCGCTCCGGTACGCGCCTGTATCACGCTTACCTGTGCCGACGACGGGCTGTGCCGGAAAATCGAACCCAATGTCTCCCCCACCTCCCAGCGGCTGGAGGCCTTGCGCACCCTTTCGGAGGCGGGCGTCTACGCAGGCATCTGGCTCAATCCCGTGCTGCCCTATCTCACGGACGACTGGGAAAACCTGGAGTCGCTGCTGGTGCGCACGCGGGAAGCCGGCGGCCGGTATGCCGTCTGTTTCTTTGGCATGACTCTGCGAAGCGGCAACCGGGAATATTACTTCAAGGCCCTGGACCGTGACTTTCCAGGGGTGAAGGAGGCATACCTCCGCCGTTTCGGCAATCAGTACGAATGCCCCGCCCGGGAGGCGGAGACGCTTGCGCGCCGCTATCGGGCGCTTTGCCAGCAGCTGGGCCTGGCATGGTCCTTTCCGCAAATCAACCGGGAAATGTTTGCCCGCCAGCCCAGTCAGCTCTCCTGGCTGGATACGCTCTGAGTTGCATTTTCATTTTCGTGGGACTATAATAATTCAGCGTATCGGAAAGCGACTTTCGCCTCTTTTTCGCGGAAGCAACTTCGGTCAAGCAGCGGCCGCCCGAAGTTGTAAGGCATTGATTTTACAAACAAAATCAACAACCCAGCAAGGCGCTCGGCCGCGAAACGGCTTGGATTTGCCATTGAAAAGCCAACCATCCGCCGGCCAAGCCGGGAGACACGAATCGAAGCCGGAGGGACTGCGGCCCTTCCGGCGCCTCCCCAGACGTTTTTCGATAGTTTGTAAATCATGTTACGCATAACAGAAATTGGAGGACGGTATGGAAACCTGGCAAACTGCTTCGCGGGAATGCCCTGTGGGCGTTTTTGACAGCGGTATGGGCGGCATCAGTGTCCTTCGGGAAATTCTTGCACAGCTGCCCGGCGAAAACGTGATCTATTATGGCGATACCGCCCATGCACCTTATGGTACCAAGCCTCCGGCGGAGGTGATGGCGCGGGTACGGGAAGTGATGGATCTGCTCATGGCGCGGCAGGTAAAGGCTGTGCTCATTGCCTGCAATACGGCCACCAGTGTGGCCGCTGCCACCCTGCGCGCAGAACTGGATCTGCCCATTATTGGCATGGAGCCGGCACTAAAGCCCGCCTCGGAGCTGCGGCACGGGGGGCGCATCCTGGTCATGGCCACGCCCCTGACCCTGCGCCTGCCCAAATTTCAGGCACTTATGGCCCGCTATGGCGAAGGTGCAATTCCGCTTCCTTGCCCCGGGCTGATGGAGCTGGTGGAGGAGGGCGAGCTGGACGGCCCTGAGGTAGAGGATTACCTGACCCGTCTGTTGACACCCTACCGGCATACACCCCTGGATGCGGTGGTCTTGGGCTGCACCCACTATGTCTTTTTGCGGGCCGTTCTGCGGCGTTTGTTACCCGCAGAAACCGCCTTGCTGGACGGAAACGCAGGCACCGTGCGCCAGCTTCACCGGGTGCTGGAGCAGCGGGATTCCCTCCGCCAGGCACACCATGGCGGAAGGGTGGAACTGCTCACCAGCGGGGATCCGGCTGTGGTGTTGCCGCGCATGGAGCGCTTGCTTCATTTGCCGAATATGCAGGAAACGGCCCGATAAACCCCAAATATAACATGATCATTTCGTAAAAACTTGCCAAAGAATCGTCTTGCCCAAAGACAAGGCTTTTCTTTTTGTGATTTTTCTGTTATAATGTTACCCAGATATTGGATCAGCGGACGTTCTCTTCTGGAATATGAGCATCCGCGCGGAAAAGAAAAAATTTTCAATGCTAGAGGGAGGCAACGATCATGGCGGATTATTTGACCAGTAACATTCGGAATATCGCCCTCATGGGTCATGGCGGCGAGGGCAAAACCACCCTTACGGAGGCAATGCTCTACGCTGCCGGCATTATTGACCGTCAAGGCAAAGTGGAAGACGGAACCACCACCACGGACTTCGAGCCCGAAGAAATTCGCCGCAAGTGCTCCGTGAGCGCTGCCTGTGCCCCCATTGACTGGAATGACAAGATGCTCAACATCATCGATGTACCCGGTTACTTTGATTTTATCGGTGAAATGGTTGGCCCGCTGCGGGTAGTGGAAACCGCCTGCATCGTGGTCAGCGGCGTTACCGGCTTCAACGTGGGTGCGGAGAAGGCCTTCAAGCACGCTGTAAAGAGCGGCGTAGGCCGGATGTTTGTTATCAACCAGATGGACCGTGAACACGCAAACTTTGATAAGGTCACGCAGCAGCTGCGGGACCGCCATGGCAGCTGTGTGGTGCCCGTGCTCATGCCCATTGGCGAAGGCCCGGATTTCCGCGGCGTGGTCAATGTATTGGAAAAGAAGGCCTACGAAGGCGCCTATAAGAAGAGCACCGAAGTGCCCATGCCCGACTCCATGAAGGAGAAGGTAGACCGGGCCTTTGAGTATCTTACCGAGCAGGCCGCCGCCGCGGACGATGACCTGATGATGAAATACCTGGACGAGGGTGAGCTGAATTACGACGAGATTCTGCTGGGCTTCCGGAAGGGCATGAAGGATGGGAGCATTGTTCCCGTGTGCGCCGTCTCCGCGCTCACCGGCGTTGGCATTGCCCGCATGATGGATCTCATGGCCAAATACCTGCCCTCCCCCGCCCACGACGGCATTGAGCATGATGGCTTCAATCCCCGCACCGGCGAGGCACAGAAGCGCGTCTGCAAAGACGATCAACCTTTCTCCGCCTTTATTTACAAGACCATTGCCGACCCCTTCGTGGGCAAGCTGAGCCTGTTCCGCATTTTCTCCGGCATGCTCACCAGCTCCACCACCCTCTACAACGTCAACAAGGACAAGACGGAAAAGAGCGCCGGCATCTATATTCTCCGGGGCAAGAAGCAGATTGCCAAGCAAACCCTGCACGCTGGCGACCTGGGCGCCCTGGCCAAGCTGCAATACACCTCCACCGGCGATACCCTGGCCGACTACAACAACCCCATCCAGTACCCGGTGCTGGCCTTCCCGGCACCCTGCATGAGCAAGGCCGTTTATGCCGCCAAGCAGGGCGAAGAGGACAAGGTTTTCTCCGGCCTGGCCCGCCTGATGGAAGAAGATCCTTCCATTACCCTGGAAAAGAATGTGGAAACCACCGAAACCCTGCTCTCCGGCCAGGGCGAAATGCATCTGGATGTGGTGCGCAATAAGCTGGCGTCCAAGTTTGGCGCCAATGCCATTCTCCAGGAGCCCAAGGTTCCCTACCGCGAGACCATCCGCAAGGTGGTAAAGGTGCAAGGGCGCCACAAGAAGCAGTCCGGCGGCCACGGCCAGTTCGGCGATGTGTGGATCGAGTTCTCCCCCTGCCGGGATGGCAGCCAGGAGTTCGAGTTTGAGGATGCCGTAGTGGGTGGCGTGGTACCGCGCAACTTCATTCCTTCCGTGGAAAAGGGACTGCGTGAAAACATGGCCCACGGCGTGCTGGCAGGCTTCCCCATGGTGGGTGTGCATGCCAAGCTGTACGATGGCTCCTACCATCCTGTGGACTCCTCTGAAATGGCCTTCAAGACCGCTGCCCGCATTGCCTACAAGAAGGGTTGCATGGAAGCCAATCCCGTGCTGATGGAGCCCATCATGCATGTAACCGTCACCGTACCCGACGAGTACATGGGCGACATCATGGGTGACATGAACAAGCGCCGCGGCCGCATCATCGGCATGAGCCAGGCGGACGGCATGCAGCAGGTGGAGGCGGAAGCTCCTCTGGCGGAAATGTTCAAGTATGCCACGGATCTCCGCTCCATGACCCAGGCCCGTGGTTCCTTTACCATGGAGTTCGCCCGCTATGAAGATGTTCCCGCCAACGTGGCCGAGAAGATCATCGCCTCCGCCAAGAAAGATGAGGAGGAGGACGAATAATTTCCCGCAATCCACGAGGCGCGTTCCCACATGGGAGCGCGCCTTTTTTTATTGAAGTAAAGATCATTGTCAGGCCTTTGCTTCGGGCCTTGGAAGATTCACAGGCTATACGGTTGAAGGTTCATGGGTATGGTTTCCCAGCCTTTGGTACAAATTAAAGCTGAAAAACGTGTTGCATCAGCCAAAGGAGCGCCTATGATCGTTTGGATTTCCGCTGCCGTGGGTCTTGTGGCCCTGTGCCTGTTCACCTTGCTGGCCTATCGTGGAGGCCATGCCCGCCTGGTAGAGGAGCGCAAGCTGTCACTTTGCGCACCGGTACTCAGTGAGGCGGAGCTGCAAAGCCACCTCTCCCGTTTAGGGGTAGGCCTGGCGCTCCATGGGCGGAAGCGTATGCACCCCTCCCCCGGATTGCGCCCTGCCCTGATGCGTCAGCTTCGGCAAGCCTTGCAGCCTTCCTCCAGCCGGGAACCGGGCTTACAATGGCTGCGTGACCATGGCCGGGCCGTGGAAGAGCAGCTGGGCATCATGGACAGGGAATTACAGGGTACGCCCGCGCTTCCCGCCCTTAAAGGCGGCGGTTTGCGCTTAACCGCCTTTACGGACAGCATTCTGCTGGCTTTTCGCGGTCAACTGCGTACACATGCGTTGCCTTCCCTGTTGCAATGCTGGCAAGAAACCGCCGGCATGACCGAGGAGGAGTTGCAGCTGCTTCCTCAGGCACTGCGCCTGACGCTGTTGCGGCTTACCTCCCAGGCCGCCGCCGACGCCTATCTGGCCCTGAAGGAGGAACAGCGAGGAGAACGGATTGCGCAGTCCATGCTTCGCGCCCATGGTGATCCCCTGCGCGGTATCGACCATGCGGGTCTTTCCCCGGAAGCCTTTGCAGGGGTGACCCACGCCCTGGAAGCCAGTGGGGCAGCTTCTCTCCTGCGTGAATTGGACCTTCGCCTGGAGCAAATGGGCTTACAGGCCGGAGAACTGGTTCGCCGGGCACAGGAAAGGCAGATGGAGCGCAGCCAGTGGCTGGCCGCGTTGATCACCAGCCTCCGCGGCCTGGATAAAATCACCTGGCCGGAATTTCTGGAAACCTGCGACCCCCTCCACCGTTGCTTCCTGGAAGACCCCTCCGGAACATACGCCGCCATGGATTTTGACAGCCGGCGCATGTATGTAACCCGTCTGGCACGCCTGGCCCAACAGATGAACATGTCCCAGGAGCGTGTAGCATTGGGCGCCGTGCGGCTGGCCCAGGAATCGGAAGACGATGGTATCCATAACCATGTGGGATATTATTTGCTGGAGGATGCCGGATTGCGTCAGCTGTACCTGAGCCTGCGCATCCGCCGGGCCAGCCTGTTCCCCGTGCGGCTTTTCCTTCGCCGGCACAGCCGCGGCTGTTATCTGAGCCTGCTTTGGGTGGGCATCGCCGTTGGGCTGCTGATGATGATTCCCTTGCGGTTGCCATGGCTGCTTTGGCCGCTGTGGGGGCTATGTTTTTCTGAGCTTTGGCGGCTGCTTGGGCAGGGATTCCTGCAGCGCTGGTTACCCAACCGGGAGCTGCCGCGCCTGCATATCACCGCTCTAAAGGAAAGTCAGAGGACCCTGGTCGTCCTTCCCACGCTTCTTTCCACCCCGGAACAGGCCGTGCACATGATCGGCCGCCTGTCCGAGCTGTGCCACGCTGACCCCGACCCCAACATCGAATATATGCTCCTGGGAGATTTCGCGGACAGTCTCACCGCCGAGCAGGTGTCGGATGACCTGATCCTGCGCGCTGCTTCTTCCGCCCTGGAAGCCCTTCAGGAGAGTGATCCGGAGCACCGCTACCTGTACCTGCAGCGCCGGCGCACCTATGACAAGGGCGAAGGCGCATGGATCGGCCGGGAGCGCAAGCGCGGCAACCTGGAAAGTCTGAACCGGCTCATCGTCCACGGTAACTGTGACGACCTCTATGATTACGCCAGCATGGCGCCTTCCGAGCTTCACCGGCGCTATGCCTTTGTGGTTACCCTGGATCAGGACACGGAACTCCCGCCAGATACCGTCCGCAGCCTGATTGGCGCGCTGAGTCATCCCCTGACCGAGCGCCGCCGTGTCCCCGAGGGCTGGCGGGGCGTTAGCCTGGTGCAACCCCTCATGGAAACTGACCCGGCCACCGTGCGCACATCCATCAGCTGGATTATGGGAGGCCAAGGCGGCGTTGACCCCTATAACAGCACCCAGTGCCCCTTTTACCAGCGGTTATGCGGCCAGGGAAGCTTTCAGGGCAAAGGGGCCTATATGCCCGAAGCGTTGCTGGACGCTACCCAGGACTGGATTCTCCCGGACACGGTGCTGAGCCATGACCTGCTGGAAGGCGAATTGGCCGGTTGCGCCGCGGATGGTTCCCTGCGCCTGTATGACGGGAATCCGGCCACCTGGGCGGGCTGGCTCCAACGGCTGCATCGCTGGACCCGCGGCGACTGGCAGCTGCTCCCCTGGCTGCTGCCCTGGGTTCACACGCCTCAGGGTGTGCGCCGCAATCCCCTGGGGCGCCTTTCCCGGCACAAAATCTGGGATAATCTTCGTCGGAGTATGCTGCCACTGGGATTGGCAGGACTGTTGCTCTATGCCACCCTGGCGTCGCGCCCGGGCCTGTTTGCGCTGCTGATTTTGTTTTTTCTCGCAAAAGGCATACATTGCCGGACCTGGAGGGACTGGGCAGGCGTCCTTATGGGCCTGATTACGCTTCCCACCCGCCTGGCTGTGCAGGGGGACGCGATCCTGCGCGCCCTGTGGCGTATGGCGGTCTCCCATGAAAAACGGCTGAACTGGCTTCCCACGGCCCAGGCGGAACTTACGCCCTATGATGGATTGTTCCTGAGCCCCTGGCCCCAATGGGGCGGCGCGCTGGGGCTGGGGATCGCCTGCCTGCTGGCCGCCCCCCTGCAATGGAGTTCGCTGCCCCTGGCCGCGCTCTTTGCCCTTTTTCCCCTGGTTCTTCCCCGGCTGGACGCACCCAGGAGTGCCATTTTTCCCTTTGACGAATTGCAGCAGGAGCAACTAACGGATCTTGCGCAAAACACCTGGCGCTTCTTTGAAAGCAGCGTGGGTCCCGATACCCACCACCTGCCTCCGGATAATGTGCAGCTGGAGCCTTGGCGCGGACCGGCCATGCGCACATCGCCCACCAATATCGGCCTTTACCTGCTCAGCGCCATGGCCATGGTGGAAATGGGCCTGCTGGAGGCGGACCAGGCCGCGACCCGCATTCGCGCCACGGTGGAAACGCTGGAGGCACTGCCCAAGTGGCGGGGCCACCTGTACAACTGGTATGATCTGAACACCCTGGAGGTTCTGGACCCCCCCTATGTCTCCTCAGTGGACAGCGGAAACTATGTGGCGTTTCTCATGGCCACGGCGCAGCTGCTGCGGCAGCATCTTTCGGAGCTGGACGCTGCCGACCGGGAGCTCCCCGCCCGCATGGATGCCCTGGCTGAAGCAGTAGATCTCGTCGCCCTGTACGATGCACAGGCGCAGCTGTTCTTTGTGGGCTTCGATACCCGCCAGGAACAACCCCAAGGCAGCCACTATGATCTGCTGGCCAGCGAAGCCCGGCTACTTTCTTTTGTTGCCATTTGTACCCGGCAGGTACCGCTAAGGCACTTCAGCCGGTTAAGCCGTACCCGTGTGGCCCTGGGCAGGGAACACTTGCTGATGAGCTGGAGCGGTACGCTCTTTGAATACCTGATGCCGCAGCTGCTTCTTCCCCTTACTCCGGGAACGCTGCTGCACCATACCTGCGCCGCCGCCGTACGCTGCCACATCAAGGCAGGCAAGGATGGCCTATGGGGCATGAGTGAAAGCGGATACTACGCCTTTGATCCGCAGCTGAACTATCAATACCGCGCCTTCGGCCTGGAGGCGCTAGCCGCGGACCCGGACGCGCAGGGTAAGGTTTTCGCGCCCTATGCGGTGGCACTGGCGCTCTCGCTCTATCCGGATCAGGCAATGGCCGCCCTCCAACGCATGCACAGCCTGGGCCTGGACACACCCCAGGGCTTTCTGGAAAGCATCGATCTGGACACCCAGCGCACCGGCGTGCCGGAGGGACGCATTGTGCGCAGCCACATGGCCCATCACCAGGGGATGCTGCTGTGCGCCGTGGCCAACGCCCTCACTGGGGACGCGCTAAGCCGGGCATTTTGCCGCATGCCCAAGGTGCGCGCCTTCCTGCTGCTGTTGCGGGAACGTGAGGACCGCCGTCGCCCGGTAACGCTCACGCTGCCCAAGCCCCGGCGGGAAGCCGCTCCCGCGCCACAGATACCCCAGGTGCCGCTTGCTCCCCTGCGCCTGCCGGTGGAGGCAGCGCTCATGGGCGGCGGAAAGGCCTTCCTGCTCCAAAGCGCCGGCGGGCTGGGCGTGATGGGCTATGACAACATTTTCATCAACCGCTTTACCCGTGATCCATCCTGCCGGGAGGGCATACAGTTTTATCTTCTGGAGTCCGGCCGCCTGTGGGAACCCTTTGATCCCCGCCTGTCGGGCAAGGTGTGGGCGGAGGACGGTTGCCTGGTGTATACCCGGGAGCACCGTGAGCTGCGCATGCGCCTGACCTGCTTTGTGGACCCGGTGGACCAATGCCAGATACACATGCTGGAGCTGGAAAATCTCTCTGCCCGGGAGCGGACCCTGGAAGTGGCGGACTATTTTGAGCTGGCCCTGGCGCCGGAAATGGAGCAGCTGGCCCATCCCACGTACCATGATCTTTTCATTGAAACCGCTCCCTTCGGGGAGAGCGGCATCCTGGCCCACCGCCGCCGCCGTGATCCCCAGGAGCCCTGCATCTACCTGTGCCACCTGCTTGCCATGCCTTCGGACATGGAGGTCTTTGCGCAAACGGACCGTGAGGCGTTCCTGGGCCGTAACGGCTCGCCCTGGCAGCCCTGGTCCTTGCGCGAAAAAGGCAAGCAGGGTTTGTTTGGCGCGCCCATTCATCCCTGCGCCTCGCTGCGCTGTACGGTGCGCCTGGGCGGCCGCGGCCGGATGCGCCTGGTATATGCCACCTATTGCCGTTTCCAGGAGCAGCCGCCCCATCCCGAGGATTTTTCCATGGACCTGACGCAGCTGATGCAGCGGCAGCGTATGGCCCAGCTCCGGCAGCAAGTGTTGCTGAACAGCCTGGACATTCCCGTGGAGCAGCTACCCTTGCTGACACAGCTCACCGGCGCGGTGCAGTGGCTGCATCAGCCCCACCAGGGCGTGGGCACGCCCATCTCTCTCCCCCTGGAAGAGCTGTGGGCCATGGGCCTGAGCGGCGACCGTCCGCTGCTGGCGGTGTTCCTCAACCGGGAGGAAAGCCCGCTGCTGCCGCTGGCGCTGCACTTCACCGCCCTGCAGCGCTCCCTGGGCATGCAGGTGGAGCTGGCTATTGCCGTGCTGGAGGAAGGCGGCTCCCTGCTGGATACCGCCCAGCAAGCGCTGGATGCCTCCCCGCTAAGGGATTTACGGGGAAAAGGTGTGGCCATCATGGACAAGTCCACCCTGACTCCTCAGCGGTACGCCTTGCTGCATGCCGCCGCCAGCCTTTCCCTGGACGACCGGCTGGGCACCATCCGGGAGCAGCTGGATAGCCTGCGCGTTCCCGTAACGCCCACAGCGCTGGCGCCGCGCCCACCCAAGCCGGCCCCGGAACTGCCGCCGGAGGAGCTTCACTTTTTCAATGGTTACGGAGGTTTCCTGGCCGACGAAGGCGCCTATGTGATCCGCCTCACCACGGACCGGAATACACCGGCTCCATGGTGCAATTACCTGTGCCGCCCGGGCTTTGGCACCCTGTGCTGTGAAAGCGGGCTGCTGTTTACCTACGGGGACAACAGCCATCGCCGCCGCCTGACCCCCTGGGTCAATGATCCCGTGACACCCCAGGGCGGAGAGTTTCTGGTGGTAGAGGATTTGGATACGGGAGAGATGTTCTCCCCCACCCGCTTGCCATTCGGACAAGCCATGACCTGCCGTGTGGTACATTCCCCGGGGGTTACGGTATACCGTGCCTTCGGAGAAGGTTTGGAGTTGCAATGGACCTGCTTTACCGATCCGCAACAGGAAGCAGGATGCCGTCAGCTGCGGATACGGGTGCATGGCAATACCGCTCGGCACCTGTGCCTGCACGCATGTCTCAGGTTTGTCATGGGCACCGACCGGCGTGCGGAACCCTTTACCTGCTTGACGCCTCTGCCCGGCATGGTGCTGGCGGTAAATCCCGGCTGGCCTTGCCTTGGCTTTCTTACGGACCTGGAGCAGGAGGCGGAAGCTCACCGCATGAGCCCGGCAGCCTTCCAGGGCCTATGGGGGCAGCGCCCGTGGGGGTTGACTCCGCCCAAAAACCATCGGCCGGACAGTGCCGAGCCCTGCGTAATCGGCGCCGCGGACCGCGGCAACCTGGCGGTACTTACCCGCACCTTCACCCTGGAAAAGGAAGGAGGCGCCACGTTCACCTACTTAACGGGCCTGGCCCGGGATCCCGAGGAAATAGAAGGCTTGCTGGAGCGTTACCGTCGGGAGGGTGTCAGCGCCATGCAGCGGCAGGTGCAGCGCTTCTGGAGTGGCGAGCTCAGTGCCTTCACCTGTCATGTGCCCTGGGAAAGCCTGTCCCTGATGCTAAACCTATGCCTGCCCTATCAGGTACGGGTAGCGCGGCTATGGGCGCGGGCCGGCCTCTACCAGGCCGGCGGGGCCATCGGCTTCCGGGATCAGCTGCAGGACATGACCGCGCTGATCTACACCAACCCGGAGGAGGTGCGCCGTCATCTGCTGCTCTGCGCCTCCCGGCAGTACGAAGCGGGCGACGTGCAGCACTGGTGGCACCCCGGGCATGCCGGCGTGCGTACCCGGATCACCGATGACCGGCTTTTCCTGCCCTTCATGACCGCATGGTACATCCGCCGCACCGGGGACGTGCAGGTGCTGGCGGCTTCCGCCCCCTTCCTGGTGGGCGCGGACATTCCCCCTGGAAAGCACGACCTGTATCACTTCGCCGCGCCCACCGCCTATGCGGCCCCGCTGATGGAACATTGCCTGCGGGCCATCCGCAGCCTGCGCTTCGGGCCGCGCCATATCCCGCTGATGGAAGGCGGAGACTGGAACGATGGCATGAACCGCGTGGAGGGGGAAAGCGTATTCCTGGGGTTCTTCCTTTGCCGCGTGCTGGATGACTTCGCTCCCTACTGCGAAGCGTCCGACGCGCAGGAGCTGCGGCAAATCCGCGCCAGCGTGCTGGAGGCGCTGGAGGCCCATGCCTGGGACGGCGCATGGTATGTACGGGCGTGGTATCCGGATGGGCGGGTCCTGGGCAGCCATGAAAGCCCCGCATGTCAAATTGGTTTGCTCAGCCAGTGCTGGGCCGTACTGGGTGGCGCGTTGCCCCAACGTTCCTCCCAAGCCCTGGAAAGCGTTCTGGAACGCCTTCACCGCCCCGAGTTGGGCCTCACCGCGCTGCTCACACCGCCCTTTTCCGAGGACGTGGACGCCGGATACATCAGCGGTTATCTCCCCGGCGTACGGGAAAACGGCGGGCAATATACCCACGCATTGCCCTGGTTCATCTGGGCCCTGGCCGAAATGGGGCAGACGGATCTTGCCTGGGCGCTGGTTGGCGAAGCGCTGCCCATTCACCACAGCGACACCCAGGCAAAGGCGGAATGCTATCGCCTGGAACCCTATTTCACCGCGGGGGATATTTACACCGCCCAGGGGCAGCAGGGCCGCGGAGGCTGGAGTGCCTACACCGGCAGCGCCGCCTGGCTGTATACCGTTGTTCTGGAGCAGCTGCTGGGATTCAAAAAGCAAGGGACAAAGGTCTCCCTGCGTCCCCGCCTGCCCGAAGCATGGGACGGTTTTGCCCTTACACTGCGCATCGGGCAAACCACCTGGCATCTGCAAAGCCGCCGGGATGTGCCCTTCACCACCCTGGACGGGGAAAAGAGTCCGGAAGGTCAGGTGGAACTTGTGGACGATGGAAAAATCCACGAGGCCAGCTTTCCGCTACGGTAATCAAACAGGGCCGCACGGTGCTTCGCTTTTTCACGGCGAAGTACTGTGCGGCCCTTTCTTCCTTCCTGCGGAAGGCGATATCCATTTCAGGGGTGAGGCTTGTTCTCCCGATAGGCAGCCATGGAATCCTTAAAGAGGCTTGCCGTGGGCGGCGGCGTCCAGGAGATAGCGTTGGCCCCCGCCTGAATGGTTTCACGGATGGACTCCTCGGTGGGGCCGCCCGTGGCGATGACCGGAAACTCCGGCAGCTCGCGGCGGATCTTCCGCACCAGCTCAGGCGTATTGGCGCCAGCCGCTACATTGAAAATCGCCGCACCCGCCTCCACGCGGCTCTGGAAATCCACATGGTCGTTCACGATGGTGATAATCGCGGGGATATCCACCACCTTGGCCACCTCCGCCAGAATCTCATTGCTGGTGGGCGCGTTCATCACCACCGCGGTGGCGCCTTGTACCTCCGCGTAACCGGCCAGCATGGTTACCCGCCTGCCAGTGGTCAATCCACCCCCAACTCCCGCAAACACGGGAATATCCGCCGCCAAAAGCAGCGCCTGGGTAATAATGGGCTGGGGCGTAAACGGATACACCGCCAGCACTGCGTCCGCATCCATATTGCGCACGATGCACAGATCTGTGGTAAAAGCCACGGACTTGATCCGCCGGCCAAAGATAACAATGCCGCTGCATTCCCGGATCACTTCGGGCACACGCAGAATGTGCTTGCGCAGGGTACCCTCATACCTGGGAATCATCTTCTTAATGTTTGTTTCCTGCTGTGTCAAACGCTACCCTTCTTTCTTCATTAACCTTCCAGGAGGAAGTCCAGCACATTCATCGCGCGGTCCTCCGGTTGCTTGTATAGCTCCGTGTATCCGCATTGCTCACAGGATATGGTGACAAATTTCTTGTTTTGAATGTCAAAAAGTTTCGCAAAATTTCCGCCCGTGGCCTGGAATTGATCGTGTTCATAGTGCTGGCAGCCACATTTGGGACATACGTACTGTATTTTTTCCTGTTCCATGGTTTGCACCTCCTTGTGCTTCTTCAGTGTATTACTTTCACGCTCCCGCGTCCATAGGCAACAGCGGCAAATTGTCTTTTTCTCGTCCCAACACCTCGTCCGCATGGACAAAAGCGCAAAAGAAGCGTATACTCAACATGATGCATGGGAATGCGCCATGACCGGGAAGCGCGTAGGTTCCCGCAGACCGTCGAAAAAGCGCTGGGAAGGTGCTGAGGGGGTGCCACCCCTCTGCTCACAGGGGCGTATATCGGATAGGGATACCGCCGGTTGGCCAACTTTGCTTTTTTCAAAGTGGCTGTGCCACTTTCTCCTTACGCTTTGGGAAGCGCATACCTTCCCTTTCATTTAGTTTATGCTGAGGAGGCTGCTGCTATGCGCGAGCTGGAAATCACCGTTGAAATTCTTTTCCCGCTCTTTCTCCTGCTGGCCCTGGGATGGGTCCTCCGCCGGATCGGATGGATGAGCGCGCAGCTCACCCGGGAAACCAACAAGCTGATTTTTCAGCTGTTTCTGCCCGTATTGGTGTTCAATAACATCCGCGATATGGCTTCCGGGGTTTCCATGGACGCGGGATACGCGGCCTATCTGTTCTTTGGGCTTTTGGGCATTTACCTGCTGGCGGTGGTGTTCGTTCCCCGGTTTGAAAAGCATCCGCAAAAGCGCGGCGTTATGGTGCAGGGTATTTTCCGCACCAACTTCGCAGCCCTGGGCGCACCGCTGATGGAGGCCATGTTTGGCGAAAGCGGCCTGGCCATGTATTCCCTGGCCTTACCCATTGTCATCCCGCTGAACAACATTCTGGCGGTGATTGCGCTCTCTTCCCCGGGGCAAAAGCGGCTTCGGCCCCTGGAGATGCTCAAGAGCATCGTGACCAATCCGCTTATCATCGGCTGCATACTAGGCGGCATCATGCTGCTGACTCATTTGCAGCTTCCCACGGTGGTGGATTCTGCCCTGCGGCAAGTAGGTGGCCTGGCCTCTCCCCTGTCGCTGCTGGTACTGGGCGCATCGCTGCAATGGCAGGGCGTGCGGGACAATCGCACGGAACTGGTATGGACCGTACTGCTCAAGCAGGTCATCATTCCCCTGGTCATGCTTGGGCTGGCGGTATTGCTGGGCTTCCGGAATGAAGCGTTGGGCGTCATGTTGATTCTCTTCGGCGCGCCCTGCGCCATCAGCAGCTATCCCATGGCGGAGGCCATGGGCGGAGATGGACCGCTGGCTGCCTCCCAGGTGGTACTGACCACCCTATGCAGCATGGGCACGCTGTTTGTGCTGGTGTACGTGGGAAAGCTGTTCGCCTGGCTGTAACACAGCACACTCTATATCATAACGAAAATAGCGCGGGCGTTCATCCCCTGCCTTGTAACATTTGGTAGGGAGGGCGCCCGCGCTTTGTGCTCTCAGCAAATCAGGTCAAACACGCACCACATAATCCGCCTTGCGCTCCTTGGGCGGCCTGGCCTCACCCTTGGCATAGCCCAGGATGCAGTGACCCACACCCACGTAGTTCTCCGGCACGCCCCACTTTTTCAGCAGCGCCTTGCCCTCCGCGGACTGGAACTCCTCATAGGCCCGATGAATCCAGCAGGAGCCCAATCCCACCGCATGGGCAGCGTTCATCAGGTTGCCCATGACCAGGGAGCCATCCTCACGCCAGGTTCCCACAGCGGGGTCCGCCAGAACCACAATCACCGTGGGCGCGCCATAGAAGGGATCGCCCGTACTGTTCATCACGGCCGCATTCATGCGGCTGAGCTGATCGCGGGTGGCCCGGTCCTGCACGACCACCATCTTGGGCGACTGACGCCCCATACCGGTGGGCGCGTACATGCCCGCCTCCAGCACCTGGGCCAGCAGCGCTTCGTCCACCTGGCGGTCCTCATAAGCCCGGATGCTGCGCCGGGTCTTCAAGCAAGTCAATGCATCCATCACACACACATCCTTTCCGAAACAAGCAGTTGATTTATAGGCGGCCTGCATCCACCATGGTTTGCAGTTCCTTTGCCGCCTGCTCCAGCAGGCCCAGATCCCACAGCATGCTGCTGGTGAGGTACTTATCCCGGATGTCCCGGCTCCCCACCAGTGCCTGCGCGGTGTCCGCGCCTGTTAAGCCCAAGTCCCGCGGAGACAGGGGCATCCCCGCATGCTGCATCAGCGCATAGATCTTTTCCCGTGGCGGCAGCTCCTCCGCAATGATTTGCCGGATCTGCGGCCAGTAAGCGCATAGCCTGTCCAGCCGCTCCCCATGCCGACGGGGATCGTTCTTATGCGCCTTTGCCTCCAGGGCGATGATCTGCGGCGCAATGGGGCCGAAGATCTGCTGGCACTGGGCTTCCCACGCCACAGGGTCAAAGGCAGCCATGGCCCTTTCCGCTTTCGCCCGGTCAACGGTGTCAAAGTTCAGCAGATGCTCATAGATCCACAGGGTCAGCAGCGTGCCCACGCCCACCTGAATGCCATGGAGATCCCCGGCGGTTCCCTCCCGCAGGGCCTTCATCTCCCACATATGGGAAAAATAATGCTCCAGGCCGCTGGCGGGACGGCTGATTTCCGCAAAGGCCATGGCCACGCCGGAAAGCACGAGCCCCTCGATCACCGCTTCCAGGGCCGCGTCCTCCCGGCGCATCAGCCCTTCGGCATGCTCCACAATTTTCCGTAAGGACGCGCGCACCAGTCCCGCGATTTCCTCACAATACGCATCCCCGGCCACCAGGTGGCTGATGCGCCACTCGCACACGGAGACATACTTGGCCAGCATGTCTCCCAGCCCCGCCTGCAGCATCACTTCCGGCGCCGTCTTGAGCACGTCCGTGTCCGCCAGAATGGCCTGCGGGCATGCGTTGTACAGGCTTTCCTTTACCCGGCGCACCACCATGGAAGAGGAATTGGAAGCATAGCCATCCATGGAAGGAGCTGTGCACACCACCAGCGAAGGCAAGCCGCAGGCATGGGCCAGCACCTTGCAGCAATCGTTGATCACGCCGCTGCCCACCGCCAGTACGCCGTCGCAACGGGGATCAAAGCCCATGGTCAAGCTCCCCATCGCCCATTCGTCCGGCTCAATGCGCTTGTCCCCCGGCAGACGGTACAGGGTATACGGGATGCCCGCGGCCTGCAGCACCTCCTCCACCTTCTGCCCCGCCGCCTGATACGTATGGGCGTCGGCCACCACGAAAGGCCGCTGCACCTGCGTGGCCGCCAGGGCCTCCGGGAGCGCATCCACCGCGCCTTTCCCCACCCGCAGCATTTTCAACCCGCAGCGGTGCACCCGTCCACAGGAGCACGCATGTCCTTGCGGGTTCAGCAGCTCATCCAGCGTCATTTCCCATAAGTGTTTCATTCGTATCGCTCCCTTTCGTCCATCTAGGCCAAATAGTTCTGGCGTGTTTTTTCGTGCAGTGCAATGCGGCCGCCATTACCGCTTTTCCTTCTTGGTTTTATCCTGCGGCTTCACTTCCCGGGGAATAAAGCCGGAGAATTCCGTTTCCTTGGCATCGCTTATCAGACGGATATCTCCGCCCCATTCCTGAACCGTGCGCCGGACGATGAACAGTCCCATGCCATGGCCCGCGGCCTTGGTGGTAATGCCCGGCTGAAAAATGCTGGCCTGGAGCTTTACCGGAATCATAGGCCCGCTGTTCTTCACGCTGAAGCGGAAAGCCTTCAAATCCTCGGTGAGCGTCAGGGTCAGCCGCCGGTCGGATACCTCCTGCAAGGCGTCGATGGCATTGTCCAGCAGGTTGCCCAGCACCTTGCACATCTCCCACCCGGGAATGGACAAATCCTTCCACGCGGAGCGGATATCCAGCTTGACCTGGATGCCAGCCTTTTCGCAAACGCCGAGCTTGACCTGCAGCAGGGCGTTAATGGCTGGATTTGCCGTGCGCAGCACCTTTCCCACAGAGGCAATGCTGCCATACACCCGCTCGATGTAGTCGTTGGCCTCCTTGTATTCCTTCATCTCAATCAGGCTGTACACCACCTGCAGGTGGTTGAGGAAGTCATGCCGCTGTGCCCGCAGGGTGATGTTCAGGTCCTCCTGGGCCTCGATGGTCTGGTCCATGTCGTCCAGCTGCTGCAGCAGCTTCCGGCTGTCCAGCGCGTCGCGTATATCAATCACGCCACCCCAGATCACCACTGCCGCCGCCACCGCCACCAGTGCCCGCGCCAGCGGAAGGTCCGCAATGTCCCCGGGGGTCATGTACATGTACAGCACAATGACCCCCACCATCAGGATCTGTAAACTGTTGACCACCATGGCCAGGATGGTGGCCTTTTTTACTTCCAGGTTCTTTTGCCGCTTCAACCCTTTCGCCCCTCCCGCACCTGATGATTTTTGCGGATCACATCCTCATGACCCATTTCTGTGGGATGGTAATAGGTGCGTCCGCGCACCTCCGGGGGCATGTATTCCTGCCGCACCCAGTGCCCCGGAAAATCATGGGGATAGAGGTATCCCTTGCCGCTGCCCAGGCGGTCGCTCCCGGCGTAGTGGGTATCCCGCAAATGCAGGGGCACCGGGCCAAAGCCGCCCTTGGCGGCGTCGGCCATGGCTGCGTCCACCGCCGCGCTGACGCTGTTGGACTTGGGGCTTTCGCACACGGCGATGATCGCCTGGGCCATGGGGAGCCGTGCCTCGGGCATACCCATGAACTCCAGGTCCTGGGCCGCCGCAGCCGCCTGTAGCATCGCAATCGGGTTGGCCATGCCCACATCCTCGCTGGCATGGGCCAGTACCCGCCGCATAATCAGCCGGGGGTCCACCCCCGCATAGAGCAGCCGCGCAAACCAAGCCAGCGCCGCGTCGCTGTCTGAACCCCGCAGGGATTTGCAAAAGGCGCTGAGCATGTCGTAGTATAGGCTCTCGTCGCAGCGGAGCATGGGTTTCTGGATGCTTTCCTCCGCCACGGCCAGATCCACATGGATTTTCCCGTCCGCTCCGGCGGGGGTGGTAAGCACCGCCAATTCCACTGCGCCCAGAGCCATGCGCACATCTCCATTGGCCACATGCGCAATATGGCGCATGGCCTCGGGCGCCATGTCCACCGCCAGCTTGCCAAAGCCGCGCTCCGGGTCCGCCAGGGCGCGGCCCATGGCGCTCATGACATCCGCCTCCGTCAAGGGGAAAAACTGAAAGATCCGGCACCGGCTCACAATCGCCGGCGTCATGGCCACCATGGGATTTTCCGTGGTGGAGCCGATGAAGCGAATGGTCCCCCCCTCAATGGCCGGGAGGATGCTGTCGCTCTGCGCTTTGCTCCAGCGGTGGCACTCGTCCAGCAGCAGATACGTTGCCTGTCCGGTGAGCATGCGGCGTTCCTTGGCCGCCTTCAGCACATCGCGGACATCGGCCACGCCGCTGGTTACCGCATTCAGCTGCACAAAGGCGGCGCTGGTTGCCCGGGCAATAATGGAAGCCAGCGTGGTTTTTCCACATCCTGGCGGCCCGTAAAAGATGGAGGAAGTCAGCCGGTCCGCCTCAATGGCCCGGCGCAACAGCCGGCCTTCCCCCACCAGATGCCGCTGACCGATAAATTCATCCAGGGTGCGCGGGCGCATGCGGTCCGCCAGAGGGGCCTGGTTTTGTTCAGGGATCAGGGTCACAGTGTTCCCTCCGTCCTACCGTCCCAGCTGCTGCCAGGCCCACAGGCCCACCAGCACGACCTGTACAAGGAGCAGTGCCGGAAAGCCCAGGCGAAAGCGCAGGTGCCTTGTCTTGTGATGAAAAATATGCATGCCCAGCACGCCTCCCAAGCCGCCAAAGAGCGCCGCGGACAGAAACAGCGTGCGTTCGGGAATCCGCCACTTCCCCCGCTGGGCCCGGCGTTTGTCCTCGCCCATCAGGAGAAAAGAAGCCGTATTCGTAAGCAAAAGCAAGAGCAGTACCAGGTCTGTCATAGGATGCGCTCCTTCCGCTCCACGCTTTGGGCGCTCTGCCCACGGGAAGGCCGCAGGTGCGAGAAGCGCTTCGCCCCGCGAACCCGGCGCAGCCCTGGCAGCCTGCGCCGCACCAGCAATTCGCCGCCATCTTCCCAGGCGTCGGCATAGCGCCGCCGCGGCCGTGCGCCTCCCTCCCAGATAAAGGGACGCATACGCTCCGCGCACAGCCGGGCAATATATACGTAGGCGCCCTGCATGCCGTTTTTCTCCACCTGCATGCTATGGGGCCAGCTCATCCATTCCGAAAGCGCCGACGCAAAGCCACGTACGCCCATTTCGTCCATGAGTTGAAGGATCCGCGCCTTGTTTTGCGCCACCCGTTCACCGTCCATGGGGCTTCCCGTGATACTGGCGTAGGCAGCCACAATATGCCTGCGCAAAAAGCCGATCAGCTGCTCCATGCGGCTTTCCGCCGCCGCCAGCAAGCGACCCAGGGGCAGGCGTTTGCCCATGCCCAGCATGTCCAATCCAATGAACATTTCCTCGGGCGTGTGTGCAGCCAGGGCATCCAAATAGGCCAACACCATAGCCATGCAGGCAGGGGTATCCACCATGCTCACCAAGAGCGGATAAAGCGCCTTGCGCCGCCGGACAGATTCCGTATCCCTGGGCCAGGCATAGCAGGCGCTGCGCAAAGCGGCATCGGTGGGATACAGCAGGCAAACGCCCAGATGCACCTGCGCCCCCATCCGCGGCACCAGGTCATCCCCATTCAGAACATGATACAGCGGGTAAACCTCCGGGCGGGGCATGGCCCGGCCCTCCAGGGCGGAGGGGCTGGCAAAGCCATAGCCCAAGAGGTTCTGGGGCAGCACGCCATCCTCCAGCATTTTGTGGTAAACCCACACCTGCATCACCGCGCCGCCCTGGCTATGCCCGGTAATCCACAGGGTGAAGCGGCTCTTTTGATGGGTGGCCTCCTCCAGGATATTGCCCAGCGTCCATTTTTCCACGCCCAGCTCCCGGGCCGTTTGCGGAAACAGGATGCGCTCCTCGTTCCCCTCAAACTGCCGGGCCAGCTGCAAAAAGCCCTTGTGGATGCCGTCCTGGCTGTTCATACGAAAATTGGAGAACCAATCGTAGAACCGGCTTCCCGTGCCCATAAAGCTGACCGCTACCACATAGCGGCCACCGGGCGCGGGGTGAATCATTACCAGCACCTTGCCGGTATCGCTTTGCTTGATCTGCCGCAGGGCGCCAGCCACCTGCCCAATGGGGTTACGTTGGCGCAGCTTGGCACGGACCCGCCGCATGCGCCAGTTGGCCGTTAGCCGGGATACGGCGCCGCTGTGCCGCCGGGGCAAGAAATCCGTCAGCAGGTCATTGTCCACCTGGATGGTCACATCCCGCCATCCTGCCTGTACCCAGGGCTCGATGTCCATGTGATAGGTGGCCGCCGCCAGCTCGGCGCTCAGGCGCATGGCTTCCACAGACACGGGCGGGCGTAGCGCGCCCCAAGGGTCCCGCGCCCAGGGCAGCAGCAGAGGCGTCACATCCCCCAGCGGTACCCCCGTCCCCGCGCCACGCACCAGATTTACCATCCGGATTCCTCCTTATCCTTCTCCCTGCCCTTCGTCTCCTCGGGCATAATCCGCTCCCAAAACGTCCGTCAGGAGCATTTCCCATTCCTCCCGCGGCCGCCGGGAAAGCAGGCGCACCCGGCCGGCCTCCAGGGCCAGCACCTGCACATTGCGCTGCTGCAACGCGCCCTCCCGCTGAAAAATCAGTCGAATGGGCCGCCGGTGATCCAGGGAATAGCGCAAGATCCTTTCCATGGCTCACTCCCCCGGCACCTTGTAAATGGTACACTCCACATTGGAAAACACAACTTCATACAGCCGGTTCAGTTCCGCCTGATTCACCTGGTAATCCGCCCGCTCGTAGCTGCTGACATAGATATAGTCCACGTCATATTTCTCCAAAATACCGGCATTTCCCTCCGGGTCCGCGTAAAAAGCCGCAATCTCCAGCTTGCGCTCGGTGGTATCAAAGCCGTGCCAGTACAGCCACAGGTCCGGCCCGCAGACAATGGTGCGCCCGGCCAGGGCAATCACCGGGTTCAGATGTTGGGTACCTGTCAGAAATACGCAGTGTTCCTCCGTGTTGTCCCGGATGTATTCCCCCGCCTCCACCGCGCCGGGAGAAAATGCCTGGTAATCGCTCACCGCCTCCCGCCACAGCGTCAGCGCCGGGGACAGGAACACGCATACCGCCGTAAACACCGCCAGAACCCACCTGCCGCGCAGTCCCCGCAGCCGCCGCCAGCACGCCGCCAGCCAGTCGCTGATGGGCATGGCGCACAGCAGGTACCACAAATAAAACAGTTTGTTGTTATCATACTCGTTGGGCTGAAAGCGTATGAACTCCGCGGCAATGAAAATGGTGAACGCACCCGCGAAAATACGCCGGGTCCGGCGATCCTTCTCCACCAGGGCACAGATCAGGGCAATCACCGGCAGGCCAATATTCTTCACGTAGAACCACAGATAGAAGTCCCGCATGCCACTGCCGCCGGGATTGTTCACCCAGTTGAACTGAAACTTCAGGAAGGAGCCGCCCACCCCGTCCTCGCCCCCGGCCAAAGCCTGGTTAAAGGTGAAGCAAAGCAGCTGCGGCGCCGCCAGCACCACCACAATGCCCCCATAGAGCAGGTAGCGCCGCAACTGCGCCCATCGTTCCTCGTCCCGGAACAGATCGTATATCAGCATGCCCGCGGAACACAGCCCCAGCGCCAGAAAAGAGTGGGTATGAATCAGCGGCAGTCCCCCGGCCCATACGCCCAGAAGAGCCACCGCCCGGGTTCCCCCCAGGCCATCCCGACGGGTTTCCAGCATGGCCCCGGGAAGCTGCTGCCCCATGGAAGCGCGCTTGCGCGGATCAAAGGCGGTGTAGAGCAAATAGAAGCACGGAATCACCATGCACCACCCGCCCAGCAGCGTGCGCTGGGGTACCATCAGGTCCACAATCACGTTGCTCCAGCGCAGGTTGTCCGGCTCAGGTTTGTTGGTGGGTGTTTGGTAATACCCTTCCAGGATGTTTCTTAGCCGCACCAATACCGTGGGCGTGCCGTCGGCCTCCAGCCCCGCCGCCTGGTCAAAGTCGTACAGGAAGCCCAGCCCGCCATTGAGGAAGAACAGCAGCGCCGCCAGCACGATGGTCTTTTTCCCCAGGGTCATCTCCCGCGCCAGGAGCATCACCCCCAGGTAGCACAAGCCCATCATCAGCGTGCCGGGGATAATCACCGCCGCCTGCAGGCTGCAACCCATCATGTAAAAGCTGGTGGACAGGCTGTCCATCAGGAAGGGATAAGACAACCTGTGTCCGGGATAAAAGGAGTATTCCGGGGGAAACGACGCATTTTTCAGCGAAGTAATAAAGCTCAAATGCATGGGCAGGTCCCCATAGGTGCTCTGTCCCACATGGTATGAGCCGTCCGCCGCCAAGCGGATCACATGCGTATACTGCAAATAGCCTGAGTAAATCGTCAGGGGAATGACCAGCCAGGCCGCCTGACGCAGCTGCCGGGTCTCCTCCGCGTCCCATGGAAGGGCGGGCCGCTTATCCCGCAGGAAATAAACGCCCAGGGTAACCAGGGCCAGCACGCCGGCTGCCGCCCCATGCGCCGCCATGGAAAAGCGCAGCGCAAAGGCGCAAAGCGCCGGAAACCACATCATCTCCAACAGGCCCAGGCACAGTCCCAGCCATACCCGGTTCAGCGCCCGATGCCGGGGCAGCAGCCACCGCACCTGCATGAGGCCCCCCAGAAGAAACACTACGCAATAGATCCCTGCCAGCAAAGCGGAACCTCCTTCAAAAAACCGAATGGGCGGCTGGGAAAGAAGCCTTCGCCCCTTCCCAGCCGCCGAATGGCAATTTTGCGTACCCTTGGGTTTACTTCACGCCGTCCTCCATGTAGGCCAGCATCAGCTGCACGCCGGCTTCCATGTCCCGCAGATCCACGGTCTCCAGGGCGGAGTGCACATAGCGGCAGGGGATGGACAGCGTGCAGACGGGAATGCCGCCCCGGGAAGTCTGCATGCTCCCGGCGTCGGTGCCGCCAAAGGCCAGCACCTCACGCTGGTAGGGGATGTTCTTCTTCTCCGCCAGGCCCATGAGCTGATCCCGCAGGGCGGGGTTGGAGATGCTGGCGCGGTCCATGACCTTCACGGCAATGCCCTTGCCCAGGGCCACGGCGGGCTGATCCACCTCGGGGGTGTCGCCCCAGGCGGTTACGTCCAGGGCAATGCCCACATCAGGCGCCAGGGCAAAGGACGCGGTCTTGGCGCCGCGGCAGCCCACTTCCTCCTGCACGGAGAACACGCCGATGATGGTGTCCGCATAGGTGCCGGCCTGGAGCAGGAACTGCAGCAGCACCGCGCAGGCGCTGCGGTCGTCCATGGCGGGGCTGGCCACCCGGTACTGGCCCAGGCGCACCATATTGGGCGCATACACCGCCACATCCCCCAGCTTGACCATCTTTTCGGCCTCAGCCTTGTCCTGCGCACCAATGTCGATGAACATATGCTTCATGGCGCGACTCTCGCCGGGCTTCAGGGGCTGGCTGACCACCACGCCCTGCACGCCGTTGCCAAAGGTCACATGGCGGAACTGGTTGCTGTCCGGGCTCACGCCGCCCACGTTGGTCACGCGCAGGAAGCCTTCCTTTTCAAATCCGGTGACGATAAAACCGATGTGGTCCATATGGGCGCTGAACATTACCTTTTTCCCATTGGGATTGGTGCCCTTCTTGATGGCAATCAGGTTGCCCATAACGTCGGTTTCGATGCTGTCCACGTGGCCTTCCAACGCCTGGCGGATGGTCTGGGCTACCGCCTCCTCATTGCCGGAGGGGCCATAAGGCTTGAGTACTTTTTCCAAAAGCTCATACATGGCTTTGTACTTCCTTTCACTATATCACATAGCGCTGAGCAGCGCCTGGGTCAGGGCCAGCTGGGCCTCCACGTCGCTGAGCTTGCACACCGACGAGGGGCTGTGGATAGAGCGGCAGGGCACCGAGAGCACCAGGGTGGGCACGCCGCCCCGGGCCAGTTGAATGGCGCCTGCGTCGTTGCCGCCGCTCACCGACCCCTTCACCTGGCAGGGAATCTCGTTGGCCTGCGCCAGCTCAAGGGCCTTGGCAAAGAGCTGCTTGTTGCCAATGGAGCTGCGGTCCATGAAGGAAACCGCCACGCCCGCACCGGCCACGCAAACCTGCTCGGGCTGGGGGACTTTGCCCAGGTCGTTGCAGGTGGTGCCTTCCAACACCAGGGCCACATCGGGTTCCTGGGCGAATGCGGCGCCCTTGGCGCCACGGCATCCCACTTCCTCCTGGGAGGAGAACACGGCGACCACGTCGCAGGGATAGGTGCCTTCCAGCACCTTGAGCAGGGTATAGCAGCCCACACGGTCATCCAGGGCCTTGGCGGAAACAAAGCCGTCGCCAAACGTCACAAAATCCGTATCAAAGGTGATATAGGTTCCCATGGGGCACTTGGCCTGGGCCTCAGCCTTGTCCTTGGCTCCGATGTCTACATAAATATCATCGTAGCCCAGCACGCGCTTGCGGTCCTCGGCAGTTTGCAGATGGATGGCCATGGCGCCGATCACGCCGGGCACCGCTTTTTCGCCCACCAGCACCCGCTTGGAGACCACCACCCGGGGATCGATTCCGCCCACGGTCTGATAGCTGAGCAGGCCATCGT
>OLRD01000351.1_pt1 | contig 39957 bp, 41 predicted proteins | sample 1672051 | NCBI WGS metagenome assembly OLRD01 (sample SAMEA3136640, study PRJEB25190) | human gut metagenome | biome: human gut; feature: human-associated habitat; material: faeces | place: Austria | collected 2013 | reverse complement strand
TTTGCCGTTTCTCAGTTGAATACAAGGGGGGATCTAAAGTGTCCACCCCTTCCAAGCCGACGAGTCTTGCAAAAGACCCGTCGGCTTTCCTTTTGCCCGGAAGCTGATGCCGTCTCCTGACGGGGCGCAGGAACGATCCTCCGGCCCAGCGGTTCTAAATACCAGTAGTTTTGGATATGATACCCTTGCGATGCCAGTATTCTTGTGAGTAAACTAAGACTATCACAAGAATCTTGTTATGTCAAGAGGGAATTAACAAGTTTCTTGTTAAAATGCCTTGACAGAAAACAAGAAATATGGTAGCATCACAGTGAAACCGTCGAAAGAAGTCGAAGGAGGGCGTGACCATGAGCTTTGGCGATCAGCTGAAGAAGCGCCGGGAAGAGCTGGGCCTGTCCCGCTCGGAGCTGGCGGACCGGCTGGGGGTATCCCGGTCGGCGGTGGGCAATTATGAGACCGGCGTCAGCGCTCCCAAGGAGGAGGTGCTGCTGCGGCTGTTCGATGCCCTTCATGTGGAGCCCAACTATCTGTATCGGGATGCCTACCGGGGCGGGGGAGAGGGGGTCAGCGACGAGGAGCGGAGCCTGCTGGAGAAGTACCGACGGTTGGGCCTCTCCGGGCGCCAGACCCTCCACACCGTGGCGGATGCGCTGGGGACCATGCAGCAGGAGCTGCAGGCCGCCGCCCCGGAGCCTGCGCCCCGTGTCATCCCGCTGTATTGCTCCCCGGCTGCAGCGGGCTATGCCGCCCCGGTATTCGGGGAGGATTATGAGCCCTTGCCCGTCACCGGTGAGGTCCCCACAGGGGCGGAGTTGGCGGTGCGGATCCAGGGCGACTCCATGGAGCCCTATATCCACGACGGCTCGGTGGTGTACGTGAACCACGATCCCCTGCGGGCGGGAGACGTAGGCATCTTCTGCGTGGACGGCGATATGCTCTGTAAGCAGTACTACCGGGACCCGCTGGGGGTGGTGTATCTGTTCAGCCTCAACCGCCGCCGGGCGGATGCGGACGTGATCCTGCCCCCCAGCAGCGGCCGCAGCCTCACCTGCTTCGGCCGGGTGATGCTCCACGGCCTGCCCATACCGGAATAAAAAAGACCCGCCGGAAAACCAATGGCTTTCCGACGGGTCCTTTTTTCCCGCTCTCACAAAATAAAGCCGCCGTCGCAGGTCAGCACCTGCCCGGTGATGAAGTCCGCCTTGTCCGAGGCCAGAAACGCCACGGCGTGGGCGATGTCCTCCGGCGTTCCCAAGCGGCCCATGGGAGTCTCCTGCGCCAGCTGGGGCAGTACCTCGGCGGGCAGGGCGTCCAGCATATCCGTACGGATGACGCCCGGCGCCACGCAGTTCACCCGGATGTGGGTGGGGGCCAGCTCTGCCGCCAGAGACCGGGTCAGGCCGATGAGGGCCGCCTTGGTGCAGGAGTAGGTGACCTCGCAGCTGGCGCCCCGCAGTCCCCAGATGGAGGAGGTGTTGATGATGCACCCCTCGTGGTGGTGCAGCATGGCAGGCAGCACCGCCTGAATGGCGTGGTAGGCGCCGTCTACGTTGACGGAGAAGTAGCGGTGCCACAGCTCATCGGTGATGTCCTGAAATAGGGCCTGTCCCGCCACACCGGCGTTGTTCACCAGCAGCGCTACCGGGCCGAAGGCATCCTCCACCTGCCGGACCATGGTATTCACCTGTTCCCGGCAGGCCACATCCGCCTGCACCGCCATCACCCGGCAGCCCTCCCCGGTGAGCTGTTCCACCAGTGACCGGGCGCAGTCCTCCCTCTCCCGATAGTTGATACATACGGCCCAGCCCTGCCGGGCCAGTTCCGTGGCCACGGCCCGGCCGATGCCACGGGAGGAGCCCGTGACCAGTGCGATTTTCTCCATGAAGTGTTCCTCCTTGTGCGCCTGCGATGTTCTTTGACAGCAGTATAACAAAAACTTTTCAGATTGGCAAGAAAAGTGTTGACAAACGGGGGACTTTCCGGTAAAATACCTTTGTTCGCACGGTTAGCTCAGCTGGTAGAGCACATGCTTGACGTGCATGGGGTCACAGGTTCGAGTCCTGTACCGTGCACCACACGTCAAAGTCCCGGAATCACTACGGTTCCGGGACTTTTCTTTTTTTGCTCATTTCTTATTTGTTAGTAACGTGTTAGTAACAGCGTCCACAAGTGTCTGTGCGGCTATGTGCGTATATATGTTTGCGGTGGTGGAATAATCGGCGTGTCCGAGTATTTTTTGCAGCATTTCCGGTGGCAATCCCTCTTTTACCGCACGGGATGCGTATGTGTGGCGTGTGGGGTCTTGCGCTCTATGCCGTGTTCGCCGGATGTGTGATGGTTAGAATAATTATATAAAATGTAATCCCATACTGTCCAACAAATGGGGTGCAGTTCAGATCACCCGGTGCCCTTTTTATCCCCGAAGGGCTGGAAAAAACCGTCGTGAGAAAATTTTCGCACCCTGCCTGCCGAAGTACCTCCGCTCCGTGAGGATTTTGTATCACGCCCGAAAAAACTGCCAAATTGTACCATTTGCCCACGTGACCTGACAGACACTCCTATGCTCTGCGCAGTTTCCACGAAAAAGTCTGCAGAATCATTCTACAATACAGGACTACAAGCAGCATAAACGGACGAACTTTGTTAAATAATAGTTAATATATACGACGAGATAAGTTTTTTGATTGTTAAACTTTAGTCAACTTTACGGTTGCAATTTTTTTATTACGGAGATAGAATAATATCAACATCCAATGTGTGTGTTGTTCCGCCACGGGCGGCATTCAAGATGTAAGGAGAAAAAGTATGTTCAAGAGATTCACCAACGCTTGCGTGCGTGTTGTGAACCGCTGGCTGCCGGATGCATTCCTGTTTGCCGTCATCCTGACCTTCGTGGTCTATGTGGCAGCCATGTTCGCCACCGGCATGGGTCCCATCAAGGTGCTGGCTGCATGGGGCAATTCCGACGGCTTCTGGGGTCTGCTGGCCTTTTCCATGCAGATGGCTCTGGTGCTGGTGCTGGGTTCCGCCATGGCTTCCGCCAAGCCCTGTAAGAAGGTGCTGCGGAAGGCCGCTGGTCTGTGCCACAATAATATGCAGGCCATCGTCATCACCACCATGGTCTCCACCGTGTGTTGCTGGCTCAACTGGGGCTTCGGCCTGGTGGCCGGTGCGCTGCTGGCCAAGGAGGTGGCCAAGCGGGTCCCCACCGTGGACTATCCCTTGCTGATCGCCTCTGCCTATTCCGGCTTCGTCATCTGGCACGCCGGTCTCTCCGGATCCATTCCCCTGACGCTGGTCACCGGCGCCAAGTTCGGTGAGGTCACCTATCAGGCCGCCATCACCGAGACCATCTTCCACCCCATGAACATCATCATGTGCGCCGTGGTGCTGCTGGCCATGCCCTTCATCAACTACGCCATGCACCCTGACCGGGAGCGTGCCGTCACCATCGATCCCACCCTGCTGGTGGAGGACGAGGATAAAACCTACGAGATCAACACCCCCGCTGAGAAGCTGGAGCATTCCAAAATCCTGTGGGGCATCCTGTGCTTGGCCTTTCTGGTGTATATCATCTACTACTTCGTCACCAACGGCTTCACGCTGGGCCTGAACATCGTGAACATGATCTTCATGTTCCTCGGTATCCTGCTCCACGGCGACCTGCGCCGCTATGTGGACGCTGTGGCGGAAGCCGCCGGCAGCGCCTCCGGTGTGCTGCTGCAGTTCCCCTTCTATGCCGGTATCATGGGTATGATGGTGGTGCAGAATGAGGCCGGTGTGTCTCTGGCAGGCGTCATCTCCCAGTTCTTCGTGAACATCTCCAACAACGTCACCTTCCCCATGCTGTCCTTCCTGGCAGCCGGTATCGTGAACTTCTTCGTTCCCTCCGGCGGCGGCCAGTGGGCCGTGCAGGGTCCCATCATGATGCCCGCCGGTGCAGAGCTGGGCATCGGCGCCGGCCGTACCGCTATGGCCATCGCTTGGGGCGACCAGTGGACCAACATGATCCAGCCCTTCTGGGCACTGCCCGCTCTGGGTATCGCCAAGCTGTCTGCCCGTGACATCATGGGCTATCTGGTGGTGATCCTGCTGTTCGTGGGTCTGGTAGCCTGCCTGGGCTTCCTGGCCTGGGGCCTTCTGTTCTGATATCTTCCTATCTTTTCCATACTCCTCAATGCAAAAGAGGCTGGGTGTCCACCCAGCCTCTTTTGCTGTTTCGATTTTACTTCACCCAGCCCATCAGCTGCACGAAGTTCCAGATGAGCTTGCAGCCATAGAAAATGATCACACCGCCGCACACCTTGTTGATGATGTTCAGCACCTTCTCGTTGAATTTGCTGCCCAGCAGCGACACAATGGTGGAGAGCGTCAGAAACCAGATCACCGACGCACTGCCGAAGCCGCAGATAAAGGGCAGATCGCCCCCGGCGGGCAGGCTGGCCCGGAAGGCCCCCAGCATCATGGTGCCGTCGATGATGGCCTGCGGATTGAACCACGTCACCACGAAGGCGGTGGTGAAGAGCTTCCAAATGGGTACGTTCACATCCTTGCCGCCCTCCAGCGATGCCCTGGACCGCAGCAGCCCGATACCGATCCAGATGACGATGAGACTGCCCAGCCCCAGAATGACCTTCTGCAGCCACGGCACAGCCTGCATCAGAGCGCCTGCTCCCAGGAAACAGGCGATGCCCAGCGGCACGTCGCACAGAATGACGATCAGCGCCGTCAGATAGACCCGGCTGCGCCTCTGGGTCAGGGCGCTGTTGATGACAAACAGATTCTGCAAGCCAATGGGGGCCACATACGCCAGTCCCATGGTCAGTCCCTGCAAATAGATGTTCATAGCGGTGATTTTCTCCTTTTTAGTTATTTACTCCGATTTTGCTACCTGCTATAATGATAACACATTCTCCCCGAAGCGCAAGAGCGCAGATAAAGCTGAGCAGGTAAGGAGGAACTGACCGTGTCCCATTATGACTGCCCCTGTATGGAGAAATGCCCCCTGCACTACGCCATGTCCCTCATCGGCGGCAAGTGGAAGGTGCAGATCCTGTGTTCCGTCACCAACGCCGGGACCATCCGCTACAATGCCCTGCGGGGCAAGCTGGTTGGTATCAGCAACACCGTGCTGGCCTCGGCTCTGCGGGAGCTGGAGCGGGACGGACTGATCCTGCGCCGGGAGTATCTGGAGGTGCCGGTGCGGGTGGAGTACGCCCCCACCGAGGACTGCCGCCGCCTGCTGCCCATTCTGGAGCAGCTGTCCGACTGGGCGGAGGCCCGTATGCCCGCCGATGAATCCACAACGAAAAAGGAGGAACCGCAATGACCATCCAAGAAGCACTGGAGAAGCTGCAAAGCTACGAGAAAGCCACCTTTGCCCTGAACCACGCAACGGGCCTTATGTACTACGATGGCGCCACCACCGCCCCCAAGGGGACGGCGGAGCTGCGGGGCAGCACTCTGGGAGAGCTCTCCCGCATGGGCTATGAGCTCACCACCGCTCCGGAGACGGTGGAGATGCTCCGCACCCTTATGGAAAACCGTGAGGAGCTGGACCCCGTCACCCGCCGGAGAGCGGAGGAGCTGTGGCGTGACTACGACCGCACCCACCGTGTCCCGGTGGCGGAATACGTAGCCTATCAGGAACTGTCCGCCAAGTCCGACGCCGTATGGCATGAGGCCAAGGAGAAGAACGATTTCGCCCTCTTCGAGCCCTACCTCCAGCAGATGTTCGACGCCAGCCGACGCATGGCCGGCTACTGGGAGCCGGAGAAGGACCCCTACGAGACCATGCTCTCCACCTTTGAGCGTGGCCTGACGGTGGCCCAGTGCGACGCCTTCTTCGCCTCCCTGCGGGAGAAGCTGGTGCCTCTGATCCGGCAGGTCACCGCCCACGCCGACCGGGTGGACGACGCCCCCCTGCACCGGGACTATCCCGTGGCCATCCAGCGCCGGTTCTCCGACTTCATCATGGATGTCATGGACATCGATCGGGACCACTGCATCATCGGCGAGACGGAGCACCCCTTCACCATCAACTTCTCCCGTGACGACGTCCGCATCACCACCCACTACTTCGCCGATCAGGTGGCCTCTTCCCTGTACTCCGTGGTCCATGAGGGTGGCCACGCCCTCTATGAGCTCCACACCGGCCGGGAGTTGGCCCGCACCTGCCTTGGAAACGGCGTCTCCATGGGCATCCATGAGAGCCAGTCCCGGTTCTACGAGAACATCATCGGCCGCAGCCGGGCCTTCTGCTCCGTCCTGCTGCCGTGGCTGAAGGAGCACTTCCCCGCCCAGCTGGAGGACGTGACGGAGGAGCAGTTCTACCGTATGGTGAACCGCTCCCGGCCCTCTCTGATCCGCACCGAGGCCGACGAGCTCACCTACTGCCTGCACATCATGGTTCGCTATGAGTTGGAAAAGCAGATGTTCGCCGGCACCATCACCGCCCACGACCTGCCCGCCGCATGGAATCGCCTGTATAAGGAGTACTTGGGCGTGGATGTCCCCTCCGACCGGGAGGGCGTCCTGCAGGATTCCCACTGGGCCAACGGCAACATCGGCTATTTCCCCTCCTACGCCATCGGCTCTGCCTACGGCGCACAGTATCTGCTGGAGATGCAGAAGGATCTGGATGTGGAGGCCGCCGTCCGCTCCGGCAAGCTCACCGCCATCAATCGCTGGCTGGAGGAGAAGATCTGGAAGTACGGCTGCATGAAGGACCCCGTGGCCCTCTTCGAGTCCGTCTGCGGACCCTTCCGTCCGGAGGAGTACGTGGCGTATCTGGAAAAGAAGTTCACGGACATATACGAATTGTAATTTCTTGCAACGATAATACAAGACATTATCGCCCCGGAGCGCTCCACAAAGCCCTCCGGGGCGATTTCTCTCCGTCCCCCCTCCGAAAAATAGAAACTCTTTCCTGTCTATCCTCCGCAGACAACGGGCAAAAAGCCTGTAAAAAATGACAAAATATGATGAATGCCCCTTGCACTTTTCAGAGAGCGGTGCTATGATACGGTTATCAAGTGTGCGGCCAAAAGCTCATGAGCTTTTTATCGTTTCTAAGAAACGATAAGGGGTGTTCAAAGGGCGTGCCATTCTGAGGAGGGGCGCAGCCCCGACGTGAGGATCCGTACTCCCCGCATCCCCCACAAAGCCGTCGGCCACCGACGCACACACAAAAAAATAGGAGGAAGATACTATGACAAACCACAAGAGTACCAAACGGGCCTTGCTGGGCAGCATCATGGCCATGGTTCTGTGCCTGGCTATGCTAGTAGGCGCTACCTTCGCATGGTTCACCGACACCGCATCCACCGGCGTCAACAAGATTCAGGCCGGCAAGCTGGATGTTGCTCTGGAAATGAAGGATGCCGCTGGCCAGTGGGTCTCCGCCGAGGGCAAGACACTGAACTGGGTCAAGGCTGCTGCGGGCGAGCAGGTTCTGTGGGAGCCGGGCTGTACCTACGAGCTGCCGCAGCTCCGTGTTGTCAACAAGGGCAACCTTGCTCTGAAGTACAAGATTCAGATCACCGGTATTCAGGGCGATGCTAAACTCAATGAGGTTATTAATTGGACCATCAACGATGCCGCTATCGATCTGACCGAGGGACATCTGACTGCCGGTCAGCAGGGCGATGCTTTCACCATCAAGGGTCATATGAAGGAAACCGCCGGCAATGATTATCAGAATCTTACTATTGACGGCATCGGCATCACCGTCTACGCCACGCAGGACACCGTGGAGAGCGACAGCTTCGGAACCCAGTACGATAAGGATGCTACTTATCTGACCTATCCTGCTGGCGTGACTGACGAAATCTTTGATTCCAAGACCGATGCAGATTACAGCATCCCCGGCGGTTCTACCGGTAAAGCACAGGCTGTTGCCGCCTATGTTGACAGCAATGGTGAAGTTCAGTATACTGCAGACATCAAGACGGCTCTTGATAATGGCGCTTCTACCATTTATCTGAAGAAAAATACCAAGGGAAGATTGATGGCTTTGACCGATTTCCTCGCTCAGCCGAACAGAAGCTCAGATGTCACCAAGGATATCACCATCTATGCCAACGGCGCTGACTTTAAATATGGCGAGCTTGCTATCAATACGAGCGACGCAGGTAAGAACGCTAACTTTACTATTAAGGTCTATGATGCAAAGAACCTCAGAGTTTGGGGTAATACTCCGAATGCCGGTGTGACGCAGAATATTATTCTCGAAAACTGCACCTATGAGGGTACAGGCATTGGTACTAACGCAGCTGGTGGCATCTTCTTTGCTTATGGCAAAACCGGTACGATCAATCTGACCATGAACAACTGCAAGGTCAGCGGAAGCGATCAGGGCGTTTACTTTGGATGTGACGGCAGCCTGACAGTTAAGGATTCCTCCTTCACCGAGTGCGTTACCGGTATCAAGGTCAGCTACAAGGGCACCGGTACTCGCACCGACAGAATTGAAAACTGCGTTTTCACTAAGTGCGGCTGCACCACCGAAATGGCGGGAAGCACCACCTACCTTGCGGACGATAGTGCTGCTATCAAATACAAGAAGAGCGGCACCGGTACAATAACCCTGACCCTTAAGAGCAACACCATCACCGGAACTCTTGGCGATAAGGGCGATACTCAGTTTATTGGTGTTACTCCCGTAAACGAGTAAAATTATTCTATAAGTCCCCTCCGCCCTCGGGTGGAGGGGGCAATCAAAGGGCATATCGTCAACACAAGCATTGTATCTTTCCGCCCGCCGTAAGCGGCAGGCGTCAATCACGGTGCTGGACCGGAACGGAAATGATAAGGTCATCACGGCCATGGTCTGGAAGACCACCACCGGCGAAACCTTTGAGATGAAGACCATCGACTGATCTGGTGGGGAGCAAAGAATAGCAAAGGGGGAGAGCCGCCGTAAGGCGGTTCTCCCCCTTTGACGCAGTTCCTGCCGCTCTTTGCGTAGACAGTTGTATCCGAAAATGGATACGGAAGCGGGAGACGGAAGTGTCGATGAAGCGGCACGTCATTTGGCAGGAAAGATGACCGACGGCCATGGAAAATGATGGCGGAGGAAATCAGAGTTTTTTCATGTGCGGATATTTCTGCGAATTTTTATTGCTTCTGCCGAAATTTTTCTTCGGAAATCTGCTATTTACCACAAAATCCGGGGCGGAGGTACAAATTCTGCAAAATGACAAAAAAGTTGATGTTTGTGTTGAAATGCGAGCGGAACTGTGGTAGAATCATAGAAACATCGGTGTTCACAGAAAGGCAATAGATGTGCGCCTGCTGTGTGTACCCTGATCTCAGCGGCTGCCGAAAGCGGCCCTCGGAAGGAGCAGGCATGGCTGACAAGAAGAAAAAACAGGCTGGCCGCCGTGCCTATCTCAACGATTTTCATCGGGACCTTACCGGGGCCTACATCTATGACGGCAGCCATTTCCACTTTGCCGGGGACGGCTGGAAGCAGGCGCTCCTGCGGCTGTGGGCGCTGGGGATCGTGCTGGTGGTGCTGGTGCTGGCGGGAGGCTTCTCCGGCGAGACCATGGCCCACTGTGTGTTCCAGATCCTGCCCTATCTCATGGAGGTGGGAGCCGTGGGCAGCGTCGTCTGGGCGCTGGTGCGGCTGACGTCTGGCGGCGAGACGCTGCGGGCCTACGTCTATAAGGCCACCGTTCAGGCGCTGCCGGGACGGGCCGTGCTGGTGATGTGCGCCGCCGGGGCCGGAATGCTGGGAACGGTGTTGTGCATGATCGTCCACGGGACGGCGGGACGGCTGGCGGGGCTGCTGCTGTGCCTTCTGCTGAAGGCGGCGCTTCTGGCCGTGGCATGGCTGCTGCGGCGCTATGTGCAGACCCTGCCATGGGAGGGGCCGCCGGAGGAGACGGCGGACTGATGTTTTCTGTGTGTGAACGTCGGATAGCGATATCCGTTTTGTTCAAATATATTTAAGGAGGATCCCAATGAAAAAAGTAACTCGTATCCTTGCTCTTGCGCTTTCCGTTGTGATGTGCCTGAGCTTGGTCGTCGGATGCGGCAAGAAAGATGGCGGCAATTCCGGCGCAAAAGACACGCTGGTCGTGGGTTATTCCCCGTTCAGCAGCAAGTTCTCCCCCTTCTTCTCAGAGACTGCTTACGATCAGGATGTTTACACCATGACCGCACTCAGCCTGCTCAATAGTGACCGTACCGGTGCTATCGTCGAGAAGGGCATCAAGGGCGAGACCCGCAACTACAACGGCACCGACTATACTTACTATGGTCCTGCTGACATGACCGTCACCGAGAATCCCGACGGCACCGTGTACTATGATTTCACCCTGCGTGACGATCTGAAGTTCTCCGATGGCGAGCCCATCACCATCGACGATGTCATCTTCTCCATGTACGTTCTGTGCGACCCCACCTATGACGGTGGTAACACCCTGTACGCTCAGCCCATTCAGGGCATGGCCGAGTACCGTTCCGGTATGTCCACCATGTCCAAGTATCTGGGCGAGCTGGGCGAGGGCAGCACCGATTTCTCCGTGGTTGACGAGGCCACTCAGAAGGCTTTCTGGGATGCCGTCAACGACGGTGGTGTGAAGTTCGCTCAGGAGATCGTGGACTACATGGTCGCGAACTCCGGCGTTGCCGAGGGCGATGTCAAGGCCGCTGCTGCCGGCTGGGGCTTCGAGGGCCTGGCTGACGATGCTACCGCTAAGGATCTCTTCCTGGCCATTGCTGCCAAGTATGACTGGAACTTCTCCGCCATGGAGGCTGAGACTGCCGGTTCCGCTCTGTCCGATCTGCTGCCTGCGGATGTGTACGCCACCTCCACCAAGGCTGTCACCTTCGGCGAGTCCGCTGCCAACATCACCGGTATCCAGAAGACCGGCGATTACAGTATGCGTGTTGTGTTCACCGAGGTCTCCGCTACCGCCGTGTATCAGCTGGGCGTTGTGATCGCTCCTATGCACTACTATGGTGAGAAGGACAAGTACGATTACGCCAACAACAAGTTCGGCTTCGACAAGGGCGATCTGTCCCACGTCCGCTCCGTCACCACCCAGCCCATGGGCGCCGGCCCCTACAAGTTCGTTAAGTTCGAGAACGGTACTGTGAACTTCGAGGCCAACGATTCTTACTATCTGGGCGCTCCCAAGATCAAGTACGTCAACTTCCTGGAGTCTCAGGAGACCGATAAGCTCAACGGTGTCGTCACCGGCACCATTGATATCACCGATCCTTCCTTCAGCGCCGACACCGTGGACGCCATCCAGCAGCAGAACAGCAACGGCGAGCTGGACGGCGACAAGATCACCGTCGACACCGTGGATAACCTGGGCTACGGCTACATGGGCATCTCCGCTGTGGCCGTGAACGTGGGCGGCGATCCCGGCTCCGATGCCTCCAAGGACCTGCGTAAGGGTCTGGCCACTGTGTTTGCCGCTTACCGTGAGCTGAGCGTCGAGTCCTACTACGGCGAGCGTGCCACCGTGATCAACTACCCCATCTCCAACACCTCCTGGGCTGCTCCTCAGCCCACTGACGCCGGCTATCAGGTGGCCTTCTCCGTGGATGTCGATGGCAATCCCATCTACACCTCCGGCATGAGCGCCGATGATAAGTATGCCGCCGCCAAGGCCGCTGCTCTGGGCTTCTTCCAGGCCGCCGGTTACACCGTCGAGAACGGCAAGATCACTGCTGCTCCCGAGGGCGCCAAGATGCAGTATGAGGTTCAGATCCCCGCCGACGGTACCGGCAACCACCCCGCCTTCATGATGGTCACCGAGGCTAAGAAGGCCCTGGCTGAGATCGGTATGGATATCGTGGTCACCGACCTGTCCGATGCTACCGCTCTGTGGGATGGCATCCGGGCCCGTCAGGTAGATATGTGGTGTGCCGCCTGGAGCGCCACTCCGGATCCTGATATGTATCAGGTCTACTACGCCGACGTTGCCGACTTCAACGGCGACATGGGCAATGGCTTCAACCCCCAGGGTGGTCCCGATCAGGGTAACTCCAGCTATATGTACTGCGTCGCTGACGAGGAGCTGGATAACATGATCATGGAGGCTCGTAAGTCTCTGGATCAGTCCTATCGTAAGACCCTGTACAAGGCTTGCCTGGACACCATTGTTGACTGGGCTACCGAGGTGCCTGTCTATCAGCGTCAGAACGCCATCATCTTCAGCACCGAGCGTGTGAAGATGGAGACCGTGCTGCCCGATATCACCACCTTCTACGGCTGGCTGAACGGCATCGAGAACATGGAGCTGAACTAAGCTCCGTGCTTATAACGGTATCCGGTCAGTCCTGCTGACTGACTGAGCAGACCCGGCGAACCGGTGGCCACTGCGGTCACCGGTTCGCCCCGGCTGCATATCGGGAAGTGACTTTCAAAAATTGCAGGTCGCTGCCTGATGTGCAGTGGGCTTTGCGGCATGGCGCCTGAGCGGCGCCGGCCCGTTGTATCATCAGAACGGAGGTTGAATTTGTGCGAAAATATGTTTTGAAAAGAATACTGATTTCCATTGTGATCCTGTTCTTTGTTTCGTTCATCATCTATGGCTTGATGCGCTGTCTCCCGACGTCCTACATCGAGAGAATGGCACAGCAGAAGGCCATGGCGCCCGGCTCCAAGAGCTATGAGGAGTGGCTGGCCCAGCTGGAAGAGATGTATCATATGAACGGCGGGATCATTCCCGGCTTTTTTGCGTGGCTGGGCGAGATGTTCACTGGCAACTTCGGTGACAGCTGGCTATACACGGTGCCGGTGCTCCAGAAGTTTAACGACACGGTGTGGCTGTCCTTCATCATGGGCGGTATCGCCTTCATTCTGGAGATCATCATTGCCATCCCCCTGGGCGTGCTGGCTGCCACCAAGCAGTACAGCAAGACGGACTATGCCATCTCTGTTTTTGCGTTGGCCGGTATCTCCCTGCCTACGTTCTTCTTTGCGTCCCTGCTGAAGCTGGTCTTTTCCGTGAAGCTGGGCTGGTTCGACCTGTACGGTCTCATCGGCCGTAACTACCAGCAGCTGTCTGCGGCCGGTCAGTTTTGGGACAAGGCGCATCATCTGGTGCTGCCCATCGTGACGCTGGTGGTCATCAGCGTCGGTTCCCTGATGCGCTATACCCGCACCAATATGCTGGAGGTGCTGAACGCCGACTACATCCGTACCGCACGGGCCAAGGGCCTGTCCGAGCGGAAGGTCATCTATCACCACGCCTTCCGCAACACGCTGATCCCGCTGGTCACCATCATTGGCGGCAGCCTGCCGGGCCTATTCTCCGGTGCTCTGATTACCGAGACCCTGTTCGGCATCCCCGGCATCGGCTTGACCTCGTATAATGCCATGGTGGGCGGCGATATTCCGTTCTCCATGTTCTATATGACGTTTTTGGCGATCCTGACCCTGCTGGGCAACCTGATCTCCGACGTCCTGTATGCGGTGGTCGATCCCCGTGTACGTATCGCTTAAGAAAGGAGGAAATAAACGATGGCAGATCATAACGAGAATCTGAAGGATACTTTGAATGAAGAGATCGAGCACGCCGACCAGAAGCCGGCGGAGGAGCACTATTCTCTGAACGACGACCGCCGTGTGAAGGTGCTGTCCCCCGGTATGCTGGTGGCCAAGCGCTTCTTCCGGAACCGCCTGGCGGTGACCGGTATGGCGATCCTCGTGTTCATGTTTGTTTTCTCCTTTATCGGCGGACTGATCTCCCCCTATGAGCAGGATAAGTTCTTCTACGCCGATAAGACCATCCGCCGGGAGTTTGCGGCGGTCATCAAGAATACGGAGTTCCGCTATTCTTCGGCGGACGATTCCGTGTTCGGCCTGCCTGCTCAGGCGCAGGCTATGCTGGCCATCCAACAGCAGAAGGACGGCTTTACCTACCGTGACAACAGATTCACCCTGACCAAGGAGGCGGAGGACTTTTACAGCGTCTCCGTAAATGGTCAGGTGGTGGGTCTTGCCTACAAGAGCGTGGTGAGTCCCTCCGCTTCGGACGCCACCCTGTCCTTTGAGTTCACCTATCAGGCCCTGAAGGCCTATCTCACCGACGGTGCGGATACCTTCACGGCGGACGGCAAGACCTACACTGTGAATGAAAGCGGCAGCGTCATGGACGGCACCACCGAGGTGGCCTATGTCAGCCCCTACGTGGTGCAGGCTCTGATGCCCGACGTGTTCCTGTCCCGTGACTTCAAGGATAAGCTCATCGACACCATCAACGCCGGCGGCGAAAAGTTCACCTACACCGACGAGTCCCTCATCGTGGATGAGGAGCCCGCCACCGATGAGGAGGACGGTACCAACAGCGCCATCACCCCCGACGACAGTCAGATGCCTGATGACACGCCCCAGAGCGCTACGGCGGAGTATGATATCTCCTTCGACGCTGCCACCAACAGCTGGTCCGTTCTGCAGGAGCAGACCAGCCGCCAGTACGATAAGTATTCCGCTCCCAGCAAAGAGCACCTGATGGGTACCGACGGCTACGGCATGGATATGCTGACCCGCCTGATGTACGGCGGCCGTGTGTCTCTGATGATCGGCTTCATCGTAATCGTCATTGAGACGGTCATCGGCGTTATCTTCGGCGGCATTGCCGGTTATTTCGGCGGCTGGGTGGATAACCTCATCATGCGTGTGGTGGATATCTTCTACTGCATCCCCTCCATGCCCATCATCATCATTCTGGGCGCCGCCATGGACGCTCAGCGTGTGGATGGCTGGCTGCGAATGATATACCTGATGCTGATTCTGGGCTTCCTGGGCTGGGCCGGTATTGCCCGTCTGGTCCGTGGCCAGATCCTGTCCCTGCGTGAGCAGGAGTTCATGACGGCCACCGAGGCCTGCGGTATCAGCGTCTCCCGCCGGATCTTCAAGCACCTGATCCCCAACGTCATTCCTCAGCTGATCGTCAACTGCACCATGGGCTTGGGCTCCGTGATCATCACCGAGGCCACACTGTCCTTCCTTGGCTTGGGCGTGAAGTTCCCCTTCGCTTCCTGGGGCAACATTATCAGCGACGTGAACAACACCCACGTGCTGACCAACTACTGGTGGGTGTGGATCCCCGCCGGTCTGCTGCTGCTGCTGACGGTTCTGGCCTTCAACCTGGCCGGCGACGGTCTGCGGGATGCGTTCGACCCGAAGATGAAGCGCTGAGAAAGGAGGAGCCTGTATGTCTAAGAAGAATGAGACCGGCTATCTGTCCGCTAAGGAATCCCGGCGCATCTCCCGTGAGAACCGCCGCATCACAGATCAGCTGGAAAAGCGCCATAAGCGCAAGAATGTGCCGGAGTCCGAGTATCTGACTCAGATGAAGGATCCCAACAACGCACTGGAAATCGAGAATCTGCATACCTACTTCTTCTCGGATGTGGGTACCGTCCGTGCTGTGGACGGCGTCTCCTTCGACGTCCCCATCGGCAAGACCGTGGGCGTGGTGGGCGAGTCCGGCTGCGGTAAGTCCGTTACCAGCCTCTCCATCATGCAGCTGCTGCAGCGGCCGCAGGGCCAGATCGTGGACGGCGAAATTCGCCTGAACCTCGGCAACGGCAAGTGCTACGACATCACCAAGACCCCCACGGAGCGGATGCAGAATCTGCGGGGCAACTATATGTCCATGATCTTTCAGGAGCCCATGACTAGCCTGAACCCGGTGTTCCGCATCGGCGCTCAGCTGGACGAGGTCATTGCCCTCCACGACGGCGAGGGCAAGAGCAAGGAGGAGATCAAGGAACGCTCCATCCACCTGCTGGAGATGGCCGGTATCGCCAACTGCGAGGGCGTGTACAATATGTTCCCCCACGAGCTGTCCGGCGGTATGCGCCAGCGTGTCATGATCGCCATGGCCCTGTCCTGCAACCCCAAGCTGATCATCGCTGACGAGCCCACTACGGCTCTGGACGTGACCATTCAGGCACAGATCCTGGATCTGCTGCGGAATCTGAAAAACAAGATCAATTCCTCCATCATGCTCATTACCCACGATCTGGGCGTTATCGCTGAGATGGCGGATTACGTGGTGGTCATGTATGCCGGTCGCGTGGTGGAGAAGGGTACGGTGGAGGAGATCTTCGCCAATCCCGCCCACCCCTACACCATCGGCCTGATGGCCTCCAAGCCCGTGGTGGGCAAGAAGGTGGATAAGCTGTACTCCATTCCCGGCAAGGTGCCTAACCCCATCAATATGCCGGACTACTGCTACTTCAAGGACCGCTGCGAGATGCAGGTGGAGAAGTGCAGCGGCGAGTATCCCCATATGATCCAGCTCTCCCCCACGCATATGGTCAGCTGCTATCGTTACTTTGACGGAAAGGTGGGTGAATAACCATGGCAAACGAGAAGAAAGCCGTTGAAACGCCGGTGGAGTATGATCCCCAGTACATTCTGCAGGTCAAGGACCTGAAGAAGTACTTCCCCATCAAGGGCGGTATGATCAGCAAGACTGTGGGCCATGTGAAGGCCGTGGACGGTGTCACCTTTAACCTCAAGCGTGGTACTACCATGGGTCTGGTGGGCGAGTCCGGCTGCGGCAAGACCACCACCGGCCGTACCATCCTGCGTCTGGCCGGTGAAAAGACCGGCGGTCAGGTGCTGTTCAACGGCAAGGACGTGTACGCCCTCTCCGACAAGGAAATGCGGGATATGCGCACGAAGATGCAGATCATCTTCCAGGATCCCTTCTCCTCTCTGCAGCCCCGTATGCCCGTGGGCGAGATCATCGGTGAGGCGGTGCGTGAGCACGGTCTGGTGAGCAAGGAGGAATTCGATGATTACATCGATCAGGTCATGGACAACTGCGGCCTGCAGCCCTTCCACAAGGATCGCTATCCCCACGAGTTTTCCGGCGGCCAGCGGCAGCGTATCTGTATCGCCCGTGCGCTGGCTCTGAACCCGGAGTTCATCGTCTGCGACGAGCCTGTGTCGGCTCTGGACGTGTCCATTCAGGCACAGATCATCAATCTGCTGAAAAATTTGCAGAAGAAGTACAACCTGACGTATCTCTTCATCTCCCACGATTTGTCCGTGGTGGAATACATCTCCGACACGGTGGGCGTCATGTATCTGGGCAATCTGGTGGAGTACGGCGCTACGGAGGACATCTTCCGCAATCCGCTGCACCCCTACACCAAGGCCCTGTTCTCTGCCATCCCGGTGCCGGATCCCACGGTGAAGATGGATCGTATCGTGCTGGAGGGCTCCATTCCCTCCCCGGCGAATCCGCCGGCTGGCTGCAAGTTCCATACCCGCTGCGCCAACTGCATGGAGAAGTGCAAGACCGAGGTGCCTCAGCAGCGTGAGATCGAGCCGGGCCACTATGTGGTCTGCCATCTGTACGACGAGGCATGAGCGACCAGCACAAGGAGTGGGAGGACGACGGCCGGACGGTAGCGGATATGTCCGGTCTGGACCGGTCGCCCCTGTTCGGTCATAAAGAGGGAGTCTCCCGGAAGAAGCGGCAGGAGCCGTCCGACGGCGACTATGTGCCGCCCTTGTCCCGAGGGGACCGATGGGCGTTCCTGCTGGGTACCATGAAGGCGTCCCTGCTGATCGCACTGGCGTTTCTGGGCGGTCTTGGCCTGTGTATCTGGCTGTTGACGCTGCTTCTGCACTGAACCACACTGTCCGAAAGGGTGTGCTGCTTCCGGCAGCGCACCCTTTTTCATGCCATACGCTGCTCTCCGGGAGAGCAGCCACCCATGATGAGAAAGGAAGAATAAGATGATCTCTGCAATGCTGCAATACATCCAGCGCAGCCCCGACTGCTTCCACGCCGTGGAGGAGCTGCGCCAGCGTCTGCTGCGGGAGGGCTACACGGAGCTGCGGCCCGGCCGGTGGCAGCTGACGGCAGGGGGGAAGTACTTCACCACCAAGAACGGCTCCTCCATGATGGCCTTCCGCCTCCCGCAGGAGGCCCCTGCCGGCTTCCTGCTGACCGCCAGCCATTCCGACTCCCCCTGCTTCCGTCTGCGGGATCATGCGGAGCTGACGGGGGAGTATATCCGCCTGTCCGCCGAGCGCTACGGCGGCATGATCAATGACAGCTGGCTGGATCGGCCCCTCAGCGTGGCGGGCCGGGTACTGGTCCGCCGGGAGGGCGGACTGGAGGCCCGTCTGGTGGATCTGAAGCGGGATGTGGCCCTGATCCCCCGTGTGGCCATCCACCTGAACCGGGAGACCAACAGCGGAGTCAAGTACGACCCGGCCCGTGATCTGGTGGCCCTGTACGCCGCCGGAACCGGCAGCGGCAGCTTCTATCGGGAGGTGGCCAGAACGGCGGACTGCGCCCCGGAGGACGTGGTAGCCGGGGATCTGGTGCTGTACAACAACCAGCCGGGGACCGTCTGGGGGGCGGAGGGCGAGTTCGTGTCGGCCCCCCGGCTGGACGATCTGGCCTGTGTGTTTGCCTGCACCGAGGGCTTTCTGACGGCGCAGGAGCGGGACATGGTGCCGGTGCTGTGCGTGTTTGACAACGAGGAGATCGGCTCCGAGACCAAGCAGGGGGCGGCCTCCGTATTCCTGCCGGAGACGCTGGCGGCCATCTCGGAGGCGCTGGGCCTTTCCGCCGCCGACCACCGGGCGCTGCTGGCGGACAGCATGATGCTCTCCTGTGACAACGGCCATGCCCGCCATCCCAACCACCCGGAGCTGGCGGACACCAACGAGGCCCCGGTGCTCAACGGCGGCGTGGTGGTGAAGCATTCCCCCCGCTACGCCACGGACGGCGTGTCTGCCGCCGTGTTTACGGAGCTCTGCCGCCGGGCAGAGGTGCCGGTGCAGCACTACGCCAACCGTCCCGATCAGATGGGCGGGTCCACGCTGGGGAACATCGCCGACACCAAGCTGCCCATCCCCACGGTGGACATCGGCATGGCCCAGCTGGCCATGCACTCCTGCTTCGAGACCATGGGCAGCCGGGACGTGGAGGCCTTTGTCCGGGCCGTGCGGGCCTGCTATGAGAGCAGCCTGCGCTTCACGCCGGAGGGTGTGGCGCTGCGGTAACGGGGCAGGGAAGCCCACACACCCCATGAGAAAACCATAAAACCCACAGGGCGGCGTAGAAAAACTCTGCGCCGCCCTGCCACATATAAAAACAGGGGCTTGTATCTCCGGAGCTTTCATGGTAAAATACTCACATCAATAGAATACGGATATTGCTACCGAGTAGTAGATGGGAAAGCATTCGTTTGCACATCGTCAGGTCTCAGAAGATGTGTATGCGGGTGCTGTTTTTTTGGAGGTGGATCTTATGCGGAGAAAGCTGCTTCAATACTTTTCCGGAGCCGAGAGGCTCCTGTGGGGCCTGTCGGTGGTGTTCATCGTCGGATCCTTCTGCGCCTTTGACCGGGAGAATTATCTGACGCTGGCCGCCTCGCTGATAGGCGTCACGTCGCTTATCTTCAACGCCAAGGGAAACCCCATCGGACAGGTGCTGATGGTGCTCTTTAGCCTGCTGTATGGCATCATCTCCTATACCTTTGCCTACTACGGCGAGATGATCACCTATCTGGGCATGACCATGCCGATGGCGGTGTTTGCCCTGATCTCATGGCTGAAAAACCCCTACAACGGGAGGAGGTCGGAGGTCAAGGTGAATACCATCGGCAAAAAGAGATCGTGCTCATGTGCCTTGCGGCGGTGGTGGCCACGGGGGTGTTCTACTGGATATTGAAGATGTTCCACACGGCCAACCTCCTTCCCAGTATCCTCTCCGTTACCACCAGCTTTCTGGCGGTGTATCTGACCTTCCGCAGAAGTGCCTATTTTGCGCTGGCCTATGCCAGCAACGATATCGTGCTGATCGCACTGTGGGTGCTGGCCAGCCTTGCCGACACCCGGTATCTCTCGGTGGTCGTTTGCTTCGTGGCTTTTTTGGTGAACGACCTGTACGGCTTCATCAACTGGAGACGAATGAAGGAGCGCCAGCGAGCATAAGGCCCCATGACACGGTGCAGCCAACAAAAACAGGCAGACGCCATGCGTCTGCCTGTTTTTTCCTAAAGCTATATCCTGAAAAAGCTGCCCATCAGGGCGTGACGGCGCAGGTGTGTCCCAGCGCCTCATAGCTGTCGCCGCAGACCTGCCACCAGCCGTCCGCCTGCCGCCGGAGGGTCAGGGTATGATCCACGGAGGTCCGTGTGGCGGCGATGACGCCCTGCCGTAGGTGATCCACCCGTAGGATCTCCCGAAGGGTCACCTGCACCGTCTCGCCGCTCTGCTGCATGGGGGCAAAGTAGGCGGGGCGGCACTGTACATCGTAAATGACGGCGTACTCGTCCACGGCGGCCTCCGCCAGAGCCTGTGCATCCTCCCGTAGGGGAGCGGTGCAGCACGCCGGGGCAGCGGGGGTTCGCCCGGCCATGACGGCGGCCCGTAGGTCCAGATAATTCTGGATGGCGGCGAGGATGTCCTCCGACGGGAGGGAGGCGGTGCCGCAGCCGCTGAGATAACCGCACAGATCGGACTCCTCGCAGTCGTCGCCCACCACCTGCCAGCCTTGGGCGGTACGGTTCAGGGTCAGATGGTGCAGAGAGCCGTAGCCGAAGGTATCGCCGGTGGTCTGGGTGAGGTCGCTGGAATAATTGGCCTCCACCCGGAGAGAGGCCCACACCTCCACCGCATCCTCGCTGCGGTAAATAGGGTTCATGGGATACACCTGTACCCGCTGCTCCCCCCAGATATAGCTGGACCACAGGAAGCCACGGGTCAGTGCCTCCTGACGCAGGGTGTCCGTGGTATAGGGCTCCTCCGGCAGAGGATCATCGGGCCGGGCCAGAGCGGTACAAAGCATGGTGGTATAGGAGAGGATGGCCTGCTGCTGTTCCTCCGTCAGGGTCTCCACCTCCCCGGCCAGCTCACAGGTGATGACCGGCTGGAAGGGCGCACGGCGCAGGGCCGCATCCTCCGCCGTGGGGGCCTGAGGTGTGGAGGGGCCAGAGGGAGCGGCAGGGGATGTACCGCAGCCGCTGAGAGCCGTTATCAGCAGCAGTAGGACGCACAGAAGAAGCGACAGGCGGCGGGAAAAACGGTTCATGGGATACCTCCTTTTTACACCAGATGACGACAAATTATGACTATAATGTATAATGTAGACTGCAATATGTCAAGAAAAAACAGAGAATTTCACAAAAATTGGGCGCTGCAACGCAGCGCCCATCGACAGGAAAATTTTCGGCAGCCTCACGCCTCCCGGCGAAAGACATGGATATCGAAGCTGATGGTGACCGCCAGCTCCTCCAGCGCCGCCAGACGCTGACAGCCGGACTTGGGGGTTTTCCAGTAGTAGGGGGTCATCTGGAACAGGGCGTGGATATCCTCCTGCCCCAGCACCCGGATGCGGTCCTCCACGTGGCGGATCTCGGCGTAGGCGAAGCCCTCGTAGGGAGTCTCCTTCACCTCGTTGGGATAGGGGTGGTCATAGAGCACCTGCTTCAGCTCCCACAGGTGCTTTTCCGACGGTACCACATAGAGAAACGTGCCGCCGGGCCGGAGCGCCCGCCGAAATTCCTCCAGCGCCAGCGGGGAGAAGCAGTTGAGCAGCAGGTCGATGGACCGATCCGCCACCGGCAGGTGATAGGAGGAGGCCACGGCGAACTCCACGTCCTTTTCCCGCTTGGCGGCCCGGCGGAGGATGGCCTTGGAGATGTCCGTCCCCGCCATGCAGGGGGCCTTCCCGGCGTCCCGCAGCGCCCGGTAGACGGCGCTGGTGTAGTATCCCTCGCCGCAGCCGGTGTCCAGCACCGCCGGATGCTCCGGGGCATAGTCCAGTGCCAGACGGCACAGGGCATCCCGCAGGGCGGCGTAGTAGTCCTTGCTGAGAAAGACACTGCGGGCGGCGGCCATGCCCTTGTCGTCGCCGGGCATTTTGGAATGCTTGCGGTTGGCGGGCAGCAGATGTGTGTAGCCCTCACGGGCCACGTCATAGCTGTGGCCCGCCGGACAGCGGTAGCGCCCCGGCTCCCGTTCCAGCGCCGCCCCGCAGATGGGGCAGACGAACAGGCTCATTGCCCACGCTCCTTTCGGACGGTGACGTCGTGGATCCACTGTCCCGTGCGGATACGCAGGGCGCACAGCGGCACCTTCAGCAGGCTCTCCGACTGGATGGCGGCGGCGATCCACCAGTAGTCCGCCTTCAGCACCAGCGCCAGCAGCGCCGTCAGGGGCAGGGCCATGCACCACTGGGGCCCCACGTCCAGCAGGGTGGACCAGAACACGTCGCCGCCCGCCCGCAGCACGCCGGTGATGGCGGAGATAGAGTAGGCGTGGAGGGGGATGGACAGAAAGCCCGTCACCGCCAGCGCCGTGGCGATGGCGGCGGACTCGCCGTAGAGCTTGAACAGCGGGAACACCACCGGCACGAACAGCGTCGGCACCAGCAGCAGAGACAGGACCGTCAGCCCCGCACCCACCAGCGCCGTGAACACCAGCAGCGTCCGGCTCAGGTCCATGACCTCCTGATGGCTGCGGCCCTCACCGATGGATTTGCCGATTATCACGGCGGTGGCGGCACCCAGACCGAAGCACACCACCAGGAACAGGCGGTTGAGGTTGCCCATCACGGCGTTGGCCGCCAGCATCTCCACGGAGTTGTCGGTGTAGCCCAGGATCACCGTCAGCATACTGTTGCCGAGGCCCCATGCCGTCTCATTGAGGACCACGGGGGAGGAGTACTTCACGAACCGCTGGAGCATTTCCCAGCCGGGGCGGAAGAAGGCCCGCCACTGGATGGGCAGGAGCCTGCTGCGGACGGCACAGAAGCTGCACACGGCGAACTCTGTGATGCGGGCCAGCAGGGTAGCCACGGCGGCACCCTGAATGCCCAGCGCAGGCAGGCCGCACTTGCCGAAGATCAGCAGGTAGTTCAGCCCCGTGTTCAGCACCGTGGACATGGCGAACAGCTTCATGCCGAAGCCGGCGTCCTCGGCGCTGCGCCGGGCGCTGACATACAGGGACGAGAGCATATTGAACACATAGGAGATGCCGATGAGCTTCAGATACGGCGCACCCAGCACCGACAGCTCATGGTTGTTGGACAGCAGGTCCATGATCTCCACCGGCCACAGGTACAGCACCGCCGCCAGCACCACCGTCAGGCCGGTACCCAGCATGGCCGCCACGCCGATGGCACGGCTGATGTGCTCCATATCCCGCTTGCCCCAGTACTGGCTCACCAAAATGCTCAGGCCGCTCTGCACGCCGAACACGATGGAGATCAGCAGGAACACCGGCACGTTGGCGGTGGTGACGGCGGCCATCTGGGTGTTGCCCAGCCAGCTGACCATCAGCGTGTCCATCAGGCCCAGTGTAAAGGTGATAAGGTTTTGCAGGGCGATGGGGCCGGTCAGACCCCACAGATACCGGTAAAAGCCCGGTTCACGTTTCAGACATTGCAGCATGGTATCCCTCACAGCATGGAAAATCTCGTATTTTTGTGGCGCAGCAGCGCCTCGTACAGGGCGTCGATGTCGCCCTCCGTGGTTTCCGGCCCGAAGCTGAGCCGCAGCACCCCGGCGGCGGTCCTTTTATCCAGCCCCAGAGCGGCATAGCCCCGGCTGGCCTTGCCCCGGTGACAGGCGGAGCCTGCGGACAGGCAGATGCCCTGACTGCCCAGATCGTTGATGACGTTGGCACTGGGATAGCCCACCAGAGACACCGCCAGAATGTGGGGGGCCTCGCCGCCGCCCACCGGCACCACGCCGGGGATGCTCAGCAGCCGCTCCCGGCAGTAGGCCTTGATGTGGGCCATGTGGGCAAGCTTTTCCTCCAGCCCCTCCTGCCGCAGCGCCACGGCCTTGGCAAAGCCCGCTATCTGGGCGGTGGCCTCCGTGCCGGAGCGCAGCCCCTCCTCCTGCCCGCCGCCGGCCAGCAGGGGCCGCAGGTTCCGCAGGTCCGGACGGACATACAGAGCGCCGATGCCCTTGGGGCCGCCGATCTTGTGGGCGGACAGGCTCATCAGATCCACGCCCCACCCCGCCGGGTCGCAGGGAACCTTCAGAAAGCCCTGCACGGCGTCGCAGTGGAGGAGCGCACGGCTCCCCCGCTCCTTCAGCAGCCGGGCGATATCCGCCACGGGGAAGAGACACCCCGTCTCGTTGTTCACCAGCATCACGGACACCAGTACCGTGTCCTCCCGCAGGGCCTCCGCCACCTGTCCGGCGGAGATATGCCCCGTGCGGTCGGGCTTGAGGTAGGTGACCTCATACCCCTCCTGTTCCAGCTGGCGGCAGGGCTCCAGCACGGCGCTGTGCTCCACGGCAGTGGTGATGATGTGCCGCCCCGTGTGGCGGCCCTGCCATGCGGCGGCCCGGATGGCCCAGTTGTCCGACTCCGTGCCGCAGGAGGTGAAGTGCAGGGCCGATGGCTGGCACCCCAGCGCCCCGGCGATGGTGCGGCGTGCCTCCTCCACCAGCTCCTTGGCCTCCCGGCCCAGAGGATACTGGGCGGAGGGATTGCCGAACTGATGGCGCAGCACATCGTACATGGTATCCGCCACAGCCTCCGGCAGGGGCGTGGTGGCGGCGTGGTCCAGATAGATCATAGCGCAGACCTCCCGTTTTTTCAGAAAAACCGGCGCCGGACAGGGGGGAGGGGCAAAGACCCTCTTGCCACCGGCGGCCGGATACCGTATAATGTAGACAAATTCTTATTATATCGGAGAAAACCGCAAAGTGCAAGGAGAATCCCCATGCGAGTTGCTATTTACACCCTCGGCTGCAAGGTCAACCAATACGAGACGCAGGCCATGGAGCAGGAGCTTCAGCGGCGTGGCCACACGCTGGTGGACTTTGAGTCCCCGGCGGACGCCTACATCATCAACACCTGCTCCGTCACCGCCGTCAGCGATAAAAAATCCCGGCAGATGATCCGCCGGGCCAAGAGCCGCAATCCCCAGGCCGTGGTGGCCGCCTGCGGCTGCTATGTGCAGACCCACACCCCGGAGGCTCAGGAGCTGGGCATCGACCTCATCGGCGGCACCGGCGACCGGATGGAGTTTCTGACCCTGCTGGAGCAGGCGGCGGAGGATCACCGCAGCCGTGTGGCGGTGGATGAGGCCCTGCGCCGCCGCACCTTCGAGGTGCTGCCCGCCGGGGGCATGGCGGCCCGGACACGGGCCATGCTGAAGGTGGAGGACGGCTGCGTCAACTTCTGCACCTACTGCATCATCCCCTATGCACGGGGGCCGGTGCGGTCCCTGCCGCTGGAGGAGGCGGTGCGCCAGACGGAGCAGCTGCGGCGGGAGGGCTACCGGGAGGTGGTCTTTACCGGCATCGAGATCTCCTCTTGGGGACAGGATCTCAAGGACGGCCGCAGCCTCATCGACCTGCTGGAGGCGGTGTCGCAGGCGGCGGGAGAGATGCGCCTGCGGCTGGGCAGTCTGGAGCCCCGCACCGTGACGGAGGATTTCTGCCGCCGGGCCGCCCGGCTCCCCAACCTCTGCCCCCAGTTCCACCTGTCCATGCAGTCCGGCTGCGACGCCACCCTGCGGCGCATGAATCGCCGGTATGACACCGCCCGGTTCCTCCGGTCCGTGACTCTGCTGCGGCAGTACTTCCTCCGGCCCGCCATCACCACGGACCTGATCTGCGGCTTCCCCGGCGAGACGGAGGAGGAATTTTCCCAGACGCTGGCCTTCCTGCGCCGCTGCGACTTTGCCCAGATGCACATCTTCCCCTACTCCATCCGCCCCGGCACCAAGGCGGCGGAGATGGAGCAGGTCCCCGGCCCGGTGAAGGAGGAGCGTGCCGCCCGTGCGTCGGCGGTGGCGGCGGAGCTGCACCGTGCCTATCTGCAGGGCTGCGTAGGCCAGACTTATCCTGTGCTCTTCGAGCAGCGCAAGGACGGCTGCGCCGCCGGTCATGCCCCCAACTATATGCCGGTGGAGGTGCAGACACAGGAGGATTACCATAACACCGTTCGCCATGTGAAGATCACAGGCGTAGTAAACGATATCCTGATGGGAGAGGTGACATAACATGGAACACTTTTTTGCCTATACGTCCCGGATGCGGTTCATCTCCCGCTGGGCGCTGATGCGTAACAGCCAGCCGGAGAACATTCAGGAGCACAGCCATCAGGTGGCAGTGCTGGCCCATGCGCTGGCGGTGATCCGCAACCGCTGCTTCGGCGGTCAGGTGGACCCCGGTACGGTGGCGGTGGCGGCCCTGTACCACGACGCCAGCGAGATCCTCACCGGGGATCTGCCTACCCCCATCAAGTACTATAATCCCGCCATCCGGGATGCCTACAAGCAGGTGGAGCACATCGCCTGCGGCAAGCTGGTGGGGATGCTGCCGCCGGAGCTGCAGCCGGACTTTGCCGAGGCCCTGACCCCCACAGACCCGGAGGTGGAGGAGTTGGTGAAGGCGGCGGACAAGCTGTCTGCCCACATCAAATGTCTGGAGGAGCTGAAGGCCGGGAATCTGGAGTTCCGCCGGGCGGCGGAGCAGACAGAGCAGGCGTTGGACGATTTCCATCTGCCGGAGCTGACCTATTTCCGGGAGCATTTCCTCCCCAGCTTCCGGCTGACGCTGGATGAGATGGAGTAAAATCAAGCGCAGGAGAGACGGCTCGTCTCCCCTGCGCTTGATTCGTTATGAAGCTTGCGCCTTGCGCTTTGCGCATGGCGGCAGGCTTTTCGCAACTGTGTCCTCCCACCACCCCGCAGCGATCTTCTGCCGTGGCATGGCATCACCCATGCTGCGGCACCGACCATGATATCCCGCCGAAGCAGGCACCCTACAGACAGACCTTCCCTGCAAAAAGAAAAGCAGGCGGAAAGCCACGCTTCCCGCCTGTCAAGGACACACGATCATTATTTGCCAGCGGCCACGGACTTGACCTGCTTGACCTCACGGCCATTGTAGGTACCGCACTCCGGGCACATTCTGTGAGGCAGATGCAGCGCACCGCACTTGGTGCAAGCCACCAGACCGGGAGTCGCCAGCTTCCACACGGAGCTGCGTCTCTTGTTGCGTCTTTGCTTGGATACTTTTCCCTTGGGTACTGCCATGTTGACACCTCCTTGGTCTTAACTGCCTGAGCAGTAATTGATAGTATAGAGAAGCGCTTTACTCCTTCTCCTGCAGGAGACTGGCCAGCTTGGCAAGCCTCGGATCCACCTGCTTTTTGCAGCGGCAGGGCTCCCGGTTGAGGTTCACGCCGCAGCCGGGGCAAAGACCCTTACAGTCCTCGGAGCAAAGAGTTTTCGTGTCCATGTCGAGAATGAACGCATCTCTGGCCAATTCCGCCAGATCCACCTCGTCGTGCTCCAGCAGGATGATCTCGTCGCTGTCCTCCTCCTGCTTCTCCTCGGCCAGAACGCACGAGTAAGAAACGGACTTGGGCGCATCGAATTCCTCCATGCACCGGTCACACACGCAGTGCAGCGTCGTATGCATCTCCAGCTGGCACAGCAGAACCCCGGCCTGATTCCGAAGACGGCCTTCCACAGTGACCGGACGGATAATGGGCGCAGCGCCGCCGAAATCCAGCTGAGACAGATCCATCTCAAACCGGACCTCCTGACTGGCGTCGGGGGTATGCAGCAGTCGGTTTACATTCAATCGCATAGTACACCTCTTAATGACACGAATAGTATTATAGAGGATTGCACCCTGCTTGTCAAACATTTTCTGCGAAATATTTTGACAATTTCCAAAAATCAGGTACAATAGCCTTAAACAGCATCCATCAAAGGAGGAAACACGCCATGCGGGAGCTGACCATCGGGAAAAATGACGCCGGACAGCGGGTGGATCGCTTCGTCTCCAAGGCTCTGCCGCTGCTGCCGCCGGCCCTGCTGCAAAAGTATATCCGCCTCAAGCGCATCAAGGTCAACGGAGGCCGGGCCCAGCGGGATCAGCGTCTGCGGGAGGGGGACGTGCTGCAATTATACATCAACGACGAGTTCTTCGACAAGCCCAGGGAGGATAGTCTGTTCCTCACCCTGTTCCGCCCCAGCCTGGATATCGTCTACGAGGACGAGAATCTGATGCTGCTGAACAAGCGCCCCGGTCTGGTGGTTCACGCCGACGAGACGGAGAAGGTCAACACCCTCATCAACCACATTCAGGCATACCTCTACCAGAAGCGGGAGTGGAACCCTCGGTGGGAGAACGCCTTCACCCCGGCGCTGTGCAACCGCATCGACCGCAACACCGGCGGCATCGTCATCGCCGCCAAAAACGCCGAAACCCTGCGGATCATCAACCAGAAGATCCGGGATCGTGAGATCGACAAGCGCTACCTCTGCATCACCGTGGGGACGCCCCGGCCGCCGCAGGGGGAGGTATCCTGCTTCCTGCTGAAGGACGAGAAGAAAAAGCAGGTGGCCGTATACCACAGGCCCGTTCCCGGCGGCAAGACCGCCGTTACCCGCTACCGGACGCTGGAGACCCGTCAGGAGCTGTCCCTGCTGGAGGTGGAGCTGCTGACGGGCCGCACCCACCAGATCAGGGCCACCATGGCGGACTTGGGCTGCCCCCTGCTGGGGGACGGCAAGTACGGCGACGGGCAGGTGAACCGCCGCTACGGCGAGACCCGGCAGGCCCTGTATTCCTACCGCCTGACCTTCGACTTCCCCACGGACGCCGGCCTGCTGAATTACCTCCGGGGCCGCAGCTTTCAGGTGGAGAGCGTCCCCTTCCGGGAGAAATACTTCGGCTGACCGCCGCCCCGGCTGCCCAGTGCAGCCGGGGCTTTTTTCTGCCATTCCCCGGAAATCTCCGGCAAAAACGAGTAAAATTCTCCACCGTGCAGAATTTTCCTTAAACAGGGGAAAATATACATTGACATTTCCCTGCTTTTTATATATAGTGAATCTGCCAAATTTCAACGAGAGATATCAGGCCTGTCCGCAAGGCCTCCCTTTGAACAGAGAAAAGAGGTAGATATTATTTAACGAACGGGGGAGGATAAATGTCCAAAGAGTTGATTCGCCTGCGGGACCTCTGCATGGCGTTTGACGACGAGCTGGTTCTCGATCACATCAATCTGTATATCAACGATTCCGAATTCCTCACACTGCTTGGCCCCAGCGGCTGTGGCAAGACCACGACGCTGCGGATCATTGGCGGCTTCACGACGCCCACGTCGGGAGACGTCACCTTTGACGGTGTGAGGATCAATGATGTTCCGCCGCATAAGCGGCAGATCAACACCGTCTTTCAGAAGTACGCCCTGTTTCCCCATCTGGATGTCTTTGAAAACATCGCCTTTGGCTTGCGGATCGCCAAGGTGCCTGCCGACGAGATCGAGCAGCGGGTGACAGAGATGCTGGGCGTGGTGAGCCTGAAGGGCTTTGAGCACCGGAAGATCCATCAGCTCTCCGGCGGCCAGCAGCAGCGTGTGGCCATTGCCCGTGCGCTGGTGAACCGGCCCAAGGTGCTGCTGTTGGACGAGCCGCTGGGTGCCTTGGACCTGCGCCTGCGGAAGGATATGCAGATCGAGCTGAAACGGATCCAGCAGCAGATGGGCATTACCTTTGTCTACGTTACCCACGATCAGGAAGAGGCCCTGACCATGTCCGACACCGTGGTGGTGATGGACAAGGGCCGTATCCAGCAGATCGGCACCCCGGAGGATATCTACAACGAGCCGAAGAACGCCTTCGTGGCGGATTTTATCGGTGAGAGCAATATTTTGAACGGCGTCATGGTCCGGGACAAGGTAGTGAAGATGTACGGCCGGGAGTTCCCCTGTGTGGACGGCGGCTTCGCACCCGACGAGCCGGTGGACGTGGTCATCCGTCCGGAGGACATCGACATCGTCCCCGTGGAGCAGGGGCAGCTGGTAGGCACCGTCACCAGCGTCACCTTCAAGGGGATGCAGTACGATATCATTGTGGACTTCCGGGGCTTCAAGTGGCTCATTCAGACCACGGATCACTCCCCGGAGGGCGCCCGCATCGGCGTGAAGATCGATCCCGACGGCTTCCACATCATGAAAAAGAGCGAATACTCCGGCCAGTTCGGAGATTACAGCTCCTACTCCGAGGAGTATGAGGAGCTGGCGGACGCCTCTCTGGAGACGGACGAGGAGGAGAGCGGGGATGAAGAATAAGCTCTCCCGGTTCGCCGTACCCTACGAGGTGTGGATGGCGATCTTCGTGGTGGCCCCCATTGTCATTATGGTGGTCTATGCCTTTTCCTCCGCCGACGGCGGCTTTACGCTGGATAACTTCGTGCAGATGGGGGGCTACACGGAGGTGTTCCTCCGGTCCTTCAAGCTGGCCATCATCGCCACGGTGATCTGTCTGCTGATCGGCTACCCGGTGTCCTATCTCATGAGCCGGGAGGGCGCCTCCTTTCAGCGGACGGCCATGGTGCTCATTATGCTGCCCATGTGGATGAACTTCCTGCTGCGGACCTATTCGTGGATGACCATTCTGGAAAACAACGGCCTTTTGAACCAGCTGTTCCAGAAGATCGGCCTCATCAGCCTCTATAATCACATCTTCGGCACCAACTTGGAGTATTTCTCCATGATGAATACCCAGGGGGCTGTGGTGCTGGGCATGGTGTATAACTATCTGCCCTTCATGATCCTGCCCATCTATTCCGTCATCATCAAGCTGGATCACTCCCTGCTGGAGGCCGCCCGTGATCTGGGGGCCGGCAGCCTGACGGTGTTCCGCCGGGTGATCCTGCCCCTGTCCCTGCCGGGCGTGGTGTCGGGCATCACCATGGTGTTCGTGCCGTCGGTGTCCACCTTCGCCATCAGCCGGATGCTGGGCGGCGGCACGGAGCTGCTGCTGGGCGACCTCATTGAGCGGCAGTTTCTGGGGGGTGCCTACAACCCCCAGCTGGGCGCCGCCATTTCGCTGGTGATGATGATCATTGTGCTGGTGTGTATGCTGGTGATGAATCGCTTCGGTGAGGGCGAGGAACAGGCGGTGAAGCTATGAGCCGCACCCAGAATCGCTTTGGCGACCGGCTGCTGATGGCGCTGGTGTTCCTGTTTCTCTATGCCCCCATCATCATCCTGATCGTCTTTTCCTTCAACGCCGGCACCAGTTCCAGCGTGTGGAAGGGCTTCTCCCTGAAGTGGTACGAGTCCCTTCTCTCCAACCGGCTCATTATGAACAGCGTCTATACCACGCTGCTGGTGTCGCTGCTGTCCACCATCGTGGCGTCCATCGCCGGCACCTTCGCCGCCATCGGCCTGTACGCCATGAGCCGCCGTCGTCGTGCGGCGGTGAACGCCGTCAACAACATCCCCATGATGAATGCAGATATCGTCACCGGCGTCAGCCTGTGCCTGCTGTTCGTGGTGTTCTTCAACGGCTGGGGCGCCTTCGCCGGGTGGATGAATTCGTGGCAGTCGCTGGTGGTGCTGCCGGAGCGCCTGACCATGGGCTTCGGCACGCTGCTGCTGGCCCATATCTGCTTCAATATCCCCTACGTGATCCTGTCCGTGGGACCCAAGCTGCGCCAGATGGACCGCAACCTCATCGATGCGGCGCAGGACTTGGGCTGCACGTGGATGCAGGCCTTCTGGCGTGTGGTGATCCCGGAGATCAGGCCCGGCATCGTCTCCGGCGCTCTGACGGCCTTCACCATGTCTGTGGATGACTTTATCATCAGCTACTTCACCGCCGGTACCAGCTCCTCTACGCTGGCCATGACCATCTACGGCATGACCAAGAAGCGGGTCAGCCCGGAGATCAACGCCATCTCCACCCTGCTGTTCGTGACGGTGCTGGTGCTGCTGGCCGTCGTGAACCTGCGGGAGAGCCGTGCCGACCACCGCCTGAAGGCGGAGCACCACACCGCCCCGGCGGCCCCCCACCCCAACCGCAGCAAGCTCCATAAGACCCTGCGCCGTGTGGGGGCGGGACTGGCAGCCTGCGTGCTGGTGGTGACGCTGATCGTCACCGGCCGCTCCGCCCGGTCCGACCGGGTGGTGAACGTGTGCTCCTGGGGCGAGTATATCGACGAGAGCCTCATCACCCAGTTTGAGGAGGAGACCGGCATCCGGGTCAACTACCAGACGGCGGAGAGCAACGAGGCCCTGTACTCCCTCATCAAAATGGGAGGCGCCGACTTCGATGTCATCGTCCCCTCGGACTATATGATCGCCCGGCTCATTGACGAGGATATGCTGGCGGAGCTGGATTACAGCCACATCCCCAACTTTGACCTCATTGCCGATACCTATAAGAACCTCAGCTACGACCCGGAGAACCGGTACACCGTCCCCTACACCTGGGGTACGCTGGGCATCATCTACAACACCACCATGGTCTCTCAGCCCATCACCAGCTGGAGCGCCATGTTCGACCCCCAGTACGCCGGACAGGTGCTGATGATCAACAACTCCCGTGACGCTCTGGCGGCGGCCCTGCTGTATCTGGGATACAGCATCAATACCACCGACGAGAGCCAGCTGGAGGAGGCCTTTGCCCTGCTGAAGCAGGCCAAGGACAGCGGCGTGTATCAGGCCTTCGTCATGGACGAGGTGTTCCAGAAGATGGAGGGCGGCAATGCCGCCGTGGCTATGTATTACGCCGGCGACTACCTGACCATGCTGGAGAATAACGAGGACCTGGCCTTCGTCATCCCGGAGGAGGGCAGCAACTGGTTCGTGGATGCCATGTGCGTCCTGAAGAGCAGCCAGCATATGTCCGAGGCGGAGGAGTGGATCAACTTCATCGCATCTACAAAGGCCAATCTGGCCAACATGGACTACATCTGGTACGCCTCCCCCAACGCTGAGGCGCTGGAGGAGTACCCGGCCTACTATGAGGAGGTCAACGAGGAGCCGCTGGACCCGGAGATCTACGAGGTCATGGCCCCCTCGGAGGAGGTGCTCCACCGCTGCGAGATCTATGAGAATCTCCCCACGGAGACGCTGCGTCTGTATGACCGACTCTGGACCCGGCTGGGTGTGTAAGGGGAATGGAAGCTGCCGATATAAAATATCGGTTCAGACGGATTGACGTAAAAGCGAATCAGCCCCCCGGCCGGATGTCCATCCGGCCGGGGGGCTTTGCCGGTCGTGACGGAGCGCATCCAATTTGGGAAAAACGCTTGTCAGTCCGGGAAAAATCCGGTATAATAATGTGTCAGGAAAGCGTCAGATCTCTGTCCAGTGGACAGAGAAATGTCAAGCTGACGGAAGAATTACAGAACGGAGTGGAAAAATATGAAAGCCATCGTGACCGTGGTAGGAAAAGATCAGGTGGGCATCATTGCCGGTGTGTGCGGCACACTGGCCCAGCATGGGGTCAACGTGCTGGAGATCAGCCAGACCATCATGGAGGGGTGCTTTACCATGATGATGGTGGTGGATCTGGCAGGGTGCCAGGGCTCCTTCGAGCAGCTGCGGACCGACATCACCGCCTACGGCGAGACCCGTGATCTGTCTCTGCGTATCCAGCGGGAGGACATCTTCGACGCAATGCACAAGCTGTAAGAGGGGGAGCCATGCTGAGTATACATCACATTTTTGATACCATCGACATGATCGATAAGCGCCATCTGGATATCCGCACCATCACCATGGGTATCTCCCTGCTGGACTGCGTCAGTGAGGATCCCAAGCGCTGCTGCGAGAAAATCTATGACAAGATCTGCCGCCGGGCGCAGCATCTGGTGCGGACGGGCGAGGAGATCCAGGGGGAGTTCGGTATTCCCATCGTCAACAAGCGCATCTCCGTGACCCCCATGGCACTGGTGGCCGGCGGCTGCGACACGGAGGACTACGTTCCCTTTGCCCACGCGATGGACCGGGCCGCCAAGACCTGCGGCGTGGACTTCATCGGCGGCTACTCGGCGCTGGTGCAGAAGGGCTTTGCCCACGGCGACGAGCTGCTGCTGCGGGCCATTCCACAGGCGCTGGCGGAGACGGATATCGTCTGCTCCAGTATCAATGTGGGCTCCACCAAGGCGGGCATCAACATGGACGCCGTGGCCCGCATGGGTCGCATCATCAAGGAGACGGCCCATCTGACCCGTGACACCGATGGGCTGGGCTGCGCCAAGCTGGTGGTGTTCTGCAACGCCGTGGAGGATAACCCCTTTATGGCCGGGGCCTTCCATGGGGTGGGTGAGGCCGACAGCGTCATCAATGTGGGCGTCTCCGGCCCCGGCGTGGTACACCACGCCTTGCAGTCCTGCAAGGACCAGCCCTTTGACGTGGTGGCGGAGACCATCAAAAAGACGGCTTTCCAGATCACCCGTGTGGGCCAGATGGTGGCCACCGAGGCCTCCCGGCGGCTGGATACTCCCTTCGGCATCGTAGACCTGTCGCTGGCGCCCACCCCCGCCATCGGAGACAGCGTGGCCCGGATCCTGGAGGAGATGGGGCTGTCCGTCTGCGGCACCCACGGCACCACGGCGGCGCTGGCGCTGCTGAACGACGCCGTGAAGAAGGGCGGCGTCATGGCGTCCTCTCATGTGGGCGGACTGTCCGGCGCCTTTATCCCGGTGTCGGAGGACGAGGGCATGATCGCCGCCGCTCTGGACGGTACCCTGACGCTGGATAAGCTGGAGGCCATGACCTGCGTATGCTCCGTGGGGCTGGATATGATCGCCGTGCCCGGCAGCACCACCGCCGAAACCATCTCCGCCATCATCGCTGACGAGGCGGCGGTGGGCATGGTCAACAGCAAGACCACCGCTGTCCGTATCATCCCCGTGGAGGGGAAGGATGTGGGTGACATGGTGGAACTGGGCGGCCTGTTGGGTTCTGCGCCGGTGATGCCGGTCCATGAAGCCGCCAGCACGGATTTCATCGCCCGTGGCGGCCGCATCCCCGCTCCGCTGCAGAGCCTGAAGAACTGAGAAGCGGCAGATTGCCGTGAAAAAGGAGCCTTGCGTGCGCCACCATGTGGCGGCTGTCGGCAATCGAAATCATAAGAAAATGTAAAAAAGCCAGTCAGCGATTTGTGACGGGCGGATAACGAAGTTTTTATGCAGGATACGGTGCAGCCTATGAAAAGGGGCTGCACCGTGTTCTGCTCTATGCAGAAAATTTGAACTGCTGCGGGTTTTGACGGATCTCCTCTACACGGTCAAACAGTTCCTCGGAGATGATCGGCTCCTGCATATTCAAAATGATTTGCTGCTCCTCTACGGGGTTGTAGATCTTCTTGCGAACTTTGAAGCTGACCGTTGTACTTTTGAAGTTTACAGCGCACCCGGTGTACGGCCTATTTTCAAGAATGTGCTTTACAGCTGCCCATAGATACGGATTTACCGGGATTGGGTTGCGGGTGGCCCTGCCTGCGCTGGCATAATATGCCGTAGGGGTGAGAATTTACAAGCCGTTCATAGGTGGACAACCACCCGTGAACGGCTTGTATGGAAACTAAACCCATAAGGGATCCAAGCAAATTCATCTTGCCCTGCGAAGTTCTGTCAAATGCAGATGATCTGACAATACGATCATGGCTCACACGCAGTTTTCGACTCCGAATATCAGCCCGTATCTATATGAGGACGGAAATTGCAGCGGCTTTTGAAAAGAAGATTGCTTTTTTCTGCCCAAAGCGCTATGATCGGTATATACCGAAAACGAGGGGGCGTATCCATGCCAAGACCGCCACGATGCCGCCGGATTTGCGGCGCACCGCAAGTTGATACCTTCTGCCCTAACGGGTGCGAGGATGCCGAGCCGATCCTGCTGACGCTGGACGAGTACGAGGCCATTCGGCTGGTTGACTTGGAGCAGAAAACCCACGAGCAGTGTGCCGCACAAATGGACATTTCCCGCTCCACCGTGCAGGAGATTTACGAAAGCGCACGACGCAAGATCGCAGCGTATCTTGTCCACGGGAAACCGCTGCACATCACCGGGGGAAACTACCGTATCTGCGGAGGACAGGAGGCAGCCCACTGCGGCCGCTGCTGCCGGATGCAGAGAGCCAACACAGAAAAATCCAACAAAAAATGCAAAGGAGATTCCATTATGAAAATTGCAGTTACCTATGAAAACGGTCAAATTTTTCAGCATTTCGGTCACACCGAACAGTTCAAGCTTTATGAAGCTGTGAATGGCAAAATCACTCATGCGGAAGTTGTTGATACCAACGGCAGTGGTCACGGCGCACTGGCAGGCTTCCTGATGCAGAACGGCGTGGACACTTTGATCTGTGGAGGCATCGGCGGCGGTGCGCAGGCGGCACTCGCCGAAGCGGGGATCAAGCTCTACGGCGGTGTCAGCGGGGACGCTGACGCGGCGGTGAGCGCATTGCTCAGCGGAAATCTGGGCTATGACCCCAATGTTCACTGCGATCACCATGACCATGCGCACGGCGAGGCTGGTCACACCTGCGGTGACCACGGCTGCGGCAAGCATAGCTGCCATTGATATGGAACGCACACTGACACAACTTCCGTTCTGGTCATCCTTGACCGAACAGGAGCAAGAAACGCTGCGCCGAAGTGCCTTTGTCCGTCATTATGAAAAGGGCGCGTTCATACACAGCAGCGACAACGAATGTCTTGGAATGCTGTTTGTTCTTTCCGGCGAGATCCGCACCTATCTTCTCTCCGAGGAAGGGCGAGAAGTCACATTGTTCCGGCTGTATCCGGGTGAGCTATGCGTGCTTTCTGCCTCCTGTGTGATCAGTCAGATCACCTTTGATACGCAAATGACCGCAGGAATGGATACGGAGGTTCTGATTATCCCTGCTAATGTCATTGCTGCGCTTAAGGAGAACAATCTATATGTCCGCTGCTTCCTCTATGAGTTGGCAACGAAACGGTTTTCTGATGTGATGTGGGCGATGCAGCAGATCATGTTCAAGGGGCTGGATCGACGGCTGGCAGAATTTCTCCTTGCCGAAGCGGAGCGTACCGGCTCCGACACGATACGCATGACCCATGAGCAGATCGCCCAGCACATCAGCTCGGCGCGGGAGGCGGTGGCACGGATGCTCAAGAACTTCTCGGAGGACGGGCTGGTGGAGCTGAAGCGCGGTGCGATCACGCTGCGGGATACAGGCGGATTGAATCACTTAAAATGAAAATATTGTTTTTACACGAATCCGTGTTATAATATGAGCAGAAAAAGCTGAAAGGAGCATCGACCATGAAAGAAACGAAATACGCAGGTACTCAAACCGAAAAAAATCTGATGGCTGCCTTTGCCGGTGAGTCCGAGGCACGCAACAAGTACACCTATTTTGCGTCCAAGGCCAAGAAGGAAGGCTACGAGCAGATCGCGGCGCTGTTCCTTAAAACCGCCGATAACGAGAAGGAACATGCCAAGCTGTGGTTCAAAGAGCTGAACGGCATCGGCGACACCGCCGAAAATCTTCTCGCCGCCGCTGAGGGTGAGAACTACGAGTGGACGGATATGTACGACGGCTTCGCCAAAACCGCCGACGAGGAGGGCTTCCATGAGCTGGCCCAGCGTTTCCGTCTGGTCGCCGCCATCGAAAAGCATCATGAGGAGCGCTACCGTGCCCTGCTGCACAATGTGGAAATGGCGGAAGTCTTTGCCAAGAGCGAGGTCAAGGTGTGGGAGTGCCGCAACTGCGGGCATATCGTGATCGGTGAGAAAGCACCGGAGGTCTGCCCGACCTGCAACCATCCCCAGAGCTACTTTGAAATTCACGCAGAAAACTATTAAAGAGAAAAGGAGAACGAATCATGGAGCAGAAGTTTTACATTTGCAAGCATTGCGGCAACATCATTGCCAAGGTCAAGGACACGGGCGTTCCCGTCATCTGTTGCGGTGAGCCGATGAGCGAGATCATCCCCGGTACCACCGACGCCGCCGTGGAGAAGCACGTCCCTGTCTGGACTGTGGAAAACGGCATCGTTCATGTCAAGGTCGGCTCCGTAGAGCATCCCATGCTGCCGGAGCACTACATTGAGTGGGTATCCCTCCACACCAAGCAGGGCAACCAGCGTAAGGAACTGCACCCGGGCGAAAAGCCGGAGGTCTGCTTTGCGCTCTGCGAGGGCGACGAAGTCGAGGCGGTCTACGCCTACTGCAACCTCCACAGTCTGTGGAAAGCGTGATCGTTCCGCGCATGGTATCTTAGAACCAACATAGAGAACTGAATGTCATGTATTGCAGGCAGGAGGCAAACAAGTCATGAAAGCACATAAATATTGGTCAATCGGAGCGGTAATTACCATGTTTGGAACTTTTTGCACTGGATATAAAGGCTCAAAAACAGCGCATAAGTACCTTGCGCTTAGTTCCTTGATCTGCATGGTTATGGCAGTATATACGGGTCATAAAATGATTTCAGGGAATAAGAAAACAAAGAGAGTAAAACAAGCGGAAGCTGTGGATATTCTTTGAGTAAGATAGGAATCGTTATTGTTTCTGATGACGATAAAGTCGGGCTAATGTTGTGTGCGAAATAAAAAACATCAAAGGAGAATTTCATTATGAAATATGTATGTGATGTGTGTGGTTGGGAATACGATGAAGAAAAGGGCTATCCGGAAGGCGGCATTGCACCGGGTACAAAATGGGAAGATATTCCGGATGATTTTGAATGCCCCTTATGTTCAGTTGGCAAAGATCAGTTTTCTGCGGCTGAGTAAGGAAGCACAACAAAACCTATAAACAAAGAGCCGTGAAGCAGTATGTAAGATCCCGCTTCACGGCTCTTTCTCGCTTATATAAAAATTTGCCGTAACGTGACCTCGTCACAGAAAAATGCTTTGTCCTGCGGTATGATAAAGCCACAATCAAGAAAGAGGTGGCGAACATGAAAATCAAGCTCAATCCCGATCAGGAGATTGTCAACACCATCCGGGAAGGACTCAAGCGCACCGGAGGATACTGTCCCTGCCGCAGGGAGCGCACAAAGGCGACCAAATGTATGTGCCAGGAGTTTAAGGATCAAATTGCAGATCCGCTCTTCGAGGGATTCTGCCACTGTATGCTCTATTACAAATCCTTGCAGGATTAAGGGAGGAACGCTATGCTGTCAAAGAAACTGGCCGCCATAGATAAGATGCGGTGCGTCGCCTGCGGTGTGTGTGAAAATACCTGTCCACTAGGGGCTGTCAAGGTGCGCTGCGGCTGCTACGCCGCCGTGGAGGCGGAATGCTGCGTAGGCTGCGGCAAGTGCGCAAAGCTTTGTCCCGTCGGCTGCATCGAGGTGAAAGTGAGGGCTGACGCATGAAAGCAAAGCATTGGTACGATTACCTGTGGGTATATGCCATCATCTATTTTGCACTGGGCTTTTTCAATATCCTGTTCGCGTGGCTGGGCATGATCGATTTTCTTCTGCCGCTGTTCTTAGCCATCTTTGGCGGGAACAAATTCTTTTGCAATCACCTCTGCGGACGGGGACAGCTGTTCAGCAAGCTGGGGACAGACCTTAAATGCTCCCGCTGCAAGCCCACGCCCCGCTGGATGTCCTCCAAGTGGTTCCGTTACGGCTTTTTGATTTTTTTCCTGACGATGTTCGGCAACATGGTGTTCCAGACCTATCTGGTCGCTGCGGGTGCTGCGTCCCTGCGGATGCGAATCAATAGTAGAAACCGAAAAAAGATGACAAAAGGCGCAAGAAGAGAGATAGTAAGGTGTGAACAAACTGATCGAACTCTATTGCGCGATTTGCCATCACAGTGAGGATAGCAGAATCGCGGAGAAAATGCAACACGGAAGCAACAATAAGTCCGCCCAATTTACAGACGTGGAGTTGATGACCGCATACTTATGGGGCGCACAGCAGGGCTTATTGACGCGGAAGAGTATCTACAATTTCATCAGAACATACCATCTGGGCGAGTTCCAGAAGCTGCCCAGCTATCAGGCGTTCTGCCGCCGGCTGAACCGGCTGGCAGAAGCCTTTGCCGCGCTGGCCGAGGTTCTGTTTGAGCAAAAGCTTGCCAGCAGCGAGCCGACGCACGGGTATGTGCTGGATTCCTGCCCGGTTATGGTGTCTGTCGGTTCCCGGTCAAATACTGCGAAAACGGCGCGAAATCTCTGCAATTTAACGAGAAATCCCACGAAAAACCTGTGGTACC
>OLRD01000348.1_pt1 | contig 40115 bp, 39 predicted proteins | sample 1672051 | NCBI WGS metagenome assembly OLRD01 (sample SAMEA3136640, study PRJEB25190) | human gut metagenome | biome: human gut; feature: human-associated habitat; material: faeces | place: Austria | collected 2013 | reverse complement strand
GAGCGCTACGTTCGGGACGTAGAAGCCGGAGGTTCAAATCCTCTCACCTCGACCATGAAAGACTTTGCAGAAATGCGGAGTCTTTTTGTTTTATTCACAAAATAGCGGGTCATTGTAACGGGGAGGAAAAGGTATGCGTTATTTTGAAAAAGTGTTTGACGGACAGGTGCTCAAGTGGTGCGTGAACGGTACGGAGCTGGGCGGCGGAAAGCCGACGCTGCTGTGTCTTGTCTCGAATGAGACGGAGGCGGAAAGCTGTTTAAGTAAACTCGAGCCGCATTGCGGAGAAGCACAGGTAACTGCGTTGATTTTACCGGGCGGCATATTGCCCGAAACAGCGGTGCAGAGCTTGGTTTTTGAATGGCAGACGACGGGCATCATCGACAAATGTAAATTGTCACTCACGGCATCGCAAAGCTGCGCGGACGCGGCGTGGCGGCTGATTTCGCATTTTTCGCATTGCTTCAGCGCGGCGGCGATTCTCGGCGGGCATGCAGACCCCTATGAAGTACGCGCGGCAAAATTCATGCCGCTGAAGGTGTATACGTTCGCGGGTGAGGGCAATGTGCTCGCAGACGGCAAGGTGCTTGCAGACGCGGAAAAGCTTGTGATGAGCCTGCGCGTAACAGGCTCCGAAACGGTGGAGCGCACGGAGATCAACCCTGAAAACGCATGGGAAAATGTCTTTGCGGACGGGGGAATTGTTCGTTGGCTGCTAAAGCAGGATAGACGCACGCAGCTTGAAGTGACGTGGATAAAGCCCGGCTTTTGGCGGATAGATGACTACTTTACGGCGACGTGCTACCTCATTGAGGGCAGGGACAAGGCACTTTTGATCGACACGGGCATGGGCGAGGGCGACCTGCTCGCCACCGTGAAGAAGCTGACGCGGCTGCCGGTTGAGGTTGCGATTACGCACCCGCACCGCGACCACATGTTCCGCATCGACCGATTTGAAAAAGTATATCTGCACAAAAACGATGTGGAGAAGATCCGCGAAGACGAAAACTGCTTTGCGGCGGCGCTTTCCGACGGCGGCAAATACCCGCAGCTTGTACCTATTGACGAGGGCAGCGTGATCGACCTCGGCGGCGGTGTGACGGTGGATGTGCTGAATCTCGGCGGGCACACGGAAAACTCCGTGGTGTTCGCGTGCGCACACTACAAGGCGCTTTTTACCGGCGACGCCATCGGCTCCGGGTATATCGTTTTGATGATCTGCCCGGAAAAAGACATGTATAAGGTCTTGGAGAGCTACAAAAAGAACCTTGAGTGCTTCCTGCCGCGTGCGGAGGCGCTGCGCGATTATGCGTGGTTTGGCGGGCATTCCATTCAGGAAAACGGCTGCGACGAGCAGCACCAGCAGGATTACCTTGCGGGCAGGTCGGCCTACTATAACCCGCTGCGGCTCGAGATCGTGCAGGATATGGTAGTGCTGTGTGAAAAACTGATCACGGGAGAGATCAGCAAGGCTGATGTCATGTCGACGGACGAGCACTACTGCAATTATGGCAGTGCAGGCATGTATTTCAGATTCATTTAACCCCCTAAAACGAGAAAAAGGCTTTGTCGGCATCAAATCGGTGCGCGGCAGAGCCTTTTAATTTTTTTGCGTTACTTTTTGTTTTGGATGGGTTGCGCGTTGAGGTTCTCGATGAAGCCGTCCGGCACGATCACCGCCTTTTTGCTCGATTTGCTTGCGGTGCTGCCCGTTGAAGCCGAAGCAGAAGACGTGCCCGAAGAAGCCGCGCCGCTTGACAACTAAGACAATAATGCCGATATATAAATCTTTAAAACAGTATAAATTGCGCATGTTCTGCGTGTTGTCATCATAGCACATAAAAGTTTGCTCGTTAATACACTTTATTGAAAATAGGTATTAACTTGTAATTCAATTTGCTGTAAACTATTATTCGATAGGGGGTATCTCCACTATGGCTATTGATACCATGAAAAAAGGCTCCATAGAAATGCTCACGCTGTTTTTGCTGTGTGAAGAAGACGCATATGGTTATCAGCTTGTGCAGAAGATCAAGGAGCGAAGCAAAGGTTTCATTACAGTGCAGGAGGGGTCTTTTTACCCGCTTCTGTACCGCTTGGCGGATGATGGGTACATCACCGGCGAGGAGGTCGTAACGCGCATGAGCACGGGGCGTTCCCGCATGCGTGTGATCTATCATATTGAAAACGCCGGGCGGGAACGGTTGGCGTCTTTAAAAAAAGACTATGAAACCGTTCAGCAGGGTATCCATAATATTCTTGATTCTTAATTTGCTTACAAGTTTTCACTCAAATCCCATAGAAAAGCAGCTGCTCTTTTTAACAAGGAGCAGCTGCTTTTTTGTGGGGAAAGACCACACCGAAATCCACCGCATCATGGCGGCGTAGGTTTCGGAAATGTGAGCGCGCACGGCGGCTTTTCGTTTACACTGGAAAATGAAACGGGAATATGGTAAAATAGCGGTACAGTCAAAATGAAGATAGGGGAACAAAAATGACAAAAATCTTATTTATTTGCCACGGCAATATCTGCCGCAGCCCGATGGCGGAGTTTGTGATGAAAGATCTTGCGGCAAAAGCGGGGAAAAGAGGCGCATTTGAGATTGCTTCGGCGGCGGTGAGCCGAGAGGAACTCGGCAACCCGGTGTATCCGCCCGCAAAGCGCAAGCTTTTGGAACACGGCATTCGCTGCGACGGCCATGCGGCGCGCCAGATGACGCGTGCGGATTATGATAAGTTCGACTACATCATCGGCATGGACAGCTCCAATCTGCGCGGCATGCAGCGTATTTGCGGAGGTGACCCGGAGCATAAATTCTCTTTGCTGATGGAGCACACCAATCGTCCCGGCGACGTGGCTGACCCGTGGTATACCGGCGATTTTGAAGCGACTTGGCGCGATGTTTATGAAGGCTGCACCGCGCTTTTGAAGGAAATTTCGGGATGAACGGAAAAAACACAAGGAAGTGGAGTATTAAAGTAAACGGCAGAATTTTCACAGCTGACGCGATGTGACCTCCGTGAGGAAGAACTGCTTTTTAGTTCGTATAATTCTATCTCGTCCAATATTTGCGGTCGAGCGTGCGGTAGCGCACGGCCTCGGCGGCATGGCGCGCTTCGATGTCGCGGCTGTTATCGAGGTCGGCGATGGTGCGCGAAACCTTTAGCACACGGTCGTAGGCGCGGGCGGAAAGCCCGAATTTTTCAAATGCGTTTTTCAGCAGGGCATCGGCAGCAGGCGCGGTGCGGCAGACTTCATGCAGCATTTCCGGCGGAATCTGTGCATTGCAGGTGATGCCGGTGTTCGCAAAACGCTTGTTTTGAATATCCCGTGCGGCATCCACACGCGCTTTGATGGACGCGGAGCTTTCCTCCTTTGCGGTGTTTGAGAGGTCGCGAAAATCGACCGGCGGCACTTCAATGTGCAGGTCGATGCGGTCGAGCAGTGGCCCGGAAACGCGGCCGAGGTACCGCGCCACGGCGGTCTCCGAGCAGGTGCACGGGCGTGTGGGGTGACCGTAATAGCCGCATGGGCAGGGGTTCATGGCGGCGACGAGCATAAATTTACATGGGAAAGAGACCGTGCCGTTCACGCGCGAGACGGTCACAACGCCGTCCTCAAGCGGCTGGCGCAGCGTCTCCATGGAACTGCGCGAAAACTCCGGCAGTTCATCCAAAAACAGCACGCCGTTGTGTGCGAGGGAGATCTCGCCGGGGCGGGGGATAGACCCGCCGCCCGAAAGCCCCGGACCGGAGATGGTATGGTGCGGCGAGCGGAAGGGGCGCGTTTCAATGAGCGCGGTGTTGCTCGGCAGAAGTCCCGCAACGGAGTGAATTTCGGTCGTTTCGATCATTTCCTCAAAGCACATTTGCGGCAGAATGGACGGCAGCCGTTTCGCAAGCATGCTTTTGCCGGAACCGGGCGAGCCGATGAGCAACACGTTGTGCCCGCCGCTTGCGGCAATCTCTAAAGCGCGCTTTGCCTGTGCCTGCCCTTTTACATCGGCGAAGTCCGGCAGCGGCGGCTGATTTTTCGGATCGCTGTGGTACGGCGCGGCGGGCAGGATCGGCTTTGTACCGTGCAGATGGTCGATGAGTGTGAACACGTCCGGCACAGGGTAGACCGAAAGCCCGGTCACGACGGCGGCTTCATAGGCGTTTTCCGCAGGCACAAACATGCGCGTGTAGCCGAGCTTTCCGGCTTCTATCGCCATGGAGAGCACACCGCGCACAGGATGCAGCGCACCGGAAAGCGAAAGCTCGCCCGCAAAAATGCAGTCGTCCGTGTTGACATTCAGCTGGCCGGTGGCTTTCAATAAAGCGATGAGCAGCGGCAGGTCGTAAACGGGGCCCTCTTTGCGCACGTCGGCAGGGGCAAGGTTCATCGTGATGCGGCTGACGGGGAAATCGAACCCGCAGTTTTTCAGTGCGGCGCGCACGCGATTGCGCGATTCCTTTACGGCGGCGTCCGGCAGGCCGACAAGGTCAAAGGCAGGCAGACCGGCAGAAAGGTCACATTCCACTTCCACTTTGAACGCGTGCATGCCGAAAAGTCCCATGCTGAATGCTTTTGATACCATATTTTTACCGCCTTTCGCAGTTCTTGTCTGCATTATATACTTTTTGTCGAATTTTGGCAATAGAAGTTTAATCTTGCAGGATAGATATAAATGTAAAAATTCGGTCGAGCATTTTTGTACAGTATAGGAAGATTTGTCTTGACTTCTGTAAGGGTTTGGAGTATGATAAAGAAACAGTAGTCATTTGGAGCGTTCTCATGCAGGAAACCGGGCAGAAAAATAGTATACCGCTCAGCGATGAGGCGTTGGCACTTCGTTTTCAAAACGGAGATGACGCGGCGTTTTCGGAGCTTGCGGCGCGCTACCTGAAGGTCATCCGCATCAAGGCGTGCAGTTTTCGCGAGATTTTTTCCCTTGAGCGGGAAGACCTGTACCAGGAGGGGCTTTTGGGGCTTTTAGACGCGGCGAATTCCTATAAGCCGAGCGAAAGGACGTCGTTTGAAACGTATGCCGGGCGGTGCATCAACAATCGAATCGTCAGCGCCGTGCGGCGTAGCTCCAGTCTGAAAAATTCTTTCCTCAATAACGCTGTGCCCATTGAGGAGATGGAAGACCTTGGGGCAGACCGTCTTTCCGACCCGCAAACGCTTTTGGAGAGCCGTGACGAGATGGACCGGCTGCTTTCCGTTATCCATATTTCACTTTCCGATTTTGAGCTGCGCGTGCTTTCTTTGTATCTTGGTGGCTATAAGCGGCAGGAAGCAGAGAGAAAACTCGGCATTTCGGCGCGTGCGTTCGATAACGCGATGGCGCGTGTACGCAAAAAGCTGCGGCAGAAAAACAATGACGCCAAAGGATGACTTTCGCGCGGATACCTTTTCTATATATTTATATGTATATGCCCTTCCACAGTGGATGGCGTTGTTTTTCAATGAAGCGGTGCAAATCCGCCGGGGGCAAAACTCATTCTATTCTATTATGACCAAAGCGAGGTAAAAACACATGTACGAAGACAAGACCCTGATCTGCAAGGAATGCGGCAAAGAATTTGTATTCACAGCCGGCGAGCAGGAATTTTACGCATCCAAGGGCTTCGAGAACGAGCCGCAGAGATGCAAGGCATGCCGCCAGAACCGCAAGAATGCAGCAAAGCCGGAACGTGAGATGTACACGGCTGTCTGCGCCGCCTGCGGCAAGGAAGCAACCGTTCCCTTCAAGCCGCGTGAGGACCGTCCGGTCTATTGCAGTGAGTGCTTTGCACGCATGAAGGAAGAAAGATAAGCTTTAAAACGCATATCGGTGCCCGGCGGGAGACTGCCGGGCATTTTGCAGTTCAAAGACAAATATTGCTTTATAAATATTTACGATATTTACGCGGAAAGCCGTGATATACCTTGCAAAACAAACTTATGCATCGTATAATTAAATTGGTTAAATATCTTTAAAGGGGGATGTTTTATGCACATTACGGTCGATACCATCATCGGCGATATTCTGCGGCGGGAGACGGATGCCGCAGCGTTTTTCAGGGAAGCGGGCATGCATTGCATTGAATGTCCCGCCGCACGCGGCGAAACAGTCGCAGAGGCCTGTGCGGTGCATGGTATGGATGCAGAGCAGTTCGCAGCAGCATTTAACGCGCGCTTCGCCACAAAATAAGCAAATTCGCCGATCCGGCAATTCGGAGGAACTCATGGAACAAAACAGAATAGAACGAGCACCCACCCTTGGCGCGCGTCTGCAAAAATGTGCAGATTTTGTGCGGGAAGGCAAAAAACTTGCCGATATCGGCACAGACCACGGCTATGTGCCGGTCTGTTTGCTGCAAAGCGGCAAGATACCGTTTGCCGTTGCGGTTGATGTTCACAAAGGGCCGCTGGAAAGCGCCATGAACAATGCTTCGCGCTGCGGTGTGGCAGACAAAATGCACTTTGTGTGTGGAGACGGTCTGCACGGGGTGCTGCCGGATGAGGCGGAGGACATTGTCATTGCCGGCATGGGCGGTGAGCTTATTTTGCGTATCATCTCGGAAGCGCCGTGGCTGTGCGCGATGGATAAGCACCTTGTTTTGCAACCGATGACGACCGCCATGCAGCTTAGAGAGGGACTTGCCGCGCTGGGCTTTACGATTGACCGCGAAGAAGCGGTAGTAGATAGTGATAAAATTTACTCCGTGATGTCTGTGTACTATACCGATCAAAAGCGGGATAATTTAAAGCTGATTGATTTATATATGGGGCAGATCAAACCCGGCAGTCCGTTCAGCGCACGTTATGCCAAAAGCGTGCGGCACAACATCGAAAATAAGATCAAGGGTATGCGGCATGGCGGCGCGGACAGCAGCGCGCTGGAAATTTTGCTGCAAATGCTTTTAGACCTGTACGGTGAGGAGGAGAACGCATGACCGTACGAGAGATCTATGACGCCATAGACCGTATTGCGCCGTTTCAAACGGCAATGGATTTTGATAACGTCGGCATTCTGGTCGGTGATGAAAATGTCGACGTCACAAAGACGTTGCTTTGCTTGGATGTCACGCCGCGCGTTTTGCGTGAGGCGAAAAGCATCGGCGTGGAGCTCATCATCAGCCACCACCCGGTGATCTTTAACCCGCTGCGTACCGTGCAGCCGCAGAACATCATCTATGCGCTTGTGCAGAGCGGCATTGCGGTCATCAGTGCGCACACGAATCTCGATATGGCATATCCCTACGGCGTGAACGATGCGCTTTGCCGCAAACTGGGGCTGCAAAACGTACGCGGCATTTTAAAAGAGGGCGAAACGGACATTGCCTACATGGGCGAGCTGCCGGAAGAAATGACAACGGAGGACTTTGCTGCGCACATTAAGGAAGCGCTGGGGCTTTCGGCGGTGCGCTGCACGGCGGTCAGCAAAATGCTCCGCACAGTCGCGGTCGTCGGCGGTGCCGGGGGAGACTATGTCCTTGCAGCGCAGGCAAAGGGCGCGGACGCGTTCGTCACCGGCGAAGTGAAGCACCATGAGGCCATCGCGGCGCAGCAGGCAGGACTGGTTTTGTATGAAGCCGGGCACTACCACACGGAGCTGCCGTACCGCGAGCGGCTGAAAGCTTATCTTGATACAGCCTGCCCGGGTGTGGAATTTATCGTTTCCGAAAGCGAACGCCCGCCGATGGAAACGCTTTGAAACAGAACAGAAAGGCGCTTTTTAAAAGCGATGGTTTTATAAAATGGCACTGGATGGTGTATTTTTACGACATTTAAAAGAGGAAATCGGCACGTCCTTGCTCGGCACGCGCGTAGACCGTGTGTTTCAGCCGAACCGCGATGAGCTGATTCTCGCATTTCGCGGCTTCAGCGCCGCATATAAGCTGCTCATTTCCGCCCGTGCAAACAGTGCGCGCGTCAATCTGACGACGATTCCGGTGGAAAACCCGCAGCAGCCGCCGATGCTGTGCATGCTTTTGCGCAAGAAATTGCAGGGTGCAAAGCTTTTGGAGATTACGCAGCCCGATTTGGAGCGTGCGCTCATGCTGAAATTCGACAGCGTGAACGAGCTCGGCGACCACGTGGAGCTGACGCTTGCCGTGGAGATCATGGGCCGGTACAGCAATATCATTTTGGTTGATGAAAACGGCAAAATCATCGATGCACTAAAACGCGTGGATGCCGAGATGTCTTCGGAGCGTCTTGTGTTGCCTGGGCTTTTATACCGCTTGCCGCCCCCGCAGGATAAGCTTTCCATGCTTACCTGCACGGTGGAGGAGATCATGGCGCGTATCGATGCTTTACCGCGTGATATGGAGCTTTCCAAAGCGTTGATGTCCGTTTTGCAGGGCATTTCGCCGATCATTGCGCGCGAAGTCGAAAACAGCGCGGGGCTGGGGCATGAGGTGTATGTGAAAAGCATGACGCCCCCACAGCGCCGCCGTACGGAGATGTACGTGACGACGCTGATGGAGACGGCGAAAAACGTTTCCGGCACGCCGCATATTGTCATCGACCCGCAGAATAAACCGAAAGATTTCGCGTTTATGGACATTCGTCAGTACGGCAGCGCGATGACGGTCAGTGAAAAAAAGAGCTTTTCCGAAATGCTCGACGCGTTCTACGCCGAGCGCGACCAGATTGAGCGTATGCGCGTGAAAAGTCAGGATCTTCTGCGTCTGCTTGCGAATCACGCCGACCGTTTGAGCCGCAAGATCGCGAACCAGCAGGCAGAGCTTTCCGCATGCGCCGAGCGCGACACACTGCGCATCAAGGGCGACCTGCTCAGTGCGAATATGTATGCGATTCAAAAGGGTGAAACATCCGTAAAGCTGCAAAATTTCTATGATGAGAATTTGGCGGAGCTTGAGATTGCGCTCGACCCGGCGCTCACGCCGCAGCAGAACGCGCAGAAATACTATAAAAACTACCGCAAGGCGAAAACGGCGGAGGAAAAGCTGACTGAGCAGATCGGCCTTGCGCAGACGGAGCTGACGTATATCGACAGCGTGTTCGAATCGCTTGCCCTCGCCGAAAACGAGCGCGATTTAAATGAGATTCGCGCCGAGCTTGCCGAACAGGGCTACGTGCGCCGCAGGGCGGGCAAAAAGAACCAGAAGCAGCCTGCGCTTTCCGCACCGCTCAAGTTCAAGACGAGCGACGGCTTCACGGTGCTTGTCGGGCGCAATAACCGCCAGAATGACAAGCTGACAATGAAGGACGCAAACAACAACGATATTTGGTTTCACACGAAGAACATCCCCGGCTCGCACACGGTGCTCGTCACAGACGGCAAAGCACCGACGGAGACCGCCATGGAGGAAGCCGCCGTGCTTGCCGCGCAGCACAGCCGCGCGAAGGATTCCGCGCAGGTGCCGGTCGATTACACGCAGATCCGCTATGTTTCAAAGCCGCAGGGCGCAAAGCCCGGCATGGTCATCTATGTGCAGTATAAGACCGTCTACGTAGATCCCACAACCGAATCAAAAGCGAAACAGCAGTCATAAAAGAGGAATTCAGTCCTTTTTGGAGGAGTTAAAATGGAATTTCCGAAGTCTTTTATCCGCGCGTCCGAAGCTTACAATACATTTGAACACCACGTGCCTGCGCCGTATCTGCGCCGCGCATTTCAAGCCGACCATGAAGCCAAAGCAAACGTTATCATCACGGCGCTCGGCTTTTATGAGCTGTATTTAAATGGCGAACGCATCACAAAGGGCCGTCTTGCGCCGTACATCAGCAATCCCGATGACCTTGTGTATTACGATACGTATGAGGTCACGCTCCGCGCGGGCGAAAATGTGCTTGGCGTGTGGCTTGGCAACGGCTTCACGAATAACCCCGGCGGGCATATCTGGGATTTCGACATCGCTGCATTCCGTGCCGCACCGCAAATGGCGCTGTGCTTGACGTACACGGACAAAAGCGGGGAGGCGCACTGCATTGAAAGTGACAAAACGTGGCGCACAGAATCGTCTCCGCTGCTGTTTGATGACTATCGCTTCGGTGAAATTTACGACGGTCGCTTGGAAATACCCGGCTGGAATACGATCGGATTTGACGACAGTGCATGGAAATTTGCCGAACGCGCCCCGCAGCCGCGCGGCGAAAAGCGCCTGTGTACCGCGGAGCCGATTGACATCGTAAATGAATTAAAGCCCATCTCCGTTACGAAAACGGAAAAGGGCTATCTGTACGATTTCGGTATCAACACCGCCGGTGTGTGCCGCTTGTGCGTGCGCGGCGAGCTTGACCAGCGCATAGAACTTCGGCACGGCGAGCACTTGAAGGACGGCCTGCCGGACGTGGAAAATATCTGGTTCAAGCGTGAGCACTGGGCGCGCGACCTCGAGTATGTCCACAAAGACGTGTATACCTGCCGCGGCGACGGGGAAGAGGTATATACACCGGCGTTTACGTATCACGGTTTCCGTTATGTGCTCGTCAGCGGCATCACCGAAGCGCAAGCGACGGAAGACTTGCTTACAGCGCTTGAGATGCACTCGCTGCTCGAAGAGCGCGGCGGTTTCTCCTGCTCGGATGAGACCGCAAACAAATTGCAGCAAATGACACGCCAATCGGACGTGACGAATTTCTATTATTTCCCGACGGACTGCCCGCAGCGCGAGAAAAACGGCTGGACGGCCGACGCGGCACTTTCTTCCGAACATATTTTGCTGAACCTCGGCGCAGAAAAGAGTTACCGCGAATGGCTGCGTGCCATTGTGAAAGCACAGGATAATAACGGCGCACTGCCCGGCATCGTGCCCACAAGCGGCTGGGGCTTTGCTTGGGGCAACGGACCTGCATGGGACAGCGTGCTCATTGAGCTGCCGTACAGACTGTATCAGTACCGCGGCGATTTGGATTCCGCCAAACTGTGCGCCCCGGCGATCATCAAATACCTGCACTACCTCACAACGCGTATGGACGCGCACGACCTGCTCGCCATCGGCCTTGGCGACTGGTGTCCGCCGGGACGCGAAGCGCACGAGTATAAATCGCCGCTCGCATTCACCGATACGGTGCTCTCAAAGGACATGGCGGATAAAGCCGCGTTTCTGTTCGATAAGCTCAATATGCCGGAGCAGGCGGCGTTTGCCCGCACGCTTTCTAAGCGCTGGAAAGCTGCCGTGCGCAAGTATCTCATCGACGAGAACACTATGCTCGCTGCCGGCAACTGCCAGACTTCGCAGGCCATGGCCATCTACTACAACATCTTCGAGCCCGCAGAGCGCAAGGCGGCGTTTGAGCAGCTCATCAACCTCATTGAGGAGCAGGAGTATCACCTCGATGTCGGCGTGCTCGGCGGACGCGTGCTGTTCCATGTTTTGACGGAGTTTGGGTACAGTGACCTCGCGTTCTCCATGATCACCCGCCCGGATTATCCGTCCTACGGCAACTGGATCGCGCGCGGCGCCACGACGCTGTGGGAGGTGTTTCAGCCCGAGGGCAGTGATCGCATCGGCTCACTGAATCACCACTTCTGGGGCGACATCAGCAGTTGGTTTACGCAGGCGCTCTCCGGTATCCGTATGGCGCCGCACGGTGAACTGAATGAGGTGGATTTCCGCCCGTCGTTCATCTCGCGCCTCACACATGCCGAAGCGTTCCACATTGCACCCGCAGGCCGCATCGCTTCCGCATGGGAGAGGGATGAGGACGATGTCATTGTGTTGACGGTTGAGCTGCCAAGCACCATGCACGGCGTTATTCGTCTTGAAAGCGGCTATGTTTTTGAAGATGGCCTCGCTTACAAAGCTGCCGAAAGCGGAACATACCGCATTCACAGCATCGAATAAACGGCGATATTTTTCGCTTTGCGAAAAAAGATCAATAAAAAAACAAAAAAGGGCTTGAAATTTGTAACCACCTGTGTTATAATCTTCAAGTACCAAACGGGGGCGTAGCTCAGCTGGGAGAGCGCTTGAATGGCATTCAAGAGGTCAACGGTTCGATCCCGTCCGTCTCCACCAAACAGGTATTGGTCGAACACCTATTTCTTCAGCGGCGGCTTCGCCGCAAAGTGTTCGCTCTGATCCACAACAGAAAAGCGCCGTCTTGGAAGTGATTCCGAGGCGGCGCTTTTTTACTATAATATCGATTCGTGCATATCTGTGAACTTGCGTCTGGAGCACGAAAATGGTATAATATAGTCGTAATATTGTTACATCTTATTCTACAATACCGCTACTATTTCTTATTTGGACTTATTTGGTCTCCTGCTTCCTGCCATGTATAGAATATGAAACAATGAAAAAATCAGGCGCATCACACATTCCCACAGCTTCTGGCCGGTGGTTGCCTCGCTGCTTCTAATGCTGGCGCTGCTGCGCCTGCCCACTGGCTGCGAGCGGGCGCACTCCTACCGGAACGCCGACCGGGTCTGCGCGCTGGTGCTGTCCACCGATGAGAGCGATATCCACGACACCGGCCTTATCCGTACCGGTGACCGGCGCTGCCGCGTGCGGATACCCGGCGGGCAGTTCGCCGCCAGCTTGGCGGCTATGCTTGATAAATCCTTATAATGCCAGCAGCTCCTGCAAAGACTTCAGCTATTATCACCACGCGCCGGGATAGCCCAGCGTTACGGCTGCATTTTCCGCTCCGGCACGCATGCAGGCCGGGATCGACTCCTTTTTCAGCCACGCCATCAGGAATCCGGCAATAAAGCTGTCCCCCGCGCCCATGGTATCCACCACGGAGCACGGAACGATCTGGCCCGGATAGAAGCTTTCGCCGTCATAGGCAAGGCTCCCTTTTCCGCCTCGGGTGGCCACCACGATCTGGGGGCCCAGCGCCGCTACCTCCAGAATCCGCGCCTTGAGGCTTTCCTCATCGGAGGCGTCATCTGAGAAAAACGCCACGTTCACATGGGGCAGCGCGATCCTGCCCGCCTCATCCAGCGGGCGCTCGGCCCCGTCAAAGGCCACGGGGATCCCCATGGCGCGAACGTCGGCCAGCTGACTTTCCGTATGCCCCCACAGTCCGGTGACCAGCAGATTGTATCCCTTGAGGAAGTCGAAATCCGCCTGCCGGAGTCTGAAATCCGCCATGACGCCCTCATCATAATCGCCGAATACCCGCTCACCATTGATGCGCTCTACATGGGTGAAGGCAGTTTTGCCGGGCAGAATCTGCACATGGCTGACGTCTACGCCCTTCTCTTGCAGCGCGGCGCACATCTGTTTTCCAAAATCATCCGTACCCACCGCGCCCAGATAGGCGGACTGGCCGCCCAGACGCCTTACATACACCGAAACATTGACCGGATTTCCGCCGGGAAAGCTCTCGCCGGTGTTGTCATAATAATCCACACAGTTGTCGCCTGCGCACGCAATTTTTATCATAATAACTCCTTTGCTCTTTGCAGCGCCAGTCCTGCGGCGCCGGTAGGATCGTCCATATAGTGAGTCACCAGCTCCAGCGTGGCGCGGCCGTCATAGCCCGCCTGCCGGAAGTCGCTGACAATCTGTTTCAGGTTCAATACACCGTCTCCGGGGATCAGATGGGTTTCCGTCACGCCATCGCAGTCCACCAGATGCAAATGGGCCATTCTGCTTCCCAGATGGCGGCAATAGTCCACCGGGTCCTCGCCCTGCAATACCGGCGGCACCACATCGCACATCCCCATCAGCCACGGCGAGTCCACCGCCTCCAGCAGCTCCTTGAGCTCATGAAGCCGTGTGCAGGTGTTGCTCTCCAGAGGGGACAGCGTTTCCAGCAGAAGGACAACATGCTCCCGTTCGGCAACGCGGGCAAGATGCTCCACAGAGCGGCGCAGCCGTGCGCGGCGAAATTCCGCCGGGCACTCGCCGCCGTGTCCCACGGAAATCAGCATCTGCCCGGCGCCGATCAGCCCGGCGGCACGGACAGACACCTCCAGATACGCCATACAATTGCGCCACTGCTTTTCCGTCCCCAGCATATAGTTATAGGGATAGGCATTGTGCTCCGGCGTATAGACCGGCACGGGAATGCCGTAATGCTCCTGCAAGCGGCGGATCTCCCGATAGTCCTCTATCACATCCGGGGCAAAGGCGTGGGGATAGCCGCCCCAAAGCTCTATGTAATCATACCCCAGTTGCGCAGCGTCTGTAAAGCATTTTTCCAGCGGCAGACGCTGATAACCGCTGGTAAACATTCCAAATTTCATAAGCAAACCTCTGAAAAAAGGGCGGGGGAACCCGCCCTTTTTCACTTAATACGCTAACTTCCGGTAGTACCGGCGAATGGCCATGTCGTGGCCGCTGATGGCTTCCACATGGGCGTCGATGCGATTGGTTACCGCGTGCATAATGGCATAGCACATCCGTCCGCGGTACTTCTCATCGATACCCTCCAGCGGATAATCATGGGTGTCGATAATGGTGAAGTTCTCGCAAATCTGCGGCAGGAACTTCGCCACACGCAGGCCCAGGGGCCGCTGGGCATCCTCGCCCACAAAGACCGTGACCGGCGTATCCTTGTCTACGATTTCCAGCATACCGTGGAAGAACTCGGCACTGTGGATGGACTTCGTCCGAATCCAGTGCATCTCTTCCCAGTAGCACATAGCGTAGGAATAGGTGGCGCCATACAGGCAGCCGGCGCCCACGAAGTAGTGGAGCTTGTCCTCCAGATGCTTGCGGGCAAAGTCCTCCGCAAAGGGATCAGCAATCTTCTCGATCTCCACCAGATCCTTGGCCAGATAGGCGTCCATCTGGGCATAATAGGCGTCATAGTCGGGGAAGTTGCCCTGACGGCGCAGGAAGCAGTCCGCCACCATAAAGAACTTCAGCTGTTCATTGCCCTTGTAGCTGATGCAGTAATCCACCAGAGTGGCCAGCTCAGCATCCGGCTTATCAATGAACCCCAGCACCTTTGCGCCGTGGCTCTGGGCCAGACGAACCGCATCCACGATCTCCGTGGTGGTGCCGGTCACAGAGGAGAGAACCACAAGGGTTCCCGCGCCCACACGCTTATCGCCTGTGGTGCAATACTCTGCGGCGTTGGTGGCGAAAGTATCCATGTCGGTGTGCTCCTTGAGATAGCATACCACCTGCATACAGCTGGCCCATGTGCCGCCGATGCCCAGCCAGCAGAGGTTTTTCACGCCCTCTGCCAGCAGACGGTCGATCAGCTCTTCGATTTGCGACCGCAATGCCAAAGCACCGTTTACGCTGTCGATTTGTTTTTGTTCATCAAACTTAACCAAGGATATCCCTCCATTTTTGCAGCGATGGATTAACCCACCTTCAGCATCTGATAGTATTTATCGTAGATGGTCAGCGCGTCGCCCACGTCCTTCCGGAAGAAGACGTTGGTCTTGTAATCGAAATTAAAGGCGGGAGCGTTGTGGTTTTTCCGCAGCCGGACGGCCCCAGTAATGTCAGAAATTCGCCTTCATGAATTTCAAGATTCCTGTCTTTTACCACGTGGTTGTTGCCATACCATTTTTCCACATGGCGCAGCGATACGATGGAATCGGACAAGTGACCCACCGCTCAATCTTTTTTCGTTGTGTTGCCCGGATGTGATAAGTATAGTATCAACTTATACCAATTACAAGATGATAATCGGTTTTTGCGGCAAAAAACGTGAATTCTATGTTTCAGCTAAAATCAGCCCCGGCAATTTTGGTTAAAATAACAACAAATGGTAAAAAATACAGGCGGATAACGCATTTTATCTGCCTGTATTGATAGTTGTAATATTAAAAATTATACCAATTATGGATTTGTGTGACGGAAGTGGACGACAAACTCCGCCTTATCGTTGCGCACATAGCTGCGGGAAAACTCCACCACCCGGCCGCCCCGATCCCGGGTGGTGCATGAAAACTCCATTACCGCCTGCTCCGGCGGCACGTCCATGTGCTTGGCCAGCATAGGCGGCAGCCGGGTGATGCGCAGCGTCTGATGTCCCTCTCCCAGCACGATGCCGTTCCACTGATAGATGTCATAGATGGAGAACAGCTTTATATCCACCTTCTCCAGACCGGGCACCACACTGTAGGGAATGTAAAGCTCCTCCAGCGCCGCCAGCGCACTGCGAACGGACACCCGGTTGAGCCCATAGGTCTCCATCAGCTGATTTTCCGAGGGTATGGCTGTGCCGGGCAAGTATTCTTCTTCTTCGATCTTACTGCGGATCACCTCGCGTAGCTGGATATAAAGCGGGGATTTATAGCTGATTTCACGCATGATCGGATGCCTCGCTTTCTCCGCGGTGGAGAACGCTGACCAGCTCCACCTTGTCCGCTCTTGCCACGGTGCGGCAATATTCCACAGGAACGCCCTCCGGCGTTTGCGTGATGCTGACGATCCAGAACACAGGATCCCCGGCGGCGATGCCGAGATGAACGGCCTCCTCCTCTGCGGCTGTGGTGATGCTGGCCTTCTCTTCGCCGTGATCCAGATCCAGGCCGTACCCGTCCCGCAGCACCGAAAAGAGGGAGCCGGTCACCAGATCATGCTCCTCCAGGCCGGGGGCCAGCGCGGCGGGAATATAGGCCGTTTCGATAAGGGTGGGCTGGCCGTTGAGAATGCGCAGGCGGGAGATTCGATAGGCATTTTCTCCCAGCACCAGATGGAGCCGCCGGGAAAGCTGCTTGTCGCACTCCACCTGCGACATGGACAGCAGCCTCGTTTCCGGCCGCAGGCCGCAATCGGCGGCGTATTCCGAAAATCCCTGCAAATCCTGTAGGATACGGCGAAATCTGTGCGCAATACGGGTCCCGCTGCCCTGAACGGCGTACACAATCCCCTGCTCCGTCAGGGCGGCAATGGCGCTGCGCAGGGTGCAGCGATTAACCCCCCACATCTGGCACATTTCACGCTCAGGCGGAAGCCTATCGTCAGCGGAAAGTTTATTCTCCAATATATACGCCATGATTTGCTCCAGCGCCTGTTCACGCGGGCGCGGCACGGTCATCTGCATAGTCCACCTCCGGATTGGTATAAAATATCCGCCTACATACTACACCATTTTCGGCAGCTTTACAACCACAGAAATGCAAAAAGCTCGCCGTATCGGTAAGCGCTTCGGCAAGATTTTTCCATACTCTTTCCCATTCCCGCTGTGCAAAGAACGGCCGGAGCTTCCTCCGGCCGTTCTTTTGGGTGCTGCTCTATGTGTGCGGGAAAGGCATACCCGCCTGATGACAACCGATAACCGGATTTAAAAGCCTGCGCCCGCTAAGGCGACTCAGTCCAGCTCGATGTCGATGGCGAACAGGCCGCCGTCAGCATGGCGTGGTTGGACTGTGCGCCGCCGGTGGTGAACACCACCTCCGCGCCCTTGCTCTTGGCGTCCGCCAGCAGGAACGCCAGCTTGCGAACCTTGTTGCCGCCCAGACCGATGCCGGTCAGGTCATCGCGCTTGATGTACACGTTGGTGTTCAGCAGACGGCTGATGTTCTCCAGCTTCTGGATGGGGGTGGACAGCACCGCCAGCGGAATACGGGGGAAATCCTGCAAATTCTTCGATTTTCGTTGATAAGGCAGTAAATCAAATTATCACCGCAGCTGAATCGGCAATGGGCGAATAACCGAGTTGCAAAGCCGCGGGTTGACAACGAAAAGTTAAAAGAACTTAGCTGTCAGGCGTAGCAATAGCAAGGAAAATCACCGAGATCAGTCCACTACTGAACAGCACCCCACTTGTTAGATAGTATATCATACTGTCTAGCAAACGTTATATCGGCGTCTATCTTTACAAAGGAAAGGAAACACCCGGCGGGATGCCTCGCATTCTGGATGATGACCTATTTTACCGGGTGCAATCGATGATGAATAAAAACAAAAATGCGCCGGCCCGAACTCACGGCGAGGGCGAATATCTGCTGACCACAAAGCTATTCTGCGGACACTGCAAGGAAATGATGGTGGGCTACGGCGGCACCAGCAAGACCGGCAGGCAGTATCACTACTATATGTGCAAAAACGCCCGCAGGAAAAAGTGCGGCAAGAAGATCGTCAGCAAGTCTTATATCGAGGACCGTGTGGTCAACGAGTGTTTGAAAATGCTGACCGAGGAGAAAATCCGCTTCATTGCCAAGAAGGTGGCTGAGGAGTGCGCCAAAAGCCCGGACAACCTGACCGCCAAGGCACTGAAAAAAGCGATCCGAGAGGCGGACACGGCCATTGAGAATCTCTGGAAAGCCATCGAGCAGGGGCAGGCCGTGGAAATGCTGACGGATCGACTCAACAAGCGCATGGTGGAAAAGGCGGAGCTGGAGGCGCAGCTCGCTGTCGAGGAAAACAAGAAGATCACGCTGACGGAGGCGCAGATTTTGGCCTTTCTGGACTATGTCTGCGAGATGCCCGCCGACGATGTGAACAAGCGCCGAGCCATCATCAATATCTTTGTTCATTCCATCTATCTGTATGACGACCACTTTACCCTCATCATCAACGCCAGCAAGAAGCCGTTGAGCATTGACAATATCCCGCTGGATGATATTGAAACGGCATTTGAAGGCGAAACCGGAGCTTTGGAGGGGTGTTCATCCTTGAGCACCCCTGCTCCACCAAAGTCCTGATTTTCTTCGGAAAATCAGGACTTTTTGCTATATGCGGAACTTTTGAAAAAATCGAGGAGATCGAAACAGGGCATACCGCGTTAAAGATGAAATGCTTTTGCAGTATGCCCTTGATTTTTTCTGAATGGCGCGTTATAATAGATTTGCGGGTTAGAACAAACTAACTTTTTACGCGATGAAACGGAGTCGTTAAGGCTGAAAAGAGCAAAGCATTTAAAATGGCATTCACACCGTTCACCCAAGCGCAACGTCTAAGATCATCATGGCGGTAAAGCCCACGGCAAAAAACACCGTGCCGATGTTGGAGTGCGTGCCCTGTGACATTTCGGGGACAAGCTCCTCTACGACGACGTACAGCATTGCTCCGGCGGCGAAGCTCAAAAGGTACGGCAGCGCCGGCACAATGAACTGGGCGGCCAAAACGGTCAGCACGGCACCGATTGGTTCCACCGCGCCGGAAAGCACGCCGTCCAAAAACGCACGCGACTTTTTCATGCCTTCAGCGTGCAACGGCATGGAGATGATGGCGCCTTCGGGAAAATTTTGAATGGCAATGCCGAGTGAAAGTGCAAGTGCGCCTGCAGCGGTGATCTGTGCGTTGCCGGAAAGGTACCCGGCGTACACCACGCCTATGGCCATACCCTCCGGAATATTGTGCAGCGTGACGGCAAGCATCATCATTGTGGTGCGGTGCAGTCGGCTTTTCGGGCCTTCCGCCTGTTCGCTGCTGTGGTGCAGGTGGGGGATGGTGTGGTCAAGCAAAAGCAGGAACAAAACGCCTGCCCAAAACCCGACCGCTGCCGGCAGAAATGAGAGCTTGCCGAGCGCTGCGGATTGTTCTATGGCGGGGATTAATAAGCTCCATACCGAAGCCGCTACCATCACACCTGCCGCAAAGTCGGTCAGGCTGCGCTGTACGCGATCGCTGAGCGATTTTTTCATGAAGAACACGCACGCTGCGCCGAGCGAGGTGCCAAGAAACGGAATCAATATGCCGTAAAATGTTTCCATATGTATCCTCCGTATACAGTGAAATCGAATAAGTTAGTTTTGGCTAGCTTTCGAATATAGCATACATGAAATTAAAGCAGAAGTCAACCGTGAACCGAGAAATTCTGTTTTGGCGCATAAAAGATCACTAGCAAGAAAATAGGGCGAAAAGACCAAATAGAGCGAAAATTTCACTTCTATTTTTGAATTCGAGTTAGAAGCTGCTAACTTTTAATACAATGCCGCACGCGGGCAACGGCCTCTTTTCCCGCAGTCAGAACATAATGTTAGGGGGCGCGTATCATGCGTGACGCGATACAACAAGAAGAGCAAAACACGATGCTGCTTGCGGAAAGTGACGGCTGTGCCGTGTGGCAGCTGCGCAACGAGACGGGCGAGGGCACTGTGACATGCTATACCATTTTTCCGGGTGTGGAGCTTCGGTTTCGAGATCTGCACATGACGCACTGCGTATGCGGAAAGACCGACGACCGTATGCGGCTCACGATCGAGCACTGCCGCGAAGGGCGCATGACCTACGCGTTGGGAGAAGGCGCTTTTTCCTATGTGAGCGCCGGTGAGATGAAGCTTGAAAACGGCGCGTCATGCTCGCAGAAGCTCGACTTGCCCTCCGGCCATTACCATGGACTCGTGGTCACGCTTGACCCGGAGCAGGCCTCGCGTTCCCTGCCAAACGTCATGGCGGGCTTTTCCGTTACCCCGGCGGCGATTTTGCGCCGCTTTGCGCTGATGCACTCGGCCTCGGCTCTGTGTGGCTCGGCACATGGCCGCAGATGGATCGCGTAGAAAAGCAAGCCGCACTGTTTAACCTGCCGGAGACCATCGTGCCGCATTCCGTTCTTGCACTCGGCTATCCCGCAGAGGAGAATAAAGAACCGCGTGAAAGCCGCTACGAAGAAAACCGCGTGCATTTCGAAAAGTGGTAATAAAGGACGTTGCCCCGGCGGGCAGCGTCCTTTTCTCATACTTTGTTGTGCAGTGTGCCGAGTTGATAAAACGCCACGGCGCTTGCGGCGGCAACGTTCAGCGAGTCCACACCGTGCGACATGGGAATCTTTACCGTGTAGTCGCAATGCTCGATCGTTGTGTTTGCAAGGCCGTCACCCTCGGTGCCAAGCACAACGGCGAGCTTCGGCTCTTTCTCCAAACGCGGGTCAGAGAGGGGAAGCGTGTCGTCGCGCAGCGCCATGGCGGCCGTCTTAAAGCCGAGACTGTGCAGCGTATCCTGCCACGAAATGTCTTCGGGCAGATACGTCCACGGCACCTGAAATACCGTGCCCATGCTCACGCGGCTCGCGCGGCGATACAGCGGGTCGCTGCCGGCGGCGGTCAATAAAACCGCGTCCATGCCGAGCGCCGCCGCACTGCGGAAGATTGCGCCGATGTTCGTGGGATTCATCACATTTTCGAGCACGGCAATGCGGCGCGCATTTGTGCAAACTTCCGCAACACTTTTCAAAGCCGGGCGGCGCATCGCACATAACATGCCGCGGGTTAGCTTAAAGCCTGTCAGTTGTGTTAAAACGTCCAGCTCCGCCGTGTAAACGGGAATGTCTTCGGGGCAGCGAGATAGAATTTCTGCAGCCTTGCCCTCCACATGCTTCGTTTCCATTAAAAAAGAGAGCGGCACGCAGCCGCCGTCTAAGGCGCGGCCGATAACGAGCGGGCTTTCCGCAATGAACATTGCGTTTGCGGGGTCGGCGCGGTTGACAAGCTGGTTTTCCGTAAGCCGCGCAAAAACGTCCAGCTCCGGCGCGGAAAAGGACGCGATGGGAATGATGTTTGCCATAAAAACACACTTTCAATTATTTAATATTGAAGATATCTAAGCTAAAGTAAAGCGAACGCACAAAGTTTTGCGCAAGCTTTTTCAAGAAGCTTAAACCGAACGCACGCGTTCGGTTGCGGTTTTTTAGGGCAGCGCCCTAAATCGCTGTCCGCAGACGGCGAAATCTTTTTGCCTATCCAAAAATCAGGAAGGGAAGCAAAACAGTCCGGTGGACTGCTTTGCTCGGGGAACCCAATTAGGGAGTTCCCGAACGATGAGTAGAGCGAGGCGTTAAAAAGCTGCAAAGCGCAAACCCGCCCCATATTCCCAAATATTTTATCACACCGCAAAGCAGAAAATCAAGTAGATAGGGTAGGGGGAACGCCACTTATAAAAAAACCGCTCAAAAACGCAAAATTCTCATGAAATATCATTGACAAAGTATACAGCAAAGAGTAAAATACCCAGTGTATGAGGCGTTTACAGTTTATTCACAACGTCTCGAAATATTTCAGATCATCTGCGGCAGATCGCAGATACAGGAGGAAACACACATGAAAAAGGTATTGAGCATTGTTCTGGCGCTCGCGCTTCTCTGCGTCACCTTCGCAGCATGCGCAGGCAACGGAACCTCTTCCACAAGCTCTGCCTCTGAGGAATCCAGTGCTGTCAGCTCTGAATCCTCTGCAGAATCCGAGTCTTCCGCGTCTTCCGAGGAAAGCACTTCCACGGAAAAGACCAAGATCGGCATCCTTGCACCGGCTGTTACCCACGGTTGGGTTGCAGGTGTTGCATACTATGCTGAGCAGCGCTGCAAAGAGCTGAGCGACACTGTCGACTACAAGCTCTACACCAGCAACAACGCTGAGGAAATGACTTCTCAGATCGACGACCTCAAGTCCTGGGGCGCAGAAGCTATCGTTGCATTCCCGCAGTGGGAAGGCATGGAAGTGCCGATTCAGGAAGCAATCGATGACGGCATCGTTGTTGTAAACTTCGATATCGAGATCGCAGCGGACGGCGTTTACCGTGTATCCGGCGATAACGAATCCATGGGCGTTGAAGGCGCTAAGTACATTGTCGATAAAATCGGCACCACCGGCAAAGTCGTCGTTCTCGACGTTCCGACCTCCGGTTCCGTTGCAGAGCTCCGCAAGAAGGGCTTCCTCGACACCATGAAGGAAATTGCTCCGGATATGGAGATTGTTGAGTATGCTACGAAGTTCACCCGTGAAGACGGTCAGGCTGACTTCGCCGACATCCTCACCAGCAACGATCACATCGACGCTGTTTACTCCATGGACGACGAGACTTCCATCGGTGTTCTGCAGGCTATTTCCGAAGCAAACCGTGACGACATTAAGGTCATCACCGGTGGCGGCGGCTGCCAGGAGTACTTCAACATGATGAAGGAAAACGAGAACATTTGGATTGAGTCTTCTCTTTACAGCCCGCTGATGGTCAAGGACGCTGTTGATATGGCACTTGACGTTCTCGCAGGCAAGGACGTAGAGCCGGTCAAGATTATCTCGACGACAGTTGTTGACAGAGACAACGTTGACGAGTACCTCGACCCGGAGAACACCGTTTACTAATTTAATAGTTCTGCAAAGGGGCTGTTGCGCAAGCAGCAGCCTTTTTTGTTAAAAGGGGATAGCCGTCTTCTATGGGCGGCAGATCTCCTATTTGTACGCCATACAGAAAGGAAAGTGTATGTATGACACTTGAAATGAAGGGGATCTACAAATCCTTCGGTGCAAACGATGTTCTGCGGGACGTTTCGTTTACCTTAAACGGCGGCGAGATCTGCGCGCTGCTCGGTGAAAACGGCGCCGGAAAATCTACCCTGATGAATATTCTCGGCGGCGTCCATCATGCGGATCAGGGCCAGATCCTGTTGGACGGCAAGCGCGTTGCGTTTCAAACGCCGGCGGATTCCCTGAAGCATGGCATTGCTTTTATCCATCAGGAATTAAACCTTATAAATGATCTTGCCATTTACGAGAATATGTTTATCGGCCACGAGCTGCGGAAGAAGAACCGTTTTCTGGATTCCGCCGCGATGATTGCGAAAACGAACGAAGTTTTCAAAAAAATGGACCTTGACCTCGACCCGCGTATCATGGTGCGCGACCTCGATGCTTCCTATAAGCAGATTGTCGAGATTGCCCGCGCACTTTTGATGGAGGCTTCCATCATCATCATGGACGAGCCGACCACTTCGCTTACGGAGCCGGAAATTCGCCGTGTGTTCGATATGATGAATACGCTGAGAAAGAGCGGCGTAGGCATTGTGTTCATTTCTCATAAGCTGCGCGAGGTCATGGAGATTTGCACACGTTACACAGTGCTGCGAGACGGCAATATGGTTTCCTCCGGCCTTGTCTCGGAGACCTCTGTCGATATGCTGGCGCGCGACATGGTCGGTCACGATGTGCGCACACAGTCGCTCCGCCGTGAGAAAAAGATTGGTAATGTTATTTTAAGCGGCAAGGGTATGACGTTGGAGCCGCATTTCAGAAACGTCAGCTTTGAAGTGCACGCCGGCGAGGTGCTCGGTTTCACGGGCCTTTTGGGCGATGGCAGAAGCGAGCTGTTTCAGACGGTTTTCGGCGCAATACACGGGGCTTCCGGCACGGTAGAAGTAGAGGGCAAGCCCGTGCATATCCGCACTACGGGGCAGGCGCTCAAGGCCGGCGTCGGCTATGTGCCGCGCAACCGCAAGGAAAACGGCATCATCAAGGATATGAGTATTCTTGAAAACGGCACGGTCGTCACATGGCCCAGAGACAGCAAGATGGGCTTTTTGCACTCGAAGAAGATTGAAAAGGATTTTGATGATCTCGAAAAAGAGCTGCACATTAAGCTCGGCTCCGCAAAAGATCTCATCGGCAGCCTTTCCGGCGGCAACCAGCAGAAGGTGGTGCTGGCAAAGTGGCTGGATGCAAACCCAAAGGTGCTTGTGTTCGATAACCCCACACAGGGCGTGGACGTAGGTGCTAAGGAGGAAATCTACGATATTATCCTGAAGCTCGCAGAGGCGGGCGTCGCCGTCATTGTGCTTTCCAGCGAGGCCCAGGAGATTATCCGCGTGTGCGACCGCACCGTCGTGATGTTCCACGGCAGCGTGCAGGGCGAGCTTGTCGGCGATGAAATGAATGAGCAGGCCATCATGCGCCTTGCAACAGGGGGACAGGTATAATGAACGAAAAAACAAACAAAAAGGGCTTTGGCGCATGGTTCCGCGATAATTGGAAGAATAATGCGCTGTTTTCCACAGGCATTGCACTGATCGTCATGGTTATTCTGCAGACGCTCGCGCTCGGCTTTAATTACGCAAGCTTCGGTGAATGGTTCGGCGCATGGATTAACAACTGGATGAACATTCTCCGTAACAACTCCAGCGTCGGTATCATCGCGCTCGGCATGACGTTCGTCATCATCTCCGGCGGCATTGATCTTGCCGTCGGCTCCACGCTCGTCGCGGTCGGCGCCATTACCATGACGCTCATCGACGCCGCAAACGGCGGCTGGCTCGGCGCAATCGGCCTTACCGGCGCACCTGCATACATAGTTGCCATTCTGATCTCCGTCGCGGCCGGCATCATTTTCGGCGGCCTCAACGGCCTCATGGTCACTGCGGGCAAGATTCCGCCGTTTATCGCAACGCTCGGTGCCATGAAGATTCTGCGCAGTGTTACGCAGCAGTTCATGCAGTCCAGTTCGCCGAAGGTTCCGACGGGTTTCCAGCAGATTGCCCGTGTGAAGGTCGGCGGCCAGATGTTTATGCCGATCTTCTATTGGCTCCTCATCGCGCTCGTGCTGTACATCGTCTCTAAGAAGACCGTGTTCGGCCGCCACGTGTTCGCGGTCGGCTCCAACGAGAAGACGTCCCGTCTTTCCGGCATCAACGTCAATCGTGTAAAGCTCGGCGTATATGCGCTGATGGGCGCGGTTGTCGCTATCGCGGCCGTATTGCAGGTCTCCCGCATCGGCGCTATGGACCCGGCAAACGCCGGCAGCGGCTATGAGCTCGATTCCATCGCGGCGGTCATCGTCGGCGGCACCAGCATGTCCGGCGGCAAGGGCTCCGTTGTGGGTACTGTATTCGGTATGCTCATCATCGCCGTTATGAACAACCTCCTCAATCTCCTCGGCGTTCCGCCGTTCCTGCGCGAAGCCTTCAAGGGCGCGATCATCATCGCCGCCGTCCTGCTCCAGCGCAAGTCTTCCGAAAATTAAATGAAACTTCGAAAAGCCTCTGTTCCGCGCGTCTGCGGTGAGGCTTTTTGCATAGAACAGGAAGGAAATGGAGTACATATGAATAAGGGTGTAATGACTTTGTATGTTTGTATCGGTCTGGCGGTTTCCGCAGGTGCGCTGTCTGCTGCGTCTAATTCCACAGGTATGGTATGTGCTCTGCTTGTGATGGCAGCCTATTGGATCGGCCTGCCGTGCATACTCGGCAGTAAATATGAGAAGGAAGAAAAGGAAAAGAAAGAGCAGAATTTACGCGATTACGATAAAATGGTAGAAACAAATGACCGCGTATTTGAAGTGATAAAAGCCATGCCGATTGCGAAAACGATGCGGGCATGTGAAGAATGTGAACCTCATATAATAGAAACCGATGTGAAGTTTCGCTGTGACGCACTCGGCTTTAATAACTGGAATCAGTTTACAGGCGATGTATACAGGAAATGCTATTCGGAAACATGCAAATACGGAAGCAGAACGCCCGAAACCGCTTTTAATCGTATGACTTTGAGCATGCGCTATGACAATCAAATCCTTGAGCGTGACCCGAACCAGGTTCCGACTGAAAAGCCGATATGTCGGATGTGCAATGGAAAATCTTGTTTAGAGCTGAAAAGGATCGTTGTAGATGAAGCTACAGATGAGCATTACTATTTTTGGCATTGTACAAAATTCGATTCCTATCAGCCGTCCGAATATAAAAGAAAGCTTTAGCGAGTTCTCATAACAAAAGACACCCCAAAATCGCTAAATTGTTCCACAAGTTCGGAAATAGGGTTGATTTTTTGCGCTGCATATTCTATAATATACAAAGAAATAAAAATCCTTTCATGGATCATGGAGGCTGAATTTATGTTAGTATCTGCAAAGGAAATGCTGGACAAGGCTAAGGCAGGCAAATACGCTGTCGGTCAGTTCAACATCAATAACCTCGAATGGACAAAGGCTATCCTGCTCACGGCTCAGGAGAACAACTCCCCGGTCATCCTCGGTGTTTCCGAGGGCGCAGGTAAGTACATGTGCGGCTACAACACCGTAGTTGGCATGGTAAACGGCATGCTGGAGACCCTGAAGATCACGGTTCCGGTTGCTCTGCACCTCGACCACGGCTCCTACGAAGGCGCTAAGGCTTGCATCGAAGCAGGCTTCTCTTCCATCATGTTCGACGGTTCCCACTATCCGATCGAAGAGAACATCGCAAAGACCACCGAGCTTATCGGCATCGCTCATGCAAAGGGCATCTCCGTTGAGGCTGAGGTCGGCGCAATCGGCGGCGAGGAAGACGGCGTTATCGGCGGCGGCGAAGTTGCAGACCCGAAGGAATGCAAAATGATTGCTGACCTCGGCGTCGACATGCTCGCAGCAGGCATTGGCAACATCCACGGCAAGTACCCGGCAAACTGGAAGGGCCTGAACTTCGACGTTCTCGCTGAGATTCAGAAGCTCACCGGCACCATGCCGCTCGTTCTCCATGGCGGTACGGGCATCCCGGCTGACATGATCAAGGAAGCAATCTCCCTTGGCGTTTCCAAAATCAACGTCAACACCGAGTGCCAGCTCTCCTTCGCAGATGCTACGAGAAAGTACATCGAAGCAGGCAAGGATCTCGAGGGCAAGGGCTTCGACCCGAGAAAGCTCCTCGCTCCGGGCTTTGAGGCCATTAAGGCTACCGTTAAGGAAAAGATGGAGCTCTTCGGTTCCATCGACAAGGCTTAATTTCAGCTTAAATCGAATTACAGAGAACGCTCCTATGACGGGAGCGTTCTTTTTTTGCCCGAATATATGCCGGAAAAGAAAAGCAAAATTTTCCTTACAACTTTATTAAAATTGCGGCCCTTGCAGCTTTCCGACAGTTTCTTCGCGCTTTCGGGTGCGTACACACCTTGAAAGCACAGGCAAAATGTGGTATACTGTGTTCAGTGAAAAGAATTTTTCGGGGATGTTGTATAAAAATGCACCGCATTCCGAAGCGGAGATCGAGAGGAAGCTGAGCGCATGGGAGAGAACAAATTATATTGCATGAGATGCTTTGAAGCAATGGAGGACAGCAGCAATACCTGTCCGCACTGCGGCTGGCACAACGGCGATCAGGTGAAAAACGCGCTGCCGTATGGCACATTGCTTGGCGAAAAATACCTTGTGGGACAGGCCGTGCACGTCAACGGCGCGGGCATTACATACGCCGCGTTGGAAGCCAAAACGGCGCAGAAGGTAGAGGTGCGTGAGTTTTATCCGCATACCATCGCTGTGCGCGGCGAGACCGGCGCGTCCGTACTGCCGGTCAGCGGGGCAGAACTCAAGTTCAGCGACTATTTAAGCGAGTTCGAGCGCTATGCGCAGAAGCTCCTGCGTGTTTCCGATACAAAACACATTCAGCGCGCCATCGATACGTTTTCGCAGAACAACACGCAGTACATTGTGTTCTCGTTCACAGAGTCCGTTTCCCTGCGACAGTACGTGGAGGAGCACGGCATTCTAAGCTGGGCGCAGTGCGAACAGTTCTTTTACCCGGTCATTCACACGCTCGGTACCATTCATGCGCAGAACGTCGAGCACCTCGGTATCTCGCCGAATACACTGCGCATCACAAAAGATGATAAAATGATTGTTACGGGCTTTGACATACAGTCTGTGCGCCGTGCCGGCACCGACCTCATTGAGGATATTTTCCCCGGCTGCTGGGCGCTGGAGCAGTACTCCAAAACGAAAATCTGCGATGAGGTCACGGACGTTTACGGCCTGTGCGCATCGTTGTTGTTTGCGCTCACGGGCGCCGCGCCCATGGAAGCGCCGAAGCGAAAGCAGGACCCGCGCCTGATGATCTCCAAAAATATCCTAAAGCAGCTGCCGGAGCAGGTTATTCCGGCTATTGCAAACGGCCTACAGGTTGATCCCTCTCGCCGCACGTCAAGCTTCTCGCGCTTTTCCGCAGAGCTTGCCGCTGAGCCGACCGTTGTGGAAAAATTCGTCGAGACCGAAACGGTGCGCTCGCTGCCGAGCGGTTCCGGCCGCACGCCGAGCAAGCGTCGCGTGCCTGCTTTCCTGTGGCTTGTCGCGTCATTCGTGTTTACACTCGTCGTCATCTTTGCCGTGACGAGCGTGTGGTTCAAAGACAGCCCGTTCTCGCCGCAAAGCATCGTTGCGTTCATCAAAGATCCGGGCGTTGTCGAAGAAAAGCAAACGCTTGAGATGCCGAACCTTGTCGGTATGGATTACGACAAGCTGCTCTCCTTAACAGAAAAGGACAAAAAATATAAATTCGAGCTTGAAATTTACAAGGAAACATTCAGCGATACATTGCCGGAGGGGCAAATCACCGGGCAATATCCGCTCGCGGGTGAGATTATTGAGGCCGGCAGCACGGTAAAGATTGCTGTATGCAAAGGCCCGCAGCTGCGTACGCTGCCGGATATCGAAGGCATGACTGCCGACGAAGCCGTAACGGCTTTAAAAGCCCTCGGTTTCGAGCCGGTGCAGGTCGCCGAAGTCAACAATGATGAGGAGATTGGCTACGTCATCGGTTATCAGTCCGACAGCCCCGGCGATGCGCTTGCATACGGCGCCGTTGTGGGTATCCTCGTCAGCGCGGAAAGCAGCGGGGAAGACGGCGAGTAAAATTGGTTAGAAAGCAATACACCCGCAGGCGGTTCGTTCCTGCGGGTGTATTGCTTTCTATAGAAGTATCAATGGAGGAAAACGTTGAGTTATTTGTACATCGCCATGTAATCGCCGTGTGCTTCGATGAGGTCGTCGCACATCTTCACGATGTCGTCGATGGAAAGCTCGGCTGCGGTGTGCGGATCCAACATAGCGGCGCGGTAGATATCCTCGCGCTTTCTGGTGCGTGCCGCTTCGATTGTCATCAGCTGTGCGTTGATGTTTGTCATGTTCATTGCGGCAAGCTGTACCGGCAGGCGGCCAACGTGGCACGGATTTACGCCCATCTTGTCCACAAGGCACGGTACCTCAACGCACGCATCGGCGGGCAGGTTATCGATAAGGCCGGTGTTCAGTACGTTGCCGCCAATCTTATACGGGTTGCCGGTGACCATAGCTTCCATAATGTAGGAGGCATATTCGCTGGAACGGGTGTGCTCCACTTTGCCGTCCTTCAAAATGCTTTCTTTTTCTTCCTTCCAGCCCTTGATCTGGTTGATGCAGCGGCGCGGGTATTCGTCCAGCGGAATGTTGAACTGTTCAATGAGCTCCGGGTAACGGGACTTGATGAAGAGCGGATTGTATTCCGCGTTGTGCTCGCTGGATTCGGTGCAGTAGTAGCCGAGGCGGCGAATGTACTCATAGCGCACCATATCTTTGTGCTTTTCGGTCGCATTCTTTTCTGCGGCGCGGCGCTTGATCTCGGGGTAGAGGTCGTTGCCGTCCTTGTCTTCAATCTTCAAAAGCCAGCCCATGTGGTTGATGCCGGCGATGAGCTCGCGGCGGCCTTCAACCTTATCTTCCATGCCAAGGGCCTTTAGGAGCTCCTTAGAGCAGACCTGCACGCTGTGGCAGAGGCCGACGGTCTTTACGTTCGTATAGCGCTGCATGTAGCCGGAAAGCATTGCCATCGGGTTTGTGTAATTGAGAAACCATGCGTTCGGGCAAACTTCTTCCATATCGCGGGCAAAATCTTCTAAAACAGGGATGGTGCGCAGTGCACGCATGATGCCGCCAATGCCCATCGTATCGGCAATCGTCTGGCGCAGACCGTACTTCTTCGGCACCTCGAAATCGATGATTGTGCACGGGTCGTAGAAGCCGACCTGAATGGCGTTTACGACGAAGTCCGCGCCGCGCAGCGCTTCTTTGCGGTTCTCAACGCCGCAATAGGTCTTCAGTGTCGCCTTGCCGCCGTTCGTATTCTTGTTGATAGCGCTGAGAATGATGTAGGACTCTTCCAAACGCTCGGCATCGATATCATAGAGCGCGATCTCGCTCTCACACAGAGAGGGCGTGCACATGCAGTCGCCGAGCACATTGCGTGCAAAAACGGTGCTGCCCGCGCCCATGAATGTAATTTTTGGCATAATTTGTAACTCCTTCCATAAAAACGATTCTTGCATTCATTATACGGTGCATAGTTTGCAGATTCTATATTTTTTGTTTCTTTTCGTTGTGATTTTGTTGTATTTTGTGTTTAAGTGTGCTATACTGAATAGGGAATTACAAAGGTAGGGACGGGTATGAACACCATAAAGCATAGAGCGGAAAATTTGAATAACGGCGGCTCTGTTACCGTGTATTACTGCGGTTACGAAAAATGTGAGGGCGGGCATTTCTGGGGACCGGCCGTGCGCAATCAGTATTTGCTGCACTACGTCATCTCCGGCAAGGGTACGTATACCGTCGGAGATGAGACCTACACGCTGCACGCAAACGAGTGCTTCCTCATCCGCCCGGGTGAGCGCACATATTACATTGCCGACCGCGAAGACCCGTGGGAGTACATGTGGGTCGCATTCGACGGCTTTGATGTACTGGAGATTCTGCGCCGCACGGGTCTTGTCAGCCAATACACAACAAAGCTTGAAAACGGCGACGAATTCATCCGCTACATGCACGAGATGATCGACGAATTCAACAAAGGCAGCTTATTTAAAGTGATGAGCGGCTTTTACGGCGCGATGTCCGTTTTGGAGGAATCCGCACACGGCGGCGCGTACACCCGCGAGCATGAGTATGTGAATAAGGCCATCGGCTACATCAAAAGCAACTACGGCTATCCCATTCAGATCAGCGACCTCGCGCGGCATATCGGCATAGACCGCACGTATCTCTACCGCATTTTCTCCGCTTCCGAAAGCATGTCGCCGAAGCAATATTTGATGCAGGTGCGCATCAATGCGGCGAAAAAAATGCTGCTGGCGGGTACATATACTGTCAGTGAAACGGCGCTTTCCTGCGGCTTTTCGGATTCCGCCTCGTTCTGCGGACGCTTTAAGCGCTGCACCGGCATGACGCCGAAAGAGTTCGTCGCGGACAGCCACAAGCAAAAATCAAACAGCAATACATAACAACAACGCTCTGTACGGCACAAAAGCCATACAGAGCGTTGCTTTTTATAAAATTTAGCGGCTGAACTCGGAAAGCTCCAGACCTTCGTTGTGCTCCAGCGCCCAGCGGATGCTCCACTCATTTGAGAAAAGCAAAAGGTAACGTCCGCGGATGTCCTGCACCTTTTTTGTGTCGGACGTGAGGTTCAGCTTTTTGAGGTCCACGTCCGGCGTGTCGATCCATCGGATGAGTGAGTACGGCAGCGTTTCCATGCGAATTTCAACGTTGTACTCGTTTTCCATGCGGTACTTGAATACGTCAAACTGCAGTGTACCCACAACGCCTACAATGACTTCCTCCATGCCGGAGGCGATCTCCTGGAAGATCTGAATGGCGCCTTCCTGTGCAATCTGTGTAGTGCCCTTGACGAACTGCTTGCGCTTCATCGTGTCCTTTTGCTGCACGCGGCAGAAAAACTCCGGCGCGAACGTTGGAATGCCTTCAAATTGCACTTTTTTACCCGTGCAGATCGTGTCGCCGATGGAGAAAATGCCCGGGTCGAACACACCGATGATGTCGCCCGCATACGCCTCGTCAATGATTTCGCGGCTCTGCGCCATCATCTGCTGCGGCTGCGAAAGCTTGATCTTGCGACCGCCCTGCACATGGGTGACCTCCATGCCTTTTTCAAACTTGCCGCTGCAAATGCGCATGAATGCAATGCGGTCGCGGTGCGCCTTGTTCATGTTCGCCTGAATTTTGAAGACGAACGCAGAAAAATCCTTGCTGAACGGGTCAACCACACCTTCCGAGGTTTGGCGCGGCAGCGGGGAGGTCGTCATACGCAGAAAGCTCTCGAGGAACGGCTCCACGCCGAAGTTTGTCAAAGCGGAACCGAAAAACACGGGGGAGAGCTTGCCATGACGTACTTTTTCAAGGTCAAATTCATAGCCCGCGCCGTCCAGAAGCTCTACGTCATCGCGCAGCGTCTGGCACAGGTTTTCGCCGAGAATGGTCTCAAGCGCCGCGTCGTTCAGATCGATCTCGTGCGCTTTGACTTCGTGTTGACCGCGCAGCTCTTTATCTCCTTCAAACGCGAGAATTTCGGACTTTTCGCGGTCGTAAACGCCCTTGAAGTCCACACCGGAGCCAATCGGCCAGTTCATCGGGTAGGTGCCGATGCCAAGCTCTTTTTCGATCTCGTCCAAAAGATCATACGGGCTCTGCGCGTCGCGGTCCATCTTGTTGATGAACGTGAAAATCGGAATATCGCGCATGACGCAGACTTTAAAAAGCTTTCTCGTCTGTGCCTCAACGCCCTTTGAAGCGTCAATGACCATCACGGCGGAGTCTGCCGCCATCAGCGTGCGGTACGTGTCTTCAGAGAAGTCCTGGTGGCCCGGGGTGTCCAGAATATTGATGCAGTAGCCCTCATACTGAAACTGCATAACAGAAGAGGTGACGGAGATACCACGCTGCTTTTCAATTTCCATCCAGTCGGAAACGGCGTGGCGCGCATTCTTTTTGCCCTTGACCGCACCGGCCAGCTGAATGGCGCCGCCGTACAGAAGGAACTTTTCCGTCAGTGTCGTTTTACCGGCGTCCGGGTGCGAAATAATCGCGAACGTGCGCCGTTTTTCAATCTCATTTCTAAAATCGGCCAAGATGATAACCTCTGTTTCTTCACAAATTCAAGATAACCGATTTATTTTACCACAAATGCGTGGAAAGTTCAAGATTTCCGCATGATGGGAATGACAAAATATTTCGCCGTGTCGTGGTATTTTATCCGTAGAGATCACAAAATTTACGGAAAGGGCATAGGAAAACGATGAAACACGGAAAGCACTATCGCGAAGAGAAAAAGACCGTCCTGACGCTTTTGGAAAAGCTGTTCGGCAGGCATGCGGAGATCGTCATGCGGTACCGTGCGCATATAACGCCGGCGCGCACGCATATACATGAAGAAAAAGGCCCGTCGGTGCCCTCTTACAGGCGGCGCGTATGGTGATGCGCGCCCGGCGGCCGAGGAGGGGTGCGCATGTTTTCGGTTCGGGTTCTGGCGTTCATCACGGCGTTTTTGCTGCCGGTGTTTTTCAGCGGAGACCGTTTAGAAAAGACTGTCATAGCCGAAAGCGGCGTGCCCCTCAGCCTTGTATTCAAAAACGAATGTACCGTGCCGCTTGAGTTATATCTCACGGCAGAAGAAAGCCAAGGTGAAGTAAAGCTTCTGCGTGTGCAAAACGGGCAAAGTGTGATGCTTTTCTCAGGGGACAGCGCTGCACTCGGGTTTGCCGAGATTTATATCGGTACGCTTACCGCCGAAGAGAGCATGACATTTACCGTGCAGTGCGGGGAAGGCGGAAGCGCAAAGCTTCACATTCATGGCGAGAAGCAAGAGAACGCAGCCGGGGAATGGATTGTCCGTGCATCGCTCCTCTTTGGCTGGTGCGTGCTTGCTGTCGGCGGCTCGGCGCTGCTCATACGCCGCATTCAAAACCGCAGGAAAGAGCCATAATAAAAACGCTGCAGGAAAGCTCCGTGCAGCGTTTTTTCATGCAAATTGAATTTTAGAAGCAGAAGTACCCGATGAGCGAGATCGCAAATCCGAGCAGCGCGCCGCACACCACCTCGATCATGCGGTGGCCAAGCGATTCGTTCAGCTTCGGGATCATTTCTTTCAGTTGGTCTTTGTCCTTGGTGTTCTCATCGCCTAAATATTCCACAATGTAGTTGATGGCTTTTGCGTGCAGACCCGCCGCCCAGCGCACGCCGGTCGCGTCGTACATGACGATGAGTGCCAGCACGAACGCCATGGCGAAGATCGGGGAGGAAAAGCCGTAGATAAGGTAAGAGGTCAGCAGCACCGAGCACGTTACCGCTGAGTGGGAGCTTGGCATGCCGCCTGCGCCGGAGAGACGCTCTTTCTTAAACTCGCCGTGTTTAAAAAGATGGATGCTGGTCTTTAAGATTTGTGCCGCACACCACGAAACAACAGCGACGTTGATGAGCGGGTTGGAAATCAATATAGAAAAATCAAACATGTCACGAAACCTTTCTGTAAAACGGCACACAAACACCGAAATGCGCCGTATGAGCACAATTTGATACATATAGTTTACCGCGAAACGGCAATATTGTCAATTCACACGGCGGATTTGTAAGAAATTTGTGATAAAGAGTATACATATCTTGCGAAAACGGGGCTTCGGTGCTAAAATAAAGTCATGGCTAATAAAAGAAACTACGCAAAAGAACTGAATACACTCATTGAAACCTTTACGCACGAGGAAAAGCGGCCGACTTTGCTCTTGCACGCGTGCTGTGCGCCGTGCTCCAGCGCCGTTTTGGAGAAGCTTACAGCGCATTTTAAAATTACCGTGCTGTTTTATAATCCTAATATCTATCCGGAGGCGGAGTATCAAAAAAGGGAAGCGGAGTTAAAGCGGCTTATTTCCGAAATGCCATGCACCAAGGAAGTAGCGCTTGTCGATCTGCCTTACGTGCCGGAAGAATTCTTCACCGCCGTGCGCGGGCTTGAGCACATCCCGGAGGGCGGCGAGCGCTGTTTTGCGTGCTACAAGCTGCGCATGGAAGCAGCGGCAAAGTATGCCGCAGGGCATCATTTTGATTTTTTCACAACAACGCTGTCCATCAGCCCGCTGAAAAACGCGCAGAAGCTAAACGAGATCGGCGAAGCGCTTGCAGAAGAATACGGCGTGCCGCACTTGCCGTCCGATTTCAAAAAACAGGAGGGCTATAAGCGCTCCATTCAGCTTTCGGCAGACTATAACCTATATCGGCAGGATTTCTGTGGCTGTGTGTTCTCGAAAAAAGAAAGGGAGGCGAAGGCGCATGGTGAAGCATAACGGCGTTTTGTACCGTGCCGCCGACGCGCACGCCCACATTTACCCCGGCAAGATTGCGGAAAAGGCGACCGAAAACGTTGGCCGCTTTTATGATCTTCCCATGGCGGAGGTCGGCCTGCCGCACGTTTTAAACGAAGAGGGCACCGCCGTAGGATTCGATAAATTTCTCGTCTGCTCTGTTGCGACAAAAGTGGAGCAGGTTGGCTCCATCAATCGTTTCATTGCGGCCAAATGCGAAAAATACCCGAAGTTCGTCGGCCTTGGCGCATGGCACCGGGACATTGAGGACGTCGAAAAAGAGCTCAATGAAATTCAGGCGCTCGGCCTGCACGGCATCAAGCTGCACTCGGATTTTCAAGGCTTTGCCATCGATGACGAAAAAATGCTGCCGGTCTACAAAGCCTGCATGGCGCGCGATCTGCCGATTTTATTTCACATGGGTGACGCCAGAAGCGAGCTCTCTGCGCCGAAGAAGCTTGCGAATGTGCTCGAAAAGCTGCCGGAATTAAAGTGCATCGCCGCGCATCTCGGCGGTTACCAGCGCTGGGATGAAGCCAAAGCGTGCCTAAAAGGCGCGAACGTGTGGGTCGATACCAGCAGCTCGCTGTTTGTGTTGAACCCGGACGAAGCAAGAAGGAGCATTGAGCATTTCGGTATGGATAAAGTCATGTTCGGCACGGATTTCCCCATGTGGACGCACGAAAAGGAGCTCGAACGCTTCTTCGCACTCGCCTACGGGGAGGAAGAGAACCGGAAAATGCTTTATGATAATTTTGAAAAACTATTCAAATTGTGATGAAAAGCCGATGTAATCGCATCGGCTTTTATAATATCTTTCTACCGATAAAGTCAACAAAATTTCTGAATTGTCTATGGAAATTTTCGCGAAAGTGTGCTATACTGAACTCAAATTAGTCATAGGAGTTGTTTGTATGGATGTAAAATCGATCATTTCTCAAATGACGCTGGAAGAGAAAGCCGCGCTTTGCTCCGGTAAAGACTTCTGGCATCTCGATACTCCGCAGCGCCTCGGCATTGAATCCGTCATGGTCTCGGACGGCCCGTGCGGCATCCGTAAGCAGTCTGACGCCGCCGACCACCTCGGCCTCAACGCCAGCGTGCCCGCCACCAGCTACCCCACAGGCTCCTGCATGGCGTGCTCATTCGACCGCGAGCTGTTCCGCCGCTCCGGTGAAGTGCTTGGCCACGCCTGTCAGGCGGAGGACCTTTCTGTTCTGCTCGGCCCAGCCATCAACATCAAGCGTTCTCCGCTCGGTGGCCGCAATTTTGAGTATCTTTCCGAAGACCCGTACCTCACCGGCGAGCTTGCCAAAAACTACATAAACGGCGTGCAGAGCCAGAATGTCGGCGTCAGCGTGAAGCATTTCGCCGCCAACAGTCAGGAATACAACCGCATGTCCAGCGACAGCGTCGTTGATGAACGCACCCTGCGCGAAATTTACCTTTCTGCGTTTGAGACTGCCGTAAAGGACTCGAAGCCGTGGACGATTATGTGCTCGTATAACCGCATCAACGGTACGTTCGCTGCTGAAAACAAGCGCTTGCTGACCGATATTCTCCGCGACGAGTGGGGCTTTGACGGCTACGTGATGAGCGACTGGGGCGCGACCACCGCAGACCGCGTAAAGTGCCTTGAAGCCGGCATGGAGCTTGAAATGCCCGGCAAAAACGCCGCAAACGACAAGCAGATCGTTGACGCGGTCAACAACGGCACGCTCGATATCAAGGTGCTCGATACCGCTGTGGAGCGCATTTTGAACATCGTTCTCAAATACACCGAAAATAAGCAGCCCGAAACGAAGATCGATTTTGAAGCCGACCACGAAGAAGCGCGTAAGATTGCAGATGAGTCCATGGTTCTGCTCAAAAATGATGGTATTCTGCCATTAAAGCGCAGCCAGAAACTTGCGTTCATCGGCAAGTTTGCGGAGACTCCGCGTTTTCAGGGCGGCGGCAGCTCACACGTGAACTCCTATAAGGTTACAAGCGCGCTTGAGGCTGCAAAGGGGCTCGATGTCACCTACGCGCCCGGCTACGATACGAACACCACAGAGTCCGACGAAGCGCTCCTCAAGGAAGCACAGGAGGCTGCAAAGAACGCCGATGTCGCCGTTGTGTTCGTCGGCATCACGGACGCCATGGAGTCCGAGGGCATGGATCGCCGCACGCTTTCGATGCCGAAAAACCACGAAGCACTCGTCAAAGCTGTTTCCGAAGTGCAGAAGAACACCGTTGTCGTCGTCATGTGTGGTGGCTGCATCACCATGCCGTGGATCGATGACGTGCGCGGCGTGCTGTACGCATACCTCGGCGGTGAAGCCGTCGGCACCGCGACGCTCGACCTGCTGTTCGGCGATGTGAACCCTTCCGGCAAACTCGCGGAAACGTTCCCGTGCCGTCTGGAGGATAACCCCTCGTACCTCTATTTCTTCGGCGATGAGCAGAATAAGACAGAGTATCGCGAGGGTGTATTTGTCGGTTACCGCTACTACGACAAAAAGAACATGGACGTGTTGTTCCCGTTCGGCTACGGCCTCAGCTATACGACATTTGAATATAGCAATTTAACGCTTGATAAGTCCGAGATGAATGATACCGATACGCTGACCGTCTCCGTCAACGTCCGCAACACCGGCAAGGTGAAGGGCAAAGAGGTCGTACAGCTGTACGTCGGCATGCCGGAAAGCCGCACCATTCGTCCCGTAAAAGAGCTGCGCGGCTTTGAAAAGATCGAACTCGAGCCGGGTGAGGAGAAGACCGTCACCTTTACGCTTGCAAAACGTGCGTTCGCGTATTACCGCACCGATATTTCCGATTGGTACGTCGAGTCCGGCGACTACACGATTATGGCGGCAAAATCCAGCCGCGACATCGCCTGCACCGCGACGGTGAACGTCACCTCTACTACGCAGATTAAGCGCGTCTACACAATGAATTCCACGATTGAAGAGATTATGGAAAGTCCCGTCGGCCGCGAGATTCTCGGCAAGATGATGGCACAGAACCCGCTTGCACAGGCAGATGCGGACGACATCGGCATGGGCGAGGCCATGGCGCGTATGATGGCGGAAATGCCGCTGCGTGCGCTGTTATCGTTTGGCGGCGACAGTGTGCCCGCCGGCGCAGGTGAGATGCTCCTGAAGCAGCTTAACGCATAAATTAAATTTATAAACCACCGACAGCACCGCAGAAATTTATCCGCGGCGTTGCTGTGAATTTTATCCTTGGGAGGAAGTTTCAATGAATACGATCGTAACCGTCAAAGAAGGCGCACTCGAAGGTGCGTTTTCCGATGATAAACAAAGCGTGATCTTCAAGGGCGTGCCGTATGCTGCACCGCCGGTCGGCGAGCTGCGCTGGAAGCGTCCGCAACCGCACGCAAAATGGGAGGGTGTGCGCCCCGCACTGGAGTTCTCCGCCAAAGCACCGCAGGCTGACCTGTCCAAAATGGACCTCTACGGCAAGGAGTTTTACAGCGATGAAAACCTAAAGCAGAGCGAAGACTGCCTGTATCTGAACATCTGGACGCCTGCATCTGCGCAGCCGGGCGATAAGTTGCCCGTGTTCTTCTGGATTCACGGCGGTGCGTTCATGCACGGCAGCGGCGCGGAAAAGGAGTTCGACGGCGAGCAGTTTGCGAAAAACGGCGTAGTGTTCGTCTCCATCAACTACCGTGTCGGCGCACTCGGCTTCTTTGCGCACCCGGAGCTCGATGCCGAAAATCCCGAGGGCATCAGCGGCAACTACGGTATTTATGACCAGGTTGCAGCAATCGACTGGGTATACGAGAACATTGCGGCGTTCGGTGGAGACCCGGACTGCATCACGGCAGCAGGCCAGTCTGCAGGCTGCATGAGCGTGCAGACGCTTATTTCGTCCGATTTGACGCGCGGCAAGATTAAGCGTGCCGTTTTGCAGAGCGCAGGCGGCCTTGGTGGCCTTTCGCACGACGTTTCCATTGAAATGCGCGTGAAGTCCTCCAAAGAACTGATGGAAAAGCTCGGCGCGAAAAACATCGAAGAGATGCGTGCTGTCCCGGCGGAAAAAATCGCCGAGGTGCAGTATACCATCCAGTCCCCAAGCGGTCTTGCGTGGCAGCCCGTTGTTGATAACGTGCTGCTGAAGGCTTCCGTAGACGAAGTGGCGCTTTCCGGCAATGCGCACGACATCGATTACATGATCGGCTGCACCGGCGGCGACATCGCAGCGGGCGATAGAATTCTCGAAAAGAGTGCCGTGCGCTGGGCGAAGAACCAGAATAAACTCGGCAGATGCCCGAGCTACATCTATTTCTTCAACCGTCAGTTGCCGGGCGACAACGCAGGTGCGTTCCATTCGTCCGAGCTGTGGTATGTTTTCCACACGATGAACAGATGCTGGCGCCCGTGGGAACCGTGCGACTATACGCTTGAAGCTGCAATGTCCTCCTACTGGGCAAACTTCGCAAAGACCGGCGACCCGAATGGGGAGGGCTTGCCCACATGGCAACCGTATACCGCCGAGCACCCCGTGCGCATGCTGCTCGCGGAAGAAATCAAAGAAGAAAACGCCATTGCCGTTGAGGACTAAACCGACGCAAATCCGGCTTTTTACAAACAAAAATTCAAATTTCTTTTAAAATAGTCTTGACAATTTTCCTGTTTGTTGCTATAATATCACTTGTTGAGCGCGAGTGCTGGAATTGGC
>OLRD01000347.1_pt1 | contig 40198 bp, 40 predicted proteins | sample 1672051 | NCBI WGS metagenome assembly OLRD01 (sample SAMEA3136640, study PRJEB25190) | human gut metagenome | biome: human gut; feature: human-associated habitat; material: faeces | place: Austria | collected 2013 | reverse complement strand
GTGCTGGTGGACAAGGTGAAACAGACCATGGACCAGGCCAACATCGACAAGACCAACATTGACGCCGTGTGTGACCGGCTGATGATCCGGGCCATTCCCATTTGAAGGGGGGACCGGGCAGCGGACGCGAAAGGCTTCCTACCCAGGGAGGATGGGTGGGAAGCCTTTGTTTTTTTCTGCCGGAGAGAGAACAGGAGGGGTTCAGGGATGAACTATGGGTACATCCGGGTCAGCACCCGGGACCAGAACGAGGAGCGGCAGCGGCTGGCCATGGGGGAGCTGGAGATCCCGGAGAAGAATCTGTACCGGGACCACCAGTCCGGCAAGGACTTTGACCGGCCCCAGTACCGGAAATTGGTGCGGCGGCTGAAGCGGGACGACGTGCTGTACATCAAGAGCATTGACCGGCTGGGCCGGAACTATCGGGAGATCCTGGAGCAGTGGCGGGTGCTGACCAAGGAAAAGGGGGTGGATATCGTGGTGCTGGACATGCCCCTGCTGGACACCCGGAGGGGAAAGGACAAATACTGTTCTGCGATATGTTTTGATTGAGTTTAGGGCGTAATACGGGCTTTGGCAAAGTGTATGGGGAGGTGGAAATTGGGGGTGGGGTTGTTTATGGGGTGGTAGGCGGCGTAGTGTTCTATTTCGGGGGATTCTGAAATTTTGTAGAAGTTGCAGTAAAATTCTGTGATTTCGTCCAGCTGGGAGAGGCCGCATTCTTTTTTCAGGAAGGGTTCCGGGATCAGGAGAGACAGGGTCCAGCGGTCTTGGTGTATGGTGGTTCTGCAGCTGCAGGTTTTCAGGTATTGCTGGGGCATGGAGGATCTGTTTTTTCTTCCTTTTCCGTATGCGGCGTATAGGGCGGCGTTTGCGTTTATTTCAAAGTTGGTGTACATACAATCGTTGGTAAGGGGTTCTCCTTTTGGGGGGAAGGCGAGAAAGATTTCCATGGCGCTGTCTTTGCATACGGGATCCATGTAGTTATGATATTCTTTTTTTGGATTTTTTTCTTCGCAGGTCATTTCTACATAAAAGCCTTTGTCTTTCAGATAGGTCATTGTGCCGTAGGCTTTGGGTTTTGTCAGGCAGGTCCACATATAGTTGTCGATTGTAAATAAGGTGCCTTTATCTGCGTTTTCTGGAGAATCGATGATTTTTACCTGATATTCCATGATTTGCGTTCCTTTCTGAATTGGTTGGGCCGGGGAGGGGCTGTCTGTCGGTTTCTGGCGGACAGGTTTTTCCGGGATTTTATAAAAAAGGCCGTAATCCCGGGATGAACCAGGGTTCTTTCTCGCGTCAGGGTATTCATTGTCCGCGCTGTGGCCTTACGCTACCCGCTTTCCTTCGGCCTGTGTCCGGCCAGGTGCTTTACTGTTCGCCATGGGCATCTCAAAAAAAGGGAGCTGTTTCTTACTATTTCCTTTCTATGATCTGCTGCCGTCCCTAGCGGCGTTGTCTGACGACCAAAGGGAGGAGTTTAAGCCGCGTTGGCAGCGGAGCATGGAAAGGAAATGGTTAGAAACAGCCCCTTTTTTTGTCTGCCCATGCCGAACAGCAAAGCACCTGGCCGGACACAGGCCGAAGGAAAGTGGGGAGCGTAAGGCCACAGCGCGGACGATGAATACCCTGACGCGAGAAAGAACCTGAACCGGAGGCTACGGCCTTTTGATTGTTACAGGGAATCAGCTTTGAGGATTGCTGCTGTTTCCCGGGCTATTGCAAGTTCTTCGTTGGTGGGAATTACGAGTACTTTGGTTCCGTTTCCGGGTTTGGAAATGACTATTTCTTCGCCGCGTTTATGGTTGGCTTCTTCATCCAGGGAAATTCCCAGGAATGAAAGGCTTTCGCATATCATGTCACGGATAATGGGGCTGTTTTCTCCTAATCCGGCGGTAAAGCAGATGGCGTCCACACCGTCCATTTCGGCGGCATAGGCTCCGATATATTTGATAACTCTCTGGGAAAATGCTTTAAGTGCGCGGACGGCATCGGTGTTGCCTTCCAGGTATGCATCTTCCAGATCTCTGAAGTCGGAGGAGAAACCATCGGAAAGTCCGTAAACGCCGGATTCCTTATTGAGGATGTCCATGATTTCATCGATGCTCTTTCCTTCTTTACGTGCGATAAACCCAACAATGGCGGGATCGATATCGCCGCTTCTTGTACCCATTATCAGCCCTTCCAGAGGGGTTAAGCCCATGGAAGTATCTATGCATCTGCCATTTTTTACAGCGGATACGGACGCTCCGTTTCCGAGATGGCAGACAATGGTTTTCAGGCTTTCATAGGGCTGTCCGAGGACAGCTGCCACTCTTTTGGAAACATAATCATGGCTTGTCCCGTGGAATCCATATCTCCTGATTTTGTAGTCCTTATAGTAATGATAGGGAATTGCATACATATATGCTTCTTCAGGCATGGTCTGGTGGAAGGCGGTATCAAATACGCCTACCATAGGAATTCCGGGCATCAGGGCTTCACAGGCTTCTATGCCGATAATATTGGCGGGGTTATGGAGAGGAGCCAGCTCACAGCATTCCTGAATGGCCTCCTTAACCTCAGCAGTAATCAGTGTGGCTTTTGCGAAATGTTCGCCTCCGTGCACAAGCCGGTGCCCTACCGCTCCTATTTCCTGAAGGCTCTTTACCACTCCCGTTTTCTCATCGGTCAGTGCCTTCAGTACCAGGCTGACAGCCTCTTTATGATCCTTCATCGGAGCTTCTGTAACCTGTTTTTCACCTCCTGCAGGAGTATAAACCAAACGACTTCCTTCAATCGCTATTCTTTCGCACAGTCCCTTTGCGATCAGCTTCTCGCTCTGTGCATCAATCAACTGGAATTTTAAGGAAGAACTTCCGCAGTTAATGACTAAAATATTCATAATAGTAATACCTTTTCCCTTTTCATATTTACAGCTTTTTATACAAGCTGTGCCTGTACCGCCGTCAATGCAACAACGCCCACGATATCCTCCCAGGAGCATCCTCTGGAAAGGTCATTAACGGGTCTTGCAATACCCTGAAGCATCGGACCATAGGCTTCCGCTTTACCGAGACGCTGTACCAGCTTATAGCCGATATTTCCTGCGTCCAGGTTGGGGAATATCAGGACATTTGCTTTTCCGCCAACTTCGCTGTCAGGAGCCTTGGATTTGGCTACCTTGGGCACCAGTGCGGCATCGGTCTGCAGTTCGCCGTCAAGAGTGAGATGAGGATATTCTTCATGAGCGATTTCCACTGCCTTTACCACCTTGTCCACGAGAGGATGATGTGCGCTTCCTTTTGTGGAATGGGAAAGCATCGCAATAATCGGCTTTGCACCGATAAGCTGTTTAAAGCTCTTGGCGCTTGTGTCCGCAATGGCAGCCAGTTCTTCCGAAGTGGGATCCTGATTCAGACCGCAGTCAGCAAAAAGGAAGGTTCCGTGCTCTCCATACTCACAATCCGGAACATCCAGGATGAAGAAAGCGGAAACCAGCTTTACTCCCGGAGCCGTACGCAGGATCTGCAGGGAGGGTCTTAATACATCAGCCGTGGCGTGGCATGCACCGGCAACCATTCCGTCCGCATCATTGGCTTTTACCATTACAACTCCGAAGGTAAGAGGATCACTTATCAAAATTTCCTTCGCCTTCTCTACCGTCATTCCTTTAGACTTCCTTGTTTCATAAAGAAGTTCCACATATTCATCCAATTTATCTGTTTTCGTCGGATCTATCACTGTCACTCCGTTGAGATCCACTTCCAGCCAGCCGGCGCCGTCCATGATCTTCTCTTCATTGCCAACCATAATAATATTGGCAATCCCCTCCTGCAGCACATGAGCCGCCGCAATCAGCGTCCTCTTGTCGTTTGTTTCCGGCAGCACAATGGTCTTTCTGTCCGCTCTTGCTTTCTCCTTGATCGTGTCAATATAAGACATACCCAAAAAACTCCTTTCTATTCCACTTCTTCCAATTTTTGTCGTTCTTTCATCGTCTGAATAAATTATACAGAATTCCTTTTTTGTATACAAGGCCATTTTCCTGAATTTATTGTACAAAATCCTGCACATTTTATAAATTTGCTAAAATTGTTCGTGAATTTGTACAAAAAGTGGAGTCTGATAAATTTCTGTCATTGTTCCTTTACCCGAAACATGATATTCTTACCATAAACAAACCGTAACTGTCCAGAAACCCATGCCGCCAGTTGGGAACGCGTCTCCGTGTCCTGCCGCCCTTTGCCCCGCGGCATCCCCGGTCATACAGAGGATCCTGTAAGGGGCGTTATAAACACGCCGGTCCTTAGGCTGCGTTCTTTGCGGCCTTAGTACCGCTGCGTGGTTATCCGAGCGAAAGCGTCCCCTTTAAGGACCTCTGTATGACCGGGGATACAGCGGGGCAAAGGGCGGCAGGACACGGAGACGCCTTTCCAACTGGCGGGGATGGGTTTCTGGACAGTTATGTCAAACATTAAAATTGAACTCGGAAAGGACTCTTTACATGAAGGTTACCGGAATTATTGCAGAATATAATCCCTTTCACAAAGGACATGCTTATCATATACAAAAAGCGAAAGAACTTACCGGAGCCGATTATATCATCGTAGTGATGAGCGGCGATTTTACACAGCGTGGCATGCCTGCCATTCTGGATAAATACACCCGGGCGCGTATGGCGCTTGCCTGCGGGGCCGATCTGGTCCTGGAGCTGCCGGTCCGCTTCGCCTGTGCCAGTGCGGAATTTTTTGCCGGGGGAGCTGTTTCTCTGTTGGATCGGCTGGGAGTGGTGGATTCGCTTTGCTTCGGAAGTGAATGCGGCGACGCCGGGCGGCTGCAGAAGGCAGCCTCTGTCCTCGCAGAGGCGGAAGCCTCGGAAAGCTTCAGGAACACTCTGCGGGAAGGTATACGCAATGGCCTCTCTTTTCCTGCGGCACGGGCGAAAGCGTTGGAAACGCAAGAAAATGGAATCGGTGAGCTTTTTACACTCCCCAACAACATCCTGGGAATCGAATACTGCCGTGCCCTCCTGCATCTGAACAGCCCTGTCCGGCCTGTCACCGTCCTCCGTAAGGGCGCCGGCTATCACGAAGAGGCGCTTCATGATGAGCAAAACGAAGCTCCCGGTTACAGTTCCGCTTTCGCTATCCGGCAGGCACTGCAGCAGAGCGGCAGCTTTGATACTGTCCGCGGTTCACTCCCTGAAGAAACGCTGGAAATCTGGGAATATTGCCTTAAAAATAGCGGAATCGTTTCAGAGAAAGATTTTTCCCCTCTCCTCCGTTACCGGCTGCTGATGGAAGCAGAAAACGGGTTTTCTTCCTATGCGGATGTCACACCTGATTTTTCTGACCGTCTGAAAAAGAACCTGGATCAGTTTACCGGCTGGCACGATTTCTGCCTTCTGCAGAATTCCAGGGATATGACCTATACCCGAATCAGCCGCTGTCTGTGCCACATCCTTCTCGGACTGTCACAGGAAAAGCAGGAAGAAAGCAAACATATGGCTTTTGCCTCCTATGCCCGTCCCCTTGGTTTCCGCAGAAGTGTCGCTCCGCTGCTCCAGGCCGTTAAACAGAATTCCTCCATTCCGTTTCTTTCCAAACTGGCAGATGCCCGGCAGTTCCTTTCTCCCTTTGCCGCCAGCCTGCTTGAAGAAGACATAAAGGCCTCCCATATTTACCAGACCGTAGTCAGCGGCAAATATGAAAAGCCTTTTTTGAATGAATACAGGAGACAGATTCCTATCCTGTAATTGGGTTCAGTTCTTAAAGCTGTGAATTGGAGCAGGAATTCTTCCGCCCCTGTTTACAAAGGCTTCGCAGCCAAAGGAATTGACCGGCATAATGGGCGCATGCCCCAGCAGGCCTCCGAATTCCGCATGGTCTCCCACCTTTTTCCCGATAACAGGGATCAGCCGGACCGCCGTCGTTTTCTGATTCACCATACCGATTGCCATTTCATCCGCAATAATACCGGAAATGGTGGACGCCTTGGTATCTCCGGGAATGGCGATCATGTCCAGGCCCACGGAGCAGACGCAGGTCATGGCCTCCAGTTTTTCCAGGGTGAGCGCGCCGGCCATCACCGCATCAATCATTCCCTGATCCTCACTCACCGGTATGAACGCGCCGCTTAAGCCGCCCACATAGGATGATGCCATAACGCCGCCCTTTTTCACCTGATCGTTCAGCAGCGCCAGCGCCGCCGTTGTTCCGGGCGCTCCTGCATGCTCCAGCCCTATTTCGCAGAGAATGTCCGCCACACTGTCTCCGATAGCCGGAGTCGGCGCAAGGGAAAGATCGACAATACCGAAGGGAATCCCCAGCCTTCTGGACGCTTCTCTCGCTACCAGCTGGCCCACTCTTGTTACCTTAAATGCCGTTTTCTTGATCGTTTCACAGAGAACCTCAAAGTTTTCTCCCCGCACTTTTTCCAGTGCTGTTTTTACTACCCCGGGACCGCTTACACCCACATTGATGATTTGATCCGCTTCTGTCACGCCATGGAAAGCTCCCGCCATAAAGGGATTATCATCCGGCGCGTTACAGAACACCACAAGCTTGGTACATCCGGAAGAATCCGTTTCCTTCGTATACTCTGCGGCTTCCAGAATGATTTCTCCCATCAGCCTGACGGCATCCATATTGATTCCCGTCTTGGTAGAACCCAGGTTTACGGAGCTGCAGACTCTTTCCGTTCTGGCAAGAGCCATGGGAATGGAGCGGATCAAAAGCTCCTCCGCGGGAGTCATTCCCTTGGATACCAAGGCGGAATAGCCGCCGATAAAGTTTACTCCCACTTCCTTGGCCGCTTTATCCAACGTGTCCGCAATGACGGCAAAATCCTCCGGAGTTTTACAGGCCGCCCCTCCAATCAGGGCGATGGGGGTAACGGAAATTCTTTTATTTACAATAGGAATCCCATATTCTCTGGAAATTTCTTCGCCCACCTGAACCAGATTGCTGGCCGCCCGGGTGATTTTCTGATATATCTTTTCATTTACTCTGTCAAGATCCGAATCAATACAATCCAGAAGGCTGATACCCAGGGTTATGGTCCGCACATCCAGATTTTCCTTCTCGATCATCTTATTCGTTTCATTTACTTCAAATATATTAATCATACCTAAACCTCTTCCACTCCTGTATGTAGAACCGCCCGCCAGGGGTCCCTAAAGCCTTCAGCCCGGCCGGCAAAATCATTACGGCCTGCAAAGATATCAGATCCTGTGCATCTGGTTAAAGATTTCTTCGCTCTGGCATTTGATAATAACACCGATTTCCTCTCCCAGCCGGGTGAGTTCATCCGTGATATCACCAAAAGGTTTTCCGGTATGGTTCATGTCCACAATCATCATCATATTGAAATATCCCTGTACAATAGTCTGGCTGATATCCAGGATATTAATATTGTTTTCCGCAAGATACGTACACACTCTGGCTATAATTCCAACCGTATCATGTCCTACTACCGTTATAATAGTTTTTTTCATATGCTTTCCTCCAATTTTCCTTATGCGATTTCAATCAAACGGGAAACCTCGCTTCTTTTTGCCACCTGAATCGGGAAATCCCCCGCTTTATATTGGGTATCCGACTGGGTAATCTCCAGCTTTACCGTCTCATAGGCCAGCTCCGGCAGGTTGTTTTCTTTGCTCAGATGCCCCAGCACAATATACTGAAGCTTATCATGAAGCAGCCGGCTTAACAATCTTCCTGAATTTTCATTGGAAAGATGTCCCCGGTCTCCCAGTATCCGCTGTTTTAAAGGGTAAGGATAAGGCCCTACCTGAAGCATATTCACATCATGATTCGCTTCCAGAAGGAGGGCATCCATCCCTCTCAGTGATTCTATCGTATAATCATTGTATGTGCCCAGATCCGTTATCACACCGATTTTCTGTTTTCCGTAAGAGAATCGGTAAGCCACCGGCTCCGCCGCATCATGGGAAATCCGCATGGGATTAACCGTCATATCCTTTATAGTAAAGCTTTCATCCGCTTTTACCGTCTGGAACAGACCGTCATCTATCGCTCCGAGACTTCTGCATCCCCGGATGGCATCCAGAGTTTTGGGAGTCGCATATATGGGAACGTTGTATTTGCGGGAAAACACACCCAGACCGCTGATGTGGTCACTATGTTCATGAGTCACGAAAATCGCATCCAGTTCACCGGGACATATTCCCAGGCTGTTCAGCCCTTCCTCCGTCCTCTTTCTGCTGATTCCCACATCCACCAGAACATGTGTGGTATCCGTCCCTACATAAATGCAGTTTCCGCTGCTGCCGCTGGCAATGCTGCACAGTCTCATAATCTTTTTAACTCCTTATCTTTCGCCCTGTCCATTTTATATCCATGTACTAATATGCCATATCCGGATCATTCTTGCAAGGGAAAAAAGCCATCCATGCAAAATCAAGCTTTCTTAAGCGCATTTTCCAGCTGCGCATAGGTTTCCTGCAAATCTCCGTTATTTTCAATGACCCTGACGCAGTTCCTGCGGAATTCTTCCTCAGACAGCTGGCTGGCAAAAATCCGGTCAATCTTTTCATCCGTATAGTTTCTGCTTTCCTTAAGACGCCTGCGCCTGATATCCACATCGGCATGGATATACCAGAGTTCGTCCGCAACTTTTCCATATCCCTCTTCAATCAGCAGCGCCGCTTCCAGAAAAAAGAATGCAATACGTCCCGCTTTTCTTTCCTTATCCACTTCCTGTAATATGTATACTTTCACCGCAGGATGGATGATCGCGTTCACTTTGGCGAGCAGTTCCCTGTCCGCAAAAATTAGGGCAGCCATTTTTCCCTTGTCTATCCTGCCCTCTGCGTCCAGAACTCCTTCACCTAATAATTCCACAAGCTGCCCGTAACATTCTTGTCCGGGCAGCTTCACTTCATTTGCCACATCATCCGCCAGCAGGATACGGCAGCTGCAGTGAGAAGCCAGATAGGAAAGCACCTGGGTCTTTCCCGCTCCTACGCCGCCGGTAATACCAATCAGCTTCATCTTAAATCCGCTCCTCTTATTTTGCTTCGTACCAGTTTTTCCCCGTATGAAGATCAATTTCCAGAGATACCGCCAGATCCGCAGCGTTTTTCATTTCTTTTTCCATTATGGCTGCAACCTGTTCCAGTTCATCCTGCGCCGTTTCCACCAACAGTTCATCATGGATCTGGAGAATCAGTCTGGACTTCAGATTTTCCTCTTTCAGCCGCTTCCATACACGTATCATGGCAATTTTAATGATGTCCGCCGCAGTTCCCTGTATCGGGGCATTCATAGCCACTCTCTCCCCGAAGGAACGCTGCATAAAATTACTGGACTTCAGTTCAGGCACCGGCCTTCTTCTTCCAAACATGGTAATAGAATAACCATTCTCCTTCGCCTTCTCCACTTCTTCATCCAGGAATTCCTTCACCTTGGGGTAGGTTTTGAAATACTCCTCTATATACTGGGATGCCTCTTTTCTGGAAATGCTCAAATCCTGGCTTAAACCGAAAGAGCTGATCCCATATACTATTCCGAAATTAACCGCCTTGGCATTCCTTCTCTGCAGATCCGTCACCTGCTCAAAAGGCGTGTGGAACACCTTGGATGCCGTAATTCTGTGGATATCCGCATCGGAACGGTATGCTTCAATCAGCTGTTCATCCCCTGACATATGGGCGAGAACACGCAGCTCTATCTGAGAATAATCCGCATCGGTAAACAGATAGCCTTCCTTCGGCACAAAAACCTTCCGGATAAGCCTTCCCAGCTCCATACGCATGGGAATATTCTGAAGGTTCGGCTCTGTGGAGCTGATTCTTCCGGTTGCCGTAATTGTCTGGTTCAGGGTGGTATGAATCCGGTTATTTTCTCCGATATATACCGCCAGGCCGTCGGCATAGGTGGATTTCAGCTTCGCCAGTCCTCTATATTCCAATATCTCCGATACAATGGGGAATTCCGGCGCCAGCTTTTCCAGAACATCCGCCGCTGTGGAATAGCCTGTCTTTGTTTTCTTCCCTCCGGGAAGCTTCATTTTCTCAAAAAGGACTTCTCCCAACTGCTTCGGCGAATTGATATTAAAATCTTCTCCGGCCTGCTTATGAATGGAATTCTCCAGCTCATTGATCCTGTCTACCAGCGCATCCCCGTAGGCCTTCAATTCCTCTGGGCGTACTTCCACCCCTTCTTTTTCCATTTCATGAAGGACCCTGGTCAGCGGCATCTCTATCTCACGGAACAGATTTTCCATCTCTGTTTCCTGTAATTTTTCCTGAAGGAGCGGCTGTGCGAGGAAAATGGTATAAACGGCAAAACCCGCATATTCCTGAAATGCCTCTTCTTTTTCCTGTGCCGCCTTCGTCAGGGAAAGCTTCTCCAGAAGCTGCTGACGACTCTGGATCATAAGCCCCAGCTGCTCATTGGCTATATCCTCGATGCTGTAATCATTTTTCAACGGATTCAGCAGATAAGCGGCAATCAGCACATCAAAAAACTGCCCTGTCTCATCCTGGTTCAGATATGCATACTGCGGCTTGATCTGAAAGGTCGAAAGTTTGGTCCCTTTATCGGCCAGTTCAGCCAGCTTCCCTGTCAGGTATTCTTTGGTCAGGAAGCCCTGAGGCCGTAAAATCCATATCTTATCCGGTGCCGCAGCCAAGGCCAGCGCTGCGAAATCCTCATCTTTACCGCTGTCCTCCAGTACCAGAAATGCCGCTCTCTCCGCCTTACCCGCTTCCGCAAATGCAGTTTCAGCTTCCGTGAGATCGGATGTCATGAAGAAAGAATCCTTCTGGCTGTTTTGGGTAACTGCCTCCTCTTCAAAACGCCCGAGCAGATTTTTAAATTCCAGCTGTTTAAACAGCGTATATGCCTCCGGTGTAAATAAGTCCTGCATGCTCACCATGTCCCAGGTTACATCCAGATCACAATCTGTATGGATCGTTGCAAGGACCTTGCTCAGATCCGCCAGATCCTTGTTTTCAGCAAGAGATTCGCGGATACTTTTTTTGCTTATATCATCCAGATGAGCATATATATTATCCAGGGAACCGTACTGTACCATGAGTTCCGTCGCAGTCTTGGGCCCTACCTTGGGAACCCCCGGAATATTATCGGAAGAATCGCCCATCAGCGCCTTCAGTTCAATAAACTGTACCGGAGTTACCTGATATGCATCCTCCACATCTTTTGCATAATAATCCTCGATTTCCGTCTTTCCGCCTTTGGTTTTGGGAATCCGGATTTTTATATGGTCACTGGCAATCTGAAGAAGATCCCTGTCACCCGATACCAGGGCAACCTCCATCCCATCCTTTTCCCCCTTCTTCGCCAGGGTTCCCAGGATATCATCCGCCTCAAGACCTGCCTTTTCCACGGTACAAACTCCCATAGCCTTCAGCACTTCCTTGATAACAGGCACCTGCTCCCGCAGCTCCTCGGGCATGGGCTTTCTTGTCCCCTTATACTCCTTATAAAGCTCATGCCGGAATGTAGGCGCATGTACATCAAATGCCACCGCCAGGAATTCAGGCTTTTCTTCCTCCAGTATTTTAAACATAATATTCAGGAAGCCATATACCGCGTTGGTATGAAGCCCCTGCGCATTACTCAAATCAGGCACACCATAGAACGCTCTGTTCAGTATGCTGTGCCCGTCAATCAGAACCATTTTTTTACTCATATAAATACCACCGTTGTCATAACCAGAATCACTATCAGCATGGCGATCACTTCAAAATAATATAATCCCCGCTGCAGTCTCTGGCGTATTTTTACATGGCTTTCCGCCATTTGAAGTCTTGCGGACAGTTCATCATTTAAATTAAAAGCATCCCCGTCCTCCAGACGTTCCATTCCCACCGTAACCAGGAACTGAATACTGAGCTCCTCTTTACAGGATGGACACTTCTTCACATGCTCCAGGAACTGCTTTGCCGCCCTGGTTTCCATTTCTCCCTTAATAAAATCAGGTATCAGTTTTTCAGCCTGCTTACAATCCATCCGGACGGCCTCCTTCCTTTGCGCATATCATCCATGTGGAAAGGAAAACTGTATATAGTTTCCTCCGCTCTTATATTAATATATACTAAAATTACCAGATATAAAAGATTTTTCTTAAAAAGACAAAAAAATAAGAGAGTAACCTCTGAAAATAAAGTATTCCTCTCTTATGTAATATAAATACAGCAAAAACTGTACTATGCGAAACTGTTTATTTTATCTTTCATACGGCGCATTTCATTTTCTAATGTATTAACACGGATAATAAGCATTTCTTTTTCATTTTCCACCTTTAATGCCTCGTCAAGCTTGCGTGAAAGATCCAGATGCCCTTCGGCAACTCTTCTTATATTGGGGCCTATTTCATTTTCCAGTGTCAAACGAATATCAGTCACGCCATTTTCCAACTTCATAATACGATTATCCAGCTGTGTAAAGCGATCATCCATAGCCCCCATTTGCTTCAGCAATAAATCAAGTTTTTCAGAATCTGTCATAAGCTATACCTCCTATATGCATATAGTAACATAATCAAAAGATAAAGTCTATTCCGTTATAACTATCCATTCAGAACACAATTACAGTTCAGACAGGCCTGAACCGTTAAACATACAGCCAATAAAATCGTAGCGCAATAGGCCGGATGCCGTACATAAAAGCACGGCATCCGTATGATTTACAGCTTTATTATCTGTTACAGCATCTTCTTCCCTCTGCAGTAGGTCTGAACCACATCGTAGTTGTCTTCCAACACCACAATATCCGCATCGTATCCTACCACCAGTTTTCCCTTTCGGTCATCCACTCCGAGACACCTGGCAGGGTTGAGCGTACAGGAATTTATAGCAGCATCCAAAGGAACCAGGGCTTTTTCCACCAGAATCTTAAGGCCCTTATTCATATTCAATGTGCTTCCTGCAATTGTATCGGTCCCCTTCAGTCTGGCGAGTCCGTCTTCCCCAATTTCAATATCATGGCCTCCCAGCTGATAGCTGCCGCCCGGAGGGCAGTGTTTTGCACGGAGAGAATCACTTACCATGATTCCATAATCCCGGCCCTTGGCCTGGAAATAGTTATTTAATGCCGCCAGATGGGAATGGCAGCCGTCACAGATGATCTCGCCGTAAATATCCCTTACACGGAAAGCAGCACCCACAAGTCCCGGCTTTCTGTGATGATAAGGTGTCATTCCGTTATAAACATGGGTCATGCTGGTCGCACCATTGGCAATACCCAGCATAGCCTGCTCATAAGTCGCAGAGGAATGCCCCATACTCACTACAACACCGGTTTCCCGGCAGTGTCTGGTAAGAGCAAAATTTCTGTCATGTTCAGGGGCCATGGTAATATATTTGATCAGGCCTTCCGCCGCTTCCTGGTACATTTTAAACTGCTCTACAGCCGCGGTGGCAATAGCCTCAGGAGGCTGCGCCCCCTTATATTCCATGTCCAGATAAGGGCCTTCAAAATGAACACCCAGGATTTCTGCGCCTTCATAGCCTTCCTTAACCACGGCCGCGACATTTCTCAACGCTTCGGTCAGGACCTCCGGCATCTGCGTTACCGTAGTGGGGAGGATAGCTGTTACGCCCTCTTCAGGAATACGTTTCATCCAGTCACGCAGTCCTTCCGGTTCGGCGTCATTCGTATCAAAACCATAAGCTCCATGGGTATGCACATCTATAAAACCGGGAAGGATACGCTTTTCGCCATAATCCTCATCCGCTTCTTTTGTACCATAAGGAAGGATGTCCGTTATTTTTCCGTCATTTACTTCCAGCTGCATGGCGAGAAACTGTCCGGCTATCCATACCTGCTTGCTTTGTATTATCATATCATTATCCTCCTAGAATGCTTTATTCCAGCCACATAAGTAAGGAATGTTCTGTCAGATTCCGGAAAGCGCCGCCTCATCTGCAACTACAACCACATCATTATGAAGCTGGAGAACAGATGCAGGAACCTGAGGCGTTACCGGTCCGAAAAATGCCTTCTTAACGATCTCAGCCTTATCTTCCCCGCTTACAACCACAAGAACCTTTTTAGCCTGCATAATCGTTTTAATCCCCATAGTATATGCCTGTTTGGGAACTTCATCATAGGAAGCGAAGAAACGCTGGTTCGCCTTAATGGTAGACTCTGTCAAATCCACACAATGGGTTTCCAGTTCGAAGCTGTCAGCGGGTTCATTAAAGCCGATATGTCCGTTATGGCCCAGGCCAAGAAGCTGAAGATCAATTCCTCCCACAGACGCGATCACCTTATTGTAATCATCACATGCCTTCGCGCTGTCCGGCTCCGTTCCGTCAGGAAGATGGGTTCTTTCCTTATTAATATTTACATGTTTAAAAAGATTGTCATTCATAAAATAATAGTAGCTCTGATCATTATCTCTGGTCAGCCCCTTGTATTCATCCAGATTAACAGAAGTAACCTCGGAGAAGTCCAGATCCCCTTTATTATACCATTCCACAAGCTGCTTATAGGTCCCGACAGGCGTGGAACCGGTAGCAAGCCCCAGTACACAATCCGGCTTGATAATAACCTGTGCGGAAATAATATTTGCCGCTTTCCTGCTCATGTCCATATAATCCTTAGCTTTAATAATTTTCATTTTTACTGCTCCTTCTCAATGTATTTAGTATATACGTTTCCCTTATATTATAAACTATTATACAGCCAGTCTCCAGACTGTTCTATGTACAATCCGGTCTTTTTTTAACCATATTTGTCCAAAAAGTCTTTATAACCAAATTCGGAAGCTCCTGTTACGGAGCTTCCGACTGTGCTAGGCAGGAAAATTTGGGTTCTGTATGCTTTTATTAAAGCATTTTCTTCATTTCATCCGCTACGAACTGAACCTTGGTTCCTACAATTACCTGAACGGATGTCTTGCTGGGTCTGATAATACCCGCAACACCGGCTGATTTGATTTTCTTCTCATCAACCTTGGTGTAATCATTGATTTCGAAACGAAGTCTGGTAATACAGTTATCCAGAGACTTCACGTTTTCTTTACCGCCAATTCCTTCAAGAACAACCTTGGCAACTGCTGTAAAGTCGTTGTTTGACAGAACCACGCTCTTTTCGGCTTCCAGGTCATCATCTTCACGGCCAGGTGTCTTAAGGTTGAATTTGGTAATAACAAAACGGAAGATTACATAGTACAGGATACCTACTACGATACCTATCGGGAGCACTAACCAGGGATTCTCGGCTAAAGGCGTAAAGGAACTCAATACAAGGTCAATGGCGCCGCCGGAGAAGGAGAAACCTGCTCTGACAGGAAGCGCTACGGTAATACCTGCGGTAATACCAGCTAACAATGCATGAACGAGATACAGTCCGGGAGCCAGGAACATGAAAGAGAATTCGATAGGCTCTGTTACACCGGTGAAGAAAGAACAGAATGCTGCAGATGCAAGCAGACCATAAACTACTTTCTTCTTATTGGATTTAGCTGTATGATACATCGCCAGACAGGCAGCAGGAAGACCAAACATCATGAACGGGAAGAATCCTGTCATGTACATACCAGTCTGTCCGTAAGTACCTGTATTTCCCCAGAAGTTTCCGAGGTCATTAATTCCTGCAACGTCGAACCAGAATACGGAGTTCAATGCATGATGCAGACCGAAAGGAATCAGCAGACGGTTGAAGAATGCATAAATACCTGCACCTACAGCGCCCATTCCCAGGAAACTTTCTCCCAGTTTAACCAAACCGCCAAACAGCAGAGGCCATATAAAGAACAATATTGCGGAAGCAAGGATAGAGAACATAGCCGTTACAATTGCAACCGCACGCTTGCCGCTGAAGAAAGAAAGTGCATCGGGAAGCTTGGTTCCTTTGAATTTATTATAGCATGTTGCACCAATCAGACCGGCCAGGATACCGACAAACTGGTTATTGATTTTGGCGAATGCAGGATCTGCATCCGCACCGGTCAGACCTGCTACTGTGCCGGAGCTGAGCAGTGTGGTAATCATCAGGAAAGATACCAGACCTGCCAGACCTGCGGTACCGTCATTATCATCAGACATACCAACAGCGACACCAATGGCAAAAAGCCATGCCATATTATCAATCAGAGCACCACCGGCTTTAATCAGGAATAAACCGATTGTATAGGCAACACCGCCTGCTGTAAAGCCTGCAACCTCACCAGCCATAGCGGCAGGTGCCAAAATGTACCCAACGCCCATCAGGATACCGCAAACCGGCAGACAAGCAACCGGCAGCATCAAGGACTTACCTAATCTTTGCAAATACTTCATCATAATTAAAATTGCCCCCTTCTTTTTCTGTTCTGCCCTAGCTACAGAACTTTTTCTTTATTCAAAAGGAATTCTCTTTCCTTTAGAATACAACTTGTTTACAGGTTCTCTTTCATGAAGGCTTCCAGCGCCTGTGCCGCAGCATCTTCATCCGGTCCTTCTATAGTAAAAGTAACAGTCTGGCCCTGTTTCACGGCCATCATCATCAGGGACATAATTTTCTTTGCGTCCCCCTTCTTGGTTCCGTTATCCACGGAAACTGTGCTGGCAAATTCTGCAGCCTTCTTTACCAGAAGACCCGCAGGCCTTGCATGGATTCCCAGCTCGTCAGTGATCGTATACTTAAATTCTTTCATGTACGTCTGTCTCCCTTCTTCATATTTTTATCAAAACCACTCTCCGTTTATTCCGGAATTGTGGCAGATACCTTTTTCAGCAGTTCTTCAGGCCTATATATCCCTTACCGCTTTTCTCACACTCAATACATAGGTGGGAGACACGGAAAGCTCATCTACTCCCATATCCACAAAAGTCTTTGTCAGAGTGGTATCCCCGCCAAGCTCGCCGCAGATGCCTACCCAGATTCCCGCTTTATGACCATTTTCCACTGTCATCCGGATAAGCCGGAGAACTGCCTCATGGTGGGAATCATAAAAATCATCAAGATTCTGATTCTGCCTGTCTATAGCCAGCGTGTACTGAGTCAGGTCATTTGTTCCAATACTGAAAAATTCAACTTCCTTCGCCAGCTCATCACTGATAACTGCTGCCGCCGGTGTTTCAATCATGATTCCCAGTTCCACCCGGTTGAAGCTGATTCCTTCTTTCGTAAGCTCCTCTTTTACTTCCTCCACAATTTTCTTTATTTTCCTGATTTCTCCTACGGAAATAATCATGGGGAACATAATAGCCGCCGTACCGAAGGCAGAAGCCCTGTAAATAGCTCTCAGCTGTGTTTTGAAAACCTCAGGTCTTTCCAGGCAGATACGGATGGCACGAAAGCCCATCGCCGGATTTTCTTCCTTGGGAAGTTTAAAATAATCCACCTGTTTGTCGGCCCCGATATCCAAGGTTCTGATAATTACCTTCTTGCCTTCCATCTTTGAAAGGACTTCCTTATATATATGGAACTGCTCTTCCTCTGAAGGATAATCTTCTCTTCCCAGATAAATAAATTCACTGCGGAAAAGTCCGATTCCGCCGGCATCGGATTCCAGTACCTTATCCACATCTGATACATTTCCGATATTGGCATACAAGTTAATTCTGCGTCCGTCAGAGGTAATGTTGTCTTTACCTTTTAATTCCTGAAGAGCCGTACGCTCTTTTTCATATTCCATCTTTTTCTGTACCATCGTATCCAGCACCGAATCCTCCGGATTGATGATAAAGGTACCGCTGAATCCATCCACCACGGCCTTAGCACCGCTGTACTCTTCCAAAAGGGCTACATCCGTCTGTACAAGAGCCGGAATGTTCATGGACCTGGCCAGAATTGCCGTATGAGAATTCGTTGAACCATGCTTGGTTACAATCGCAAGTATTTTGCTTTTATCCATCTGCACAGTCTCACTGGGGGAAAGGTCGTCTGCCAGCAGTATCACCGGTTCTTCCGATACAATTCCCTCTTCGCCTACTCCTGCAAGTATCCGTATCAGACGTTTGGAAATATCCAGGACATCTGCAGAACGGGCTTTCATATACTCGTCATCCATACTTGCGAAAACACCTGCGAAATTATCTCCGGTAAGGCTCACGGCATATTCCGCGTTCATTTTTTCATCCCGGATCATCCCGCGGATAGAGTCCAGATAATCTTCGTCTTCCAACATCATCTTATGGACATCAAAGATCATCGCCTGCTCTTCTCCGGCTTCCACCAATGCTTTCTGATACAGCTCCTCCAGCTGGCTTCCGGCGGCCTCTTTTGCCTTTTCCAGTCTTTCCACTTCTGCCTCGGGATTTTCCACAGTTTCATGCTTCAGAACATATTCCTGCTTTTTGTACAAATATATTCTTCCTATTGCAATCCCTTTTAATACGCTTTTACCGGAACATTTAATCATGGTTATTCCTCCCAGCTATTTACTTGGTAATTTCCAGACAATCGTCACCAGGCTTAACCGTCTTCCCGGTTTTTCCCTCGACAGAAGCATAATCTGACGTATTGCATACAATCATGGGGGTAATGACATCATATCCGGCGGCCTTAATCTGTTCGATATCCGCTTCTAACAGCAAATCCCCTTTGCTTACTTTGGCTCCCGTCTCCGTATGGATTGTAAAATGCTGTCCGCTAAGCTTAACCGTATCCAGCCCGATGTGAATCAGGATTTCCACACCCTCCGCCGTAGTGAGTCCCAGTGCATGGCCTGTGGGAAATACAGTGGTTATCTCGCAGTCTGCAGGTGCATATACCTTTCCGTCAACAGGCACTACTGCGATTCCCTTACCGAGTATTTCCTCACTGAAGGTAGGGTCATTTACCTGCTTCAGGGAAACACATTCTCCTTCCAGAGGTGATCCGAGAACAATTCCTTTTTTCTTAAAAACATCAAATAAGCCCATTTTCATCCATCCCTTCTTTTTGACTGATCATTTTTTGTTATTCTGTGTCATATCTGTAAAGCTGCCGGCCTGCTTCAGCTGCAGGGCCAGATAAATCTGCTCTTCCCCGGTCATTTCACAGCCGTACTGCTCTTTCACATGTTCTTTTACCTTTCCCGCCAGCGCGTATTCCCCGCTGCAGTGGTTCTTCACAAACTCTCCAAATACGTAATCCTCTCTTCCTTCCACAGGAGGAAGCAGAAGCATCCGATGAGCGAGGAATTTAAGGTTGGATGCCAGCCTATCCCTGTAAAGGGAATCCTCCGGCGGCAGATTGAGACTTTTCTCCAGTATCTGCATCATATCCTGTATCATATTTGTCATAGCCCATGTATCCCGGACCTTAATATCAAATTCGGCATCTACAAGATGAATGGCTATGGAAGCCGCTTCATCATCCGGCAGGCGTATCCCGGTCCTTTCTTCTATAAGGCTGAGGGCATGCATTCCGATTCCGAACTCCTGAGGATAAAACCGTTTGATTTCACGGTAAAGGGCATTGGAAAAATCCATTCCGTCTTTAAAACGTTCTATTGCAAAACCAATATGGTCGGTGAGTGTCAAATATACATTCTGGCTGAGCTTTGTATTCAGATTTTTTCTTGCATATGAAATAATATCCGCCGATACCTGAATATATTCTAACGGCATGCTTGCGAGCAAATCCTTAAAGCGTTCCCGCACATCCTTACTTTCCAGCCGGAATATCTTTTCTATGCCATCCTCCGCTACATCCTGCCCGGCTTTCTTCTGAAAACCCAGGCCGCGGCCCATAACAATTATTTCCTTACCCTCCTCATCCCAGGAGGATACCACATTATTATTAATTATTTTTCCGATTATCATACCTGACCTCTGCTGTGGAGATTGGAAGTATAATTCTGGTTTCCGGTTTGTTTTACGCTGTTAGCATTCCCAAAATATATTTCAGAATGTAATTTATGAATAAAAAAAACCAAATCTTATAAGTTAACCTCACCAGCCTGTACTCACACAACATACATACGGCGATTAACTTATAAAATCTGGTTTTGCCTGCCTGACAGTAACAACCCACTCAGTATTTATCTCTTTCCCTCATCTGAATTGAGCATATCAAACTTGCCAATCGATGTCAAGAGTGAATAGGTAATTTCGTGTCTTTTTCACATATTTAATGTTTGATTTTTATGCACATCGTCTATATCCTATACTTTTTCAAATATTCATTTTTCCTGTTTATATATATAATATCTAATTTTATTCTTTTCTGCGCTAACACTTTCATGTGACAGAGAATTTAATCTTAAGAAATTTTTCCGCCTATTCCTTATGAATCATGTTATAATAACAGGCATAGACTTATATTAACCATAATCAGGTAGGAGTTCTCATGAAAAAAAGAAAATCATCCGGTAATTTTATCGGCATAGGCTTACTGTGCCTGCTGTTTTTATGTGTAGCTGTTTTCAGTATTTTCTTTGTCTGCTGCAGCAAGCCGTCCTCCGACTCGTCTGAGGAAACTATTCCCCCCGAAACTTTTTCCGAAACGGGCGGCATATCTGACAATACCGCAGCTCAGACGGAAAGCTCTGTACCTCCGTCCGAAGAAGCTTCCACAGAACAGAAGGAAGCGCGGAATTTGACCGGATTGAAACTGTCTATTCTTGGGGACAGCATTTCCACATTTGATGGTTATATCCCGACTGACTATAATATCTTTTATCCTAACTACGGAGATATTTCCACAGTAGAAAAAACCTGGTGGTTTCAGGTTCTCTCTTCTACAGGAATGGAGCTAAATGCCAATGCTTCTTCTTCCAACACCGACGTTTCGGGTGATTCTTCAGATACTACCGGCAGCGCTCCCGGATGCAGTTTCAAGCGGATTAATGATTTAACCCCCGGTGACGACGGCCCCGCTCCTGATATCCTTATTGTATTTATGGGCGTAAATGACTTTCTGCGGAGTGTGGAGCTGGGTAATTTTACCACTCCTGAGGCGCAGCAGGAAGGGGTTATTACCAATTTCTGCGATGCTTATGAGCTGATGCTGCAGAAGCTGGCGGCAACTTATCCCAAGACACAGATTTATTTCTGTACCCTTTTGGAAACCAATGCAGGGGATGTTGACGACAATCCCGGAGCCTTCCCTTCCACCAATGAAAACGGGAACACAATAGCTGATTTCAACGCGGAAATCGCCACAATCGCTTCCGCCTATAATTATCCGGTAATTGACGTCCATAATTGCGGCATTACCTATGATAATCTTTCGGATTATACCATTGACGGCACCCACCCCAATGCGGAGGGCGCACACCTTATCGCGGAATATATTACCAAATCACTTTTATATTAGTTACAATATCAGACATAACTTGACAAACTCCTTTTCTCTGTGCTACCTTTTTTATTGGATAACAATTGAGAAAAGGAGTTTTTTATGCTATGAAAAAAGGAGTAAAATTCACAGCCCTGGCCCTGGCAGCTTCCCTTATGTTTACTTACCCGCTGTGCAATGGCATAACCGCAGATGCCGCCGCTCCGCTGAAAACAGTGGAATCTTCCAACGTTCCCACAAAATACACAGGTATGAGCCTTTCCATTCTGGGGGACAGCCTCTCAACCTTTAATGACTATATTCCCAGAGATTATAATATTTTCTATCCTGGAAACAGCGGTATTCCCATGGTAGAAGGGACCTGGTGGTATCAGGTGCTGAACGCCACAGGTATGCGCCTGTGCAGCAACGCTTCTTCCGCCAATACCAATGTAACCGGGAATTCCCTTGCCACGGACGGCTCCGCACCTGGCTGCAGCTTCCGTCGTATTATGGATTTAAAGGGTGCTGACGGCACGTCTCCCAATGTCATCGTAATTTATATGGGAGTAAACGATTTTGCCCGGGATATACCGTTAGGCTCCTTTAAGGCACCTTCTCTTCAAACCGAAGGAACACCTGCCACCTTCAGCAGCGCTTACGAACTGATGCTTCTGAAAATAAAGACTCTGTATCCCGATGCCGCCGTATACTGCTGTACCCTTTTTGCCAGAGATCCGGGGCTCAGAGCGCCGGGAACCAATACTCCCGTGAACAGAAACGGTGATTCTATCATGGACTTCAATAAACAAATCCGTGCTATTGCCGCCGCATACGGCGCATCCGTCATCGATGTTTATAATTGTGGAATTACATATGATAATCTTTCTGTTTTTACCAGTGACGGCGTACACCCCAATCTTCCGGGCGCACAGCTGTTTGCCAACTGTGTAACCGCAGCGTTAGTTAATTCCTGACAGCCGATTTCGATACAGAAGAAAAAAGGCTCCGGTATAAAAGCAATGTCTAAGCTAAACGACATTCTTTTGATACCGGAGTCTTTTATTCGTTTCTTATTGCCGCAAGAGGACTCAGTCTCATCGCTCTGAGCGAAGGGAAAAATCCTGCTATCATTCCCACAAGAATGGCAAAGACCAAAGACAGGAGCGCCAGCCATGGAGGAATATAGGACAACGTCATCATGTTCCCCATAGATGCCACTATCTGGTTTATCAGTATCGATATGGCAAAGCTGAATACCAGCCCCACGATACCACCGATAAAACCGATAAATCCTGCTTCCATCAAAAACATCATCTGAATATTTCTCAGGTCACAGCCAAGAACTTTCATAATACCGATTTCTTTCGTACGTTCATAAATGGACATCATCATCGTATTTGTGATTCCGATAGCCGCTACCAGCAGTGAAACCGCTCCGATTCCCCCCAGTACCAGCTGCACGTATCCGTACTGTGTCTGCATGGCCTGCACCCATTCCGCGTTGCTGGAGGCCTGGTATCCCATGGCATTGATGGCATTCTGCACCTCTGTAACGTTTTCCATGTCATCCACATCTACATATATCTGACTGTAATATATTTCCTTGAAGGGCTTACCCGTTTTTGTAGTCGGCTGTCCGGGAATGGCTTTATTTTTAAATATACGCTTTAATTCCGTCTTCAGCAAATCAATATCACAATAAACATCATAGCTGTATCTGCTCCAGTTTTCGGGACCGCCCTCTACCAGGCCGCAGGTACCAACGAGATACTTTTTGGGAGGAGGCGTCTTGGAAGCTCCCGAACTGCCGTCTCCATATTTATTACTGTAATAAGCGCTTGTGTCGAAAATAACGAAAACAGGGTCCTTAAGAAGATTAACATCCGGCATTTCTCCCTTCTCATAATACGGATAGCTGCCGGTTCTCGCATTATAAAAACTCTGTAAAACCATATTTCCATAAAAGAATTCCAGCTTTTCCGCATTTTTCTGAGGAAAGGTGCCTTCCCCCAAAGGGATTTTCATGGCATCAAAAGCCTCCGGAGTCATTCCCTGGACTCTGAAATTGCCTTCATAAATCCCGCTTCTGGCAATGACATCCACACTGAGCACCGGCGACACAAGATTCACGTGCGGGATGGCCTTCAGTGTTTCCACCAGCTCATCATCCAGCCTTTTTTCCTCCTGCTCTTTATCGGAAGAAGAGCTTTGCACCATAACGCTGCCGGAATAAGAATATCCATAACCTCCGGCTTCATTAACCGTAATCGCGGTAAGGCTGCCGTAGGATTCCATTTCTTCCATGGATGACTTATTCAGCCCCAACCCCAGGGAAACCATTACTACAATAGAAGCCACGCCAATGGTCACTCCCAGCACGGTAAGCAGGGTACGCACTTTTCTCTTCCACAGGCTGCTGCTGCTTAACCGCAGCAAATCCAAAAATTTCATATCCGCTCCTGCCCCTGGTTATTCTTCATTGTCTGTGTCCAGCAGCTCTTCTTCCAGTTTCAGGGCCGCCGCCTTCTTTTTCTTTTTTCTGACTGTCACAATGACAATTATGACTGCTGCCACAACCACCGCCGCTGCAATACCTATAATTAAACCGATATTAACGCCGCCCTGGTTATCCACGGGAATATCCTCCGGCATTGAGGGATCCATATAAACCTCTTCATAGACATCCAGCGCAAAATTCCTCTCAAAGCTCACCAATTCCCCTGACTCATTTTCAAAGGATATTTTAGCTTTGATTGTTCCGTCACCCGTACTGGGGGCAACCGCAGTAATCATGGAATCCACGCTTCCTGTTTCTCCCGGTTTCAGAGTTCCGAGGAAGGTATCTCCTCCTTCAATGGAATCTCCCTCATATTTCACCTGAAGATTATAAAAAGTGGTTTTACCGGTATTATATATGCTGAACATGACATTAGACTGGCTGCCTATGGAAATGCTGGCCGGCATTGCCTCAATATCACTGGTATCATACTTAGCCTCCTGCAGCACCGGAACGGATACCTTTGCCTCATCAGTCAGGTCGACATCTTTTCCTGAATCATATTTCATTTTTACGGTTATTACATAAGGCTTCTGTGTCAGATCCGTCTTGGCAGTCATTTCTATATTAATATCAAATTCACTGCCGGGTCCGATGGAATCCGTGTAAACAGAACTGGAACCCGAAGTAGGCAGGAATACAGCATAGGTGGTATTGGCCTCCGTACCGCTTTCCACCGCCTGCATGTCAAACAGCACATTATTAACCGCTTTTTCTTTGGAGGTATTCTTCACATGGATAGTTACCATAAAGGTATCGCCGGCATAAATTTCCTTGGGATTTGTCTCAAAGCCGGTTACAATGATACGCGGTTTGGACTCCACGGCTCCGTCATCGCCGCCGATATGCCCTGCGCCGGGTTTTCCCTGCGTATATACATAAACTGATACAGTCTCCGGCTCTTCACACCTTACCCCCGCCTTTGTATACCAGATTTCAAAAGACAGCGGGTAATAGCCGGTCATTACATCTTCTCTCACCGTAAAATTATAAGTCAGTTCTCTTCTGGCAAACATACCGGCCTCATAATTACCTCCATAGGGGTTTCCCGGTATTTCCGCAAAAGACTGAACATATCCCGTAGCATCCGGTTCAAAAGGCCATAGCTTGACATCATTGGAGACGACAGGCTTCACCACCAGATCCGTAAGATTCTCACTTCCCAGATTTATAATAGGCAGAACAATGGAAACCTGCTGCCCGTAGCTGACAGACGGTGTCTCCCAGTTATTTCCCACCTGAAGGAATTCCGTTGTAGGTTTCGTTACCGACGTGTCCGGAACTACCGCATCCAGCTTGGCCTTCATCTCGCCTACGTAAGACCATAGTTCACCGACACTCATCTCTGTGTTGGCAATATAATATATGGCACTGTATAAAGTGTCATTCAGCTTCTTAAGCGTATATTCATCCGGATGTGTCCGCTTCAGTATACTGTCCACATGCGCCTTCAGCTGGGCGTCGGCATCTGCACGATCGTCATCAGTAATTACATTCGGCGAGGATCGGTCAATCGTATTGCCGCTGGTCGAAGAGGCCATTACCCGTCCTGCATTTCCCTGAAAAGGTACCGCTGCAAGCAGCGCTATGCATACTAATGTCAAGCTGATGGTGCTGATGATTTTTTTTCCTGCGTTCATTTTCTTCCCCTCTGTACTTCTCTAAGCATTCTCTTGTATTTTCTGCCGGTTGTCTTCTATTTTAACGATTTTGCCATCGATTATATGGAAGATACGATCGGCGAAACTCGCCAGATAATTATCATGGGTAACCATGACCAGCGTCTGCTTCTGTTCTCTTACCACCTTCTGCATCAATTCCATAACCTCCTTCGAGGTATTGGAATCCAGATTGCCGGTAGGTTCATCGGCAAAGATTATTTCCGGGTTCACCACAAGGGCTCTGGCCACGCCCACTCTCTGCTGCTGGCCGCCGGACATCTGTGTCGGCTTATGCTTCTTATGCTCCTTCAGCCCGACCAGATCCAGGACTCTGGAAGCCCGCTTCAAACGAATATCCTTATCCACTCCCTGAAAGGTTAAGGGAAGCGCCACATTCTCCACCGCATTCATGGTTCCCATCAGGTTAAAGGACTGGAAAATAAAACCGATATGCTCTCTGCGGAATTTAACCAGCTGGTTTTCCGTCTTATTCTCCATATGTTCTCCCGCAATAATTATTTCACCCTTGGTAGGTTTCTCCAACCCCGCCAGCATATTCAGAAGAGTCGATTTTCCTGAACCGGAGGTACCCACAATCGAACAGAACTCCCCTTTATATATTTCAAGGTTCACTCCGTCAAGCGCGCGTACGTGGCTGTCGCCAACCCGATATACTTTATATAAATTCTTAACCTGAATGACCGGCTTCGCTTCCGTTCCCATGCAATCCTCTCAATCTGCCAAAAAAGTACATTTTTTCAAATTCTTTCTTCGACATTATATCATACTCCATTAGTTTTTCCTATTTAAGATTTTTTTAATATTCATAAACACTTTTGTATTTTTTTACCTGATAAAGCGCCAGAATCAATGTGGCGCATTCTGCCGCCGGTACCGCAAGCCAGAGGCCATTTATCTCCCACAGCCAGGAAAATAACAAAATACCTGTAACAGTAAACCCAAACGTACGGACCATGGATATCATTGCCGAAATCTTTCCGTTGGACAAAGCCGTAAACAGAGAAGAAACGAAAATATTCATGCCGGCAAAAAGGTAATTGATGGAGTATAATAAATATCCCTGATAGGTCAGTTCATTGGCGGAGGTCCCTCCGGGAAGGAATAGTCCCACCAAAGGTTTAGCCAGAAGTATGGATGCTCCTGTCATAAGAAAAGAGCATAATATCATACTTTTCATACATATTCGAAATACGGTCTGCAGCTGTTTCTTATTCCTGCTGCCGTAATTATAGCTGATGACCGGGGCAACTCCATTGGAAAAGCCCAGAAACACGGCGGTAAAAAAGAACTGCGTATACAGAACCACCGTTACTGCGGCCACTCCATCTTCTCCAGCAAAATGCATCATCAGAAGATTCATCAGCCAGGTAATAACGCTGGCCGCAAGATTACTTACCATTTCCGAAGAACCGTTCAGACAGCTTTCCCACAGCACTTCCCCCTGGAAAGACGCTTTTACCAGGAAAAGCTCCGTTCTGGGCTTTAAAAAATAAAAAAAGGCATAAACAGGCATTATGGAATATCCAACCGCCGTTGCCAGGGCCGCTCCGCCGATTCCCCAGTCTAAAACCGCAATAAATATATAATCCAATATCATATTAGCCAATCCTGACATTATGGTAAGCCCCAATCCCAGATTAGGCTTCCCTGCGGTAACAAAAAGGACTCCAAGAATCGTCTGCAGCATCTGTACCGCCATGAAGGGAAGAAGTATTATCATATATTCCCTGCAATAACCCATCAATCTTTCACTGGAGCCCAGAAGTTTCAGCAGCGGCTCCAGAAAAACCATGCTGACAATGGTAAAAAGGATTCCAAGAATCAGCCCGAATACAAGAATCCTTGTGAAGTTCTTTCTCGCCTCCTGTGCCTGCCCCAGGCCAAGCTGTCTTGCTATGACTGCACTTCCGCCGGTTCCCAGCATGATTCCCATGCCTACCACCAGTCCGATCAGCGGATAAACTATATTGATGGCAGAAAGGGCATCCGCTCCCACAAAACGGGACACAAAGAACCCGTCCACCATGGTATACATTGACATGAATACCATCATTATTATCGTTGGAAATGCAAATTTCAGCAAAGTCCTTCCATTAAAGTTCTGTGAAATAGAATGGCTCATATTCCGTCCTCCTGCTGTTCATCATTTACAAAGCTTGCAAGCCCCGCAAAAGCCTACTATAATGTATGGAGTAACCCTATAGTCAATACTTTTTTATCCATCTTTTGGACGGCGGCCCTGTTCCGGTAATTATCCTGAGCCGCATGTTTTGGAGGAACCATGAATAACAATTCGAAACCGCTGTTTACCACAGGAGAATTTGCAAGGCTCTGCAATATACGAAAAGACACTCTTTTCTATTATGATGAAATAGACCTGCTGAAACCTGAAATCATACAGGATAATGGCTACCGTTATTATTCCGCCAATCAGCTTTTTTTATTTGACATCATTGCCATGCTGAAAGAATGCGGCACACCCTTAAAAGAAATAAAAGAATATATCACCGCCAGAGAACCGGCATCCTTTCTGACCCTCATGGAAGAAAATGATAAAATCCTTTCTGCGGAAATGGAACGGCTGATGCATATCCACCGCCTGATGCGCAATACCATCGAGCTTACGAAGCATGCTCTCAGGGCAGAATATAATGTCCCGTTCCTGCAGGAATGCCCGGAAGAATATTTTATAGCCATGCCCTTTTCCACCGAATATGAGGACTATGAAAGGAATCAGTCCGAAACAATTAAGGCACTGCTGGAATATCTGGAAGCCAATCTCCTGGGGGAAGAATATCCCTTAGGCTCCATTATTTTAAAAGAGAACCTCCGTTTCGATGAATATAAGGAGGACTATTACTGCAGCAAACTCTCCTCTCCCATACAAAATCCCCTGCTTTTTGTAAAACCGGCAGGAACCTATGCCATGCTCACTCATAAAGGTTCTTACGAGACCCTCAGCCAGTCCTATAACATCCTCAAGGATTACATCAAAAAGTCCGGCCTTCAGATAACCGGCAATTCCTATGAACATGAATTGCTTAATTATCTGGCGACCGGACGCTCCGAAAACTATGTGATTGAAATTTCCATTCAGACGGGCTGAACTAATAGTACAGGAAAAAACCTGCCGCCCCGGTGAGAAGCATTAACGCAACAGGGCCCAATCCCTTTACCTTCCCCTTTGTAAAAAGAGGAACGATAATCCTTGGAAGCAGCAGCGCGGATACAAAGAGCGCCACACTCCGTATCTCTATACCGCTCAGGGATAACTGTCCGATATCGGAGCTTCCCCAAAAAGTAAGAAGCAGGATGGTTCCTGCTGCGGAAAGAATCAATCCCGTGGACGCCGCCTTCAGCCCCTTCAGAAGATGCGTCATATAGAAGGAGTTTCCTTTTTTCTTAAAAAATACATACAACAGCTGTGACAGCACAATCCCTCCGGCCACACAGCCTGCGGTAGCAGCCGCTGCCCCCCATACTCCCGCCAGCTGGAATCCGGCAAAAGTAGAAGCATTTACAGCCAGCGGCCCCGGTGTCATCTGTGAAATCGTAATAATATCCCCGAAGGTTTTCTCTGTCAGCCACCCGTATTTTCCCACAATCTGATTCTGAATCAGACTGATCACTGCGTAGCCTCCCCCAATGCTGAAGCATCCAATCTGAAAAAACACTCCGAAAAGTTTTGCAATCAGTTCCATTACACTTCCTCACTCTCTTTCTCTGTCTTCTTCACCCTCCTGCCACACAGATACCATGCCTGGGCCAGACTCATAATACACCCTGTCACCAGAGCCAGGGCCGCACTTCCTTTTCCCAGGAAACAAAAGATAAATATTCCGGGTATCATGAGGGAAAACAGGAAATTATGTTCCTTCCAAATATTTCTGCACATTCCGAATGCGGTTTCCGCAATCAATACCGCTGCTCCAGCCTGCATTCCCTTTAAAACAGCCGCCATTGCATGATTGGCAATAAACGCCTGATAGCTGTGGGAGATCACTCCCATTATCAGAAACGGAGGGAACACAGATGCAAATGCACTGATAATCGCCCCTGACGCCCCAGCCACCCGGAATCCTGTGACCGCCGCCAAATTCACGGCAATGGCTCCCGGCGCTGATTGAGATACCGCCGCCATTTCCGCCAGTTCTTCCTCTCCAAACATCTTCTTTTGCAGGACAAAATATTTTCTTATCATGGGAACTACCACATACCCTCCCCCGAAAGTAAACGCGCTGATAAACATATGTATGCCCAGAAGCCATAAATAAAGCCTTTTTTTACCTTTTTTCATAAATGCTGCCTCCTCGTCCGCCTTATTATATAGCTTGCTTTATCATTAGTAAAATGATATATTTTAATCAATCTCATTACTTTTATTCATCTATAATCAAGGAGCGATTATTATGACAATACGGCATATGGAAATTCTGAAAGCGATATCCGAAACAGGCAGCTTTACAAAAGCCGCCCGGTTACTGTATATTACACAGTCTGCGGTATCTCATGCCGTTCAGGAACTGGAAACGGAAGCGGGAACTCTTCTTTTTGACCGTCTCTCCAAAACGATCAGGCTTACGGAAGCGGGAAACCTCCTTCTGCAGGAAATTCTTCCCATCCTGGATTCCTGCAAGGCAGTAGAGTCCAAAATAAAACAGCTGGACCGCCGCGCCCCCATCCGCATTGTGTCAAGCATTACTATTGCCTCTTACTATCTGCCCGATGCTCTTCATCAGTTTGAAGCTTCTCACCCGGATATTCCGGTATATGTAAATGTGGTAAGCGCAGCTAATGCCATAGAAGTGCTTCAGGCAGGAAATGCTGATATCGCCCTGGTAGAAGGGCTTCCTCCCCACAGCCCTTATCAAAGTACCCCATTTTCCTCTTATCCGCTGCTGACCCTTTGCTCACCCGATTATCCGCATTCCCGGCAGCCGCTGTCTCCCTCCGCTCTGACAGAAGAACGGCTTCTTCTGAGAGAAAAAGGAAGCGCTATCCGTGATGTACTGGACAGCGCTCTCTATCTTTATGGTTTTACCGCTCATCCTCTTTGGACAAGCGTCAATTCTCCTGCGCTCATCGAAGCCGCTAAAGCCGGCCTGGGAATTACCGTATTGCCGGATATTCTGGTAAAAGATGCTCTGAACGAAAGGAGCCTGATTTCTCTGGAAACGGAAGGTTTATCCCTGATTAATCAGCTGCTTCTGGTTACACATAAGGATAAATACCTTACTGAACCGCTTGCAGAGCTTATCCGGATCATGGTCCCGGATGAAACGGTTACACTAAAAAATTAATAATCATAAAGAAAATTCCTACTATAGAAAGAATCAAATAAAACATCAATATATTTTTTATCGTATTTATATTATCATTAATTTTACTCAGGACATCAGGTGAAGGAAGATTTACACTTGTACTGGCGGATGCAGGGTATTTGTCCTTCAGCTGAGCCTTAATCTGCTCTTTTTCCTCTTTGCTTTTCGTATCCCACTCGGCCTTTGTATATCCTGCGTACACCATAGCAGATTTGCATTCCGAGCACCCCTGATATTCATTTGGTGCTGAATGCTCAGCACTTCCAAGATAGTGACAGTTAGGGCAGTAATAAATATAGCGTTCCATAGTATTTTCTCCTTTATGTATATTATTTGATATAATACTGTTACCTTTATACCCTTTCTTTGTTGTATATTATACCATCTAATACAACATGATGAAATGTTTAAGTAAAATATATTTATAATATTTCAGATATCATCACTGCAATATAATTTACTTTATCAATCATTATTTTTCTGATATAATTTAATCGGCATAAAAAACACATAGACAATCAAATTCGACAGGAGGTGGCATATTGCCTGAATACTTGAAATTTTCTTCACGAAGTGAATTCAGAAATTGGCTGGAAACAAATTGTATGTCAAGCGAGGGGGTGTGGCTGCTGTTCGGCAAAGCGGGCGGCCCCAAAACAATCAAGGCCGGCGAGGCACTTGAAGAGGCCTTGTGCTATGGCTGGATCGACGGACAGATGCAGAGTCTTGATGACAAATCATATGTCAAATATTTCTCTATGCGCCGTGAAAACAGCAAATGGTCCGATAAAAATAAGACTATTGTTGAAAGTCTTGAAAAGCAGGGATTAATGACAGAATTTGGCAGGAAAAAAATAGAAGCGGCAAAGAAAAACGGTCAATGGGATAAACCTAAAGCACCTCCCATTACAGATGAACAAATAGCTGTTTTAGCTGATATATTGAAGGAATATGAACCGGCTTATACAAATTTCCAGGCAATGTCTCCCTCTGTGAAAAAGACATATACAAGGGCATATTATGATGCCAAAACAGAAGCCGGACGCGTTAATCGTATATCTTGGATGGTGGAACGATTAAATAAGAACCTTAAGCCGATGTGAATGATTTCAATGAGAAACCTTATTTCTATGACTTCATGTATGTAAAGCAAAACCTTAAAACTCCTCCTGATAAAATCCAGGAGGAGTCAGATTGCAGATAATCGGCTTCCTTAGAAAGACGATTGCCCAGTAGCTTCAAGCATCTGATTATTCAGTTACTTCGTCATATGGCCTTCAGCATATTTCTCTGCTAAATATTATCTATAATTTCTTTTTTCTTTACTACAAATTCTTCCTCGGTTATTAAATCAGCATCTCTCATTTTTTGTAATTCACTTAATTTTTCGTAGTTACTTGTCGCTTTGTTTAAATTTCCATTATTACCATTGGATGCATCATAGTAGATAGTATTATTATTGCTGGTTCCTCCTACTGTAGATAAAAAACCAGCTGCCACTATAATAAGCGATACAATTAATAATACAATACCAATAAGTATAACAACTTTAAAGTCTGACATTCTGGAAATAGCATGACTTGCATCCCCAGTTCCAAACATACCTTTTAGTGCCGATGCCAGACCTTTTTGGTTATTATACGATGTAACTCCATACATTATTATACCTATTCCAGCTATACTGCCAAGAATACCTAATATTTTCATAATTCTACTGGCCATTATATGTTCCTCCTGTTTTTTTCTATTATACTGCAGCCTTAATTAAAAGGAAACAACCTGTGAGTAACAGAATATCTGCTAATATATATGAGGTATTTCTGACTAATAAACCTTATAATATTTGAAGCAGAATCTAACGAAATGCAACACAAAAAGAAAAACCCCTGATAAACTCAAGGGTTTTGCACTGCCGGCGGCGGGACTTGAACCCGCACGTGGTTGCCCACAACAGATTTTGAGTCTGCCTCGTCTGCCATTCCGACACGCCGGCATTTCGGCTTCATTGTCCACAACTCAGCCGAAGATTATAATACCATATCTGAAAGTTTCTGACAAGCATTTTCACATGACTTTTTCAAAAAACTTTTACATATAATTTCGTCTGATAAGACTAAAAATTGAATTTATCATATATCTCAAAGCAGTCAAATGTTGCAAAATAATCCTTTGGAGTCTCCGCTCTTCTTATCAGCTGCACATCCCCGTTTTCTTTCAGCAAAAGCTCGGAGGATTTGAGCTTGCCGTTATAATTATATCCCATAGCAAAGCCGTGGGCACCTGTATCATGAATAACCAGGTAATCCCCCATATCCACTTTGGGAAGCATCCTGTCTATAGCAAACTTATCGTTATTTTCACAAAGAGACCCTGTCACATCGTACATATGGTCGCAGGCCTGTCCTTCCTTTCCTAAAACAGTTATGTGATGATAAGCTCCATACATGGCGGGCCTCATCAGGTTTACCGCACATGCATCGCAGCCAATATATTCCTTATGGGTGTGTTTTTCATGTATAGCCTGTGTTACGAGATGCCCGTAGGGAGCCATCATAAACCGTCCCAGTTCCGTATAAATTGCCACATCTCCCATTCCGGCAGGCACCAGCACTTCCTCATACATTTTTCTTACGCCATCTCCGATTGCAAGAATATCATTGCCCTCCTGATCCGGAAGATACGGAACCCCTATACCGCCTGAGAGATTTATAAAGCGGATATCCGCGCCTGTTTCCTCCTTCAGCCTGACAGCCAGTTCAAACATTTCCTTTGCCAAAACAGGATAATATTCATTGGTAACAGTATTGCTTGCAAGAAAAGCATGGATCCCGAAATGCTTCACACCCTTTTCTTTCAGAATACGGAAGCCCTCAAACATCTGCTCTGTCGTAAACCCATATTTGGCATCCCCGGGGTTATCCATAATGCCATTGCTTATTTTGAATACACCGCCGGGATTGTAACGGCAGCTCATGGTTTCCGGAAGTTTTCCCATGATCTCTTCCAAAAACTCTATATGCGTAATATCATCCAGATTAATAGTGGCTCCCAGCTTTGCCGCATAAGCGAATTCTTCCGCCGGTGTATCGTTGGAGGAAAACATAATATCCTCTCCCTTAACTCCCATTGCCTCGCTCAGCATCAATTCTGTCAGTGAGGAACAATCACAGCCGCAGCCATAATCTCTCAGAATATCTATCAGAAAAGGATTCGGAGTCGCCTTAACGGCAAAAAATTCCTTATATCCTTTATTCCAGGAAAAAGCCTGTTTTAATTTCTGCGCATTTTCACGTATCCCTTTTTCATCATAAATATGGAAGGGGGTCGGATAGGTTTTCACAATTTCTTCCACTTGTTCTTTCGTCACAAACGGTACTTTATTCATTTTCATGCTTCTCCTTTTGCTTTCTTTTTCTTACCGGTAAGTTCGATCAGCTTAATCTCATTTCGCATGGCTTCCTTCAGGGCATCCACAAATACCCGCTGGCCGGAATACAGGCATATATCCCTGCTGCTTCCAGTGAGTTCACCGGTAAGAACATATTTGGAATCAGATATCAGACGAACCTGATTTTCTTTTCCTTCTGTTTTATAGCAGACTGCTGTTTTCAGCCGCTCCGGTATCTTATCTGAAAGAAGGACAACCTTTATTTTTTTCTGCAGCAGTTCATATATATCCTGTTCCATTTCCGCAATTCTTGTTCCTGACGCGGAAAGGTAAACTCTCTTTTCTGCCTGCTCCATCATGTGGTGCATCTTATCAAGGATCTGCTGTTCCCCCATAATTGTGATATACCCATCACTGGGCTCGTCAGCCGCCGGCATGTTATCTGACAGCCACTGCTTGGTATTCCCCATCATACGAAGCTTGTTGTCACAGAATTCCTCTACGGGAACAGCCATATACTTACTGCTGCTGCCCTCCATTAAATAGGCGGCGCCCTTTTCCGCCAGCCCCGCTAACGCATTATAGACATTAGAACGGGAAATTCCGGTCAGCTTTGCCGCTTCATATCCGGTAAGCGTACCATTTCTGTACAGGCACAGGTAAATTGAGGCTTCCTGCCTTGTCAGACCGAACACCATCAGCTTTTCAATATAACTCATTTCATCCATAGGCTGCCTCACAATCGTCCTCATTAGTAGTTCCGTACAGGAACACTATAGACTGTCATTTTCCATTTGTCAAGTCCGAAAAAAGAAATGATAAAAAGCCTCATCAGGCTTTTATACCTGACAAGACTTTTATTTTATCCTAATCTTTTTTAATCTGTCCCATTTAAGCCTGATTTCTTTCCTTCCCAGTAATCAAGCCCTTTCCAATCGGCATAAACACAGGTCTCCACAACGGTAACACCTTCCATTATATGATACTGCACAGCCGGTATAACGGCCTTAGGATAAAGAAGATTGGTATTGGGATCCGCATCAATAATAACACCTGCCTCCGGCACCCGCTCTCCTGCAACTTCCGTATATTTTCCTGTCACTCTGCAAAAAGCATAGCGGTTCTCAGCCAGAGCTGTCCCCTCTTCTGTTTTGCCGGTAAATTCATCGGAAGGGTCCGACGCAATACCGAAACCGCAGTCATATGCCGCACAGCTAATATTGCTCACAATTCTGTGTATCCTTTTATGTCCCCATTCTTCCGGAATCACAACGGTTTCCACCTGGATTTTGGGATAAGGGGACCATACAGAAACCACTTTTTCTTCAGATACTGTAAAATCCTCACATATTCTCCGCACATACACATATCCGTCAATAAGAAAGGCCAGCATACTGTCCGGGGCCGCCTCATGAAGCTCAAAATTAGACTTTGCAACATGAAAACCAAATCTGGTATCGTAAGCAAATTTCCCATATTTTGCCTGACTCTGTCCATGTCCGGAGGAACTGTATCTGCCCGGAACATAAGCCGTATGATGGCCTGCATGAGCCGCTATAAGCATATCCGCATAGGGAAGCAGCTTTGTTTTTTCCAAAGGCGGCAAAGGGGCGGGTACCGCCGTCCAGAATTCATGATCATCAGGAAGCTGCAGAAATGCAAAGGTTTTCATCGCCCAGTAGGGCGAACCGGGCCCGTTATAACGCTCTCCCATTATCAGATCCGGATACCCATACCCAATTGTCAGAATACCATCCCTGTCAAATATCGGCTTCTTCATCCAGTCCTGCAGATGACGGACTATCAGTCCCTTAATCACCCCCATAGAAAAGGGAGATACCCCTGCCATCAAGCAGGCAGACCAAAAGCTGACCTGAGCAAACCGATAAGTAAGAGAACGTCCAAAAGGCAGAGCTGCTCCCTCTTCATCAAACCAATAGATAAAGGTTTTTCCGAACATCATTGCCCGTTCTTTATAGATACGGCAGCGCTCCGGGTCCTCTTTCTCCATGACGCTGGCATAAAAAAGGCAGTAAAAATGAATAGCAAAAGAAACATAATAATCCTTTTGTCCGGAATCGCCATCCTGATACCATCCATCACCCAAATAGAATTCTTCCACGCCCTTAAGATATATCTCCAGCTTTTTACTGTCATATTTCCTGCCGCGTTTCATCAGGGCCACATTCACCAGTACCGCAAACAGAATCCAATTACATACAGGAAGGTCATAATTGTTAATGCCGTACAGCCAGCTGCTCAGATGTTCCTTTTCCGATTCCGAAAGAGGATCCCACAGCTTTTGCGGAGTGAGGATCAGCCCATAAGCTATCGCCGCCATCTCGACGAATTTCTGATCAAACGCATGAAAACCGCCCCAGAATTCAGGATTACCCGGATCGGTACCGGCTTTCAGGCCCTTCCGGTATATTTCTTCAAATCCGGTTTCTTCTCCGCCTCCCGCCCAGAAAGGCACCAATCCCCATAAAGGCCGTGAAAAGGCTTCCATCCCTTCCGCCTTTCTGTCATAATTGGTAGCTGTGACCCCTAATATGAGTTCGGCCTTCTCTCTGCTGTAATAAGGCTTAAGAGGTTCAAGGACAGAAAGCATAAGCCTCTGAAAATCTTCTTTGGAATACAGATCCATATTTCTCCGTCTCCTTATTCTGATTTGTCAGATATTTTCTATCTGCCAGTCGACAGGCTCTACGCCATTGTTCTTTAAGAAGTCATTGGCCTGGCTGAAATGCCTGCATCCCATAAATCCGCGGAAAGCCGAAAGCGGGCTGGGATGAGGTGCCTTCAATATCAAATGCTTCGGATTGGTCAGCATGGGGATTTTACTCTGTGCAGGCCTTCCCCACAGCATATATACCACCGGCCGGTCCTGATGGTTCACCGCTTCAATTACAGCATCCGTAAACTGTTCCCAGCCCTGTCCCTGGTGGGAATTGGCCCGGTGCGCCCTGACTGTCAATACTGTATTCAGCATAAGTACTCCCTGATCCGCCCATTTCTTTAAATAGCCGTTATTCGGTATATAACAGCCCAGATCATCATGCAGTTCCTGATAAATATTCACCAGTGACGGAGGTATCTCCTTCTGCTCCGGTTTTACGGAAAAGCTGAGGCCATGGGCCTGGTTTTCATTATGATAGGGATCCTGTCCCAGAATCACTACCTTTACCTTACTTAACGGTGTAAAATGAAAAGCATTAAAAATCTCATCCGCCGGCGGATAGACCACATATGTGGAATATTCCTTTTGTACGAACCGAAACAGCTGCGCGTAATATGGCTTTTTAAACTCCCCGCTTATTTCATCCAGCCAGTCATTTTGAATCATTCCCATCTTTTATATCTCCTACCTTTTATTTTCATATTACAAGAAAAGCGCTTCTACAAACGTACAGAAACCCCTTTTCCCTGAAGGTATTCCTTTACCTCCCTGATTTCCAGCTCCTTATAATGAAAAAGAGAAGCGGCAAGAACAGCTTCCGCACGGCCCTCCACAAGCGCATCATAGAAATGCTCCAGTTTTCCGGCCCCGCCGGACGCGATTACCGGTATCGGTACCATATCTGCAATTTTCCTGGTAAGTTCAATATCATATCCGGCTTTTGTACCATCACAATCCATACTGGTAAGCAGAATCTCTCCCGCACCCAGGCGGGTTACCTTTTCCGCCCAGAAAAAGGCGTCAATCCCCATATCAATCCTTCCGCCATTTTTATAAATATTCCATCCGCTGCCATCCGGCCGTCTCTTGACGTCCATGGCAACTACCACGCATTGGCTTCCGAACTTATCCGCCGCCTCAGAAATCAATTCCGGCCTGTTAATAGCAGAAGAGTTTATGGATATTTTATCGGCCCCCTCCCGCAGCAGTACCTTGAAATCTTCCACGGTACGGATTCCTCCTCCTACAGTAAACGGTATAAATACCTTCTCCGCAACTTTACGAACCATATCAACTACCGTTTTCCTGTCATCGGAAGAGGCCGTAATATCAAGAAAAACCAGTTCATCGGCTCCTGCCTTATCATAGGCCTCACCTATTTCCACCGGATCCCCGGCATCCTGAAGATTAACAAAATTAACGCCTTTTACCACTCTTCCGTTATGTACATCAAGACAGGGTATTATTCTTTTTGTATGCATCGCTACATCTCCTTATTATGTGAGAGAAATAAAATTCTTCAATATGGTAAGTCCGACGGCCGAACTTTTCTCCGGATGGAACTGACACGCGAAAATATTATCTTTTTCCACGGAAGCATGAATACGTGTGCCGTACTCCGTTTCCGCTGTAACAATAGAAGGATCCGAAGACCTCAGATAATAGGAATGGACAAAATAAACATACGAATTTTCTTTTACCCCTGTAAAAAGACGCCCCGGATTGGGATAGGATAAGGAATTCCATCCGATATGGGGGATTTTCAGGCCTGGCGCTTCCGGTATGCGAAGTATTTCACCCGGCAGGATACCAAGTCCGTCCATGCCTTCGCTTTCTTCACTTCTCTCAAACAAAAGCTGAAGTCCCAGACAGATTCCCAAAAATGGAGTTCCCTTTTCAGCCACTTCCCTGATTACATCTGTAAGCCCATAATCCTCCAGCTTCTGCATCGCATCCCCAAAAGCGCCTACCCCGGGGAGAATCACCTTATCAGCCTCCAAAATACAAGCTTTATCCCTTGTAATTACCGCATTTTCTCCCAGAGCCTGAAGGGCTTTTTCCACACTCTTTATATTTCCTGCATCATAATCAATAATCGCTACCATGCCTGCTGTCCTTCCCTTCTTCCAACTTTTACTTTATCTCATTACCGTAGTGTAGCACACTTGCAGTCTATCCGCAATATTTCACCCTTGATTTCCTTCCTCTGATAAAAACGTAATGGCATCGGTTTTTATGGAAGTTCCTCTTTCAGACAGTTCTTCCGTCAAAAAGGGAAGTTTCCCATGAACCCGGTAAAATACAGACTTTTGATTAAAAAAAGCTACTTTTTCAAAAGGAAAACGGATTACCGAAGGATATTCCATTCCCGCCCCCAGCTCCAAAATACAAAGCTTATGATTTAATGTTCCCTGAAGCCATTTTGTATATTTTTCCCACTGTGTAAGGTAGCCTTCTTCCCGATAACCAGGTGTTTCTATGCGATTAAACCAAAGGATGCCGCAGCAGTCCGTACAAACAGGAAAGTCCACCGATGAAAGGTCTCCATTGCAGTTATCAATTTCTTCAAGCACCTGCAGAATCACTTTATCATCCGTTACAAGAGATTCCTGCTCCGCATTGCATTCCTCCGTACACTGTAATTTCCGGAAACCTCCGCAGGGCGTTACGATTCGTTCTCTGTCCAGACCTGAATTAAAAATATAGTCGTCCTCCGATAAAGACAGAACAAAATAATTTTTTCCCTCCAGAAGAGCTGTCAGCGTTTCATAAGCTTTCTTTATACGATGATCCGGATGTCTGCGCACATAATGGCACTGAAGATACTGAATGATAGCAGCACTGTCCTCTTCCGCTTCCGCCTGGACAAGCAGAGGCCCGTAAAAGGTATCTTCTTTCATTCCCTGATAACTCTCTTCCATTTCTTTTCCGATTCCAACCAGAACCATCTGAGAATCCGCTATATCCTGCAGCAATTCTTTCGTCATTTTCTCTTCCTCTTCATCTAAGCTTTTGTATATTTTTTATCTTGTTAATAGTATCATATTGGGGACAGTGCATCAAGTAATGAAATCCCCTGACCACAGTAAACATACGGATTTTTCAACACAAAAAAACCTTATCCGAAAACAGATAAGGTAAAATAATTCACAAATAAAATCCATACCCTCAAAACCGAACATTGAATTTAATCTCTTTCTCCAAAACTTACTTTCCCATACCTTCAGGATAAGCCCTCGACCGATTAGTACTGGTCAGCTACATACATTACTGCACTTCCACCTCCAGCCTATCTACCTCATACTCTCTAAGGGGTCTTACTTATTGGGATATCTCATCTTGAGGGGGGCTTCACGCTTAGATGCCTTCAGCGTTTATCCCTTCCAGACTTGGCTAC
>OLRD01000325.1_pt1 | contig 41781 bp, 36 predicted proteins | sample 1672051 | NCBI WGS metagenome assembly OLRD01 (sample SAMEA3136640, study PRJEB25190) | human gut metagenome | biome: human gut; feature: human-associated habitat; material: faeces | place: Austria | collected 2013 | reverse complement strand
GGTTGATATTCTCATATCACAAATTGACGCTACCAGTGAGAGTGTTACAATCCACTGGAAGATCTAAAATCTTTTCACTCGGCATTATGCCTTTGTAAAAAATAGTTAGGTTTCCCCGGGAATCCACAGGTCAATCATGGCGTCTGGCTCCGGAAGTGTTTCCCCCGGCAAATGGTGGTCCAGCACAATGGATTTTTTCCCTTGCTTCTTTAGCGCCTCAATCTCACGGACTGCCCGAATGCCGTTATCGATCGTGATAAACAATTCTGCGCCCAGTTCGACCTGCTCTTCTATCGCCTGCAGGGAAATCCCATAACCCTCCTCAATGCGGTCGGGTAGTCGGACTACTACAGACAAAGTTCAGCTGGTGCTGAACGGTGTAACGATCACCAGCGCAACCTCCGCCGCCATCTACGTGCGCGAAGCCGATAAAGTGTTCATTACCACAGCGGCTGGCACGGACAATACCCTCTCCAATGGCGGTGAATATGTGGCTATTGACGAGAACCAAATCGACGCGGTCATTTTCTCCAAAAGCGATTTGACACTGAATGGCGCAGGTACACTTGCTTTGCAGGCAGGTGCGGGCCATGGCATTGTATCCAAGGATGATCTGGTATGCGCCAGCGGCACCTATCAGATTACTGCTGCCGGTCATGGCTTATCCGGCAAGGACAGCGTCCGCATTGCCAGTGGAACCTATACCATTACTGCCGGCAAGGATGGCATCCACGCGGAAAATGTAGATGACGCAAGCCTTGGGTTTCTCTACATCAGAGGCGGCAGTTTTGCCATTACGGCGGAGGGTGACGGTTTAAGCGCAGAAGCCTATTTGCTGGTGGAGGACGGCGATTTTACCATGCAGACGGGTGGCGGCAGCAGCAATGGCAAACAAACAGGTGATGAAAACCAACGTTTTGCCGGTTTCCGTGGCGAAATTCCGGATGCCTCCCAAGAAGAAAGCACCAGCACGAAAGGCATAAAATCAGCCCAAGCGGTGATCATTCAGCAAGGCACCTTTGCCATTGATTCCGCTGATGACGCTCTGCATAGCAACGGAGATTTGACGCTGAACGGAGGTACGTTTACCCTCGCCACAGGGGATGACGGTATCCATGCGGATGGTGCCGTGCTTATCTCCAACGGCAACCTTACGATTTCAGAAAGCTATGAAGGAATTGAGGGCTTGACCATTGACATTACCGGCGGATCGATCACGCTTGTCTCCAGTGATGACGGTCTGAATGCTGCCGGTGGAAACGACAGCAGCGGCTTTGGACCGTTTGGCAGAGATAGCTTTGCTGCCACAGAGGGTGCCTATATTCATATTGCCGGCGGTGTCATAACCATTGACGCATCCGGCGACGGTATAGACTCCAATGGTGATCTTTTGATAAGCGGCGGGGAAGTTTATGTATCAGGCCCCACCGGAAGCGGCAACGGTGCGTTGGACTATGCGGGGAATGGCACAGTTACCGGTGGAACCGTCATTGCCGCGGGCGCTTCAGGCATGGCGCAAAACTTTGATGCTTCTTCTACCCAGGGCGTCATCATGGTAAATGTTGGATCAGCCTCGGCGGGGAGCACCGTTACACTCAGCGACAGTACAGGCAAGGAGCTATTGTCCTGGCAGGCACCCAAGGCATTTTCTTCCGTGATCCTCAGCTGCCCTGGAATCATTCAGGGTGAAACCTATTCCTTGGCCGTGGACGGGTCCATTACCCAAATCGTGATGGACACATTGGTCTATGGTTCCGGTGGCATGGGAGGCGGCGGAGGCGGAAGGCCTGGCGGAGGCGGCCGTGGCGGCAGTATGGGCCGTCCCTGATGACACGGTAAGGCAGGTGTAAAGTCCGTGAAAGGATGGAAACATCACATATGGACGATGGTATACGGCTTGCTCTTGAGCGTCTTTACTGCCTATGTCTTACTGGATACCTTCGTTATTGTCCGCATATACAATCAGCTTCCCCAAGGCTTAGCCCTCGCCACCGCCCAGGCGCAACTGGCCACAGTTACGTCCGCGCCCACGGAGGAAACAGCGGAACCAGTAATAACTGAAACCGCCTATCAGGATGAAAACATAACGATTTCGCTCAAGGAATATCAGGTTGCTGACACAAGGGTTTATGTGGCAGAAATCCTGCTTTCCTCACCTGAATATCTGCAATCGGCATTTGCGAAGCATGCTTATGGGCGCAATGTAACGGCCACAACATCCGAAATTGCCCAAGAAGTGCAAGCCATCCTGGCAATCAACGGGGATTTCTACGGTTCCAGAGAATCCGGATATGTCCTTCGCAATGGCGTGCTTTACCGCGATACACCTGTGCAAGGCCAAATGGATCTGGTTATATATCAGGATGGAACCTTTGGCATTATTCAGGAGGACAAAGTCACAGCCGAAGCACTGCTGGCATCCGGAGCGGCACAGGTACTCTCCTTTGGTCCGGTTCTGGTACAGGATGGGGAGGTAACCGTCTCCGCAAGCGATGAGGTGGGCAAGGCGATGACCAGCAATCCGCGAACCGCCATCGGCATTATAGAGACGGGACATTACCTGTTTGTGGTGTCCGACGGACGCACGCAAGAGAGTGTCGGCCTGTCTCTCCTTCAGCTGGGGGACTTTATGGTTTCCTTAGGTGCAAAGACTGTGTATAACCTGGATGGCGGCGGATCGTCCACCATGGTTTTTCTGGGACGCGTGGTCAATCAACCCACCACCAACGGGAGAACCATACAGGAAAGGAGCGTAAGTGATATTGTCTACATCGGCTATTGACGCACGGGAACGAATGGCTCGTGCAGGCTTCTTCTACCTGGCGGTTACACTGGTCTGTGCTGCCTTTGGCGCGGTATATGAGATCTTTAGCCACGGGGTATACTCATACTTTATGCTTTACGCTTTTGCGTTTCCCCTTTGCGGTGGCGTACTGCCCTGTTTTCTGTTTGCCCATACCCGGCTGCATTTGCCATGCAGGGCTGCACAAAGCATATACCGTGCAGGCATCGCCACCTGCACCGTAGGCAGTATCGTCCAAGGCATCCTGGAGATTTATGGTACAACAAACCGGCTTACGCAAACATATTGGTATGTTGGCGTACTGCTGCTTGCCTGTGGTATGATCTTATGGGTGGTACGGTGCTCGCGAACCTCTGCTAGCCAATAGTCAAAAAATCCGGCTGGATCGTGCCATGCAAGATACCAGCCGGATTTTTTCATTTTTCATTCAGGAGAGCCCGGGCAGTAGCTTCATCCGGTGCAATGTAGGTGAAGCGTGAAAGGATTTGCCCATCATGCTCCACCTCTTCCAGCCACATGTTGGCCGGCCGTACCCACCAGCCGCGCTCCCCGTACAACGCCTGGTACACCACCATTTTTTCCATGGTTTCAGAGTGACATGCCTGCCCAAGGAGGAGGTACAGGCCACCTTTGAAATGGCGGTACACGCCTGGCCGCAACTCCTTCATTTGAGCACCTTCTTCAGGAAGTCCTGCGTGCGCTGCTGCTGCGGGTTCTCAAAGATTTCTCCCGGTGTTCCTTCTTCCACCACCAGGCCTTCATCCATAAACAGCACGCGATCCCCCACCTCGCGGGCAAAACCCATTTCATGCGTCACCACAACCATGGTCATGCCATCCTCCGCCAGTTGCTTCATAACGTCCAGCACCTCACCCACCATTTCCGGGTCCAGGGCACTGGTAGGTTCGTCAAAGAGCATGACATCAGGGTTCATCGCCAATGCCCGTACAATAGCAATGCGCTGCTGCTGACCACCGGACAGTTGCCGGGGATATACGTTGGCTTTCTCCGCCAGCCCCACCCGTTTGAGCAGCCGCATGGCATTTGCTTCCGCTTCTTCTTGGCCCATGATCTTCAGCTGCACCGGTGCCAGCGTTATATTCTTCAGAATGTTCAAATGCGGAAACAGATTGAACTGCTGAAATACCATGCCCATTTTCCGGCGAATCTTGTTGATATCGCACTTGGGATCGGTAATATCCACCCCTTCAAAGAGGATGCGTCCACCGGTAGGATGCTCCAGCAAGTTCAGGCAGCGTAGAAAGGTAGTCTTTCCGCTTCCGGAAGGGCCAATGATTACGACTTTTTCCCCTTGCTTGATGTGCTGATTCACACCACGGAGCACCTGGAGCTTGCCAAAGTGCTTTTCCAGTTTTTCAACGGTTATCACTTCTACGCAGCCTCCTTTCCAGTTTGCCCACCAGCTTTGTGAAAATAGAGATGACCACCAGGTAAAGCAGCGCAGACACAATGTAGGAAGTAAACGGCGAGAAGGTGCGGCTGCGAATGTAGTCCGCTGCCTTGGTAAGATCTGTGAGCGCAATGTAAGCCAGCACGGAAGTTTCCTTGATCAGCACGATGAACTCATTGCACAGAGAAGGCAGTGCCGTTTTGAGCGCCTGTGGCAAAACAATCAGCCGCATGGTTTGCCAACCGTTCAGGCCCAGGGAACGTCCGGCCTCGGTTTGTCCTTTATCCACAGACTCGATGCCACCACGAATCAGCTCGGCCACATATGCAGCGCTGTTTAACCCGCATGCAATCACGCCCACGATGATCTTGTCCACATTCACCGCGGCAAAAATGCCAAAGTTAATAATCAGCACCTGCAGCAGCAGTGGTGTGGAACGAATCAGATGAATATATGCGCTTGCAGGTTTGGAAAGCCATGAGGACTTGGATAGCTTCATCAACGCCAGCACGGTTCCCAGCACCACGCCAACCAACGCCGCCAAAAAGGAAACTTCCAGCGTGACACCCAGGCCCTTCAGGTAGCTCAGCCACCGGCCTTCCATAATCACATTGCGATAGATTTCCCCATAGATTGTTTCCCAGAAATTTGCAGTTCCATCCATGAGCTTAGGTGATATGTTATTCCACAAGCCCTCCAGAAACGAAACGTTTTCAGTGACGGTTTCTGCCAGGGCAGTAGCGATCAGCAAAGCATTCCCCTCATTTCATCGGTTGTATTGTGCCCCTTGGTATATAGCAGAGAAAGCGTGATAAAAAAGCGGCAAATGCCACTTTGCAGAAGAGGTAAATTCGGTCGGCCAGCGTTGGCCCCGTTGGCAAAAACGTTGGATACGAATGAAAGTCGGAGGGGCTGTGGTCCCTCCGACACCGCCCTGACAATTCTTTAGCAGGCAGCCCTGGGCGTTACACTCCAAGCGCTGGTCTGTGGCAAAAAAGGCGGACGAAGTTTTCCCCCGTCCGCCTTGTCCATGCACCGTTACTCGGCGGCTGTTTCCTCTTCCTCAGCCGCTTCTTCCGTTACAGGGAAGTACTTCAGCAGCAATGCATCCATGGTGCCATCGCTGTTGATGCGCTCGATGGTGGTGTTGATGGAAGCCAGCAGATCGGCATTGCCCTTTTGCACCGCGATGCCGTAGAATTCATCACCGAATTCAATGTTATCCAGTACAACCAGATTTTCATTGTTCATGGAAGCAACCAGATTCGCAGCCACAGGAGCGTCAATAATCACCGCGTCCAGCTTGCCACCCGCCAGCTCCATTACCGCATCCAGGGCCTTATTGTACCGCATAACCTTATCCGTTGCGGTATACTCCTCGGCAGCGAAGTCACCGGTAGTGCCCTGCTGTACGCCGATGGTCTTGTCCTTGAGGGTTTCGCCGTCAGTCACGGTGCCATCCTTAAGCACGATGCAAGCCTGCTTGGCGTTGTAGTAGGGATCGCTGAAATCAACGCTCATCTTCCGCTCGTCGTTAATGGTCATACCGGCAATGGCAATGGTTGCTTTACCGGAAGCTACCGCAGGCACAATGGCGTCAAACGCCATGGACTGCACTTCGAAATCCCAGCCGAGATCCTTGGCAATTTCCCGGGCGATGTCAATGTCCAGGCCAACGATCTCTTCACCCTCCACATATTCAAAGGGCGGGAACTCCGCGTTCGTTGCAACGACCAGCGTCTCCGCCAGGGCGGGGATCGCACTTAATGTAAGCATAAGAGCCAGCAGTATCGCAGTAATTTTCTTCATCGTTGTCATATCCTCCTTTTGCTATATACCCTTTTCCCTTGGAATGTATTGGATTATACGCTCTTCAAAGGAAGCTGTCAATAGATTCTGGATTTTTATGCAAATATTTTTCTGCTTTATGCGTCCTGCCGCTAGATTGTCTCATGAAAACGATTGACAAATCCTTGGAATTTGTCGCATACTAAGATTATATGGTAAGTATGCAAGAGGTGAAGTAGGTGTGCTCACGCTGATTATTATCCCGACAGCCGGAAGCGGCTATGCGCGCAAGGTAGCGCCACAGCTACAGGAGGAGCTCAGCAAACGTGGGATTGCACACGAGATGGTGTATACGCAATATCCCGGCCATGCCACAGAACTGGCGCGAACCGCGGCACAAAAGCCTCACTGCGAGGCGGTGCTGGCTGTTGGCGGAGATGGCACGGCCTATGAGGTTGCCTGCGGCCTGGTCAACACAGGCAAAGCGCTTGGTATGATTCCAGCCGGAACGGGCAATGATTTTATCAAGACCACCCGAACCCCGGCAAAGCCCCTGGCCGCCCTTGATTTTATATTGAGCCACGCACCGCGGCCGGTGGACATAGGGTGGCTAAACGACCGCATGTTCCTCAATGTATGTGGCACAGGCTTTGACGTAACGGTGCTGGACTATGCGCAGGCTGCCAAGCGTTATGTGCGTGGGTTATTGCCATATTTGGTTGGACTGATACGGGCCATTTTTCACTATCGGCCTGTGCGCCTCCACCTGGTAGCAGATGGGCAAACCATACAACAGGAGCTGCTGGTTTGTTCCATTGCCAATGGCCGCTATATCGGCGGTGGCATTCCCATTTGCCCTGTGGCAGATCCGGGAGACGGGTGGCTGGATCTGGTTACGGTGGATAACGTTCCCCGGCGGATTATCCCCCGCTACCTGCCCGCCCTGCTGCTTGGGCATATTCTGCAAATACCGGCTGCCCGGCACCTGCGGTGCAAATCAGTTACCCTGGATGCACCCCAAATGCGTATCAATGTGGATGGTGAAATCCTGACGATGGATCATGCAGAGTTTTCTGTTCTTCCCGGCAAGCTCCTGTTATATTGGTAAATGATGAACGGATGATGAATCTTTTCTGAAAATGGCAGGAATTGACGGCCTCTGGCAAGAACTGCTAACCGTATCAATTTTATAGCGTGTATTTTTGCTCCCCGTGCCTGGATATACTGCAAAAAGATTGTATCCGGCCCGCCGGGATGGGCATATGCGATGAAAGGATGATGAATCGTATGGCAGACTTCAGCGACAAGATGAAAAAAGCATGGCTGAAAAGTATGGAAGCCATTGGGAACACCGCTGGGAACATTGCCAGCAATACGCGCTACAAGGTCAATGAAATGACGCTGCTGAACCGCCGCAGGGAGATCCTTTCGGATTTTGGCGCCAGAGCTTATGACCTTTGGCAAAAGGGTGAAGTTTTTCCCGAGGAGCTTGCCCAGCAATTGCAGGAGCTCAGCCAGGTAGACATACAGTTGAATGCGTTGCGAATGGAACGCCTGGCCGGCGTGAAAACGCCGGATGAACAGGAAAAGGCACCTGAAGCGGATGATTCCAGCGCTTCAGCAAATAGCGCTGTCCCCGGGCCTACCGGCTGTGAACAGAATGCTTCCGATGAGCAACCTGGTACCTCTCCCCTGGTTGACAAAGCCAATCAAGCCTTGGATACCATCGGGAGCACACTGAAAAACGTTGGCAGCATATTGGGTGGCGCCATCAACACGGTTACCGACACCCTAACGGGGAAAAAGAGCACGGCGTCGGATGCGAAACAGCCGTCCACGCAAGAGCCGCCCTGCCCGGAGCAAGCGACTTCTGACAGCAATCCGGAGGAAGCTGATCAGGGCTCTGAATCCCCCGAGCAATCCTCTAAGGAGCAGGATGATACATCCAGCGTTGCGGACCAACCTGCTGCCACATCGGAAACTGACAGTGAGAACCCCGATGAATACAAGGTGGAGTAAAAGCTCCATAGCGATATGAAAAGGCGTCAGCGTTTTTTCCCAAAGCGCTGACGCCTTTTCTATTGTTTAATTGTTAAAAGGATCATAGCTCCTCAGCCGCCCAGCGCAGTGCTGAACGCCTCAAAGAACTCCGGGCAGCTCCACGTACCGCATGCACCCAGCTTGTCGTCCTTAACCGCCATTTGAACCGTAAAGCCATTATTCAGCTCGATCAGCAATGACTGACTCCCGCTCACCGTTCCGCTACTTTCAAACACAGCGTTGGACAGAAGCGTAGCGATAAGGTCTTCCGCGGTGGTGCTGTCCGTAATCACGCCCACGTCGCTCAGCTCCAGCGAGCGTACCTGACCAGCAATCTGAAGGGTATCCGCAAGACCCTCGCTGTCCTTTATGGAATTACCGTTGAAGCTTACCCGCTGGAACAAGCGATATACGCCACCCACCTGTGCCGCCACCAGGGTACCATCCATGCCGCTAATGCCATAAACGGTGTCCCCCTGATTCACGCAGTTGCTCAGGATCAGATCCGTTCCAGAAAGCGAAGGCTCCGTGGTGAACTCTGCCACCGTACCCAGGCTGGAGCCCAAAGCGCTGCCATCCAGCGAGGACGGCGTATCCAACATGCGGTAATACCGGCCGTTCACGCCAATCAGCGGAAAGCTTCCGCTGTCTGAGCTGCTCCAGATGCTACGATAGCTGGGCGCGCCAGCTGTGCCTGACAGCTGAACAGATCCCTCGGGAAGATCCGCCCGTGTACGGGGAGCGTCCGTGGCATCGCCTGCCCGTTGACTGTGCAGCACCACACCCGCATCGTTGGTGGTGGAGGGACTCTGACCCAGGAGACTGGGTACCGCCGTAATGACGCCAACCGCCAGCACCAGAGCACAGCAAAGTGCGGGAACCCAAGCGGGTACTCGGGCACGATGCTTGGGGGTATGCTCACGGGAAGCCTGCAGAATACGGTATTTCAGCTTCTGATCAGCTGTTAATCCCGCCAGACTTCGGTTTGCAATATCCGGCAGCTGCTTTAAGTCTCTCACAGCGCATCCCCTCCTTTCAATATAGACTCGAGTTTCTTTCTGCCCCGGGAAAGCCGGCTTGAAATTGTGCCTTCTGGCAAGTCCATCATCTCCGCAATCTCCGTTATCCCATACCCTTGGTAATAGTGCAGCAATATGACCTCCCGAAAGCTGGCCGGCAGCTGATGAATCGCCCCCATGATCTCCTGTTGATCCGCAAGCTTGTCGATCTCATCCGGAGCGGGTATCAGCTCAAAGGCAGGGCTTCCCAAAATCACACGCTTCACCCACGCACCCCGCCACAAATCCCTGCAGCGGTTTAGCGCCACTTTGAGCAGCCAGGCTTTTTCCCGGCCTTCCTGGAGTACCGGTGCATTGGTGATCAGCCGGACAAAGACGTCCTGACAAACATCCTCCGCTTTCTGCCGGTCACCCAGGTAGAAGTAGCTCACGCGTAAAACATCCGTAGCATATTTTTCGTATATCTCCTCAAAATATGCCATATCGCCAGCGTGATTGTCCCCCTGCGGGACCGTCTTGCTCTGCTCATCCATTCAAACGTAATTCCTTCCCTTTTCATTCCATTGATTTTGTAACAAAACCATTTTATTTTTCTTAAAATTTATTACGAGTTTTTTTCTCAGGGCCGTAATACGTCAGCATATAGTCCACCGAATCCACCAGCGCTTTAAAGCAAGCTTGGATAATATTGCTGGAAACCCCCACGGTACTCCAAATATGATCGCCATCCGTACTCTCAATGGTTACACGAACCGTGGAAGCCGTACCACCGCTATCCAATACGCGCACCTTAAAGTCCTTCAAACGCATCTGATGAATGCAGGGATAGAAATCCGCCAGTGTCTTCCGAAGGGCCAGGTCCAGCGCGTTTACAGGACCATCCCCCTCTGCGGCATTGATCCCTTCCCGGCCATCCACCTGCACCTTAATGTATGCCTGAGCGCTTTTTTCCAGATTCTCGGCATTTTGCGGCCGATTGCACAGCACATGAAAATCCCGGACTTCAAAGAACTTGGGCCGTCTTCCCAGCGTATCCAAAGCCATGAGCGCAAAACTTCCCTCGGCGTTTTCGTACGTATACCCTTTGAATTCCTTCTGCTTGAGCCGCGCAAGCACCCGCGCCATCTCGGGACTATCCCGCTGGACATCCGGCAGCACCCGGGACAGACGCGCGTAGATGCCCGCCCGTCCACTTTGATCGCTGACCAGGAACCGCCGCTGATTGCCCACGCTTTCCGGTGGCACCTGCTCAAAGGTGCGCGGCTCCTTCATAACGCCGTCAATGTGCATGCCGCCTTTGTGCGCGAAAGCCGCATGCCCCACAAAAGGCGCCCGGTCGCTGGGGGAAAGATTCATCACCTCGGTGATGTACCGGGCTGTATGCGTTAGCATGGGGAGCCTGTGTTCCGGCAGGCATTGCCTGCCCAGCTTTAATTCCAGCAGCGGCAACAGGGTACACAAATCGGCGTTTCCACACCGCTCTCCGATACCGCCCATCGTGCCCTGTATCATCTCCGCGCCGCTTTCCACGGCGGCTAATGTGCACGCAGCTGCCAGCCCACAGTCATTATGGCAGTGAATTCCGATGCCCACCCCAGGGAAGCGCTGCCGGACCAGCGTAACCACATGCGCCACCTGCGTGGGCATGGTGCCACCATTGGTATCGCAGAGTACCAGCCACGTTGCGCCGCCCGAGAGGGCAGCCTCCAAGCAGCGAAACGCATATGCCGCATCCAAGGCATAACCGTCAAAAAAGTGCTCCGCATCGAAAAATACGCTTCGGCCACGCTGGCACAAAAAAGCAACGCTTTCCCGGATTATGCGCAAGTTTTCCTCCTCGGAACAGCGCAGAACTTCATGCACATGCAGCAAGGAGCACTTGCCAAAAAGGGAAATGCTCTTTGCCCCACAAGAAAGCAGCGCCTGGAGTCCACCGTTGCGTTCCGCATGCTCCCCCGGTCGCATGGTTGCACCAAAAGCAACCAGTGCTGCGCTCTTCAGCTCTCCCAAAGCTCCACGCTGTTCAAAAAACGCAGCATCCTTAGGATTGGCCGCCGGATTACCCGCTTCAATCAGCGCGATTCCCAGATCATCCAGGGCGCGGGCAATTTTCTGTTTATCTTCCAGGGAGAAGCCGACGCCTTCCGCCTGCGCGCCATCCCGCAATGTTGTATCCAGGACTTTGATCATGCGCCTTCCCCCTTGCATCATTCGACAAGATTATAGCACGCTTATGCATTTGAAACAAGTTCCTTTTGCTGGTGTTAAGCCATGCGCCCACTGCAAAAGTAAAAAGCCCAACCGGGATGCCGGTGGGCTTGGCAGTTTCTGCCCCTATGGCCATTTTTCTTTGCCTTGCGCAGGGTTAACAGTATTTCAGCTCAGTGGGTTTCCCCAAGCGCTTGAGGCACTCGGAGATGTCCTTCACCAGGCGCAATTTAATAGAAAGAGATATGGGCATATCCGGATTCTGATGGGCCGGATTCAGGGCGCGGCCAACAATGAATTTCACGGAGGTGCATTTCTCCACCAGGGTTTCCGCCAGCAGGTGCGCACCGTCACGTTTCTCCGTGAGGATAGCGGCATCCTTGGCTTCTTCGTATCGCTCCAGAATTTCCAGGGTTTTCCCCAGGGTAACCACACCCTCGGTTACCAGATCAATCCCTTCCATGGTAGCAATGGGAGGAACATCCGGGGAGATATATTGCAAGAGGATCTTCAATTCGCGTCCCAGTCGCTTACTGACAATCTGGCTTGTGGTACCACCACAAATGACCTTGATTCCAGGGCAGCTGAGCAGCTCATGCACAACTTCTTCGTCGTCCTCGGGATGCACGGGTGGGCCTACCATGACACAGCATGGATTAGGAACGCAAATGCGCAGTGCGGCTACGGTGGTATCATCTCCCGGGTGGCCTTCATAGAGCGCGTTACACTCACTCAACAGACGATGTTGCACATCGTAGGCCGTGTCCTCCGGCTGCCAGGTCTCCTCCAGAAACTGCACCACATTTTCATGCTGCCATCCCAAATTTAACAGTTGTCCGACGCCCGCATGAATAACCCCATCGGAAAAAGTTATGGCCATATCGCCCAGCCGGAGCTTGATATGTGCTTCGCGCACCTGTTTACCGGAGATGCATTGCTCCACCCAGGGAATGAAAAACCGTTTGCCTTCCCGCAGCAAGATGAGCGTGGGATTGTCAAACTCCACCAGGTAGGCGTTACCCTCCCGGTCCACCTGCATCATGGTGAAGGTGGAGTAAGCCACCTGGCGTACTTTGCACACGGGCAGCGTGGACGCGATGGTCTCCACCACATCCTTGATTTGGGCGCCGGCTGAAATCATGGAGGTAATAATCTTGCTGGTAAGTCCCGCAAGAATATTCGCTTTCACGCCGGAGCCCAGTCCATCAGAAAGCACCAGCAACACGCCTTCCGCTTTCTTTACCAGCTCCACCTTATCGCCGCAAAGCTCTTCGCCCCATTTGAACAGGCTGCCCCAGCTCGTTTCAATAAAGACGCTCATGGCTCATCCCCCTGGGCAACGGAGGCCTTCAACTTCAGCAGTGCAGCTTTCGTTTCCCCGGTGGTTTCGCCCAGCAGGCTGGCAATTTCCTGTGCTACACGCATCTGCTTGTCGATGACCTGCTGCGCCGTGTCCATGGTTTCCTTGCGCATTTTGGCCATGGCCTTCATGCTTTCTTCCTCTGCGGAAATGTCCTTGAGCAGGAAAAGATAATCGTGATCCGGTACCGGCACCACGCTCTGCTCCACCAGCACATCATAGATAGCAGTTTTGCACCGCTGCCCCATAATGGCTTTGCCTGTTTCGCGGATCTTGCCCAGTTCATCCAGGTTCAGGAAGGCATCAATCGGCATGCCAAGGCATGCATTGTCCAGGTTAAGCAGCTTTGTGGCAGCCTGATTGAACTGTATGATTTCAAATTGATCATTGGTAAGGATCAATCCGTTGGGCGTGTTGTCCAGGATGATGTTCGACATGGACTCCGCCCGCTCACGCATGTATGGCAGGCACATGTGCAGGTTTGCCTTGCCCTGGAACACCGCAATGGCCTTCTCACGGCAGGTATTGTATCCGCAGGCACCGCAGTTGAGCAGATCGGCCTGGGTACGTTTGCCAATGGAGCGCAGGATGGTCCAGATTTCTTCCTCCGTAGGCATCAGGTGCGGTGTCACGTCTTTTTGATAGACATGCAGCATATTTACCTGCACTTCTTCCGTGCGTGGCAGGGGCGTTTCGGGCTTGCGGCGGGAGAAATCGTATACAGCGCTCTTGCTCAGCAGGAAGGGCGTGCCGTGCTCATGCAGTCCTGGGCCGCCCACGCAGGAATCCACGCAGGAACTCATCTCCAGCACATAGCCCGTGATTTTATTGTCCCGAATGTCCCGAAGCGTCTGTATGCAGCGGTTCAACCCGTCCACCGCCACCGCATTATATTTCTTGCGCTGCTCCAAGGGAATGGTTTTCAGAATGCCGCCCGGTACCGGATAGACACGGCTAAGGGTGTGATGCATCTCCCGGGCGCTTTCATCTTCGCCGCCATCCACAGGAATGCTCTCCCGGCGGAGCCACTCCCGCACTTCGTCAAAGAGCAGGACAGCATCCATGGCGCCGCTGACCTCGGCTTCATGCTTCTTGGAAATGCATGGCCCGATGAATACTACCTTGCAATCCGGGCCATAGGCTTCCCGAAGCATGCGGCAATGGGCCACCGCAGGCGATGGTACGGAGGCAAGCTGATCAATAAGCTCCGGAAAATATTTTTCCACCAGCATATTGATGGTTGGACAGCAGGTTGTAATCAGATTGGGAACCTCGCCCCGGGCAAGGATCTCTCCGTAGCGTTCGGATACCTTTGTGGCAGCGATAGCAGTCTCTTCAACGCCGGCAAATCCCAAGCGGCGCAACGCTTTGACCACACCCGCAAAGCTCTGCTGTGGAAAGCCTGCCACAAAGGAGGGGGCCAGGCTTACATACACTTTTTCCCCACGGTCAATCATGCTTTGCACTTTCTGCACGTCGCTCTGTATTTGCTTGGCATTTTGAGGACAGATGAGCGTACATTTTCCGCAAAGCACGCAGTCATCATCGATAATCTGCGCCTGATCGTTCTGAAAGGAGATGGATTTCACATCACAATTCCGGATGCATTTGTAGCAGTTTTTGCAGTTGGCCTCCTTAAGCTGAATGATGCTCACCTTTGCCGCCTCCCTTTTAAGCCTGTGTACGGGGCAGAATCTCCTCGGTTACAAGGCTTTCCACGCGGCTCTGGTCCACATGATGGAACTTTACGCCATCCACCCGAACGCAGGGACCGTCCTTGCATTCACCCATGCAAAAGCTGGCGCTGAGATCCACCTTGTCGGCAATGCCAGCCTTTTCCAGGGCTTCCTGGAACATTTGCGTGGTAGCATACGCCCCTTTCATATGGCAGGCGGAGCCAACGCAGATGCTTACCTTAACCATACTCTTTCCTCCTTGCAAATCATCCATGCCTATCATCATGCAGCGCTAAACATCCGCGCCGCAATTTTTACTCTTCCGCGCCACCCAGCACGTCAAAGATAACCACCGCATCCTTGACCTTCTTTTCCAGTGCCAGACGTCCGTATTTATCCACCATGGCCTTTTCCTTGGGGCCATGGGTCAGGCAGCCGGGGCCGCCAATGCATCCTTGCTCACAGGCCATACCCTCAATGAAGTTTTCCTCCAGGATGCCTTTGCTCGCTTTGAGCAGGGCCAGTTTGCACTCCTCCAGGCCGGAACAGGCCAAGGGCTTCAGTTGGAATTGTTCCGGTTTAATTTCCAGCTCCCGCAGCACTTCCTCCACAGCATCGCGCACGCCGCCGCTACGGGCAAATACGCGTCCGTAATAGGAAGCATTGTTGAGCACATCGTCCTCCAACACGGACATATCAATTTCATAGGCGTCCATTAACGCCTGCAATTCCTCGAAGGTAATTACAACATCCACCAAGTCCCGAACGCGCTCCTGCTTCTGTTCACCCTTCTTGGCTACGCACGGTCCAATAAAGACGATTTTGCTGTCCGGGTGTGCGCGCTTGATTACCTTCGCAACCATAGCCATGGGCGAAAGATTATGGGAAATATGCTGTTCCAGCTTGGGGAAATTCTTCTTGATATAGCTGACAAAGGCCGGACAGCAGGAGGTCGTAAGGAAGCCTTTTTCCACCAGTTCCTTGGCTTCGAAGTATGCCACCAGATCTGCGCCAAGCGCCGCTTCAATCACCGTGCAGAAGCCCAGTGCCTTTAGGCCCGAGACTACCTGGCCGGTGGTCACGTCCGAAAATTGTCCATAAATGGACGGTGCAACCACGGCATATACAGGGGCGCCCCCTTCCTGCCTGGATGCCTTAAGCAAATCAATGACCTTGGTAATGTAGCTTTTATCTACAATGGCGCCAAAGGGACACTGATATACGCAAGCGCCACAGCTTACGCACTTCTCGTAATTGATATGCGCCTTGCGGTTCTCGTCCATTTTAATGGCGCCGGGCTTGCATGCCCGCTCGCAGGGACGCACATTTTTCGTGATGGCGCTGTACGGGCAGGCGGCTACGCACTTGCCGCAGGTAATGCATTTGCTGTGATCAATGTGCGCCTGGGTATGCATCCCCTTGTTGATAAAGGAGATAGCCCCTTTGGGACAAGCGTTGGCACAACGATGCGCTATACATCCCCGGCATGCATCGCTGACGGTAATCTCACTCACGGGGCATTCGTCACATGCAATGGGCAAAACCTCAACTTCGCCTGGGACATCCTCATGGCCTCCCAGCGCCATCTTAATCCGCTCGTTGACAATGGCTCGTTCCTTGTAAATGCAGCAGCGCATGGTGGCAACCGGTCCGGGCACGATCGTTTCAGGAATTCCTGGAATACCCGCAGCCAGCTTGTCATCCTTTGCCAAACGGGCGATCTCACGCAGTACTTTGTACTTTAGCTCTTGCACGTTCGTGTCGAATTTGCGCACGTTGTACCCTCCAAGCATGGAAATTGTTAGCTTTTTATCATGCCAGTGAAATTATGTTCGACATACTCCTGCAAAGTTCCTGCCCTTTCAATGTTTTTTTCCAGCATTCCTGCAGGCCTTCCTTGAAATGCACGGTGTTGATGCTCAGCCGTATGTGGTCTTCACTGTAAAGGGAATGCCCCACACATAATACGTAATAATCAGTTCCCGCACAGGTAGGCTTTCCACTGAGGTTAGCACAGTCGCGCTGATATCGCCGGTGGCTCCTGCGCTCAAAGCCTTGGACTGTTCATTGCCCATTTGGAGCACGTCGCCTTCTCGAGGCGTAACCTGGAGCTCCACCATGTCACAGGTCAGCATGCTGAAGTTGCGCAGGCGTACCGTATAGGTATAAAACTGATATGCCTGCGCCTCTCCCAGTTCTGTATCATTTTGGAATAATGTTCCAATCAGACTGTTTTGCGCAAGGTCCGTCTTGAGCTTATCAAAGGTTGCTTGCTGCACGGTTGCCTCGGTGGCCGTCATTCCCACAGCAACCACGGACACATTGGCTGTCATGTAAAGATAGCCTACGCCACAAACTGCCACCACCAGGACAATCACCATCAGAATCGCAATGGCCTTCATGGGTTTCCCCTTTCCTTAGTAGGTTAGCGCTCACGCAGTTATTGACCCTGGAGTATACGATTCATTTCTTCAATCATCTCTGCATCACGCAGGCTGAATTTGAATTCCACCCGGCGGGACTGCTCCATGTTTACCGTGCCATCGGCGTTATAAATGGGGTCAGCGTAGCTACGCCCCTGGGCCGTGAGAATAGAGCGCAACATTTCCCGCTGCTCCTCGGTAAGAGAGCGCATTTGCAGGCAATACTTTGCCACGCTCAGCGCGCGGTTCTGGCTTAACTCCAGGTTCATAAAGTATTCGCCCACCGTGTCCGTATGGCCTTCAATGATGATTTGTCCCAGGTAATCCTTATACTTATCCTGCAAAAGCACGCTCAAATAAACAGGCACAAACTGGTCAAGCATGGCTTGCCCATCTGCCTTGATGGTATACGATGCCGTTTCAAAGAACACGGCGCTATCCAGCGTAATATCGCCGCTGTTGGGGTCCACCGTGGCTTTCAGTCCCGAGGCTGTCAACGCGCTGCTCAGTTCGGAAACAATCTGCGTACGTACGCCAACCAGATCATCGATCTTGGCCGTCTGAGACTCCAGTGCCTCCTGCTGGCTGGCCAATACCTCCGCCTGGGCATCCAGGGTAATCTGCTGCTGTGCCAGCTGCGATTGCAAGGACGCAAGCTCTTCCTCCCGGGAAGCAAGAGTCTCATTGGCGGCATCCAGCGCCGCCTGCTGTTCCGCCAAGCTGGCTTGCGCGGACTCCAGATCCTCCTGCTGCTGTGCCAGCTGCGCCGTTTGTGCCTCCAGACGGACGGTTTGTTCGTCCAGGGTAGACTGCTGTGCAGCCACCACAGCGCGCTGTTCTTCCAGCTCTGCCGTTTTTGTTTCCAGGGTACTGAAGTACAGGTACATGCTGTAGCACAACGTGAGCACAAACACCAGCAGCAGGGATGCCATCATGTCCGAATAGCCGATCCAATGGCTTCCGTTGTTTCCTCGTCCGGCGCGCCGATGGGTGATCTTCGCCATTTGCTTAGGCCCCCTTCGCCACCCGTTCCAGGCTGGTGGTAGCCCGCTCCATAGCTTCCGTCATGGCAGCCATAGCCTGCTGCATTTGTCCCAGCTGTTTGGCTGTTTCTCCGCTTGTACCGTCCTTGTTCATCTTGTCCACCTTTTCCCCAAAGGTTTCAATCAAGCTGTGCATGTTCTGATCGAACATGCCCAAAGAGCGGCTGAGACCTTCCACCACATGCTGCACAAAGCTGGTATAGCTCCCGGATAGCTGCTGCGCGTTTTTTGCAACGTTCTCGCTGGCCTCTCCCAGTTGGCGCGTCAGTTGCTCGTTGCCGCTGCGCATGCTGTTTAGCTGATCTTTCCCGGCCTGGGTAAAGCGGGCCAAACCGTTTTCCAGCTCGCTCTGCCATTCCCGCAAGCGCCCCATATACTGCTCCTGGTCCTGACAGGCCGCGTGCATTTTCTCCAGCAAATCTCCGGTTTTCTGTTCAAACTGTTCGTCCCGGTGACGGGCATCACCCAGCTCTTTCACATACCGTTCAAAGTGCTCCATAATTTCTCCGGAGACCTGATGCAGGCGTCCCACGTCGGCCACAATGGTCTGCGCGCTTTGCAGGGACTCCTCCACTCGGGCAAAGGTCATCTGCTGATGCTGGTTGATTTGTGTCATGGTCTCTCCCAGCTCCAGGAATTGATGATTCAGGGAGGCATTCATGTCTTCCACAAAGGCGTTCACGATGCGTCCCACACCTTCCACCTGGGCACGCGTGGCGCCCACCAGGAAATTGTCCATGGACTGTGCCACAGGGTGCAGTGCCCGGGTCACCGCCAGCTCAATGCTGCCGGCCATCTGCGTGCTCAGGGTATCGGCGGCCGCGCTGATAAGGGCATTGCGGTCCTGGTTCTGGCAGATGATTTGCACGTCGTTATCCAGCGGGCGCTGCATTGCCAGGGTCGTAAAGCTCTCCGTAAAGTCATCAATGGCGCGGTAGCACGAACCAACTGCCACCCGGTTCAGCATATTAAACGCCAGGCTGCACGCTGTACCCACCACAGAGGTATCAAAGGCATAGCGCATGCCTTCCACCAGCTTCGGAATGCCTTCAATAAGGCCCTGGGAATCAGACAGATCCAGGGCGCTTATGCCGCGGGTCAGGCCAATAAAAGTACCCAGGATGCCCAAGGAAGTAAGCAGCGTTGGGATCAGTTCCGCAAGCTGCGCATTTCCGGGACCGTTAATGACCGTTTCATCGTTAATGTATTCTTCCACGCTGCATGGCAGGCCACGCCGGTCCAGCTGCTCGGCGTTTTGCAAAAAGCGTTGCCAAGATCCCTTCAGGCGGCGGCCCATGAAGCGTGTCTCCTGCCAGATGGGCGTTTCGCGCTTGGTGCCCGCGCTGTTTTGCAGGCGGCGCACCGCACGCTGCAAGGAGCGGCGGTTATTCCACAAGGGGATAAGACATTTGAATAAACCCGTCAAAGTCACTACCGCTTCAGCTGCGTAGACAAGGAAGTCCATCACATTAGGCAGGTAAGCAGACAGTTGAGCAAAAAAATCGGGCATGAGGATACTCCCCCTTCGCGCACGATAGTAATCAATATGTATTGTACAGGATTTTTCCTGAATTGTAAATCACAGAAGATGTAAATTCCCGTAGACGGTTGATAGCCGTAACTGGCATGCATGATCAACCTTCTTTTGTGAAATCTATATATAGGAATAATTTTACCATATTCATTGCTTTTTTTCCAAAAAGATGCATGTATTTGGTTCAAATCACATCATGAGCGGCTTGCGGCAAAAAGAAATACTGCTTATAATAAATATATCTTATGCATTTTGCTGGAATGCGGAGGGATTTCAGATGCCGAGGAAAGCCGCCGAGAGCGCAGCCCTTCTCAATAGTATTGCGCAGAACCTATTTAATGCGCTTCCTATCTTCCGTAAGCGTGTATTGCACTTGGATTCCATTCAACGTGATTGCCATATTCCCCTGTCCCACGTACAGGTGTTGGCCCTTTTGCAGGATCATGGCTCCATGTCGGTCAGTGAAATATCACAGCGTTTGGGCATTGCCAAGCCCAATATTACCCCCCTGGCGGACAGGCTGATTGCCGATGGTCTTGCGGAACGGCAACGCGATCCCGCTGACCGGCGGGTTGTCAACATTCACATTCGCCCTGAAGGAACGGAAAAGCTCCTTGCCATCCGTGAAAACCTTGTGCAGCAGGTCAATGATTGGTCCGAGCGCTTTACGCACGCAGAGCTGAAAGAGCTGGATAAATCGTTGTCTTCGGTCATTCGCATTCTTAGCCGTATTAATGAGTGAATATTCACTGCATGTGAAATCGGTTATCCGCATATTGCGGCAATTTTCAAGGAAGCGTTTTTGACAGAGCATTATGGAGGGGATAGTCCCTCCATTTTTTTGTGCAGGCAACGGTATGCTTGCCAGATTGGTGGTGGCACAAGGCGCATTCCCCTTTGTACACGTTCATAATTTTTTCACAAAGCGTCCATGTTTTTTTCATTTTTGGTCTTTGCTTTCTAAGTCTATTCTAAGGTTAAGGCGCTACAATCAATATGGTTATAACATCAGCGCAAATGGAGGGACGCGGCATTGATCGAAGTTAAGCATCTAACCAAGCGCTATGGGAACCACGTCGCCGTAAACGATCTGAATTTCACCATTGACAAAGGAAAAGTCTACGGCTTTCTGGGACCCAATGGCGCAGGCAAAAGCACAACCATGAACATCATCACCGGTTGCCTGGGCGCCACGGAGGGCGAGGTGCTCATTGACGGGCACAGCATTGCGGAGGAACCCATGCAAGCCAAGCGGCTCATTGGATACCTGCCGGAGCAGCCACCCGTGTACATGGACATGACGCCGGCGGAATATCTGGACTTTGTGGCGCGGGCCAAGGGCATACCGGCCAAGGAACGTGCGCAGCAGATCGAAACCGTAACGGAAAAAACCCGCATACAGGACGTGCGCAACCGTCTGATCCGCAACCTGTCCAAGGGCTACCGGCAGCGGGTTGGCATTGCCCAGGCACTGCTGGGACGTCCGGAAATCATCATTTTGGATGAGCCTACCGTTGGTCTGGACCCGGCGCAGATCATTGAGATCCGGGAGCTGATTCGTGAGCTGGGCAAGGAGCACACGCTGGTGCTTTCCAGCCACATTCTCAGCGAAGTGCAAGCCGTATGCGACGCCATCATGATTATCTCCAAGGGGCGGCTGGTTGCCAGTGACACCTCAGAGAATCTGACCGCGCTTTTTGCCGGCACCGTTACCTTGAACCTGGATGTCCGGGCCACGGATGACGCTGCGCGCAAAGTGCTGGATACCGTGCCCGGGATCGAGGATATGGCTCTGTCCGCGGGTGATCCCGGCGTTACGCATGTTCAGCTCAAGCCCGAAGAAGGTCAGGACATTCGGGAGACGCTGTTCTTTACTTTTGCAAAGGCGGGCCTACCCATCCTTAGCATGATGCAGAACCACGCCAGCTTGGAAGACGTGTTCCTGGAGCTGACGCAGGATGACGGCACGGCTGACAGCGGGAATTCTTCCCAGACAAAGGAGGTTGACGCCCAATGACAGCTGTTTTCCGGCGAGAAGTCGGTTCCTATTTCAAGGGCGTGCTGGGTTATCTGCTGGCCGCATTTTTGCTGGTTTTTGCAGGTATCTACTGCATGGCTTACAACTTGAGCGGCTACTATGCCAATTTTGAATATGTCCTCAGCGGCATCAGCTTTATCTATCTTATCGCCGTTCCCATCATTTCCATGCGGGCGGTGGCGGAAGAAAAGCGTCAGAAAACGGATCAGCTGCTTTACTCCCTGCCCATCCGGCTGAGCAGCGTGGTGATGGGAAAGTACCTGGCCATGCTAACGGTACTGGCAGTCCCCACGCTGATTCTGTGCCTGTATCCGTTGGTGCTTTCCCAATTTGGTACCATTAACTATGCCACTGCCTATGGTGCCATTATTGGTTTCTTCCTTATGGGCGGATGTCTGCTGTCCATTGGTCTGTTCATCTCCTCGGCCACGGAAAGTCAGGTTTCCGCAGCGGTGGTTACCCTGGTAACCATGCTGCTGCTATACTTCATGAGCTCCTTGGCCAGCTTCCTGCCCACGGATGCCTCCTCCTCCCTGTCCGCGCTGATGGTAACCGCCATTGTGCTCGCAGTGATCCTCTACCTGCTAACGAAGAATTCGTTTGTTTCCGTGCTGGCAGGGGCGGTGATGATCGGCGGGCTGTATCTGTGGTATCAGGCTGACAGCAGCGTTTTTTCCGGGCTGTTTGCCAAGATCATGGAGGCGCTGAGCGTTTTCGATCGCTTTGACACCTTTGTAGAGGGCGTTTTTGACCTGAACTGCGTGGTATATTATCTCTCCATTACCGGGGTGTGCCTGTTCCTGACGGTGCAGTCCATGGAGAAGCGGAGGTGGAGTGAATGAGTCAGCCCAAAAAGACCTTGAAGCAACGCTTCGCCGCAATGTTTGGCAAGCGCTTTCGGGCGGGCGGCTATTCGGCGGCGGCTTCGGCCATCGTCATTGCCATCGCCGTCCTGGTGAACCTGATGGTGGGAAGCCTGCCCACGACCCTAACGCAAATCGACCTGACGGATCAGTCCATTTACAGCCTTTCTGACCAAACCAAGCGCATTGCCGCTTCCTTGGACAAGGATGTCACGATGTACCTGATCTGCAACACAGGCAATGAGGACACCACCGTGCAGCGGCTGTTGCAGCGCTATGCGGACCTGAACGACCATATTCAGGTGGAGGTAATGGACCCCTCCTTGCATCCCACGTTCCTGGATAACTACGAGCTGGAAATCAGCCGGCTCTACGAAAACAGCGTGCTGGTGGACTGCGAAGGTCGGTATCGTCTGGTGGGGTATGATGAGATTTTCGTCACCTCCTACGAAATGGACTACTACTCCTATAACTATGTAACATCTACCAGCTTTAACGGCGAAAGCGCTTTGACCAGCGCCCTTCACTACGTGAGCAGCGATGATCTGCCCAAGGTGTATACCCTCACAGGCCATGGCGAAACCGAGCTGGATGAGCGAATCACCGAAATGCTGTCCCAGGACAACTTCGAGAGCGAAAGCCTGAGCCTTTTGTCGGAAGAAAGCGTCCCGGAGGATGCCGCTGCTATCATCATCAACGCGCCTTCCAGTGACCTGAACCAGGATGAGGCGGATATGCTCATCACCTACCTGGAAAACGGCGGAAGCATTGCGCTGATTACCTCCTATATGGGGGCAGATGATATGCCCAACCTGAAGCAGGTTACGGCTTCCATGGGGCTGACCACGGAAACAGGCATTATCATCGAAGGTGAGCGGAACATGCGCCTCACCCGCTATCCGCATTACATTCTTCCCAACATTGAGTCCCACGAAATTACCTCTTCCCTCTCCGAAGCCGGGTACTACATTTTGACACCTTTGGCGCAGCCCCTGGTGGAAACCGAGGATAGCAGTGCCAGCATCACGTGGCTGCTGACCACCTCCGATAGCGCCTATGCCAAGCAGGCAGCCATGAGCATGACCACCACGGAAAAAGAAGATGACGACACCGACGGCCCTTTCAACGTTGCCGCACTTTCGGAGAACGGCGGCAAGCTGTTCTGGGTTACCTCCGACACGCTGCTGGACAGCTATGTGGACAGTGCCGTTTCCGGAGCAAATAGCAATCTGTTCATGAACGCGCTGAACTATATGTGTGAGCAGGAAGAAAGCATTTCCATCCGCGCCAAGTCCCTGGATAGCGCTACGCTGACCGTGCCTCAGAGTGAATCTACCCTGTGGAGCATCGTCATGATCGGCGTGATTCCTGTGGGTCTGATTGTCCTGGGTATGCTGATTTGGATAAGGAGGAAGCGCCGTTGAAACGTTCCGTAAAAACGCTGCTGCTTTTGTGTGTGCTGCTCATCTGCGTTGGTGGGTATTGGCTGCTGCAGCAGCAAAGCTCCGTGGATACCGTAAGCGAGACTACCGGCGAGTTTGACCTGAACGCAAAGGTAGTCGATGACCTTACCGGAATGTCCTGGGTAAAGGATGATGTAACCTACGACTTTGTCAAAACCGATGGCGTCTGGGCCAAAGCGGATGAAGCAACCTTCCCCGTGGATCAGGATGCCCTAAATGCCCTGGCAGAAGACCTGCTGGATCTCACCGCTACCCGTAAGCTGGAGGACGTAACCTCTCCGGCGGATTATGGCCTGGCGGAACCAGCCTTTACCGTCACCGCCACCTGGAGCGACGGTACTTCCACGGACTATGCAATGGGTGACGAAACGCCCTTTAGCGATGGCTACTATTTGCAGCTGTCTGACCAATCGGACGTGATCTACACCATTGCCACCTCCCTGAGCTCCACCTTCGCCGATACGCTCACTGACCTGGCGCAAAAGGAAACCCTCCCCGAGGTGGACACGGTTACGCGTCTGGCCCTAGGAGACAGACTGGATGTCACCTGGTCTGAAACCAGTCGGGGGATCAATCCCGATCAGCATTGGTATGACACCGCGACCGGTGAACCCTTGACTGACGCCGACGTGGAAGACCTGATTACTACCGCAAAGGACATCAGCTGGGATACCCTGGTGGCCACTTCCGCCACGGAGGAAGACCTGAGCACCTATGGCCTGACGGATGCCGAGGCCAAGCAGCTGGTTTTGTATAACGATACGGAGGCCGCGCTGACGTTACTGCTGGGCAATGAGGATGAAAATGGCGACATCTATGCACGCCTGCCCGATTCCACCATGGTGTATACTGTGGCAGCGGAGGACGTGAGCAGTTTGATGAGCGCTTCCCTGGACACGCTGTGGAGCAAGACGCTCCTGTCCCTCCCCTATGACCAGCTCCAGGAGGCTGTTTTCACCACGAGTACCACCAGCCGTGTACTGCATCCGCAGGCAGGTGAGGATGCAGCAGCCGATGACGCTGCATCCTCCGACACTGAGGCGCTCGCCACGGCAACAGATGTCGCAACGGATGAGGAGACCGAGGAGACTGTGGATCCCGACGAAGAGCTGTGGAACAGCTTGACTGCCCTGCAAGCCACAGACAGGCTGACTTCCGGTACGCTGGGCAACACCGTGCTTTCCGTTCAGGTTACGGATGTGAATGGCCTTACGGTAACCCTGGTATTCAGTGAATATGATGTGGATTCCTATGTAGCCACAATGGATGGGCGTTCACTGCTGGTGTCTGCGGACGAAGTAGACAAGCTGGTTCGTACCGTTAAGCAAGGTGCCTAAGGAACGCGTAATACATTGCAAATTCCCCGGCCCTGCTCCACAAACTTGGAGCAGGGTCTCTTTTTTACCCGGCTTTACACTGGATGCATGGCATATGCAAAAAGAAAAGAAGCGCCCCATGCAGGGACGCTTCTCACAGATTGTAATGCGCTTGTTACAGACGGTATTCTTCCCGATATGCATCCAGCTCACGCTTATTGCCATAGACGAAGTGATCCGGCAGCAGCTCACTCCAGAGAGGCTTGTCCACACTGTAATCATGCACAGAGGGATCATATACCAGCAGTTTCTTACCCCGCTCCAGGTAGGGATTGGGGTTGGGAACCGCGGACAGCAGCGCCCGGGTATAGGGGTGCATGGGATGGCGGAACAGTTCTTCAGACTCCGCAAGCTCCACAATCTGTCCCTTGTGAATTACAGCAATACGGTCCGAAATGAAACGTACCACAGACAGATCGTGCGCAATAAACAAGTATGTCAGGCTACGTTTCTGTTTCAAATCATTCAGCAGGTTCAGCACCTGGGCACGAATGGACACATCCAGGGCGGAAATAGGCTCATCCGCCACAATGAATTCCGGTTTCATGATCAGACTACGGGCAATACCGATGCGCTGACGCTGCCCACCGGAGAATTCATGGGGGAAGCGGGAGGAGAACTCCGGCAACAGACCCACTTCATCCAGCGCGCTCTGTACTTTTTCCCGACGATCCGCCTCGTTCTTGTACATATGGAAGTTCAGCAAACCTTCGGAAATGATGTAGTCCACCTTGGCCCGCTCATTCAGGGACGCCATAGGATCCTGGAAGATCATCTGGCAGCTACGGATAACCTCTTCATCCAGCGCCTTGGAAATTTTACCGGAGATACGCCGGCCCTTGAAGAGAATCTCTCCCTGGGAAATGGGGTTAATACGTACAATGGCACGGCCGATGGTGGTTTTACCGGAACCGGATTCACCCACCAGCGCGAAGGTTTCCCCGCGATAGATCGTGAAATTCACGTCGTTTACCGCAATAAACTTCTTCCGGCCCGTACCAAAGGCAACCTGCAAATTCTTAACTTCAATGAGTGGCTCCCGGTCCGGGGACTGATGCGGGTGCGGGATATCCGCAACCTGCTGCTCCTCCAGATGCTGCCTGCTCAGCTTACGGATGGTATCCGGCTGCTCCACCACAGGCGCCCGGGGATCCATCAACCAGGTTTTGGCCTGATGCGTGGGCGTCACGTCAAACAGCGGGGGCTCCTCCAGGAAATCGATGGTCAACGCCTTACGGTTCCGTGGCGCAAAGGCATCGCCTTCCACCTTGTTGAACAGGTTCGGGGGGGTACCATCAATCGCAGGAAGCTTCTCACCCTTCACGCCCAGCTGGGGCAAAGCGCTCAACAGCGCCCAGCTGTACGGATGCCAGGAGTCAAAGAAGATTTCATTGACCATACCGATTTCTACGATCTGTCCGGCATACATTACTGCAACGCGATCAGCCACGTTGGCCACAACGCCCAAGTCGTGCGTAATGTAGATGATGGTCATTCCCTGTTCCTTTTGCAATTTGCGGATCAGGTCCAGAATCTGTGCCTGGATGGTCACGTCCAGCGCTGTGGTAGGCTCGTCACAAATCAGAATTTGCGGCCGGCACGCCACCGCAATGGCGATCACCACACGTTGACGCATACCACCGGAAAACTCATGGGGATACTGGTAGTAACGGCGTTCCGGATCAGGAATACCTACCAGCTCCAGCATGTGCATGGCTTCTTTTTTCGCCGCGCTTCCCCGCAGCCCCTGGTGCAGCTCAATGGCCTCCTGAATCTGATGTCCAATCCGCTTCAAGGGGTTCAGGCTGGTCATGGGGTCCTGGGTTACCATAGCGATTTTTCTACCACGAATGGTGCGCCATTCCCTTTCGGTGGTAAACTTTGTCAGGTCCTGGCCCTGATACATGATGGAGCCATGGGTAATGGACCCGTTTTTATCCAGCATACCCACAAAGCACTTCGTAAATACGCTCTTGCCGGAACCGGACTCACCCACGATGGCCAACGTTTCACCATCATATAGCTCCAGGGAGCACTTGCGGATGGCAGTGAGCTTTTGCCCACGCAGCTTAAACTGAACCTCCACGTCCTTTGCGGCCAGAATCGGCTCATTGGAGAGGATCTGCTCAGCACGTTTCTCAAAATTGATTTCGGGGATATCGTTTTTCATTGCTTCGCTCATCGTCATACCCTCCCATCAAACGTGATTACGCGGGTCACAGGCGTCGGAGAACGCATTGCCCACCAGATAGAAGGTGATGGTGATGATGGACACAATCGCCGCCGGGAAAATTAACAGATAAGGATAATCCAGGAAATAGCTACGAGCGTTCCGCAGCAAAATACCCAGGGAAGGCGTAGAGATATCCATCAGGCCTAGGTATGTCAGCGTGGTTTCATAGGCAATGGTCCCAGGGATGGCCAATGCCAGGCGGAGAATAATTACGCTAACCATGTAAGGCAGAATGTTCCGGTAAAGAATGCGCCACAGGCTGGTACCCAAGCACCGGGACGCAAGGTTGTACTCCCGGTCACGGTACATAAATACCAGGTTGCGGACATTTCGTGCGGTGGCCAGCCAGCCGAAACCAATCATGGCCACACCCATGATAAGCGTGGTTTTGCCCAGCATCAAGGCAATCAGGGTCATGTAAATAATGACAGGGATGTTGTCAATCAGATTATACAGTTCGGTGAAAAACCGATCCAGCTTGCGTACATAGCCCCATACCAGGCCGATGACCACACCCACAAAGATCTGGCCAAAGGATACGCTCACCGCCAGAATGATGGACGTGCGTGTCGCGTGCCATACCTGGCTCCAATAGTCGCGGCCCATGTTATCCGTGCCGAACCAGAACTCGGCATTGGGTGAAGTGAACATCAGCGAGTTATCAATGCGCAGGTTGTACACATCGTATTTGCTGATGGCTGCCGCAACAAAGGTAAAGATAAAGAGCAGCAGGAAAATGATGAGCATACCCACGGCAGCACGCTTCTTTAAAAAGCTGCGCCATACGCTTTTCCAATAAGAATATTCGGAAGAACCGGTATACTCCGCTGCTTTTGCCTCATACTCGGCATAGGAGAAAAGCTGCTTTTCCGGCATCTGTGCCCGTGCATGCACGTGCACGCGGCCGCGTCCATACTTGGTGGTAGTATTTTTGTCCACGGCGGACTGATCCACTTCCAGGTCAACGATGGGCTGTTCCAGTTCAGATACAGTCTTTTCCATTACCGAGCGCCTCCCTTCTTGCCAAGATGAATCCGAGGATCGATCAGCGTCATCAGCACGTCACCCAGGAACACACCCAGAATACCCAAGGTGGCATACAGCATCACCACGCCCTGAACCACCGTTGTATCATAGCGGGCAATGGAGTCGGTAAGCAGCGGTCCCATTCCGGGTACGGAGAAGAAGCGCTCCACCAGCAGGGAACCGCCCACCGTCAGCAAAATCGAATAAGGCAGATATTGTGCCAGCGGAACAAAAGCATTTTTCAGCACGTGGCGATACATCACCGAACGTGTGCTCATACCCTTCAGTTTCGCCAGGCGAATATAATCCTTGTTAAGCTCATCCACCATGTACCGACGGGTCCACAGCATGTAGCCAGCAATGGAGCCGATGGAAAGGCAGACTATCGGTAGAATAGCGGATAGCTCGGGTTTTCGCATACTGTACATGGATGGTAATCCAAGGACACGGGCCCCAAAGGCCAGCACCAGGGAGTACGTCACCAAGCTTGGCACAGCATTGACAAACACCGTATATGCCGTGCCGATATGATCAAAGATACCATCTTTATAACGTGCCTGCAGCACGCCAAAACAAACACCTATGACTAGGGATATGCCCAGAGATATCAATCCCAGGCGCATGGAAACTCCAAACTTGCTGCCAATTACCGTAACCACGGGTTGGTTAGCCTGGATGCGCCGGCTTGTGCCAAGGTCAAACTCCGTAAACAGTTGCTTAAAAAAGCGTCCCAGCTGTGTAAGGGGAGGATCAAGAAAACCAGCCGCTTCCAATCGATCATGCTTCTGCTCTTCAGTAAGCTTCATCAATTCGTCTTCTGTGAAATAATAATCCGTTGGCAAAAGACGTAACAACAGGAACACGATCGTAACGACTAGCAGAATCGTAACGATAGACTGCAACAGTCGCTTGAGGACATATAAGATCATGATTCACATCCCCCAAACCTTCGTAAAATTATGCAAGAATCTGGAGCGGTCAATATTGTATGACCGCTCCAGAAACTTATTCCATACCCTTATGAATGAAATTACTCAGCGCTGTTGTAAGCTTCCAGTAGCGCAGCAACCTCATCGGTGGTGTAGATGGCGTCGTTGGTTTCCCAGTTCACGTAACGATAAGCCTGGATTCCATAAGCGCTGTACACCTTGGAGTAGGGATTGATGCAGGTCAGCTCCCAAGCTACTTCATAGTTGCAGGGAATGGCCAGCGCATGGTTGAGGAAGTACGCTTCAGCCTTGGCAAAGGCAGTATAGCGGGCAGTCTGATCATCGGTGATAGCCTTGGCGTCGTTTACCATCTGGGTAAACTCGGTGTAGGTAGCGATCAGATCCTCATCCGTGGCATTGTTAATCATGGAATAATTCACGGAGTAGTAAGCGTTATCCTCGCCATAGGTCTCCTGGCCCAGGAAGTTCACGGGATCTGCAAAGTCAGCGCCCCAACCATTGATGAAAATGGATGCCAGCTGCGGAATACGAACTTCGTTGGCCAGAGAAGAAACGTAAGTCAAGATGTTCAGCTTTACATAGTCATCGCCCAGGCAATCGGAGAAGATCTGCGCCAGCGTGTCAGCGCTGTCCTTGGCAGTCTGGTTGTTGCCCTGGATATAGTAGTCAATCTCCACAGGGAAGGTCACGCCCTTAGCGGACAGCTCTTCCATGGCCTGTGCCTTGTAAGCGGCAGCCTTCTCAGCGTCAACACGAGCGTAAGTCTCGTTGGAGTACTGCAGGCCCAGTTCGTCGCGCACCATCTGGGTATAGTCCACGCCTTCAGCGTTCACAGCCACAGCATTGCCGGTATAGACGAAGTTCTGGCACGCCAGGGGGTTGATGGCATTGGTCCGGGCCAGGTAAGGGGTAAGATCCAGACCGTAGTACCAACTCAGGCGGAAAGCCTCATTAGCAACCGCAGTGTTCCAGTTGGTATCCTTGGTGCCGTCCTCGTTGTTCTTGTCATACACCAGGTGAATCTGATAGGAGTACTTGGTGGGACGGGCCTCGGCCAGGTTGTTGTGGAACTCATGGGATTCACTGCCATAGATGGTGGACAGTGTGGACTGGGTCAGCGTAACATGATCCAGCTCGCCGGTCTGGAACAGATTGTAAGCCACGTCCTGGGATTCAACCATCTTGATGGTCACGGTATTGAAGCGCTTGATGTTGGCTGCATTCCAGTAGTTGGGGTTTGCAGTCAGGATCTTCTCATTCTGATGCACATAGGAGGTTACAGTGTAGGCACCGGAGTACCACATGTTCTCCCAGGTGATGGCCTTTTACCCTTCCACACCCACTTCTTCGATCAGCTTAGCAGACAGCGGATACAGGCAGTTATAGGTGGCCACGGAAGGGAAGTAGCTCAGCTCGTCCGTGCAGGTATAAACGATGGTCTTATCGTCGGGAGCGGCGATGCCCACCATTTCCTTAAACAGGGTAGTATCAAAGCAAGAAGGATCGATGAACTTCCGCAGTTCGTCGGGCACGGTAAGGCCAGCGTCCAAAATGCGCTGGTAGGTCTCTGCCATGTACTTGGTGTAATCATAGTACTCAGCAGCACCAACGATCATTTCCATGGGCATAGAGGTGTTGGAGGCGCCGTTCTTGGAGAAATTCAGAACCCACTCCAGACCGGTGATCCAGTCCTCGGCCACCACATCAGCCTTCTCGTTGCCGTCTTTGTCAACCCACTTCATGCCGTCATTGAGCACGAAAGTCCAGGTCTTGCCGCCATCCTCGGTGTACCAATCCTTGGCGGCGTTGCCCACCAGTGCGCCATGGGCGTCGTTGGTCAGCAGACCGTCGATCAGGTTGCATAGAACATTCAGATCGTTGGCCAGCTGAGAAGAATGGATGTTCCAGGTTTCCATTTCACGAGAGGTAAGCTCGTAAGTGCGCAGATCTGTGATCTCTGCTGCGGAAGCCGTGGAGACGAACGCCAAGCTCATCAGCATCGCCAATGTCAGGACCAGTGCCAATACCTTCTTCAATGTGGTTCCCTCCTTGCAATGAAATGTAATGGTCGAAAGCGATAATTCTTTGACCCCTCTGCCCCGTAATTCGCTTTCAATTTATTTGCATTATACTTTATACGCATACTGTTGTCAACAAAAATGCAACGTTAAAACAATAATCCGTACTTTTTCTCTAAATAGCTGCCAAATTTGCAATTTTCTCTGCGCATCCTTCATTTTTGTATGCAAAAATGGTGTATGGGATTGCATATTCGCTGCGCGGGGTGTATAATGTCGTCACCTTATACAGGAAGGAGGGAGTACAGCAAGCCTTATGAAAACCTGGCTGAAGAAGCACTGGAAGCGTTACATGCTTCGGCCGCTGATCTATAAAACATTTACGCGTTTTGTTCTGGCACTGACCGTAGCGTTATTATGGGATAACTATGTCCGTCTGGACCCCATGATCCCGCGAAAGATGTTTGCGTTCTTTTTTCTAAGCGCCTACTTTGTCCTTTGTGCCTGGCTGGTGCACATGCGCATGGATGGCCTACGCCTTCCCAGATTCCGCTTCCCCATACGCCGCAAGCATGATCCCGTCCGCACTTACGGGGACATGATGGACTATACGGATGAGGAAATCGTCAGTTTCGACGAACTGGAGGACGACGAAAAAGACATCTGCTCCCTGCTGGCCAATCTGATTTGCTTTGTCCTCTTCCTGATTCTTTCCTTCGTCGTGTAAGGAAACCGCTGACACGCCTATTGGCGAGCCAGCGGTTTCTTTTTTGCATTTGGAAAAGGTATTCAGGCAATTTCCAGCGCAATTTCCATCATCTTGGTAAAGGTATTTTGCCTTTCCTGAGCGGAGAGCTCTTCCCCCGTCTTGGGATTATCGGAAATGGTGCACAGGCACAGCGCGTTTTTGCCCGCCCGCGCAGCATTCAGATACAGCGCTGCCGCTTCCATCTCCACTGCCAGCACGCCCAGCTTTTCCAGCGCGGCAGCGTTTCCGCCCTCGTCGTAGAAAATATCCGAGGAATAGATAGGCCCGGGGACCGGCGTTTGCCCCAGCCTCTCCCCCGCTTCCATGGCCGCCTTCAGCAGCGTCCAGGAGCAGCAGGGTCCCACATTGCCCTGAAAACCATACTGCTGCCCGAAGTTGGAGTTGGTGTAAACGCTCATGCCGGCCACAATGTCCCGAAGTTTTAATTGCTGGGAAATGATGCCCGCGGAACCGACGCGGATGATATTCTCCACGCCATAGAAGTTGAACAGTTCGTAAGAATAGATGCCGATGGCGGGCATGCCCATCCCGGAAGCCATGACGGAAACCCGTTTGCCATGGTAGTTTCCCGTATATCCCTGCACACCCCGAATGTTATTGACCAACACAGGGTTTTCCAAGAAATGCTCAGCAATGAACTTGGACCGCAAGGGATCTCCCGGCATAAGCACCGTGGGGGCAAAGTCCCCCGCTTTTGCCTCGATGTGAGGTGTAGGAATGTTTGCCATGAGACAGCACCTCCTGCTTCAATGTATGTGTTTCTATTGTACATCAACCATGGCGCTTTGTACAGTGCCGGCCTTGCGTCTCAGATTTCAAGGCATCCCTGGGAAACCATGCGCTCCAGAGCCTTTGCCAAGGCCACCCGGCCGTGAATGTAGGTCAGTCCCCCCTGCATGTAGGCGGTATACGGTTCCCGCATGGGCGCATCGGCGCTCAGTTCAATGGAGGCCCCCGACACGAAAGTTCCCGCCGCCATGACCACCTGATCCTGGTATCCGGGCATGGCCCAGGGTTCAGGCAGGGCCATGCTATCGATGGGCGAAGCCATCTGAATTCCCTGACAGAAGGCCACAAGCCGCTCCGGCGTTTTCATTTGAATGGCCTGGATGATGTCCGCGCGTTCCTCCAGGGCGGGAGGCGTGGTGGTCATGCCCAGCGACTCAAACACTGCCGCAGCCAGGCAGGCGGTTTTGATGGCCTGGCACACCGTGTGCGGCGCCATGAACAGCCCCTGGTAAAAAGGCTGATAGCTGCCTGCGTAGCTCCCGACCTCCAGGCCAATGCCCGGCGCTGTAAGCCGGTAGGCAATGCGCTCCACTGCATCCCGCTTGCCCACAATGTAGCCGCCCGTGGGCGCCAACCCGCCACCGGGGTTTTTGATCAGGCTTCCCACGCACACATCCGCGCCATAATGGCTGGGTTCCTTTTCCCGCACAAATTCTCCGTAGCAGTTGTCCACCATCAAGCGTACCTGCGGATATTTCCGGTGGAGCAGCTCCGCCAGTGGACCGAAAGCCTCGGGCATGAGAGACGGCCGCCAGGCATAGCCACGGCTACGCTGGGCAATCACCAGCCGGGTATTGGGGCGGATGGCCGCTTCCACCGCGGCTAAATCAATCTCTCCCGCCGCATTCAGCGGCACATCGCTGTAGCTCACGCCCATCTCCCGCAGACTTCCCACCGGTGCGGGCCCCTCGCCCATGCCGATGATCTCCTCCAAGGTGTCATAGGGCTTGCCCGTAGCGGAAAGAATATGGTCTCCCGGCAGCGTCAAGCCAAACAGGCAAAGGGAAATGGCGTGTGTACCCGAGGCAATGTGCGGCCGAACAATGGCCGCCTCCGTCCCAAAAAGGTCGGCAAAAATCTTTTCCAGGGTGTCCCGGCCCACATCATCATAGCCGTAGCCCGTGGTAGGCGCAAAATGCCGGTAGGCCACTTGATGTTCCTGGAAGGCAGCCAGCACCCGCCGCGTCCCGATCTCTTCTATTGCTTCCAGGCGCTTGAAAGCGGGCGCCAGCTTCTCTTCCGCGGCGGCAATCAGCGCCGAAATCTTCTCCTCCATGTTTATCGCTCTCCCTTGTCAGATTCATGGGTATAGTACGTCAGGAGTTGGTCGCGGGCGTCCGGGGAAAGGGCGTCCACCCAAAGTACCTCTTCCTCCCGGCGCAGCCAGGTCAGTTGCCGCTTGGCATAATGGCGGGTGCCCAGTTTGATGTGCTCCACGGCCGCTTCCACAGGCGCGTTATGGAGCACGCAGGGCAGCAGCTCCTTGTATCCCAAGCCTTTCATGGCCTGGGCGTCCGGGGGAACCCCCGCTTGCAGCAATCCGCTCACCTCTGCCAGTAGTCCCTGGGCCATCATCTGGTCCACGCGGCGGTTCACCCGGTCATAGAGGCGCTCCCGTTCCATGGTCAAGGCAGCCACCCGATAGGCAAAGGGGACAGCCCGCTGGGGAATGTCCTGCCTGGAAAAGGGCTTGCCCGTGAGCCTGAACACCTCCAGCGCGCGGATCACCCGGCGTACATCGTTGACCGGTAGCCGCGCGGCGGTGTCCGCATCCACCTGTGCAAGCATGGCATGAAGTTTCTCGCGGCCGTTTGCCCCGGCAGCAATTTCTTCTAATTCCGCACGGATGCTTTCATCCGACCCTGCGCCACCCATAGCCATGGGGTTGCGCAAAGCGCGCAGGTAAAATCCCGTACCACCCACCAGCAGCGGCGTATGGCCCCGGGCCACAATGTCCCCCATGACCTGCTCAGCCTGCTGCTGATACATGGCCACGCTGTATGCCTCCCGTGGGTCTGCCACATCCAGCATGTGGTGTGGAATGCCCTCCATTTCCTCCCTGGTAGGCTTTGCGGTGCCGATGTCCATGCCACGGTAAATCTGCATGGAATCCATGCAGACGATTTCACAGTTCAGCGCCTTGGCCACCTGAATGGACAGGGCTGTTTTTCCGCTGGCCGTAGGTCCGGCCAGCACCAAAACCCGAGGCTTTTGCTCCATTGGCAAATCCACCGCTTTCATTGAATGCGCTTGAAACGTTTATCCAGCTCTGCGTGACTGATGGCCACCACCAGGGGACGGCCGTGGGGACAGGTGGGCGTGACCTGCTGGTCAATCATACGCTCCACCAGGTCGCGGATTTCGTCCTCGGTCAGCGGGTCCCCGCCCTTTACCGCCTTTTTGCAGGCCAACTGTAAAATCGCGGCACGCCGCCTCTCGATGGTGTTGAGTCCGCGCTCATTCTCCAGCTGATCCAGGAGTTCCAGGATGAAATCCTGCGCCTGCGGTTGTCCCAGAATCATGGGAATGGAGCGCACGCGCACCTCACCATCCCCAAAGGGCTCCACCGTTAACCCCATGGGCTCCAGCAGCTCCCTGTTTGCTTCCAGCAATGCCTGCTCCCGCCGCGTAAGGGGAAGTATCAGCGGGATCAGCAATTCCTGACCTGCCGCGTGCTGATCATATGCCTTGCATAGTTGATCGAACAGCAAGCGCTCATGAACGGCATGCTGGTCAATCAGGAGCAAGTGATCCGCATATTCCACCAGGATAAAGGTCTGAAAAGCTACGCCCAACAGCTTCAGTGGCTTTTTTTCTTCCGGCGGCAGAGCTGAAACCTGTTCCGTCCTGGGTTCAGGCGCAGGCTTGCTTTGGGGAGAGGGCTGAAAGACCGTGGGCGGCATAGAGGGCGCTTGTGTATCCCAGACCACAGGCCGCGGTGTTTCACGGAATACGTTTGTCCGGGGCGCCTGAATGGACTGTGGCACGCCCGAGGGAATATAGACCGGTGTCTGTACAGGCAATGCAGACACCTTTGCTTCCGGCATCTGTGTCTGCTTATTGGTTTCGATAGAATCCGGTCTGATTAGACTGTTTTTTGTTATTTCGACAGGAGTAACTGCGGGTTTTTCAGGCGTAAGCAGCATTTCTACGGGCCGCTCCAATGCATCGCGATCCCGCAGCGCGTCGCGCACAAGCGTGGTCACGGCTTCAGCCACGGCGGCTTCCCGCTGAAAACGCACCTCCAGCTTATTGGGATGGACGTTTACATCCACCTGGTCATAGGGCATGGTCAAATGCAGAACGCAGATTGGATATTTCCCAATCATCACCCGTTCCCGGGTCCCCTCTTCCAAGGCGCTGGAGAGCACGTTGCTGCGCATATACCGGCCGTTGATAAAGAAGGACTGATGTCCGCGGTTTCCCCGGGCGCTTTCCCCAATGCCCACATAACCATGCAGCACAACGCCGTTCATGTTACCGTCCACCTTGCGCATGGACCGTAGCATTTCATTGCCGTAGATGCTAAACACTGCCGATTCCAGTTTTCCGTCCCCCGCGGAATGGTACAGCGTTTTTCCCTGGTTGAGATATCGGAAGGAAACCTCAGGCTTGGATAATATCAGCCGCATCATCAGGTCGGAGACCAGCGCGCCTTCTGCCTGGGGCTTTTTGAGGAATTTCAGACGTACAGGCGTATTGTAGAACAGATCCCGCACCACAAAGGTGGTGCCTTCCGGGCAGGCTGCGTCCTCTATGGCGCACATCTGACCGCCTTCATTTACCGCACGAATGCCTGCCACCTGGTCGTGCGTCCGGGTGGTACAGGTTACCTTGGCCACTGCCGCGATGGAGGCCAGCGCCTCGCCACGGAAGCCAAGGGTTGCAATGCTGTTCAGATCGCTGCTCTTGCGGATTTTGCTGGTGGCATGCCGTTCAAAGGCCATGCGAATGTCACCGGGGGCAATGCCCCGGCCATTGTCTGTCACGCGGAAATAGCTGATGCCGCCTTCCCGGATCTCCACGGTCACAGCCGTGGCCCCGGCATCCAAACTGTTTTCCACCAGCTCCTTGATGGCCGCAGCTGGCCTTTCCACCACTTCGCCTGCGGCAATTTTCCCAATGACCTCATCAGGCAGGAGCTGAATCCTTGCATCCGCCATGGTTGCCTCCTTTGTGCACATACCTTACAGCTTTCGCGCCTTTTCGCGCAGTAAAAATAGCTTGTTCATCGCGTCAATGGGCGTCAGCGCCATCACATCCAGGTTTTGCAGCTCATTGATGATTTCCGTTTTTCCCACGTCGAACAGGCTCACCTGCTCGTTTTCCCGCGCCGTACCCTCCTCCAGGATATTCTGGCCGATTTTGTTCACATCGCTGACTTCCAGCCGTGCCTGGATCTCATGGGCGCGCACCAATACCGGATGTGGTACTCCAGCCAGCCGGGCCACATGGATACCGAAGCTCTTGTCCGCGCCCCCGCGAACAATCTTGCGCAGGAAAATGACGTCCTCCCCGTGCTCCTTGACGGAAATGCAGTAGTTTTGTACGCCCTCCACATGGCCTTCCAGTTCGGAAAGCTCATGATAGTGGGTTGCAAAGAGCGTCTTGGCCCCCACACGGGCGGGATCGCACAGATATTCCACCACCGCCCATGCAATGGCCAGGCCGTCAAAGGTGCTGGTTCCCCGTCCGATTTCATCCAGGATAATCAGCGAATGCCTGGTTGCGTTACGCAGGATATAGGCAGTCTCGCTCATCTCCACCATGAAGGTGCTTTGGCCACTGGCCAGGTCATCCGATGCCCCCACGCGGGTAAAGATGCGATCCACAATGGGGATCTTCGCGGACTTTGCCGGCACAAAGGAGCCCAGATGCGCCATCAGCGTAATCAGCGCCACCTGCCGCATGTAGGTACTCTTGCCCGCCATATTGGGCCCGGTGATAATGAGCATACGTGCCTGATCCTGATCCATCACGGCGTCATTGGGCACAAACCCGCCTTCCTGCATGGTCTGCTCCACCACAGGATGGCGGCCCTCGATGATCTCCAGGCTGCCATCCTGGGTGATTTCGGGGCGAACATAGTGATTGCTCACCGCAACCTTGGCCAGGGAAAGCAGCGCATCCAGCGTCTTCAGCCCCTGGGCCGTGTGCTGGATACGCACGATCTCCCCGGCGATCTTCTCCCGGATCTCCGTAAACAACTGCAATTCCAGCCGCACGGACTGCTCCTGCGCACCAACGATTTTCTGCTCGATTTCCCGCAGTTCTGGGGTGATATATCTTTCACTGTTGGCCAGCGTTTGGCGGCGCTGATAGCGCATGGGCACCATATCGTAGTAGGACTTGGTGACCTCAATATAGTACCCGAAGACCCGGTTGTACTGAATGCGCAGGTTCTTGATGCCTGTGGCTTCCCGCTCCTTTGCTTCCAGATCTACGATCCACTGCTTGCCGTTGGTGGCCGCGGAACGGTACTCATCCAGAATGGCGGAATATCCGTCCCGGATGATGCCCCCCTCAGAGATCACAGGCGGCGCGTCGGGATGAATGGCCCGTTCCAATAACCCGGTCAGGTCCTCCAGTGGGTCCAGCAATGCGTACACCGCCTGCACACCCTGGCTTTGAGCGCCGGCAAGCAAATTGCGGATACCCGGCACCTTTTTCAGGGACGCGCACAGGGAAAGGCAGTCCCGGGCATTCAGGCTCTTGTAGCTTACCTTGCTCAGCAGACGTTCCACATCGTATACGCCCTGCAATTCCTCGGAGAGGGTCATGGTCAGCACATGCTGGGAGGTGAATTCCTCCACCGCATCCAGGCGGCGAAGGATCTCTTCGCGGTTGACCAGCGGCTGCTCAATCCAGCTGCGCAGCAGGCGTCCGCCCATGACCGTGGAAGTTTTGTCCATCAGCCACAGCAGGGAACCTTTCTTTGTGCGGCTGCGCAGGCTTTCCGTCAGCTCCAGGTTGCGCCGGGTGTTGCGATCCAATAGCATGGTATCGCCGCCCTGGTAGATGCGTAGCTCGGTAATATGCTCCAGGGCATTTTTCTGGGTTTCGTCCAGATAGCGCATCAGTGCGCCGGCTGCCTGGGCCGCCAGGCGGTATTCATCGGTTAGGCCCAGTGGAGACAGATCCTGTAGATGAAAGTGCTTGCACAGGGTCTCGGAAGCGTTCTGGTACTGGAAGGTTGTGCCGGGCCGCTCGCTCATGGACAGGTCGTCTCGGTTGACGTACTCCCGCAAGCGGACCAGATCGCTGGCGATGATCTCCACCGGGCTGATGCGGGTTACCTCATCCGCCAGGGTGCGTCCGGCATCCTCCACCTGGTGCACGAAAAACTCCCCCGTGGACACATCCGCAAAGGCCAACCCCGCCTTTTCCCCGCTGAAGCATACGGACAGCAGGAAGTTATTGCTCCGCTCATCCAGCATGCCCGACTCAATCACCGTGCCAGGGGTTACCACCCGGATCACATCCCGCTGCACCAGTCCCTTGGCCAGGGCGGGGTCCTCCATCTGTTCGCAAATGGCAACCTTGTAGCCCTTTTCAATCAAGCGGTCCAGATAGGTTTCCACCGCGTGATAGGGAACGCCACACATGGGGGCGCGCTCGCTGAGGCCGCAGTCCCGGCCCGTGAGGGTCAGCTCCAGCTCCCGGGAAGCCGTCAGCGCGTCGTCAAAGAACATTTCGTAAAAGTCCCCGAGCCGGTAAAAGAGGATGCAGTCTTTGTACTTGGATTTCACTTCCATATACTGCTGCATCATGGGGGTTAAGCCAGCCATACGCTACCTTCTCTTCCTTTGCATCTTCTTCAAGGGCAACGGAACCGCGTCCGGCTGCATGCCGGACGCGGTTCCATCATCAGTGACAACCGCCGCAGGAGGAGCATCCGCCGCAGCTTTCGCAGGAACCGCTGCATCCGCCGCTTTCCTCCGTCTCCCCGGTAATGATAAAGCGTAGAATCTGATTGACGTTCTCCATCATCTGGGTAAACTGGTTGCGGGCGTCCTGCATGGCACGCACCATGGGCTGCTGGTTGACCATTTTTTCAGCCGCTTCCATGGCCTGGCTGGCTTCCGCCAATGCAGTGTGATCCATGTTCCCCTCAGCCAGCAGGCTCTCCACCTTCTGGCGCTTTTCCACAAAGTCGGCGATCAACTTGGTAGCCTCCGGGTCCTTCATGGCGTCGTTTTCGCATTGGCGCATATGCTGGTAAACGTCGCTCTCCGCGATGGCTTCCGCCAACAGGCGGGCTTGCTCCAGTACCTTTTCCATACTCTGTTTACTCCTTTTCTTTATCCAATCTTACACCCCGCAGGGTATTGTTGGCACATTCTGTGATTTTGACACGGATGATTTGACCCACGTCCTCCGCGCTGCCAGGAAAAGTCACGGAGATGCCATGCAGCCCTTTGCCGGAAACGGCCTGAGCGCTGCGGCGGCTCAAGGATTCCACCAATACTTCCTCCTCCGTGCCCAGGAAACGCCGCTGCGCTTGCAGCTGCGCTTCCTCCTGCGCCTGCAATAGGCGCTCCAGACGTTCCTGTGCCACGTCCGCTGGGACTTGATCCGGCATGGATGCCGCCTGGGTTCCAGGGCGTGGGGAGAAAATGAAGGTAAACGCCGAGTCATACCCTACCTGCTTCACCAATGACAGCGTATCCTGGAACTGTGCCTCGGTTTCCCCCGGAAAGCCCACAATGATGTCCGTGGTCAGTCCAATTCCCGGCACCGCCTGACGTAACCGCTTCACCTTATCCAGGTAGGCGGCCCGGTCATAGTGCCTATTCATGGCCCGCAAAATCTCGTCATTGCCCGACTGTACCGGCAGATGGAATTGGGGGCACACATGGGCGCATTCCCCCATGGCATCAATGAGCTCCTGGGAAAGATCCTTGGGGTGAGAGGTCATAAAGCGTATCCGCGGAATGCCGATCTGATCCAGCCGGCGCAATAGCCGCGCGAAGCTCATGCCCCCTTCCAGCCCCTTCCCATAGGAATTGACGTTCTGGCCCAGAAGCATGATCTCCTTCACGCCGGTGGCGTACAGTTCCTCCGCCTCACGGACAATGGCGTCTGCCTCACGGCTGCGCTCCCTTCCGCGCACATAGGGCACAATGCAGTAGCTGCAGAAATTATCGCACCCATACATGATGGTAATATAGGCGTGGTCCGGCCGCAGGCGCTTCACCGGCAGTCCCTCCGCGATGAGGTTCTCCGCCGCGTCCACTTCCACCACCGGCCGCGCCGACTCCAGCTCCTCATAAAGGAGCTGGGGCAAGCGGTGAAGGTTGGAGGTGCCAAAGGCCAGGTCAATGAACTTGTACTGACGCAGAATCTTCTCCGCCATGCCGGGCTGCTGAATCATGCAGCCGCACACGCCGATAATCAGCTGGGGCTTTTCTTTTTTCAGCTCCTTAAGCCAGGTTACGTTTCCCAGCGCCCGCCGCTCAGCGTTGTCCCGAACGCAGCAGGTATTGAAAAGCACCAGGTCGGCCTCCTCCCGGCTGGGTGCTTCCTTCATGCCCATTTCCGCCAGCATGCCGGAGAGCTTTTCGCTATCATGGGCGTTCATCTGGCAGCCGTAGGTCACCACATGATAGCTGGCCGGCCGATGCGGCAGATCGCGCACCTTTTCCATATAGGCCCGCTGTACCGCCTGTTCCTCAGGCGATACGGTTACGGGTGCATGCTCACGCATCCCGTTCGCTCCTTTCTACCCATCCCAGGCCGCCGCAGGAAGGACACGGGCATGCCAGCTGCTCCCGCAGTGGCAGACCCGTCCGCTTCCGCGTTACTTCCATCAGGCCCAGGCTGGTAAAGCCATGGATCACCGTTTTAACCCGGTCCAGCGCAAGCGCCTGACGCATTGCCTCGGCCACTTGCTGCCGGTGTTCCCCGGTTTCCATGTCCACAAAATCAATGAGTATGATCCCTGACAGATT
>OLRD01000315.1_pt1 | contig 42575 bp, 33 predicted proteins | sample 1672051 | NCBI WGS metagenome assembly OLRD01 (sample SAMEA3136640, study PRJEB25190) | human gut metagenome | biome: human gut; feature: human-associated habitat; material: faeces | place: Austria | collected 2013 | reverse complement strand
GGCGGCGGTCTGGCTGTTCTGGTGATAAATGGCCTATGTAACGATTCCCAAAGACCTTTCCAAAGTGAAGAACAAGGTCTTTCTGAACCTGACGAAACGCCAGCTAGTGTGTATGGGGTTTGCAGCAGGCATTGGCGTTCCGTTCTATTTTCTTATGCGCGGTACGCTGGGAACCAGCAATGCAGCGGCAGGCATGGTGCTCCTGATGCTGCCGGAATTTTTCTTTGCTCTGTACGAGAAAAACGGGATGCACCTTGAAACCATCCTGACGAATTTTATCAGTGTCCGATTCAAACGTCCTGCGGTACGCTGCTATGAGGTCGAAAACCTGTATGAGCGGGAACTGGAAACCGCAGCACCGATCCAGAAGAAAGGAGGCATCCTTGGTAAAAAGTGAACCGAAGAAGAAACCGCAGTCGGGCGGCTTCTTCCAGAAGTTCTTTCGGAAATCCGAAAAGAGCCAGAAGGAACAGCGGTTGACTGTGCAGCGTTCCATTCCATATCTGGAAATGGGGCGCGACGGTATCTGCCGGGTGGAGGAACATCTGTATTCCAAAACCGTCCGATTCTACGACATTAACTACCAGCTGGCACAGAACGAGGATAAGAACACCATCTTTGAAAGCTGGTGCGACTTCCTCAACTACTTCGATGCCAGTATCCGCTTTCAGTTGTCGTTCATCAACCACAAGAGCGATATGAGCGAGTACAACAAGGTAATCCAGATCGAGCCGCAGCACGACGCGTTTGACGATGTGCGTATGGAATATGCACAGATGCTGAAACAGCAGCTTGCCAAGGGTAACAACGGTCTGGTTCGGACGAAGTACATCACGTTCAGCATCGAAGCAAAAAGCGTTCGGGAAGCAAAGCCCCGGCTGGAGCGTATCGAAACCGATATTCTGAATAACTTCAAGGTGCTGGGTGTGAAAGCCTACCCGCTGAACGGCGTGGAACGGCTTCAGATCATGTACGAAACCTTTCATCAGGAGGAACAGCAGAAGTTCGATTTCAGCTATGACCGCATCCTGCAGAGCGGCATGACGACCAAAGACTTCATTGCCCCGACCAGTTTTCTGTTCAAGAGCGGCAAGGATTTTATGATGGGTGACACCTATGGTGCTGCATCCTATCTGAACATCCTTGCCCCAGAACTGACGGATAAGGTGCTGGCCGAGTTTCTGGACATGGACAAAAATCTGGTCGTCAGTATCCATGTGCAGTCGGTAGACCAGCTGAAAGCCATCAAACTGATCAAAGGCAAAATTACCGACTTGGACCGTATGAAAATCGAGGAGCAGAAGAAAGCTGTGAGGTCTGGTTATGATATGGAAATTATTCCGAGCGACCTTGCAACTTATGGCGGCGAGGCCAAGAAGATTCTGGATGATCTGCAGAGCCGTAATGAGCGTATGTTCCTTGTTACGGTGCTGTTCCTTAATACAGCCAAGACCAAGCAGGAGTTGGATAGTGCTGTGTTTCAGACTGCTGGCATCGCTCAGAAGTTCAACTGCACACTGAACCGTCTGGATTATTTGCAGGAGCAGGGCCTTATGAGCAGCCTGCCGCTGGCAAATAACCTCGTTCCCATCAAGCGCGCACTGACCACCACTTCTACTGCTATCTTCGTTCCCTTCACCACGCAGGAGCTTTTTATGGAGGGCGATTCCCTCTATTACGGCTTGAACGCGGTATCCAACAACATGATTATGGCAGACCGGAAGCAGCTGAAAAACCCGAACGGTCTGATCCTCGGCACACCGGGAAGCGGTAAGTCGTTCAGTGCAAAGCGTGAGATCACGAACGTATTCTTCACCACAACGGACGATATTATCGTGGCAGACCCGGAAGGCGAGTATTATCCGCTGGTGGAAGCGTTGGGCGGTCAGGTCATCCATATCTCGTCCACCAGTAAGGACTACATCAACCCGATGGACATCAATCTGAACTATGCGGACGATGATAACCCGCTGGGCATGAAATCGGACTTTATTCTTTCCCTGTGCGAACTCATCATGGGCGCACGGGATGGGATGGAGCCGGAAGAGAAGTCAGTTATTGACAGAAGTATCTGAACGACCCGAAGCCGGAGAATATGCCGACGCTCGGTGATCTGTACGACTGCCTGCGGGAGCAGAAGGAACGGCAGGCGCAGCGTATCGCCACGGCTCTGGAAATCTACGTCAATGGTTCGCTGCGTGTGTTCAACCATCAGACGAATGTGGAACTGGATAACAGAATTATCTGTTTCGATATCAAAGAGTTGGGCAAACAGCTGAAAAAACTGGGTATGCTCATCGTTCAGGATCAGGTCTGGAACCGTGTCACCATCAACCGCAACAGCAAAAAGAACACCCGGTACTATATAGATGAATTCCATTTGCTCTTAAAGGAAGAGCAGACCGCAGCGTACAGCGTCGAAATCTGGAAACGGTTCCGAAAATGGGGCGGTGTACCCACGGGCATTACCCAGAATATCAAGGATTTGTTGGCCAGCCGGGAAATTGAGAACATCTTTGAGAACAGCGATTTCATTTATATGCTCAACCAAGCATCCGGCGACCGGCAAATCCTTGCAAAGCAGCTGAATATTTCGCCTTTCCAGCTGTCGTATGTGACGAACAGCAACGAGGGCGAGGGACTGCTGTTCTACGGCAACACGATAATCCCGTTCAAGGATAAGTTCGATACTTCGCTGAAACTGTACAGCCTGATGACCACCAAGCCCAATGAGATGGGAAAATACAAGGAGAAAAAAGAATCATGAACACACCGAACATTTTTGACCGTTTGAGCCGCAGGATTCATCATCACTCTGACATGGAGCCGCACGAAAGTGATTCCGGCCCGCCTTTCGATGAGGTGGAGCCGCTGAATTTCTACGATGCGGAGTCAGTGGTGCATACGGTGCTGGAAGATTTCTATGCCGTTGGCACACTGGCCGATGAACTGACTGCCGGCTTTCACATGGAAGCCCACGGTTATCTTGACCGTGAGGAAGTGAACACTCGTCTGATCGCTTTTGCCCGGAAGCTGGAACAGGTGCTTGATAAGTGGGAAACCCACGCAGCCCTGATCGCATGACGGTTCCAGCCGGAAGGAGGTGATTTCCATAGCAGACAAAAAGTTTCGGGGCAGAGATAAAATCGTCCAGAAAATGACCAAGGATGGCCTGGTGGATGAAAATCTCCGCACCGGGGAACAGAAGTCCGCGACCGCAGCAGAAAAGCCGGAGCAGGAAGATTCGGCAAAAGAAACTGCGGAAAAGGAAACAGATGAAAAACCTATCGTGGAAGAAGAACGGTGCATGGATGCCGGGGACGGGGAGGAGGATGCACCCCGGCATCACAGCACCGCCAAGCAGAGCGCAGACTATTACAAAGCCCATCAGGAGGATGGGAAGCCGAAGGATGCGCCTGCGGAATCGGATACAGAGCCGCAGACCAAGAAAGGCCGACTTTCTTTTGAAGATGAAAAAGGCGGCATTGTCCGTGGCGTAGGAATGGGTGTTAAGAAGGTGGCCAAGAAAGGAGTGAATACCGCCACCGGGTTCGCCCATCAGAAAGTACATCAGGTAGAAAAGGACAATTCCGGCGTGGAAGCTGCTCACAAGTCGGAAGAAGCCGCCGAACGCCTGCACCACTTTGTCAAAGGCAGAAAAAAGCCCAAAGACAAATCTGCCAGAGCGGAGAAAAGAGGTGGTGAGGATCAGAAATTCAGCCGCCTGAAATTCACCGAGAGCGAGGGTGGCACTGCAGAAAATGCAGCAGAACCGTCGCGGAAAAAGAAACAATCCCAGCCACCACCGACTGCCGCAGGCGGTGAAGCAAAGACAGTTGGCGCGAAGTTTTACCAGAAAAAGCAGTATAGGGATGCCTATGCAGCAGCCAAGCGCGGCCAGAAAGCCGGAACTGCCGCCAGCAAGCAGGCGGCAGCGGCAACCAATACCATTACGGAGAAAGCGAAAGCGGCGGTGCAGGAGATCGTCACGCAGAATAAAACCCTGTGGGTCAGTATTGGAGTGGGTATCCTGCTGGTGATGGTCATGCTGGGAGCCTTTTCAAGCTGTGGTGCAGCGATTCAGGGAACAGGCAGTACCTTTGTGGGAACGACCTACCCCAGCAAGGATGCCGACATGAAAGGTGCGGAAGAGGATTATCTGGAGCTGGAAAAAGAACTGGATAAGCAGATTCGGCAGATGGAATCCACCCATCCGGGCTACGATGAATACCGCTATCAGCTGGATGAAATCGGGCATGACCCATATCAGCTTATTTCCCATCTGACTGCGGTTTATGAACAGTTCACCAGAGGACAGGTCAAGCCTGTTATCAAGGAACTGTTCAAGCAACAGTATCTCCTGAAAGTGTGGGAAACCATTGAGATTCGCACACGCATGGAAACCAGAGTAGGGATTCGGCCAACGATTGACGCTTTTGGAAACATCAGCATGGAAACCTATACCTATCAGGAAGAAGTGGAGTACGAGTATAAAATCCTTAATGTCCTGCTGAAAAATAAGGGCTTCGATGCCATCGCGCGGAAGAACATGAATCGGAAGCAGACCGGGCGATACGATGCCTACAACCTGACCTACGGCAACCGCCCCGAACTGTTCGGCGCAGGCTCACCGACTTACAGCGGCGGCACAACGGGCAGTATCGGCACAGGCGGTGCTGGTGGCTCCGGCGGTGGTTTCAAGTATGATATTCCATCGGAAGCCCTTTCGGATGAAAAGTTCGCAAGGATGATTGAGGAAGCCGAAAAATATCTCGGTATGCCGTATGTGTGGGGCGGCAGTTCCCCAAGCACCAGTTTTGACTGCTCTGGCTTCGTCTGCTGGGTTATCAATAACTGCGGCAATGGGTGGAGCGTTGGGCGTACAACGGCCAACGGCCTGCGAGGAAAATGCAGCTATATTTCCCCTGCGGATGCACAGCCCGGTGACTTGATCTTTTTTGAAAAAACCTATAACACCACTGGTGCGTCGCACGTTGGCATCTATGTCGGTGATGGGATGATGATCCACTGCGGAGATCCCATTTCCTATACCAGCATCAACTCAAACTACTGGAAGAGCCACTTTTTAGGCTTTGGCCGTATCAACTGAAAGGAGGGCCGATGGGCAAAAAATTACAGAAATATCTGGATGAAGCCGAAAAGACGGAACAGCAGATTGCTGAACTGGAAGAACGGCTGAGAACCATCCGGGCAGCACAGAAAAAGGAAGAGGACAGCGAGATCATTCGTGCCATCCGCAGCACCAAGATGGGAGGGCGCGAACTGCTGGCTCTGCTGGACAACATTCAGGCAGGCAATGTGACATTCCTGACCGCTGTAAACAAGGCTTCGGAAGAAGCAGAAACGGAGGAAGCGATTGAAAAAGATGCTTAAACGGCTGGGAGTTGTTATCCCCAGCACAATTCTGACCCTGCTGATGGCGGTGGGCTTTTCGACTCCGGCCTTTGCCTATGTGGATACCACCGAGGTGGCAGAGGAACCTGTGCAGGTGATCGAGGAAGAGGAACCGACCGAGGAAGAAAAAATCCCGTTCACCATCGCAGGCAACGGCGAGGTGGAGGATAACATCGTGGATGACCCCAGCAAGGAGTTCTTCACAGTAAAGACCAAGGGCGGCAACACATTCTTTCTGGTGATCGACCGGGCGCGGAACAGCGAAAACGTCTATATGCTCTCGATGATCGACGAGTACGATTTGCAGGAGTTTCTGGACGATGAAGAGCGGAACGGCAAGCAGGAAGAAGAAACGCCTGCAGTAGTTCTGCCCGAAACCAAACCTGAACCTACCCCGGATGTGGAAATCGAAGAACCGAAAGAAGAATCGAACGGCGGCATGAATAAGATTCTGCTGCTGGTATTCGTGGCTGCGCTGGGTGGCGCAGGTGCTTTCTTCTACTTCTACATTTATAAGCCGAAGCCGAAAGAAGAAACGCCGCAGAGTGAAAATCTGGAAACCGACCAGAGCCTTGCGACTGTGAACGAGGATAATCAGTCCGGCAACGAAAATGGCACATAAGAAAACCGTAACATAAGGATGCAGGGGTAGTCGAAAGGCTATCCCTGCTTTTTTCAAAAAGGAGAAAGCGTTGAAATATCTGGTGATTGCAGAAAAACCGAGCGTATCGAAATCCATTGCAAAAGTGATCGGTGCATATCGGCAGGAGGACGGGTATCTGGAGGGTGGGGATTGCGTGGTAAGCTGGTGTCTGGGGCATCTGGCAGAGTATGCAGCCCCGGAACATTACGATGAACGCTATGAAAACTGGCGTTTTGAGGATTTGCCGATTCTCCCTGTTGAGTGGAAACTGCTGGTACACAATACCAAGAAGCCGCAGTTCAATGTTCTGCGCAAACTGCTCCGCAGCAAGAAATTCGATTATGTGGTGAACGCCTGCGACGCAGGGCGCGAGGGTGAAGCGATTTTCCGCCGTGTGTATGCTCTTGCCGGAAGCAAACTCCCCATCAAGCGGCTGTGGATCAGTAGCATGGAGGATGCCGCTATCCAGCAGGGCTTTGAGAACCTGAGAGATGGCGCGGCCTATGATAACCTGTTTGCAGCGTCCGAGTGCAGGGCAAAAGCGGACTGGCTGATCGGCATGAACGGAACCCGTGCTTTTACGAAAAAGTACGGCAGAAAACAGACCATTGGCCGTGTGCAGACCCCGACGCTGGCGATGCTGACCGAACGGCAGATCAAAATCCAGAACTTTGTAAAAGAACCCTATTACAAAGTGGAACTGTCCGGCGCGGGTGTCGTGGCGGTATCAAAACAGATGGCGCAGGAGCAGGATGCAGATGCTATGCAGGCCGTTTGCGATGGTCAGTGCGCAGTGGTTGGCAGCATCGAGTGCAAGAGGGTAGAAAAGAAGCCCCCGAAACTGTACGACCTGACGACCTTGCAGCGAGAAGCAAACCGCTATTATGGCATGACCGCCAGCCAGACCTTGCAGGCATTGCAGGAACTGTATGAAGAAAAGCTGGTGACATACCCCAGAACAGACAGCCAGTTTGTGACTGAGGATATGCGCAAGACGGTGGAATCTCTGGTGTTGGCCTTAGATGGCGCGGAGGCAGACGTAAGCTGCGTTATCGACAACAGCAAGGTCACAGACCATCATGCGATCCTGCCGACGATGCAGGGTGCAAAGTGTGATAAGGAAAAGCTGTCCGAAACCAAGCAGAAGATTCTTTCGCTTATCATCTGGAAACTGGTGCAGGCTGTGCAGCCACCGTTCATCTATGAGGATGTGCTTGTGACGGTATGCTGTCAGGAACAGAATTTTACAGCAAAGTATAAGAACGTTCTGCAGCCCGGTTATACTGCAAAACCTGTTCCGCTTGTGGAGCCGGAGAAGAACAAGGATGCGTCACTTCCGAACGATCTGGAGCAGGGGATGGTTATTCCGGTGGTACGGGCAGAGAAAAAGCAGGGCTTTACTTCACCGCCGAAAGTCTACACCGAAGATACCCTGCTGTCGGCCATGGAAACAGCAGGCAACAAGGAATTTGAAAAGGACACGGAGAAGAAAGGTCTGGGAACACCTGCAACCCGCGCCGCGATTCTGGAAAAGCTGATATCCTCCGGCTATGTTGAGCGCAAGGGCAAGCAGATGATTCCGACAGAGGACGGTGTGGCAGCGATTCACAATATCCCGGACTATCTGAAATCAGCCAGCATGACAGCCGAGTGGGAAAATGACCTGCTGCGAATGGAGCGCGGCGAAATCAAGCCCCATGATTTTATGCAGGGCATCCACGGACTGATCGACAGGATGCTGGCCGACTTGCGGCAGATTCCTACCGTCGCGGCGGCTTGCAATTATAATACGGTGAGCGTGGGAAACTGCCCGGTCTGCGGAAATCCTGTGCATGAAAGTAAACTCAACTTTTGCTGTGCAGACCGCAGCTGCAACTTTGCTCTTTGGAAGGAGAGTAAATACCTGTCCAACATGAGAAAAACGATGAACAAGAAGATGGCTGCAGACCTTTTGAAGAAAGGCCGCACCCATGTGAAAGACTTCTATTCCGCGAAAAAAGATAAGACATTCGCCGCTGACCTTGTGATGCGCGTTGAAGATGGCCGCGCACAGTACAGCCTGGAATTTCCCAAAACACCGATGAAAACGAAAACGTAAAGGAGGTTTGACCCTTGCCACAGATTAACGATATTCGAGAATTGGCGCAGCAGAACGCCCGGTATGTCAGTAACTCGCCACAGGACTGGATGAGCTATCTGGATGTGGCGGCGCGGCTGTACCGCTATTCGTTCACCGATACGCTCCTGATCCACGCGCAGCGACCTGATGCGACCGCCTGCGCAGAACTGGAACTCTGGAATCAGAAAATGAGCCGTTGGGTCAACCGTGGCGCAAAAGGCATCGCGCTTCTGGATGATACCGGACCGCGTACCAAACTGCGGTATGTGTTCGATATTGCTGACACCCATCTGGTGCGCGGCGGAAAAACACCGCTCTTATGGAATCTGGACAGCCACGAGCATGAGCAGGCTATCTTAGACCATCTGGCAGATACCTATGGTTTATCCCAGACAGACAGCATGAACACCGCCCTGATGGAGCTGGCACAGCAGTTGACTGCCGACAATCTGGATGAAGCGATGGACGGTCTGGCCTATGAGGTGGCGGATACGTTTCTGGAAGAACTGGACGAAGATAACATCCGCGTCCGCTTCCGGGAACTGATGACCAACAGTATCTTCTATACGCTTTCTCGCCGCTGCGGGCAGGAGCCTATGGATGTGCTGGACGATGATGAATTTATCCGCATCGTGGATTTCAACAAGCTGCCGGTGCTGTCGTTCCTTGGCAACGCGGTTTCCGAACAGTGCGAAGCGGTTCTTTTTGACATTGGCCGAGAGATGCGGAAAATTTACAAAAAAGAAATCACGCAGCAGCTTGAAAAATCCGTTGACAGCTTGTATAATACCAATACGGACTTTAATGCGTTAAAGCACGAAACTGAAGAAAACACGACCAAAGGAGGACAAGAAAATGGAGTTGACGTATTACCGCAAGGGAGATTATCTGTTCCCGAATCTGGCCGTGAAGGACGAGCCCCAGACCATCGGGAAGTACGGGATGCTGCGCAGGACGTACCTGAAAGAGAACCACAAGAACTGGTATCAGAGTATGCTGATGAGCGGCAGGCTGAACCAGCATCTGGCGGAGATCGAGGAAGCAGCGGAGAGCCGGGTGGAAACCCTGCTGGACAGCCTGAACGAGAAGTTTCCGGCACCGAGCAAGGAGAAAGACCCGCTGGCATGGGCGGCACATCAGAACAACCTGACAGCGATGGCAGAAGAGATCGTCTTGAAGGAATTGGTGTACAATTAACTGAACCGACAACGGAACAGGATTTGAGCGAAGCAGAGGAAGAAATTGCCTCTGCTTTTTCTTTGCCTGATTTGCCGACCGTGGAACAGCAGATCCGCGCTATCGAAGCACCGATCCAGGCGCGGTATGCGGATGAAATTGCACTTGATCCCGAAGTGGTCGATGAAATCCTGCGCACGGGCAGCAACCGCAGCAAGGGCCAGCTGCGTCTGATCTACAATTTCATGGTTGAGAAAACCCCGGAAGAATACACGGAGTTCGTGAAAAACGAATACGGTACTGGCGGCAAAGGCTTTGAAATTGACGGTTCAAAGTATGCAGGCTGGTTCGATGATTTAGGGCTGCGTATTGCAGTAGGCAGCACGGCAAAGGGCGGCACGATTGCCAATGCGTTTTTATCCTGGGAGGATGTGAGCAACCGCATCCATGAACTGCTCCGGCAGGGCGAGTATGCTCCGCAGGCGGTTCTGGATGCTGCACGGCAGAACGCCTTGCAGGAACACGCGCAGACATTGGCTTACATGGAACGCGACTTGGCAGATGGTGTTGCCGAAGCAGTCTTTCAGGATGTAGAAATCTTCAGGGGCGGTTTCCCGGAACTGACGGACAGGCTGGCAGGCTTGCTGGATGATACGGAGTTTCTGACGGACCTGAATGATAGATTATCCGCACTGGGAGAAGCCTACGCCGAAGATAAAGACCTGATGCGGATGCACTTTTATAAGCCGGATAAAGTGGCAGCTCTGTTCCAGCAGTTTGCAAAGCCTTATCAGAACTACTCGGCGCGGGATGGCTTTCACTGGAATGAGTATAAGAAGTTCATCACGGAAGATGAAATCACTGCTTACTTCACACGGGGCAGCAATTATTCGGACAGTCGGCTGGCAATTTATTCGTTCTTCTTAAACCATGAAGATAAGAAAGAGCGGGCAGACTTTCTGAAAGACCATTATGGAATTGGCGGCAGCAGCCATGCACTCTGCGGGGCAGACGATTCCCACGAAGATCACGATGGCAGGGGCATTTCTTTGGAGCGTGGCTCATACGGGAACCCGGATGCAAGCGTTCATCTGAACTGGAATCAGGCCGCAGGCCGAATCGACCAGCTTATCCGTGACAGTGAGTATTTGAAGCCGGCAGACTACTCCCGGATGCCTGCTTATGAGCGCGAGCGGATGGCAATGCGGGTGATGGGATTCTATCACCATCTGCCGAACGCGGTGGAACGTCCTTATCCGCAAGACCTTTACCATGAAGAAGGACGAAAGGCTCTCGTTGAAAAGCTGGAAGCCCCTGAACAGGCGGTGGAACTGCTGGAGCAGATGGACAATGCACTGCTGTCTGTGCCGCTGGATTCGGAAGAATATGAGTGCAAGGCAGAATCTCTCTCTATCCTGCACCAGTATATCGAGGGAACGTACACGATTTTCCCGGAAAAGAAGAAGGCTGTTGAGATTGCGGTTCCTGAACAGGGGCAAATGTCCATGTTCGACTTCATGGAGCAGGAGCCGCAATCGAAAGAGCAGTCAACCGCCGCAGCGGTTGAGAAACCCCAAAAAGATGTGCCCCTTGCAGATGAAAAGCCTTCGGAGCAGACGCTGCAGCCCCTGCCGCTGGATGCCGCCAACGAGTACAACGCTCTGAAAGAGCGTTACCCGGATGTACTGGTCGGTTATGAGCAGTACGGCAACTTTGAGTTCTACGGCGAGGATGCAAAGCGCGTTTCAGAACTTCTTGGCAGCAAGCTGTTGGAAAAGGAAACCGCACTCGGCAAGGTGGAGGTATCTGGTTTTCCGCGTGAACAGTGGATTTCACAGGCGATGAAGCTCTGGAAGCAAGGGGAGAGCGTCTATCTGTCCGGCCAGCAGGAAGATGGAACCCATGCACAGACAAAGTATTTCCGCAGAGAGGAATATCTGCCAGTCAATACCATCATTGAACTGGACGATAGAGAGTTCCGTGTGGATTCGGTCAACTTTGAACAGGGAACGGTCAGCTTGCAGGACATGACCCTTGCAAAAGAAGCTCGGTATCCGATCTTCCGAACGGAACCGCTGGAGTACATTCGGCATCTGTATGAGCAGAATGATATTCCGATGGAAGAAGCGGTGGAAATCACAGTCTTTACGGCTCTGCACAATGCTGGTGTGGCTTACGAGGATTTTTCCCCGGAGCAGATGGATGTGATCTATTCGGTGGCAGAATCGGGTGGCGAGTTGGAAGAACTGCTGAATCCCGACTTCCCGCCGGAACAGATGCAGCTGATCGCAGATGTGCAGAACCGAACGGATGCCATCAGCCGTGCAGCGGCAGAGGAAGCCCTTGAACCGCTGACGCAGCAGCCTATGACCCCGGCAGAGGTCAACCATGCACGGCGGCAGCACAATCTTCCTCTGGACAGTGGAGCAGAGACGGAACAGCCTGCACAACCGAAAAAGGAGCCTATGAACTTCCGTATTACGGACGATGATCTCGGTGCAGGAGGGCCGAAAACAAAGTATAAAGCCAACGTGGAGGCCATTGGGGTGCTGCAAACACTGGATGCAGAGCAGCGGCAGGCCACAGCGGAGGAACAGGAAATCCTTTCCCGGTATGTTGGCTGGGGCGGTATTCCGCAGGCGTTCGATGAAAACAATGCGGACTGGTCGAAAGAGTATGCCGAACTGCAGTCTCTGCTTACGGCAGACGAATACAAGGAAGCCCGTGCCAGTACTCTGAATGCGTTTTACACTTCTCCTACGGTCATCAAGGCAATGTATGAAGCTCTGGGCAATATGGGATTGTCCAAAGGCAATGTGCTGGAACCGTCCTGTGGTGTCGGCAATTTCATGGGTCTGGTGCCAGACAGCATGGAAAAGATTCGGATGTACGGTGTGGAGCTTGACAGCATTTCAGGCCGCATTGCACAGCAGTTGTACCAGAAAAACAAGATTGCAGTGCAGGGCTTTGAAACGATGCAGTTCCCGGACAGCTTTTTTGACTGTGTTGTGGGCAACGTACCTTTCGGCAATTACAAAGTGCCGGACAAGCGGTATGACCGCCACAATTTCCTCATCCACGATTATTTTATCGCCAAGAGCCTTGACCTTGTGCGTCCGGGCGGTGTGGTGGCGGTGGTGACGTCCAGCGGTACGATGGATAAGAAGGATTCCTCTGTCCGTGAGTATCTTGCCAACCGTGCCGATCTGGTAGGTGCGATTCGTCTGCCGAATAATGCGTTCCAGCGCAATGCCAACACCGGCGTGGTGGCTGATATTCTGTTCCTGCAAAAGCGTGACCGTGCAGCGGTGGAGCGGGCTGACTGGGTGGATCTCGGTGAAACGCCGGAAGGCTATTCCATCAACCAGTATTTTGCGAAGCATCCTGAGATGGTGCTGGGGAAAATCACCACCGAAAGCACCCAGTACGGCAAGCAGGAAACTACGGTTAAGCCCATCGAGGGCGTAGACCTTGCTCAGCAGTTAAAAGAGGCGGTCAGCAACATCCATGCCACCATCACAGAGCCGGAAATCTTCGATGATGAACTGGATGCGCTGGAAGAACCGATTCCAGCAGATCCCAGCGTGAAGAATTTCAGCTTCACGAACGTGGATGGGCAGATTTACTACCGCGAAAATTCCTTTATGAACAAGGTGGAACTGCCTGCCGTAACTGCAGAGCGAGTGCTGGGCATGATCGCTCTGCGGGAAACCACCCGAAAACTGCTGGATTGTCAGCTGCATGATGGTTCGGATGCGGAAGTGCAGCTTTTGCAGAATGAACTGAAACAGCAATACACCGCATTTAAGGCACAGTATGGCCTTATCAACAGCACGGCCAACAAGCGAGCATTCCGACAGGACAGCAGCTATTGTCTGCTGGCATCACTAGAAATTCTGGATGAGGAGAAGAACCTCAAACGGCTGGCCGATATTTTTACCAAACGTACCATCCGTAAGCCGGAGCCTGTTACCTCGGTGGATACTCCCAGTGAAGCTCTGGCACTTTCCATCGGAGAGAAAGCAAAGGTAGATGTGCCGTTCATGGCGCAGCTCTGCGGTAAATCGGAGCAGGAAGTCACGGATGAACTGGCAGGTGCGATTTTCCGAAATCCTGTGACACAGCAGTGGGAAACCTCGGATGAATACCTGTCCGGCAATGTTCGTGAAAAACTGGCCACGGCAGAAACCTTTGCGGTGAACCATGCAGAGTATCAGATCAATGTGGATTACCTGAAACGGGTACAGCCCAAAGACCTGGACGCTTCAGAAATCGAAGTGCGGCTGGGTGCAAACTGGGTAAAGCCGGAGTACATCACGCAGTTTATGCGGGAAGTGTTCAAGACACCAGGCTACTATGCAGGCGATGAAATCAAGGCGACCTATTCCGAAATCTCCGGTGCATGGAATATTTCGGGCAAGTCGCTGGATCGCGGCAATCCGCTTGTTACCAACACTTACGGAACCCTGCGCGTCAACGGCTATAAGTTGCTGGAAGATGCGCTGAACCTCCGGGATACCAAAATCTACGATACGATTCACGATGCGGATGGCGACCACCGTGTGCTGAATAAGCAGGAAACCATGCTTGCACAGCAGGCACAGGAATCCATTCGGGAAGCGTTCAAGCAGTGGATTTTCAAGGATTTAGACCGCCGGGAGGATTTGTGTGCGACCTATAATCGGATTTTCAATGCGATTCGTCCCCGTGAGTACGATGGCAGTCACATTCGCTTTGAGGGCATGACCCCGGAAATCTCCCTGATGCCGCACCAGAAAAATGCCGTAGCGCACATTCTGTATGGCAACAATACGCTGCTGGCGCATTGCGTGGGTGCGGGCAAGACCTTCCAGATGATCGCTGCCGGCATGGAAAGCCGCAGGCTGGGCTTATCGCAGAAAAACCTCTATGTGGTGCCAAACCACCTCACAGAACAGTGGGGCGCAGACTTCTTACGACTCTATCCCAATGCCAATGTACTGGTGGCAACGAAAAAGGACTTTGAACCCAGCAATCGTAAGCAGTTCTGCTCCCGCATTGCAACCGGCGATTACGATGCCATCGTGATCGGTCATTCGCAGTTTGAGCGTGTGCCGCTCTCCCCGGAACGGCAGAAGGCTATTATCGAGCGTCAGATTGACGATATTACGCTGGCTCTGGCCGATGCCCGGAGTGAGGATAGCCGCAGTTTTACGGTCAAGCAGATGGAAAAAACAAAGAAAACGCTGGAAGCAAAGCTGCAAAAGCTGAACGACCAGACGAGAAAGGATGATGTGGTTACATTTGAGGAACTGGGTGTGGATCGTCTGTTTGTGGACGAGTCGCATTTCTATAAAAATATGTTCCTCTACACAAAAATGCGAAATATCGCAGGTATCGCCCAGACCGATGCACAGAAGTCCAGCGATATGTTTGCAAAGTGTCAGTATCTGGACGAGCTGACAGGCGGTAAGGGTGTGACCTTTGCAACCGGAACCCCGGTCAGCAACTCGATGGTGGAACTGTACACTATTATGCGGTATCTCCAGTACGACACCCTGCAGAAGATGGGGCTGAGCCACTTTGATGATTGGGCAGCATCCTTTGGTGAAACTGTTACGGCAATCGAGCTTTCCCCGGAAGGAACTGGCTACCGTGCGAAAACACGCTTTGCTCGGTTCTTCAATCTGCCGGAGCTGATTTCTCTGTTCAAAGAATCCGCAGATGTGCAGACGGCGGACATGCTGAACCTACCTGTGCCGCAAGCAGAGTACATCAACGAAGTGCTGAAACCCAGCGAAACACAGGAAGAAATGGTAAGTTCCTTTGCAGACCGTGCCGAGGCTGTACGCAACGGCAGCGTGAATCCCAAGTCCGATAACATGCTGAAGATTACCAACGATGGAAGAAAACTGGCACTCGACCAGCGTCTTATGAATGAGATGCTGCCGGATGAGCCGGAAAGCAAGGTCAATCGCTGTGTGGACAATGCGTTCAAGGTCTGGGAAGAATCTGCGCCGGACAAGGGAACACAGTTGATCTTCTGCGATTTATCGACACCAAAAGCAGATGGCACATTCAATGTGTACGATGATGTGCGGGAAAAGCTGGTGGCGAGAGGTGTTCCCCGTGAGGAAGTGGCGTTCATTCACGAGTATAACACGGAAACCAAAAAGGCAGAGCTTTTTGCAAAGGTGCGCGCCGGACAAGTGCGTATCCTGATGGGGTCTACGCCGAAACTTGGCGCAGGAACCAATATTCAGGATCGACTGATTGCTCTGCATCATCTGGATTGCCCGTGGAAGCCGTCTGATCTGGAACAGCAGGAGGGACGTATTCTCCGGCAGGGAAACCGGAATAAGCAGGTAAAAATCTATCGTTACGTCACTGAAAATACGTTTGATTCGTATATGTGGCAAATTCTGGAAAATAAGCAGAAGTTCATTTCCCAGATCATGACTTCCAAATCTCCTGTCCGTGCCTGCGATGATGTGGACGATACCGCACTGTCCTATGCCGAAATCAAGGCACTGGCAACGGGCAATCCCTACATCAAGGAAAAGATGGATTTGGATATTCAGGTCAGTAAGCTGAAACTGCTGAAAGCCAATCACACCAGTCAGATTTATAGCTTGGAATCGGATATTGCGCGTCGCTATCCACGAGAAATTACTGCGGCAAAGGGTCAGATCGAAGCACTGAAAACCGATATGGAAGCGGCAAAACCGCTTCTGGCGCAGGACAAAGACCATTTTGCTATGGAAATCAGCGGCAAGGTGTACACCGAACGCAAGGAAGCAGGTGCAGCCATTATCGAGGCTTGTAAGGCTTTGAAGGCGGCTGGCACCGAGGGCAGAATCGGCAGCTACGGTGCGTTTGAACTGCATTCCCGGTTTGATAACTTTGATAAGGTGTTCCGCTTATCCATCAAGGGCGCATGGAACTATTCGATGGAAGTCGGCAAAGACCCGCAGGGCAATATCCTGCGCGTTACCAATGCGCTGGCAGGCATCGAAAGAGCATTGCCGCAGGTGGAACGCAGATTGGAAACCTTGGAACAGCAGTTGACGCAGGCAAAAGAAGAAGCCAAACGTCCTTTCGCGCAGGAAGCAGAATTGGCCGAAAAATCTGCGCGCCTTGCGGAGCTGAACTCTCTGCTCAACATGGATGAAAAGGGTAGTGAGGATGCGCTGGGAGTGGATGAGGATGCAGCCGAAACCGAAGTCGCAGACAAGCCGCGACAGCCTGTGAACTACGCAGGCCGCGTTGCAGAGCGCACGGCGGACAATGTGCGGAAACCCTCTGTGCTGGAACAGCTTCATGCAAAGCAGGCAGAGCGCAGCGCAGAACCGCAGAAATCCCAGAAGCGGAAAAGTCACGATATGGAACTGTAAATGAGCAGCCCCGTCAGTTTATCTGACGGGGTGTTTTTTCGGAAGGAGGAAATTTGCTTACTTTAACACCGATCAATTTGAAAACGGCAAACGCATTTGTGCAGCAGTATCACCGCCACCATAAACCGACGCGGGGGCATAAGTTCTCCATCGGCGTATCGGACGATGGCGCGTTAGTGGGCGTTGCTATCTGCGGCAGACCTGTGGCGCGGCGGTTGGATGATGGCTATACGCTGGAAGTTAATCGCCTGTGTACGGATGGAACTCCAAACGCCTGCAGCATCCTGTATGCGGCGGCGTACCGTGCAGCACGGGCAATGGGTTACAACAGAGTTGTTACCTACATTCTGGATACGGAGAATGGCAGTTCCTTGAAAGCTGCCGGATATACCTGTGAGGGCAGAGCCGGAGGATTGGAATGGAACGGTGCAAAAGCACCGAAACAGGCCGACCAATATCCGCGCCAGATGAAAACACGTTGGGTCAAGAAAAAGGAGGGCTTGCATGGCAGTTGACCGCAAACAGCAGATGAAAGAAATCACGGAACGGTTGGAGCAGGGGGTAAAGGACATTTTCACTTCGGAAATGTACACGACGTATCTGCACACAATGGCAAAATTTCACAATTACAGTTTCAACAATACGCCGCTGATCGCAATGCAGCGGCCTGATGCCACACTGGTGGCAGGATTCCAAGCATGGAAAAATAAGTTTAACCGCTACGTCAAAAAAGGCGAAAAGGGCATTCAGATTATAGCTCCGGCTCCCATCAAGGAAGTGGAAGAACGCGAGAAAATCGACAAGGATACGGGCCTGGCTGTGCTGAACGAAAACGGTGAACCGGAAATAGAACGTGTGGAGTATGTGGTTCCGAGGTTCCGTTTGACGACCGTTTTTGATATATCGCAGACAGATGGTGAACCGATTCCGTCGCTGGAAGTGAACGAACTGACGGCCAGTGTCAAAGACTATGCGCTGCTTACGGCGGCAATCGAGCAGGTATCACCTGTGCCGATGCGGTTCGATGAAATCGAAGGGGATGCCAAAGGCTATTACAGTGATGCAGACAAAGAAATCTGCATTCAGGTCGGCATGGGCGAGAGCCAGACCATAAAGACGATGATCCACGAGGTCGCTCATGCGATGCTGCATAACAGCGATTTGATGAAACAGCGTGGGGAAGAAAAAGACCGGCTCACGAAAGAGACCGAAGCGGAAAGTATTGCATTTACGGTCTGCTCGGCACTTGGAATTGATACGTCCGATTATTCATTTCCTTATGTAGCAAGCTGGGCCAGCGGCAAGGAGATGAAGGAACTGAAAGATTCGATGGATACGATTCGATTGACCGCAGCCGATTTTCTGGAAAAGCTGGAAGCGGCAGTCGCAGAAAGGAGCGCAGAGCGTATGACTTCCATGCAGTATGCAGAAAAACTGATTGCTGATAAAGAGCATAGAATCACAATTTTTGATGATGAGCAGCGAGACCTCATCGTGAATTTTGCGTATAAGCTGGATGATCAGTCAGCAACCGAAAAACTGGTGAACGAATTGGCGGCGGCAATGGTCCTGAGCAATAAAGAAGAAACAAACCGGCTGATGTACGAAGCACAGGAGAAGATCGAAAATCTGCCGGATAGAATGATTGGCCTTTCGGAGATGCACGACTATGGTTATCGGAAGGATGATATGCTGCCGCTGACGAAAGAAGGCGCACGGGAGTGGCATCGGCTGGGTGAGAGGATTTATCCGTTGTTCCGTGATGGAACGGCAGGTGATTATGTAAGCCAAGAGGAAATCGAGCTGCACGATGGCATTTTCGGCATAAAGGCTGACGCATGGGATGCGATTTTGTTAGAACAACGGGAAGATTATGCTGAGGACGAGTACGCGCGTCCAGACTTTCAGCAGACAGTAATAAACCGTGAACAGGCTCTACGGCTGTATGACGAAGGTAAGCAAATTTATCTTGTCCGCATCAGCTCGTGGCCGATTCTTGTCACGGCGCGAGAGGAAATCGAGCGCGGAAGTGATACCTTCCAGATTGCAACAGCTGACTTGCAACAGGAGCGAAACATGACAGAACAGGAAAATGTGCTGCTGTATGGCAGCGAGAAGCAGCTCGGTATTTACCAGATCACTGCCCGTGCCCCGGAACACGACTACCGTTTCATGGGGCTGGACTATGTGGAGAAGAAAGGCATAACGGTTACCCGTGCAGATTATGACCTGATCTATGCCGCACCGCTTACGGAAAAGGACACGCTGGATGGCATTTATGAACGGTTCAATATCCAGCGTCCGGCAGACTTTACGGGTCATTCGCTGTCGGTCAGCGATGTGGTGGTACTCAATGATGGCAGTACGGTCAAAGCCTACTATGTGGACAGCATCGGCTTTGCTGAACTGCCGGATTTTTTCAAGGAAAGGAATATGGATTTGCAGAAAGAGAACCTTTTGAACGAAAAACTGCAGGAAATCGAAATCTTTGATAAGCCGGGTCTTTTCAGCAATGGCCGACTGCGGGATGAAGATGTGCCGGAGGGCTTATATCGCTATGATCTGCGCGGCTCAGACTACGACCCCGGTCAGCCCATTACAGTGGAGAAAACTGTGGTGGTGAACCATGCGGCATCTGTCCTGATGGCCGAAGAACTTGACCTTGGCGCAGAGGGGCGGCTGGAACTTGGCGAGGAAGGACTGAACTTCACAGGCGCAGAGTTGACCGTGCGAGAGTTCATGGAGGAACAGCAGAAAAACAATGCGCTGATCCACGGCGATTCCTACCATATCGCAGTCGAGGGGCATATCGGCATATGGTACGCCATTGATGAAACGGAAATTGGTGGCGAGAAGTTCTTCCTGCTGGAGCATGAGGAACACGGCGATACGGCGGCCTGTGTTGCAGTCAATGAGCAGGGCAAGCTGGTGGCAGAGGATTTGTGGAACGGCTTCGATGAGGATTTTCAGGAGGCCGTGCAGAAATACTTCTCTGAAAAATGGAATATGCCGAAAAAAGAAGATGTGGTATCGGAGATCATTGAAAAGGCTGTGCCTGTGCCGGACAACAGCGCACAGGATTATTCGGATGTGCCTGTCTACTACGAGCCGTTCAGCTATGCCAAAGAAAATGACGAGGTGGATTTGTACCGTACATCCTATCGGCTGAACAGCGAGTGCAAGCAGGCGATCCATGAAGCGATTGCGGACAATTATGACGGAATGTACCTTGGCGATGATGCAGTCAATCAGGTGGTGCGGCAGTACGGCATGGAGCGTGTGGGCTACATCCTGGCGAACACTCTGCACCATAAAAGCTATGATGGCCGCTTTTCTCACAGTAATAAGGAATGGGCAGAGCAAGTCAGCACCCCGGAACACGATGCAGACCGCATGACCTTCCGCACGGACTGGGTGGTTGACAGCCACCCGGCTATTCTGGATGGCTTTGTAACGATGTTCCGGGAAGAACTGGATGCGCAGAAAGAACTGGAACAGGAGCAGCCTTTCGTAAAGCAGTTCTATGTGGTCGAAAATTTACAGGCTGTACCTTTGAAAATTGAGCGGCTCGGAAATCTGGATGATGCAATGTCGCAGTATCAGGCCCTTCCGAACCATTACATGAAAGCCTTGGGCGTGGAGAAGAATCCTGATCCTCTGCCGGGTTCACTGGATATTTTGCAGTGCAGGAACGGCATTGACACCATCGTAGAGGACTATAAAACGGTTCCGGGCTGGGATAACCCGTATATCCAGAATCACGTTGTGCAGCCGTTACAGGTGGCTTTGGCTGTGCAGGATGTGGAGCTGTCCTATGAATTGCCAGATGCCTATTTCCACATCCAGACCTGTGACGATGGTTTCGACTATACCTTATATAATAAGGACTTCACAGAACAGGATGGCGGCATTCTTGAAACGGACGGAGATAAGTCTGTGCAGGAGGCTATGACGGAATTGCTTGCAGAGTTTGGCTGCGATGTAGCACAGGGCAGGGTCATGGACGCGGCAGAACTGCGGAAACAGGTCGATACGGTGGCGGAACAGCAGGCAGAAGTTTTGAAAGGAAAACTCGCCGCAGAAAGACCTGCACCGGAAGAAACGCTCAGCTTTTATGTTGCGGAGTGTTTGGAGTTTACGTTTGCGGGAGAGTTCCACGACCATCTGACAATGGAAGAAGCCTTGGAAGCCTATGACAAGATTCCGTCCGAACGGATGAATGCTGACAAGTGCATTGGATTCTGCATCGAGGAAGATGGTGGCTTTGTTGGAATGTATGAGTTGGTCGTGAACGATAAAGTACAGCGCGAGAACATCAATTCCATCAACTACTTTAGGGATGATAAGCTGGTGCAGCAGGCTATCTCCGACATGGAAAAGCTGATGGCGGCACGACAGCAGAGTAAGGAGCAGGAACGCGGCAGTACGAAAAAGTCTGTTCTGGATGCCCTGCGCAGTCTGAAAGCCAAGAAACAGGATCAGCCTGCACAGGAACAGGATAAGCCGAAGAAAGCGAAAAAGAAAGGGATGGAGTTATGAGCAATGTACGCTTTGACGAACTGGAATTGATGCTGATGGCGATGTTTGAGCAGCCGACACTCAAAGATACGATCCAGGCGTTGACGGAGGTTCAGCCGCTTGTGGCAGAGGATGCAGAGATGGCTGTGCTTGTTCAGCAGAGCATCCAGAAGCTGCAGCAGCTGAACGAGCAGCAGTTCAAAGGGCTGGAACTGGAGTGGTATAAACCGGATGAACCGAATCAGAAAGTAGAAAGGGTGGCAGATGAATAAACAGGTCAGAGTTTTCCAAATCAAGGAGATTCATCATAAGCAAAGGGCAAAATCTTATGCACAGCAGATAGAGGATGGTTTTCTGATTCATCATCAGAATTACCAAAGTGCTTATAAGGGGCAGGTAGGACCGAGTGAAACACCAGTTACAGTTCGGGGGCGTCTGGAAGAACAAAGGCCAAATACATTTATCGGCCGTCCGTTCGGAGTCAGTGATGTTATGGTATGGGATGAAGAAGAAAAGCGAAAATTCTTCTATGTCGATAAAGACGAGTTGGTTGAGTTTGGCGGTTTTATGGATATAGACTCTGCCGGAAATGTTGTTGCCCTCATGGTTCCCAATTACCAGGTTGATGGAAAAACAGGAACATGGCTCCCGTATGATAGTGAAGTTGTAGAGGGTGTCTGCTTCTTTATGATGCGGAATGAGCAACGCAGAGATGCTGTTTCTCCAATCGTGGTAGACAGTAAAGGTGTATTTGTGACAGAGGCACCGAATGGCTTTGAAAATGTTCGGGCCACTATTACAGAATATGTTCGCCGCGCTGAAAGGAAACAGCAGGATGTGACAGAACATGAAAAGTGCCTGACGAATGGAACGTATGAACGGGCGCGGGAGTCTGGCACAGAGCAGAACTACAATATGATTGATGGTTGTGTCAACAACAACCCGAAAAAGCCGCGTGTCATTGGCAACAGAGTTTCAGTGTTGGATCGGCTGCATATCAAACTGGAAAATCGAAAGCAGAAAGAACAGGGACAGCAGCAACAGCAGGAGAGAACCCTTAAAAACTAAAAATCTGTTTCCGTAAAGCAAGCCAGCCACAGGACTTTCATTCAGAGTGAAGTCTTGTGGCTGGCTCTTTTTATGCAGTTTTTTAAAGAGATGGTTCGTGACTGCGTTTAGGATGTGTACGGCTATGTTGCTGTGTATGTCCTGTATCAAGGATCATATCAACATTCTGACAAGCGGTTTGCAGTTCGTGATAGTAGTCTTTGAAATAGGTATAGCTTTCGTACCGTGCAGTTCGTATAGATAGCAGTTTTTCTTTCTCAGCCCGCAAATCCTTCATAGTGGGAATCGTGCCATCCGGGGAACTGCGTTTTAAGAATTGAGCGGCTTCCTCATATTTGGCGATTTCATCTTGATGCTCAGAACGATAAATCTTCTTATTGTTGGCCTGTAAAAATTCTTTATATGTGTTTTTTGTAGAAAGATACTGCCCCAGATAGTGAATCTGTTCATTCAACCGTTTCAAATCGGCATCCGTGGACTTTGCGGTATTACGGGCATCTGACATTTTAGCGGAGAGTTCATCCCGCGCTTTTTTCAATTCGTCATAGCTGTCATAGCCGTGTTGCTGTATATAGACGATGGTATTTGCCATCTGTTGCAAATTGGAAATCTTGACTTTCTGTGCATAGGCGCGGTTCTGCTGGGCCTTTACGCAGTCCTGCAAATTCACAACCAAACGAAGATTCGATTTGATATAGAGAACGGCAATGGGGTCGGCAACACTCCATTGCTGTTTTTCTTTTTCAGCGGCTAGAGCATTGCTTTCAAAAAGCATCAGAAGATGATTGCGGTCAAAACTGGTTCCCAGTGTTCGGGCAGAAATGTATTTCTCTCTGTTCGGCAGAAGATAGCTGAATCGCCCACGGTGATCTTTGACAGAAATACCGGATTCGGCTTGAAGCTGTCGGCTGAATTCTTCAAATGATTTTGCTCGCTTTGCCGCCGCAGTAATGGCATCCCGCAGTTTATCCTTTTCGGTTTGAAATTTGGTTCGCATGGGTGTGAAGCCTTCTGCAACAAGTTCAGCGTTCAATTTGTCCAGATTGATCTGCCCGCGCTGTTTAGCATAATACTCCTGCTGCGTGATTTTGTTGACAGATGGGGAAAGCAAATCGACCTGATTGAGATTTTCTCTCATGCAGATGTTCATAAGAGACTGCTGTAAATGCTTTAAGTAATCTTTTGTCAGGTGGTGCTTGTAGCCAGCTTTACAGTCGATGGGACGTTCCATAAAGTTTTTTTGCGGAACATCCAGCTTTCGCAAACTGTTGATTACGATATGTACATGGATATTGCCGCTGCCGTTATGCCCGTCCATGTGGGTACAGACCAATGCCTGATGGCCAGGAAAATTTGTTTCTACATATTCCATGCCGATGGCCTGCGCTCGTTCTCCTGTGAGTCCGCATTCATCTTTATCCGCAGGATCGAAGCTGATGAGATAATGATGTGTCTTGATTTCATCATAATTCTGATTTTTATTGTACTGTGCATTGAGCATTTCACACTCTACATCAAAAAGTTCTGGTTCACAGTTGATGCCATCCAGCAGAATATCCCGGCGGAGCACCCAGTTTCCATTTGCATCCAGCAGAGGTTTCTTCAAGACCTCATCGTGCTCATATTTCAAATAGTCGAGTGCCGCACCGTAGTCTGCGCTTTTACCTGCGACGTGTTTTAAGATTGCCACGATAATCACCTGCCAATTCAGCAATATCTTTCCGCATGGAGCGGAGGTCGGTCATGCAACGATTGATCTCTTCCAACATAGCGCGAGATTGGATACCACCGCTGTTAAAGAAGGCTGCAATCTGGTTCAGGTTATTTCCGATATGGGAAAGCTGTCTTGCAAAATCTCGCAGTTCTGCAATGTCGGCAACGATGTTGTAATGAACGTGAAGTTTTTCGGTTATGGCCTGTTTCCTTACATAAACGGCAACGGGATAGCCAGCCTGTTCAGCAGAACATGAAACCAGTGCGTACTCCACATCGGTAAAACGAACCATTACATTCTTAGTCCGTCTGATACTTTCGTCTTTTTTGGGCCGAGTCATAGTGTGATCCTCCTGCATTTTATAGTTGCGAAGCAATTCCCGATAAGCCGTAGGCGGTCGGCTGCGAACACATTCATGTGGAGCCAGATAGCCAAAATCCGAGATTTTGTGCGTACCGTGGGAATGGGGAACGGAATCCCCATCAAGATTGCCAAGAACGAAAAATCACGAAAGTGAGTTTTGAGTTACCATAGGCGAATCTTGCTCTAAGACAGGGAAACCCTGGTGTTGCAGTATAGGCCTTGCCATCAGAAAAAGAAGTGCTTCTATAAATAGGAATCCGCAGCCTTTATTTGGAATACACTTTCCAGATTTTTTTGAATTTCTTTCAAAAACTGTATTCCAAAATGCCCTTCTGGATTCCTATTAGTAAAGGGGGATTGATCCGATGAAGCAGAAAGAGCGACTGGACGAAAAAGTGAAGCAGGAGCGAACGGAGCCTGACCATCACAGAAAAATCATTATTAAGGGCATCACCGTGTATGAATCGTTCCGACCAGAAGGCAGTGAACTGTGGGACTGCCTCTTGCAGAGTATGGGGAAACACTGAAAAAAAGATTTTTTAAAATTGTGCGCTACAGCTTGATTTTCGTGCCGCAGCTTGGTAGAATACAGACGGGTTAAGTAAATATGTGCAATCAAAAGCCATTAACTTTCTGGATTTTACCATGCGAATTGCGTGGAGACAGGAGGTTTAATGGCTTTGTTTTTTTATAAGGAAAAGAATAAGGACATACGAGCAGCAGCCTATCTGAGGTTGTCTATCGAGGACGGAGATAAGGCTGAAAGCAACAGCATCGGAAACCAGAGAGAACTGATCCGGGATTTCGTTGCAGAACGACCAGAACTGCATTTGGTAGGAGAATATGCAGATGATGGTTACACGGGAACTAATTTCGACAGACCGGGCTTTCAGAAAATGATGGATGGTGTGCGCAGTGGCGAGATTGATACCATTATCGTAAAAGACCTGTCTCGTTTTGGACGCGATTACATTGGTGTGGGCGAATACATGGAGCAGATTTTTCCACTACTGGGTGTCAGGCTCATCTCCATCAATGACAACTATGACAGCAGCAATTATAATGGTACAACCTTGGGGATGGATTTGGTTGTCAGCAACCTGGTAAACACCATGTACTGCCGAGATGCAGGAAAGAAACTTCGGACAGCCAACCGAGTGAAGTGGCGCAAGGGTATTTCTACAGCGTCTGCTGCACCGTTTGGTTATCAGTTTGACCCGAATAGAAAAGGATCATATATCATTGACCCTCCAGCGGCAAAAATTGTCCGTCGCATTTTTGACCTTGCGATTCTGGGATTGGGAACGCGAGAAATAGTGATGGCATTGAATGATGAAAATGCTCCTGTGCCGAGTGTTTATAACCGGGAGCATAAGGCGTATGGAAAAGAAACGACTTACACGATTGCACCTGTGATTCTTTGGGATAGTTCTCGCGTCTGGAAGATTCTCACGGCTTATGTGTACACCGGAGCGATGGTTCTGGGAAAAAGTCAAAGATTGATTTCCGGCAAGAAAATCATTCGCATTGTTCCAAAAGGGCAACAATACATTACGGAAGGAACCCATGAAGCTATCGTCAGCCGGGAAGAATTTGAAAAAGCGCAGCTTGTCATAAGAAATAACGGACATAGAGTAGTGATGGGAAGCGTGGATTTTCCCCTTAAGGGAAAAATTCGATGCGGTAATTGCAGACGAGTCCTGGGATATGACTACAAACAGGCTTCTCCCATATTCTGGTGCAGAGAGGGAATGGAACTTATCGGTCAGACCCAATGTTCATCGGAAATATATCAGGCCAGTGATATTGAAAATGCAGTGTTTCAGGCATTAAAAAAAGAACTTTCTCTATTGGACTCACTCTATAGTGATATTAAAAAGGAAGAACAGAGCTTAAAAGAAGCCAGTAGAAAGGCAAGCCGCCGAAAAACTTTGATGGAGCAGGAACTGAAAAATCTGAAAGGTGAGAAGATGCGGATGTATGAGGAGTACGCGGCAGGAACGCTCTCCCTGGACAATTATAAGAGCAAAAAACTGGAATGCGATAGGAAGATTGCAGAAGTGCAGGACAAAATCGAACAATTCAAAGCGGAAGAATCTGTCAAGAGCGTTGTTCCAGGGACGGTGCGGGCAGCAGCAGAACAGGCAGAAAATTTTCTGCACGGCACGAGACTTACGGCAAGCATGGTGTCAGCCTTCATTGAAAATGTTTATGTGCATGAGGGTGGGCGTATCGTAGTACGGTTTAAATATGAGCAGAGTATACAGGATGCCGTGAGAGCATTACACACAGAATGAATTTCAAAAAGGCGAAGTTGCCCATGATACAACATCAAAGAGTATGTTATAATATGGGCAACAGACCAACCGGAAGGAGAAGGACGAAATGAGTATAACCCGAAAGCTGGCAAAACTGATATTGACCTTATTGACCCTGCCGCTACTCGTCGTAGTATGGCTACTGAAATGGTTCGTGACGTTCCTTCATTGCTGTTCGGCATGGATATTCTATCTGCTGGGCAGTGTGCTGCTGGCAACAGCAGTGCTTTCGTTCCTGATGAAACAATCGCAGGGGATAGAAGCACTTCAAATGCTGATCGGTGGATTTGTGATTTTTATGATTCCGCAGGTGGTCGGCAGTGTGGTGGTATTTTTGGAACTGGCAACAGCAACGATTCGGCAAGTATGGTACATATAAGGAGAGGTGAAACCTAGAAAATGAAATTAGCAGCGATTCATCATGTGGCAATCATCGTTTCAGATTATGAGAAATCGAAAGACTTCTATGTGAATAAGCTGGGATTTGAGATTGTACGAGAAAACTTCCGTGAAGAACGGAATGACTGGAAACTGGATTTGCGTGTTGGTGAGGGTGCTGATGCGATTGAGCTGGAGATCTTCGCAGAGCCGAACCCACCTAAGCGCGTGAATCGACCGGAAGCCTGCGGACTACGGCATTTGGCGTTCCGGGTGGATGATGTGGAAGCCACTGTAGCAGAACTGGAACAGATGGGGATAGGATGTGAACCGATTCGATTTGACAGCTACACCCAAAAGAAGATGACATTTTTCTTTGATCCAGATGGTCTGCCATTGGAACTGCATGAATAAATGCTTGGAGAATAACAATAGGATGGTGAGCAAAATTGGCAAGATGGGAACGAGAAGGGATTCCGCATAAAGGATGGAAAGAAATAGGAATAGAAGATTTGGGTGAGGATTTAGAATTTGGCGATGACGTAGAATACGAACAGTGCGAAATGTGTGGACAAGAGAAAATACGCTACGTTCACATTTTACAGCATTCTGATTTTAATGGCGAACTGCGTGTGGGATGCGTATGCGCAGAACACATGACGGACGATTATATCAACCCTCAAAAGTCTGAGAGAGAACTAAAAAATCGCTTGAATCGCAAGAAAAATTTTATGCGCAGAGAATGGCAGGAACGCGCGCAAGGAAAATATGTGCTACGGTATAAGGGCGAAAATATAACGATTATGAAAAGTAAGTTTGGAGCAGGTTGGGGTGTTCTCTATGGAGGACAAAGTGTGTTTCGATATAATAATCGTAGAATTGATGATTTTCATACGGCTAGGCTAATTGCATTTGACCTTTTTGATGAGCAATATGAATCCAGAGGAGAAGTTCAGCCATATTGGGATGGTATGCGCTGGCTTTATTATTAAAGCTGTACGCTGATGGAAAAGTAAACAAAAGGTAACACCCGTCTAGGTGAGAGGATGTAAATCTTCTCGACTAGGCGGGTGTTTCATTCCGTAGGAATGGGAAGGTTACAGATTGAAAAGGTCTAACTAGCTACCGAGCAGCTATGCAGAAAAGTGGTTGCAGCGACTTCTTGATCTAAGGTGGATATCGAGTTTCAGCTACCACAAACGAAGGCTCACATAAACCACAGACAGCACCCAGGAGGATTCGAGGGTGCGTCTGCAGCTTATGCGGGCTTTTTTTATTTTGTGATTTTAATACGGATGGATGTTAAATTCCAAAGCTGACAAGAGTGGCCTTTAACTCCCTCGCCGTGCGGATAATGATTTCCTGCTCAGTTTCGTTGCAGTCTAATAAGAGGCGATGTAAATCGGAATCAGAGGAAGAAAGAGAATAATCGAGGCTGTCAACCAGTAACGCATCGACAGAAATATGTAGAGCATTGGCGAGATCAACCAAGATTGGCAAACTGGGGGTCTTGACTCCGTTTTCAAGATAGGCAATATATTCACGACTACAGTTGGTCAAATCGGCAAGCTTTTCCTGAGTCATGCTGAACTTTAAACGATAAAAACTGATTCGTTTACCTAAAGCAATGCGATTAACGGACATAGAAAACATTCCTTTCTTACGCCCGCATAAGACATTACCATTATTTACGCTTTTAGTCGTAATAACAAGAAGAGAATAATGAGTTCAGAGTACATAAGTGTTCACCCTCATCAATCGTGTATTCTGAAAGCAAAATGTAAACCACCTGTTTACATTCTGGAGCACGTGTAAACAGGTGGTTTACAGAAAAAATCATCTGAAAAGAGTATAATAAAAGCATGAAATCAAGCTGCGAAAATAAAGTGGGGAAAACGAAATGGAACGGCTGCTGACACTGTATAGCGAAGTTCAGTCAACGGATGTACGGTGGCTGTGGTATCCCTTTATTGCAATCGGAAAAATCACACTGCTGCAGGGTGATCCCGGCGATGGAAAATCTACCATGATGATGAATCTGATTGCGGAACTTTCAACAGGAGGTAAGACCCCGGACGGATGCAAAATTGGTGCGCCGCAAAAAGTGATTTATCAGTGCTCAGAGGATGGCGTTTCAGACACGATAAAGCCCCGTCTGGAACGCTGCGGAGCAGACTGCGGGAAGATCGCTTTCATCAATGAAGAAGTCTATAACGGCCTTACATTGGACGATGAGCGCATCCGTCAGGCAATCATTGAATTCCGGCCTCGATTGGTCGTGATCGATCCGATTCAGGCTTATCTTGGCAGCGATTCGGATTTGCAAATCGCAGGCAGAGCGCGGAAACTCATGCGCCGCCTTGGAATGTGGGCTGCTGGTTACGACTGCGCTATCGTTCTGATTGGACACCTCAACAAAAAAGAAGGCTCCAAAGGGCTGTACCGCAGCCTGGGAAGCATTGATGTTGTGGCAGCAGCACGAAGTGTCCTGCAGGTGGAACGGGATGCCGAGAACCGTGATATAAGAATCGTACATCAAATCAAAAACAGTCTTGCGCCTACGGCAGAAGACATCCGCTTTTCCATTTCTGCCGACAAGGGCTTTCGATGGCTGGAATGCAGGCCACAGCTTTTTGAAAAACAACAGCCGGACGCCGAACCTAAATTTGATACAGAGCAACAGAAAGCTGCCTACTGGATCAAGCATTTCCTTGAAAAAGGCGATATGAGCGCAAATGAAATTTATTGTCGTCTGGACAATGAGGGTATCAGCAAGCGAGTAGCACGGATGGTAAAAACGGAAATGGGAATCCACTGCTACCAGAAGAAGCGGAGATGGTATTGGAGTGTTCAGCCGGAAGAAGGTGCTGTAAATGGACCACAGGCATAAAGTTGGCGGCTATGTGAAACTTGCAAAGCTGTGGGAGCGTTCCAAAGACGCAGCAGTAGCCTATCATAGCTCCTACTATGCTGAAAAGTTCAGGGATGATGCTGATAAAAAGCTGGTGGGCGTTTACATCGACATTACGGGGAATAAGGAAATCTACAAACGCCCGGAAATGGTGCATCTGCTCAAAGATTGCAAAAATGGTTCCATAAATCTGATTTTCTCGCAGACAAGGGCCTATTTTGCAGCAAATACCTGTGATTTCTGTTTTTTGCTGAAATATCTGTTTGACTTGCCGATGCGAGTGGATATTGTTACAGACGATGATGACCAGAGAATCGACACCATTCTTGACGTTGATAACCAGCGGCAGAGCCTGAAAGATTTGGCTGAAAAATATACATCGATCCGAAGGAAAGATTATCTTGAGTGGAGAATCCGACTGGAACATGAAATGACAAAGGCTGAAAAAAATGAACGTGGAAGGACAGTATAATCCAAAAGACGTAGAGTGTATTCCGGTAGAAAACCTTGAAGTGCTGCCGAGTGGGGCAGACTGGCAGAGCCGACATCTGGAATCTGAAAGGCGAAAAGCAGAGATTCGTGACAGAATCCATAAGCAGACAGAACAGGGGCAGAAAACGGCAAAAGATTACTTTCGTCCCGCGAAACCGACACCGTCGATTTACGACAGCGACCTGAAGCGTGTGGCGGTTTATGCCCGTGTCAGCACTTCCAGCGAAGAACAGATTTCTTCCATTGAAAACCAGACTCTATATTACACCAAAAAGATTGCAGAAACGGAAAACTGGAATTTGCAGGATATTTACAGCGATGAAGGAAAATCGGGTACTTCACTGCGGAAACGGGATGCGTTTAAGCGCATGATGCGAGATGCCAAAGACCAGAAGATGGACTTGATTATCTGTGCCAGCATTTCGCGGTTTGCGCGAAATTTTTCGGATTGTATGACGCAGATTGCAGCATTGAAAACCATGCACCCGGCACATCCCATTGGCGTGTACTTTGAAACTGAAAACATCTACACGCTGAATCCAAGCAGCCAATATAGTTTGGACATTCAAGCACTTCTGGCAGATTGGGAATCGGGCAACAAGAGTCGCCGGATGATCCTTTCGTATGACCAGCGTATTATGACAGGCCAGTACCCGGTGGCCGACCTGATGGGATATCGGCATACGAAGGATGGACGGTTGGTAATTGAGCCGGAAGAAGCAAAGACGGTGCGGTTTATTTTTCTGGCGTTTATCCAGGGCTATAACTACGATCAGATCGCGGCAGTGCTGACGCAGAAAAAGCGCAGCACCCTGCGCGGTAGGCAGGAGTGGAACGGCATGATGGTGGCAAACATCATGAAAAATGAACGCCGCTGGGGTGATCTGGAAGCTAGGAAGAGCATTGTGGTAGATTACAAACTGGGCAAGGTCACGAAGAATAACGGCAATCGCTGCTCTGCCTATGTCCCGGAACATCACGAAGCGATTGTTTCCCCAGAAATCGCACGAGCTGCACATCTTGTGGCATCCAGCAGCAAAAAGTGCGGGGTGCAGGATATTGTGGTAATCCGGCAGGGAGCATTGAAAGGCTTTGTGGGCATCCATCCGAACTGGAGCGGCATCAATGCTGAAAGTATCCGCAGCCTTTGCCTGAGCACCTATCTGCCGGAAGAGGTGATGAAACTGAACGATATAGCAGAGATGAGGGCTGGGGCAACACTGGGAAAGGCACTTCAATCTGAATATATGACGGTTTCAGGTACTTGCTTTATCAACCAGAGTAGCCCGGTTATGACGATTTCTAAAAATGGAATCCGTTTCAGCAAGGCCTGCCATAGCCGGTTGGACGACTGCGAGTATGTGGAACTGCTCTATCATCCGATTCTGCAGGTCGTGATTTTGCGAAAGAGCAATCACGGCTTTTCAACAGCGATGCACTGGAGAGATGACAATGACGTTCATAGTGTTTTTTCAGCCAGAGCATTTTCTGGGCTTGTCTTTCAAACGTTGAACTGGAAAATGAATTACCGCTACCAGTGCCGTGGTATCTGCCGGGGTCAGGAAAATGCAAAATTTCTGATTTTTGAATTAGATGAGTCCCGGATTTTGACTGGGAAAAATCAGTATGAACAAGAAAATTGTTCGATGAATCTGAAATGCCGGTTATATCGGAGTAAATGGGTTCAGAGCATTACAGTTAATGATGTGATGGAATCTGGCCAAGTCGTAGAAAATCCCATGATTGGTGCAATTCCAAGCAAAAATGAAGTTCAACGTGAACTGGATGATCTTTTGATGTCGATGTAGGAGGAACTTATAGAATGGAAGAAAAAAGCAGGGCGCAGGAACTGAGCGTTCGGGAAATCTCCTTGATTCGTGAACTTGCACAGATACGGAAAGAACATAAAAGAGAACTGGAGTACGAAAAGTTCGATGGCTATGAACTTCCGCCGCGCACCCAGTTTTCCATGCTGAATAAACCTGCAGTGAGCATAAAATATAGTGTTATGAAATTTAATATGGCATGCATTCGGCTTTTTGAAGGAATCAAGTATGTCCTTCCGATTTTGCACCCTAATAAGAAGCGGCTTGCGTTGATTATGTGCCCGGAAGAGGACAGCGCGTCTGTTGAATGGGCACGACAGAAAGGCGAAAACTGGGTGAATAAGGATATTACATCATTGGAATTTGTAGAAAATATCTTCAGGCTCATGAACTGGAATCGGGAATGCCGTTATAAAGTGCTTGGACGAGTGGCTAATTCAGATCAGGGCCTTTGTATGTTGTTCGATCTGGAAGAAGCAATCATGTTCACACCGAAGCCACAGGAATATGCGGACCCGCTTACTGGCGAAATGAAGAAAAAACAGATGAAATTCTTCCCGGATACTTATAGGAATCGCATCGGAAAATCTTATAATGACTACATTGCAGATCATCAGATGAACATGTTTGAGGATTTTATTGGATATCAGGGGTCAGCAGTATTGGATGAGCCAGTACGGGAGGAAGATTCATTTTCAAAAGAGTCGATGTCCCAAGAAAGCGAAATCTCTGAAAATATATTACTGCCGGATTTAGCAAAACAGTCTGAAAGTATAGAACAGCAGAGCGGTGAGATTGCTGAGAGAGGAATGCCAACATGAGTTCTGAGCGAATTATGAATTTGCTGGTGACGATTCCGGCGGAAAGTCGGAGAATGAATGTGGGGAAAGATGTTATCCGTATTCTTGGAAGTCCGGCCTATATTTGCATTTTGCAGAGGAAAGATCGGCAGTCTATTGCAATTACGCCATGTGCTGCCGAACATCCAATGTCCTTTAAGGTCCCGGACAGGCTGCTGACCGACGGACAGTGCCGGATGAGGATCAATGGAGTACAGTTCGTCCAGGCGTTATTAGAGGCAAATGGTCTTGCTGCAGGGAAAGACTATCAGTTTAAGGGAAGGTATGAAGCTGAGAAAAACGCAGTTATCATATCGCTTGAAAAAGATGAACGGGAATGGTAGTCAAGGCGGGAAGAATCTTGAATACAGATGCTGCTATATTGGAATATTATGCTGAATTATGCTGACTTGAATTTAAACCAGAGTGGGCAATATGGACAAATCTATGCTGAAAAGTTTACATCTGCCAGCTTGATATGCAAAGTGTTTTATGGTAAGATGAAAGCACAATGGGGGAAGTATACTCTCCTCTTGAATCTGCTGTAAGGAAGTGAATGCCGATGGAAAATCAGCTTGCTCATGCGATAACGCAGACGGAATATGATTCGAGCTATGATAAGGCTGCCAAGAAGCTGCTTGCCAACAAACAGATTCTGGCACAGATTATGAAGAACTGTGTGAATGAGTACAGTGCCTGTTCCGTAGACGAAATTGCAGAGAAGTATATCGAAGGAACGCCGGAAGTGGGCACGGTTGGCGTTCATGTTGATGATACAAACAGACCCAAGAAAACGGCTGGCGTAATTACCGGAAGCAATAATGAGGATTCTACGCTGACGGAGGGAACCATCAATTATGATGTTCGGTTCGATGCAATCGCACCAGCATCAGAGGGTTCTACTGCACAGAAAGATGTGATACGTCTTATTATTAATGTGGAGGCGCAGACGGCTTTTAATCCGGGATACCCGTTGACAAAGCGAGCAATCTATTATTGCAGCAGGATGATCTCCGCACAGCATGGTCCGATATTCACGAACTCGGAGTATGGGAAAATCCGAAAGGTGTACTCTATCTGGGTTTGTACACACCCAACCAAGGAGTTCCAAAACACTCTGATTCGTTATTCTATCCGACCAGAGCAGTTGATTGGAAACGCTGTTGAAAAATCGGAAAACTACGACTTGATGAGTGTTGTAACGATTTGTCTTGGAGAACCGGGTACGGAAAACTATACAGGTATTGTGAAATTTATGGATGTGCTGCTCTCTTCTTCCAGAGCAGCTACTGAGAAAAAGAAAATTCTTGAAGAAGAATTTGGCGTTGCAATGAACGAAGAACTGGAAAGGGAGGTGCTTGTTATGTGCAACCTTAGTCAGGGCGTAAAGGCCGAAGGTAGAGAAGAAGGCATCAACATTGGTGAGATGCGGATGCTGGTTAAACAGGTAAGAAAAGGCCGTGTGACGATTGAAGAAGCAGCGGAAGATGCTGGAATGACAGTAGAGGAATTTAAGAAAGTGATGGAAAACACCCCGCTGCAGGCGGTCTAAGATAAAAAGCATATAGAGTAAAATGTAAAGCCCTACAAGGCTCAGATCGGTTCGATACCGATTGAAAGCCTTGTAGGGCTTATTTTTTTGGCGTTTTTTCAATTTTATTTGTGAAAAATGTTGTCCAAGACTTGACATCGGCCGGTTTACTGGGCGTTTGGGGCAAGTGGGTAAAACACACAAAGTACATTTATAACATTCAGGACTTTAACCCGGAGCAGGTGCTGGCTGTCGGCTACACTAAGAGTAAGTTCATCACCGATGCCATGATGTGGTTCGACAAGTTCAGCTGCAAGCGCAGTGACCTTGTGATCACAGTCGGCCGTGATTTGGTGGAGACGGTAGAGAACCGTTTCAAGGGAAAGAAAGTTCCTAAGACCGTTATGATTAACAACTGGATTGATGAGAACGAGATCTATCCGTTGGATGAGAGCAATGAGAGAGTTGTTGCTTTCAAGAAAAAATACGGTCTGGATGGCAAGTTCGTCATCATGTACTCCGGCAATATCGGTCTGTACTACGACCTTGAGAACCTTATCAAAGTTGTGGAGAAGTTTAAGGCTGGGACCAAGACGGCTGATGCAAGTCCATAAGCAGCTGATGCTCCAGATGCAATTATGCGGAACTTTTAGAGCAGTGATGGCTGCTCATCCAGACAAAGAGCATTGAAGCGGCGAAAAAACACGGGCATCCGTCTTGGTTGCCCGCGCATAAAAAGAATGATACACAGAAGGAGGGTGCACGGGTGTTCTTTATATCATGCCTATGCTACTGCCGACAACGATACTCTATCCTCCATATTTCCGCGGCGGTTCATATAGGTTTTATATTCACCGCTGAATCGCAGTACTTCCGGACGGTTCTTGTACAAAGCAATCATCCTATCGGCGTAAAACTCAATGCCCTGATAAGCAGTAAAATGCTCAAAGTGATTGGTTCCGGGGTCTCCCAGAGCCTCCTGCCATACTTCATCCCACACCTTTGCACTGATGGCGATGAGCAATTTTTCTTTCGTCAGAAAATATTTGTACATCGTTGCAGGGCTGACATTTGCAGCGTCTGCCACTTTTTGCAGGCTGACAGTTTCGATTCCGTTCTGAGAGAACAGTCGGAATCCCGCTTCGATCAACTGATTTTTCCGTCGGTCAGCTTCACGCTTGTCACGTTCAATGTTTCTTGGCATCTCATCACTCCGGTTTTATTACACTGCTCTCATTCGTAGAGTAACGCTCTACCTGTTGGTGATTATACTCGCGGAATGCCGATTTGTCAATATAGAGCAAATATTATCCTGAACGGAAATCAGACACTTTGCAGTCTTACACGATTACAGCCCGGAAATCGGCAAGTATCTGACGATTTACTGCTATCAGCCTGCACCGGGCTATTGCGCCTGTGTGCTGCAAGTGACGGATCAATAAATCGAATAAAAATAATATATGTCCTTGCCCCGCGCTGCCAGTGCCTTTCTTAGATAAAGAAGCATAGACAATATTTGTACTTTTTGTGCTACAGCTCTGTTTTTGGAGCTTTGCGTTTATTATAAAACTCTAGCGGGGAAACTCTATCCCCGTACCTGTTGACTGGGGCGGAAAACCGCGATACAATAAAAGAAACGACCTTTTTACGGCAGCAGGCCACGAGGAAAACAAACTATGGAAGTAGAACTGCTCAAAAAATACGGCAGTGTGAGCCCCGGCAAAATAGAGAATCTGGACGGCACGACTGAAACTGTCGATTTCCGCTTTTCAACGGCGATCCGCTTTTACCACAACATGGAGGACGCCGATTTCCCACTGCACTGGCATGCCCCTGGCGAGATCATCTCCCCCATCGAGGGTACCTACACGGTTACGATTGCGGGCAAGACCGTGACGCTGCAGCCCCATGATGTGCTGATTATCGCATCGGGCGAGCTGCACAGCATTCGCGCACCCAAAACGGGGGAGCGATATATCATGAACTACAGCGTATCGTACTTTCATCAGATACAGGACATGGCCGAGTTGTTCAACACGTTCTACCCCTTCCGCCTTGTCACCCGGCAGGAGGACCCCGAACTGGCCGACCAGCTGTTTGCGGTGCTGGCGCAGATAGAGGGCGAGTATTTCAGCACGAACGTCTGCCGTGAGAGCGAGATCATGGCCTTGATGCTGCACTTTTTCTCGATCTTCGGGCGGTATGAGCACCGCCAGAACAGCGAGCAGGTGCTGGATTACCCCAAGCAGCAGGACCACATGCGCCGCTTTGCAGAGCTGTGCGCCTACATCAACAACCACTGCACCGAGCGTCTCTCGGTCGAGGATCTGGCCTCCCGCGCGGGGTTTAGTGTCTACCATTTTTCGCGCCTGTTCAAGGAAAACACGGGCATGACCTGCCACAATTACCTGGTGGCGCGCCGCATCATCTATGCCAAAGCACTGCTGGTGGACGATACGATCCCCATCACCGAGATTGCTATGCGGTCGGGCTTCAACTCGATCGCAACCTTCAACCGTCTGTTCAAGGCGCAGATAGGCTATACCCCTACCGAGTACCGCCAGATGGCCTCCCACGGATAAAAAAGCGCCGCCGCGTGAAAGTTCCACGCGGCGGCGCACTTTTTAATTATTCGTAAATTTTGCGGCCGTGGGCATCGCCGATGCCCGTTTTGCGGTAGAAGTAGGTGTTGATGACATCGCGCCACTCACAGGCGTGCTCCTTCTGGTGGGCAAAGCGTGCCTCCAGGCGGGCGTACACGGCAGGATCCAGGTAAGGCTTCAGCGTCACAACCTCGTCGTAGAACCGCGCGGCGTCCTCGGCACCCTCGAAGTGGGTGTCGTAGATGTGCTGCAGGATCGTTTTGCCGCTCTTGAGCACATAGTTGTACGGCATGTGGTGGAAGAAGAGCAGCAGCTCTTCGGGGCAGGTCTCCACATTGGCGTACATTTCGGCCAGTTCGGGGGCGTACTGGTGGCAGTAATCGCTGCCCGTGGGCGAGCGGTCAATGCCAATGCCGTCGAAGGAGGCGCGGTGGTAGCAGCCCCAGCGGCTGTACTCATAACCGTCAACGTTGGGGCCGTAGTGGTAGTTGGGGTTGACCATCCAGCCCACGCCCAGGGGGGCGTTGTATTTCTCATAGGTGGGCCAGGACTGCATCAAAATGCGGTGCAGCGTCTTTTCCACAGGCTCATTGTTGCCGAAGGTCAGCCGCAGCCACTCGCCGGCAATCACGGCGGGGTCCAGCGTGGTGTCATAGCTCAAGCGGCCGAATCCGTAGAGGTTCGCAGCGGCCAGGTCGTGGCCGGTCCAGTTTTCATCGTTGCCGGTGTTGGTCACGGCCACCATTCCGTTGCCCGCGCCTTGGATCAGCGCACGCACATGGGCGTCGCCGTTTGGGCGGGTGTGCATGTCGAAGTCCAAAATCTGGCGGAACCAGGGCATCAAGTAGCAGACGTGGCGCTGCTGGCCCGTGTACTCCTGCGCAATTTGGAACTCCACGGCAATGTGGGTGTGCTGCAGGCCGCCAATCAGCGGGGAGACCGGTTCGCGCACCTGGAAGTCCATGGGGCCGTTCTTGATTTGCAGCGTGACGTTGTCGCGGAAGGTGCCGTCCAGCGGCATAAAATAGTCGTAGCCTGCGCGGGCGCGGTCAATCTTGGTATTGCGCCAATCCTGCTGGCAGTTGTAGACGAAACAACGCCAGACAATGTGACCGCCGCAGGGGGCCACGGCATCGGCCAGCATGTTTGCGCCGTCGGCCTGGTTGCGACCGTAGGTGAAGGGGCCGGGGCGGCCCTCGGAGTCGGCCTTTACCAGGAAACCACCCAGGCCGGGCAGGTTTGCCCAGACCTCCTGGGCCTTATCCGCCCACCACTTGGCCACGGCGGGGTCGCAGGGGTCGGCGGAGTCCATGCCGCCCAGCTCCATCGGGGCGGCAAAGTTGATGCTCAGATACAGCTTGACGCCATAGGGGGTGAAGATTTTCAGATACTCCTGCAGGGCGCCGAAGTAGCGGTCGGTGATGAGCCAGCTGGCGGCGTCCTTGACGTTGACGTTATTGATTGTGATGCCGTTGATGCCCACGGACGCGAGCATACGGGCGTAAGCCGTCAAACGCGGTACATCGATTAGAATTTCGGAATCTTTGAAAAAGAAGGAATCGCCGGAGTAGCCGCGCTCAATGCTGCCGTCCATGTTGTCCCAGTGGTTCAGCATGCGCAGGCGGTTGGATGGTGCCTTCTCCTCATCGGCGGTGAACTGCGCCCACGCCTTGCCTGCAGTCTGCAGATTGCGCAGCAGTGCAAAAACGCCGTACAAAACGCCTACTTCGCTGCCGCCCTCGATGGTGCAATGGCCGTCGGCGGCCTTCAAGCGGTAGCCCTCAGGGTCCAGGGTCGTGTCCAGCGCCAGGGTGATGTCGTCGCCCTCGGTCAGCGCTGCGCCGTACAGGCCCTTAAAGCCCTCGGCCAGTTCTGCCTTGGCGCGGTCGATGGTTTCGCCCGTCAGCTCGGTATGCAGAGAAATCGCGTCGCAATGGCAGCCCCTAATCTCCGGGTATGCCAGCCAGCACTTGGTAAATGCCATGGTAAAACCTCCTATATATGTGAATAAAATTATTGTTGTTCCAGAATTTTTATCAGCCGTTCCGCAGCTTCTTTGCCGTCGCCGGGGCGGTTCGCACTGCCGAAGCTGAAACGTAAGGTCGACAGCGCATCCTCGGCCGCAGTGCCACCCAGAGCCATCAAAACGTGGGAGGGTTCCTGCACGCCACGGTTGTCGCACGCTGCGCCGGGGGAGACACTGACCCCGGCTACATCCAGCTGGTAGGTCAGCCGCTGGCCGCTGCGGCCGGGTAGGCCAACGCTCAGCAGGCCCGGCAGGCCGTCCGCAGGGGTGTGCAGCCGTGCTTCGGGCCGGGCAGCATGCAGCGTCTGCCAAAACTCCTCGGCCAGGGCACGCTTTTTGGCAGTGCGCTGGCGGCGCTCGGCGCAGGTGACCTTGAACGCTGCGGCCAAGCCCGCAATCAGCGCTGCGGGCTCAGTGCCGGGGCGCAGGCCGTACTGTTGACTGCCGCCGTAAATCAGCGGGCGCAGTTTGCGAGGCTCGCGCACATACAAGAAGCCGATGCCCTTCGGCCCGCCGAACTTGTGGGCCGACGCCGACAGAAAATCGATGCCGTCCAGCGGGATGGCCAGGTGTCCCGCAGCCTGCACAGCGTCAACGTGCAGCAGCACATCCGCCTCACGGCAGAGCGCTGCCAGCGCGGGAATGTTCTGTACAACGCCTACCTCGTTGTTGGCGTACTGCAAGCTGACCAGGTTGGGGTGGGCCGCCAGGGCGCGGGTCAAGCTCTCAGGTACAACGCGGCCGAACCCGTCGACCTCCAGCGTTGTCATGCGGCCGCCGTCGTCCCGGATTGACGCGCAGGCGTTCAGAACCGAGTGGTGCTCGATGGGCGTTGTGACCACATGGCCGCCCTGCGGCACCGTGCCACGGATGGCCCAGGTGTTGCTCTCGCTGCCGCCGGAGGTGAAAAATATATGGTCGGGGGTGCAGCCCAGATTTTCCGCCACGGTCAGCCGTGCTTTTTCCACGGTCTGCTTGGTGTGCAGGGCGCTGCGGTAGAGTGCGGCGGGGTTCGCGTACTCTTGGTATGCGGTATACATGGCCTCCAGCGCCAGCGGCTCAATGGGCGTGGTGGCGGCATGGTCCGCATAAATTTCATGGTTCATAGGTAGTTGCCTCAAATAAATGTAAAGGAATCAAAGTCAAACTGCGTGCCGGGCAGGAAGAGGAACGTGACCTGCCGCGCCCCCGTGACGGGCTCAAACGTAAAGGTTTGCTCGCCCCAATCGGCCTGTGGGCCAAACTCGACCACACGGCGCTCGGTCTCACCGCCGTCTGCAGCGGCAAACATCAGATGCACCGTGTTGGCGGGCAACGGGCTGCGGCCTGTAATGCGGATGCCGCAGCAGCCGGTCTCGCCAAAGTCCATGCGGTCAAACAGCAGCGAGACATTGTTGCCGATGCCCAGCACACGCGACCCGTCGCGGGTAAAGGAATCGCCATAGACGGCATCGCACGCGCCCGCAGCCAGGGTATCCCATGCGCGAGAATGACGGGTGAAGATAAAGCCCTTGATGTGGACCTTCACGTTCAGCTCCACGGCAAACCTGCCGATGCCGCGCAGGAGCTTGTCCAGCTTGAAGGTGTCGGGCTGGTAGACGTTCCACTGCTTGGGCTTGTGGTAGACGCGCTCGCCGATCATTGTACTGCCCTCGGCGTAGGGCTCGCCGTCCCAGAAGCGGAAGGTCGTCGGTTCTCCGTCCAGCACAAAGATTGGCAGCTCCACCGTATCTGCACCATCGGGGCCAAAGTCGATATCATCGAACAGCACCCAGCTGCGGCCCGTGCGGGAGGTGGAAACGCCGCGCTCGTTGCCGTTGCCGATGTCGCCGAAGGACGCATCAAAACGGCTGGCCGAGATAAATTCATAAGGGTTCTTGTGCAGCTGACCGACGCCAGAGATGGACAACTCCAATTGGGAGATCAGCTGCGGCGCATCGTGGCCGTTGCGCGCCAGGGCGCGAACCCGCAGTGTGCCATCGCCCAGGGCGGTCACCGTCAGCACGTCACCGTCTGGCTGCATGGCCGCGTTCACGGCGGGTACACCCTTGTCGTCGGTCAACTGCCACTCGATGTCGGTGAAGGTTGCTGCTGCAGGCCGGCGTGCGGCGGTGATGTGCGTTACGGGGTGCTCCTTGTCCAGCGCTGTGCGCTCGGCGGTCAGGGTCAGCTTGCGCACAGGGATTTCCTGCGTGCTGCCGCCAAAGGTCAGCGGCGGCAGACGGCGGCGGACGGGGCCTTCAAACGGGGCGGCGTTCAGCGTCAGCACTGCAGGGCGCAGGCCGGGGGCCGTGACATCCACGGTAATCGTGCCGGTGCGGCCATTGCCCGCCACAACGGCCAGCAGCATGCCGCTGAAAAGGCGGCGGCTGTCGGTCTGGTACTCGTCGGGGTCGGCGCTGTCGCCGTTGTCAAGGCCCACCAAAACACCCGCGCCATTTACGCGGACCGTCACGCAGTCGTTCGCGTTGCGCACAGGGTTGCCGTTCTTGTCGCGGGTTGTGATTGTGATAAACGCAAGCTCACGGCCATCGCCGGAAATCGTCTTGCGGTCAGCCTGCAGGCAGACCATAGCGCTGTCATCGAAGGAATCCTGCTCGTCGGTTGCCACGACCTTGCCGTTTTCATCGTAGGCTACGACCTTGACGCTGCCGGGGTGGTAGGCTGCCTGCCAGCTGGCGGTACGGCCCTTGGCGGAGTCCAGCACCTTGCGGCCAAGGCTCTCGCCGTTCACAAACAGTTCTACGTTGTGGGCGTTGGTGCAAGCGCAGAGGTCAATCAGCTGCCCTTCGTTGAAGTCCCAGTAGGGGAACAGGTGTACCATTGGGTGTGTTTTGGGGTCGAGCCACGCGGCCTGCACAACGTAGTAGGCGTCCTTCGGGAAGCCTGCCGTGTCAATCGTGCCGAAATAGCTGCTGCGCGTGTGGTAAGGTGTCGGCTCGCCGATGTAATCCCACCCGGCCCAAAGGTACTGCCCCAGCGTGAATGGCCAGCGCTGCTCGCTCTGCAGGCAGACATCCCAGCTCTCCGCGCCCCAACTTGTGCGGCTGTTGCCCAGGCTTGAGCACTGCAGGTCGTCATCAGACAGCAGGCTTTGCGAAAGCGGGAAGTGGTAGATGCCGCGGCTCTGCACGATGGACGACGTCTCACTGCCGTAGATGACCCAGTCGGGGTGCTTCTCGTGGTGGCTGGCGTAGAGGCGCTCGCCGTAATTATAGCCCGCGACCTTGATGATATCGGCACAGTGCTGTGTATTTTCCCA
>OLRD01000312.1_pt1 | contig 42872 bp, 34 predicted proteins | sample 1672051 | NCBI WGS metagenome assembly OLRD01 (sample SAMEA3136640, study PRJEB25190) | human gut metagenome | biome: human gut; feature: human-associated habitat; material: faeces | place: Austria | collected 2013 | reverse complement strand
GGATCATCATGTCCTTGCACTGGCGCACTCGGCTTTCCGATGGGAGATTGCTGAAATATTCCTTGAAATACCGCTGGTCGGCGGCTTCCATCTGGTAAGCCCTCGGCACACTGCGGCCAGACGCCACATCGACCTTGACGATCTCATCGTCTGCCGCATCAAAATCAATATCGTATGCTTTACCTTTCAAAGTGAAGCCGTCGGCAAGCTGCTCCTTGCTCAGCAGCACCTTATCCCCGTTCGTAAACAGGGATTGCGGGATCACCTGGAAGAACTGCGGGATCAGCAGCCCGTCCACGCTCCCTCGATATTGGGGGATGATAGGAAATGTGTTCACTTTGTCCCGCACCTCCCACGGCAGAACGGCAGCAAACGGATCGTTGTCCGCGCCCTGCACCGCCTGATTGTATGCGTCGCCCGCCTGCCGGGCCTCGGCAAGCATACTGTCTGCTTTAGGGGCGGAATCCGGCGTTTTTTCGCTCTCCCTGCGCCGTTGCAGCTTTGCCCAGATGGATTTCCCGTCCAGCCCGGCAAAGTCATCCTGCGCGGTTTCCGGCTCGAACATCGGAAGCTGTTCCGGCACGGGAGCAGGTTTAGCAGGTTCTATCGGCTCGGCAAGCCGGTAATCCCGGTCGCTGAATCCCGCGCTGTTCAGCCCGCGGATGATCTGCTGTACTGTATCGTTAAAGTCGTTGGAAGAAGTCAGCACATAGGACATATTCAGGGCTTTTGCTTTGTGCTCGGCGGTGTAGGGCAGGCGCAGAATACGCCCCAAAATCTGCTCCACATCCACCTGACTGGTCTTGTTGGCAAGAGAAGCCAGAATATAGGCAAACGGGCAGTCCCAGCCCTCTTTCAGCGCGTTTACCGTGACGATGTACCGTATCGAACAATCCGGGGACAGCAAATCCACGTTTTTCAGCTCGTTCACATCGGCGGTGCGGATGGCTATGTGTCCGGCGGGAATCCCGGCTTCCACCAGTTCTTTCCGCATTTTTTCAAAGGTGGTTGCGTCCTCCTTCCCCTTTGGCTGTGCTTGGAACAGGGCAATGGGGCGGATGTACTTTCCACCGTTCTGATATTCTGCGTTGGCGATTTCTTCCAACCTATCCCGAAGGTCAATCGTGTCCATCAGCACCTCAGCCTGGCTGTCCCGGTTATAGACGATCACCGGAAGCTTGACCATGTGCTCCGCCTTGAGCTGCACCGCATCCACATAGGAGATGATGTTGCTGCGCTTTTTGGGTGTGGCGGTCAAGTCCAGCACAAAGCAGGGGTTAAAATTGGCGAGCATTTCTATACTCAACTCGGATCGGGCATGGTGGCTCTCGTCCACGACCACCAGTGGATTGAGTTGGTTGATGACCTGAAACAGCGCCGTTTCATCCGCATTCTCAATGGGGTTTTCCGGCGCGCCCAGCACTTTGGCAAAGGCGGCAAGATTGCTGTTCTCCTGATAGGCTTTTAAGCCCTCTTTGCCCCGACCGCGGAAAGAATCGTAGGACAGCACCATGATGGAGAGCTGTTCGGTGACGGCAGTTGGGTTGAAATTCTGCCCGTTCAAAAGCTCCTGCTTGGTATAAACCTCTACCCGCCCTCCGAAATCCACATCAATTTTCTGCCGGTAAGGATGGCGCGGGTCTTTTAGGGCTTTTGCGGTTTGCGTCAGAATTGCGTCGGACGGCACCAGCCACACCACCGCCTTAGTCTTGGTAAACGGCAGTGCGTCAAACACAGGCCGGACGGCGCTGCAGGCGAGGAAGGTTTTTCCGCCGCCGGTGGGCACCTTGAAGCAAAGGTTGGGAACGCCGGGCAGCACATCCTGATACTTACAACCATAGTTGTATAATTTTCTGAGTATATCCCGGCATCGTACTTTGGAAACAATCCTTGATTAGGCGCCACTATTCCACCGATAATAGGTAAGCGAAACTGTCCTCCGTGTGCATGGCCACTCAAAACAAGGTCAATATTTTCGGATACATAGTCTTCAAATGCTTCTGGTCTGTGTGAAAGCAACACACAATAATTGTCAGTTAGATTCATATTATTGATTTTCGTTTTTATCATGCTTTGCTGAAGGGGGGCTCTATCTGTAAAATCGGGGTCATCTAAGCCAGCAAGCTGTATGCTTTCCGTGTTTTTTATCAATTGTACTGCTCTATCATGGAGAATAGCAACACCTTCATCAAGCAATATACTTTCTAATTCCTGATATTGCTCACCAAGCCATGCCTCATGATTTCCTGTTACATAATAGCAAGGTGCAATCCCTGTAAGAGTTCCCACGAGTTTTTGGGCTATATCAATATTGGTCTTGTTGGAATCTACCAAATCCCCAGTTATTACAATAATATCAGGCTTTTCTTTTTCTATCAATTTTATTAATTGACTGTTGTTTTCACCGAATTCGGCATTGTGTAGGTCAGAAACGACAACAATACTATAATGATCAAATGAAGCAGGGAGCCTATCGCTTGCAACCGTATAGTGCGTAATCCCCACAGTTGTATTGCTCCATGCGGTCCATATTACGAGAAGAACCATTATTACTGTTACTATATAAAAATGCCTTTTTGATTTTTTCCTTAACATAATGCTTCCCTCGCTTAATTTCCCGCTCGATAAACCTGAGTACTTGCATGAGAAGGCTGTCCGACAACCACAAGATCCCTCGGGAGGCCCAGTCCTACATCATCGACTCCACCGGCGCCCCAGTCTGCGCTCTGCTGCCCTTCTCCACATGGGCGGTCTTCTTCGCCGGTCTGTTCTACGCCGAAGCCGGTATCCCGGAGCTGGGCTACGGCAGTGCTATTGACACCTTCTACCACATCATCCCCTTTACCTTCTACGCCATCGCCGCCGTAATCATCGTCCCCCTGTTCGCCTATGGCCTGATCCCCAAGTGGGGGCGGATGCGGAAGGCATATCAGCGAGTGAATGAAACCGGGCAGGTCTACTCTCCGGAGAGCCGGGACCTGAATCTGGATGAGGAGGATGAGTCCCCCGACATCAAAGGTAATATCTTGGATTTCGTCCTGCCCATTGGTGTGCTGATTGCCTTGACCATCGTCACCGGCGAGCTATTCCTGGCCCTAATCGCGGCTATAGCCGTGTGCTTCCTGCTTTATATCCCCAGGCAGAAAATGACCGCCGCCCGTTTCTGCGACCTTGCCATGCATGGATTCTGCAACATGATCCCCACCGTTGCCATCATCTTCTTTGTCTTTGTCATGCAGCAGGGCATGACCGACATCGGAATCGCCAGCTATGTCATTGACGCCGTGCGGCCCGTGATCAGCCCCGTACTGCTCCCGGCCATCACCTTCCTGCTGGTAGCAGCGCTGAACTTTGCCACCGGAAGCGCCTGGGGCATTCCTGCTCTGGTCAGCCCCATCATCCTTCCGCTGGCTCTGTCCATCGTCGTCAACCCTCTGGTGGTCATGGGTGCCATCGTCTCCGGCGCCACACTGGGCAGCCATGCTTGCTTCTACTCCGATGCAACTGTCCTGACCTCCAGCTGCTGTAAGATGAACAATATGGATCACGCGCTCTCGCAGTTGCCCTATGCTATGTGTGCGGCCGGGATTGCAACGGCGGGCTACCTGATTTGCGGTTTTCTTCTGTGATGAAATATGGTATGATTTCGATGGAGGTGTTTGCATATGCGTATCGTACTTGGGGATATTACTAAAATGGACACGGACGCCATCGTCAATGCCGCCGTTTCCGATCTCTCCCCCTGTCCCGGAATATGCAGCGCAATCTTTGCCGCAGCGGATACGGAGGAGTTGAAAAAGGCCTGCCGGAAGATTGGGCGATGCCGAATCGGCCACGCTGTGGTCACGCCCTCCTGCGGACTTCCGTCCAAAATCATTTTCCATGTGGCTGGCGCTGGCTGGTATGGCGGGGTCCAGCGGGAGCGAATGCTCCTGGAGGAATGCTACCGCCGGGCGTTGCAGAAAGCTCTGCTCTACAATTGCAGGACTGTGGCAGTTCCACTGATCTTCTCCGGCGACTGCCATATGCCTCGGGCCGAGTCTATCCGCATCGCGGGAAAAGTTATCCGGGAGTTTGAGGTTCGCCATCCGGACATTGAGGTCACTCTGGTTCTCTACCGAGAGGGGGTCTATGAGATGGCCCGCCGTCTGCTGGCTCAAGATAAGCCAGACTCTACTGAAGCTGATGTTGGTCGCTCGGAGCCGGAGCCTGGCAAATCACCGGATCGCCCATCTATATAACACAGTAAGCAGGAGGCTGGTCGATACCGACCGGCCTCCTGCTGCTTTGAATGGCTTTGCCCATAGATAGAGGCGAAGACATTTTCAGGTCTTTACAAAGAGGTTTCATTGAATCATAGTTATGCCGCCGGCATACGCCTTTGCAGGCCCCGAATCTTTTTGAAACCTCGTTTCCAAGGATAAGAGTCACCGTCTATGCGATTGGGCTTGTGTAGGTAAACCGGTGCCCGTTGAGCTCCATGTCCAGCACGACGCTCGTCTTGGCTTCAGCATAAACAGACGGAGGGAGCAAAGCGGTGACAACTGTGATATATTGCGTTATAGTCTGACGTTCATCCGGATTATCCCAAGAGGAAATCTCGGTTTCCTCCGTTTCACCGTCAACTGCGTAGTTTTCCTGAGGGATGGGCTGACCATCCGCCAGCACCGTCACACTGACAGTTTTACCCACCGCGTCTTCCGGCGCACCGCACACCACGGGGAGGAAGTCCTCTCCTTTAAACTCATACAACCGGATTTCCACCATACCAGTATCCGGGTCATAGGAGCAGCGAAACTCGGGGCTTCCGCCCATATGCTCGGCCACATAGGTTTCCGTTTCTCCATCGGTCCGCTCAATGGTCAGGGTGATCTCAAAATCCGGATGGCTCCCCTCGCCGTTGGCCGCCCAATATGCTTCGAAATCGGGCACAAAATTATCATACATCGCGCTGTAATGCCCGGTATCGATCTCCTCCCTGGAAATGCCTTCACCAAAGATGTCTTCATAGAAAGCCTTTTGAGAAACTAAATCAAACACATCGATCCTGGCCGATGAAATGGTCTCCGGATTGGCCAGAGTCGCGTCTATCAGCCCATAGGAGCTGTTTATGATGGCAGTGTAGATTTGGCATTCCTCCTGCGCATCCGGTTCCTCCGCATCAGAGGATGGCACTTCATGCGGGTCAGAAGCCTGCAGTTTCGGAGAGCCTGTCGAGGATTCCACGACAGATCCTGTATCCGAATTTTCTGTTATTTTTTCTGCCGACTCTCCACACCCAGCCAGGACGGTCAGACACAGGAGAACGGGAATGAATAAACTCCATTTTGGTTTTCTGCAGTCACTCATCGCGGCCCACATCCTTTCCTTCTGCTTTTTCTAAAGCCTTTTTCCTGCGAACCAAAACGAAAAAAGCCAGTGTCACTACTGCGGCTAAGAAAATGGCGGCGGCAATGGAGAGCACTGTCCATCCGTTTTCATACTCTTCCGGCAGATCTGCCGGCGGGGAAATGGATTCCCCGTCAGCCGGGTCGACGGGATCTACATTTTCCCTTCCGGCTGAAACGGCGGCGGCATCTCCAGATGGGGATATCTGAATCACATCATTTGTGCAGTAATAACTATACATACCTGTTTTTTCAATTTCAGGCCGATAATCCTCCGGAACCGCGCTTTGATCGGTGGTGAGGTTCCTTAGACCGTCCACAGGAACTACAAGCTTTGCAGGTGCCGTCTCGCCGCTCCATGCATCTGTGATTGGGATTTCCATGATGCTCCGATAGACGGAATACATGTACTCCTTAGGATACTCTTCGCTTTCTTCCAAACCGTCCGTGCCCCAAAAGAATATTTCTCCATCCTTTTCAATGGCCCCCATGCTGGATAACTCAGACTGTCTTAGGGTCATTAGTTTGTTTTCAGGGTCTTTGGTGTATTCCTCCGGCCATCTGTCTTGGCGGAGGGTAGCGACGCTGACAGCGAGATACTCATTTCCACTTGGAAGCCCGGCGGCAGGGATCAGTTCAAAAATATCCACCTGCCCTTCAGTAATGACCTCATCAGGCTCAAGAACCCGGATACCATAGAGCCGATTATCGCCTTTTTTGGAAGCAAGTTCAACGTCGGCGGTGTATTCGCTTTCCTTTATGACTGTTTCTCCAAGCCAGGCCTCTTCTTCCATGCCGGAGTCATCTGTCAGAATTGGTTCTGCTGCCAGCTTGCCCTGCAAGGGAAAACTGCTGGAAATAGAACCCACAAACGCTGCGGAATAATATTCGGCGTCGGAACCTCTATATGCTGTCAGCGTAGCTTCCGGACCGATTTTGAGAACGCCTTTCGTCCCTTCTGCCATAAACCGTATCGCAATGGGGGATTTCTTGGTCTCATTGATAATCAGCGAACCGTCCCCGATGATTTCCAAGCTTCCACCCCATCCGAATCCCCACACAACAAGAGCGGAAATATGGTTTTCCCCAACTAACTTCAGCTTCAAATCATCTCCCATTTCATTGGTGTTCAAACTGGTGTTCGGGTGATTGTAGTTGGTCAGCGTGATGGTGTTGGTCTCACGATCATAGGCCGCTCCCGCTACTTCGACAGCCGGCTCGCTGCTGCTGAATAGAAGCTGCGCTTCTTCTCCTTGAATCAGTTGAATCCAGGCGCTGCTCCATTCTCCGGAAGACGGTCCGTTTTCCGCGAATGCCGCTACGGGCAATCCAGCAGCGATGCAAATGGTCAGCAACACTGCAATCAGTCTCTTCATGAGCTCTCCTCCTTTTTCCGGCTTTGCCGGGGATAAAGCTGGACAGGATACAATGGCATGGTATCCCGATGTTTGTATGGTTCTGATAGTCTCATCCTATTTATGAGATGATGCTTTTTTTCTGCGTGCAAGGAGGATAAAAGCCGTAACCCCTGCTGCAACTGCTGCGGCAACGATCAGCCCAACCGCCATATAGGAAGTTTCGCCGTCATCCTTTTCCGGTTCGGGTTCCTCTGCCTGCGGACTGTCCGGTGAGACTGGTTCTTCAGAGCCGTTGCCATCGGACGCCTGAGCGGAGGTTTCCGGGGTTTTGCTTTCCATGGAAGCAGTTCCAGACGCTTCAGACTGTGGGCTATCCGAGGAAGCGGCTACCGGCACAAAGGGCTTGTCGGATCCGAGGATAGCGATCCGCCCCAGGGAAGGGGCTTCAAAAATCAAAGCGTCGCCCTCGGAAACGGTTTCAAGAGGCTCCGGCTCCTCGCCGAGATAAACCGCCTGATGATGGCTTTGGCTTTTCAGATGATCATTTAAGGGGATGCGGATCTCTATCGGAATGTCCCCCAGCTCCAGCCGTCTGCCGCTTTGCCGGATCGAAATCTCATAGACCGATAAAAGCCCTGGCAGCTGGGCTTCCAGTCCGGGATCGGCGGAGAGCAGGCTTTCCGCCGCCATTGTATCGGCATAGAGCTCTGCATCCTCCGATAAATCCGCTTGGAGGGAGACGGACACGCCGTTATCCGGAAAGGTGAGTTCCACCTTCCCGGAGCCAGCCGCAGCAGGGGCCGGCCCGTCTGCTTCCGGGCCGCTGGAGGCCCAGGGCCCCCAGTCCCCAACATCGGCTACCATATATTGGCCGTCCGGATCCCCGACGATCATAATCCACCGGGCACGCACCCGGATGGTGTATTCCTCCTGCGGCAGGGTCACGGTATCGGATGAGAAAAAGACATAGGGCTGGATCTCCGACGTCTGGTTTTCCAACACCTCGCCTTCGAGAAGCAGATGAGCCTCGTACTCGAAACTGTCGCTGGAACCGGCGTTTTCCGGCTTATCCCACTGCACTTGATTTTTGTAGCCTGACCAGCGGGGATTGCCGGGTATATATTCTTCCGCAGCCAAAGCAGGCTGGGCAAGCGCTGGGAGCGTGATGCAAAGCGCCAGTGCCATTCCCCATATCCGCTTTTTCCATGTAGCCCGAATCTTCATGGCACACTAGATCCTCCTTTTTTACTGTAAGGCGCGGGAAGAGGCTGTCTCCCCGCGCCTCTTGTTTCCTGCTCTCAGTTCAGTACTGCGCCGCCCCACTCGACCGCCTCAAAGCCGCTACGGTCCATGGGAACGATTTCCGGCTCGGGAACCGCGCCGCCCTCGTACCGGACAAAGCCAAACCACAGGCGGAATATGTTGTCCGGCTGGACCGAGAAGCGGACCGGCATTTCCGCATCCACCCCTTCGGTGAGCAGCGGATACATCACATAATCTACGCCGGGCTCCAGGTAATCCGTCCAGTATTCGATAAAGTCCAGAATTTCCTGCTCGTTGAAGCCATAAGCCTCCAGCACCCGGCGGTAGGTCTGCTCCCGCTGCTCCGCCTTCACCACAAAGCCCTCGTCCAGGCGGAAAATGGAGGGATCTGCCAGGCTTTCGTAGAACAGGAAGCCATATTTGCCGCCTGCATCCTCCAACGTGCCGTCCGGATGGGCGGTAACTGTCCATCCGTCCCCATACAGCGGGTCGGATACAGTCAGCAGCTCCGGCCGGTCAAAGGTGACGGTGATCTCCGTCTTCGTTTCGGGGTACAGGTAGATGTTGGGCTTTTTGACCTCCACTCCCCTGGGGGTCATGGAGGAGGGATCCTGATTCATGGAGTTGAGCCGGTCCAGAAGGGCCTGAGCCTCGGCTTCCTTGCCCGCGGCGATCAGCTCGGCGTACCGCTGGTACAGCTGGGCGATCCTCCAGTCCTGCCAGTTCTGGCCTTGGACATCATCGAAGGCGTTGAAATCCCCCGCAAGGGACTCATACCCGTTATCGCGGATGTTCCGGATATAGGCGTCCCCGTCCCCGCCGAACAACTCGGTGATCCCCCAGTTCATGTCGATGGTCATCTGATCCATGAAATCAATAATGGGATGCTTGTTCTCGGCGATATAGTCCACCACCGGCTGGGACTGGATCACCCCCTGGGTCACCTCTGCGGCGGTACCGATCCGCTCTGCGCCGGGATGCTTGACCATCTCCGATGTGGCGCCGATTCCGGTTAGGATATTATCGATAAATTCCATCCCGGGGGAAATATTGGCGTAGGGGCTGCTGCCCGGGGTCATATCCTCCACCGCTTCGGTCAGGGTGGAAATCTTTTCCACCCCATTCTGGAATCGCTTGGCCCCCCGCCGGACAGCGGCAGAGCTGGGGGTCTGGCTTGGACTTTCCCCCCGGGGTCTGGTCCAGTTCTGGATCGTCTCCTCGGTTAGCATGAGATAAACGCCTCCGGCGGCGTCGGAGCCGGAGGGCCGGTAGCCCTCAAAACTGCTGGGCAGCGACCCGGAGGGCGGGTCGTCGGCGTAGACCGGCGTTATGGCGGCCGACGCCGCGATGATCGCCGCCAGGGCAAAAGGCATCCATTTTCTTCTCATTGCAGTTTTCCCTCCTTTTTCGTAAATTCCGTGTATTCCGCTATGGTCTGGGAGAGCGCCTGGTCCTTTCCGTCGTCCAGTTCCGTCGCCTGATCCAGATAGGTCAGGGCCAGGGGGTAGTTCCCCCGGATGCAGTTGGCCACCCCCAGATAACAGTTGGTGTAGGGATTCTCGGGGTTCAGTTCGTAGGCCCGGCCGAGGAAGAAAAAGATGGTAGGCAGGACATAATCCATATCGCGTGCAGTCACTTCGTCCAGTATGCTAATCCCTCGCATCAGGTTGGCGGTCTCCCACTGGGGATAGGCGTACACGGCATCCAGCCAGTTGTTTCGGAAGCCTACATCGCTTCCCATTTGGCGGCACAGCTCGCCGTACTGGAGGAAATACTCCTGGCTTCCTTTGTCGGCCACTTTCTTCAGAGCTGCCTCTGCCCCGGCCGGATCTCCAGCCACGAGGCAACACTGGGCCAGGAGCAGATGTACCGTGTCGTCCGCCGGGAGGAACTCCGGCGCGCCGTTTTCCGCAATATCCTTTTCACGTCCGGCAGTGTATTCCGCCGCCAGTCGATCGCCTTCAATCAGATCACCTGAGAGCGCCGCCTCCGTCAGTTGTGCAATCAGCGGGTTCTCAGCTGGGCTTTCTTCGGACAGTCCGGACGCTGGAAAAAGAAGTCCCGTTCCGGCCGCAACTGCAATCAACAGTACGCATCCTGCCGTCGCCAGCTTTTTCTGGGGATACCTGCGCCGCAGCACTGCCAGGGCCGCGGCCCCAGCCGCCAGGGCCATGCCGAGGATCCCCCCCAGCAGACTTCCCTTCAGGAAAACAGTGCAGCACAGAAACAGAATAAACACAAGGATCGATATGGTCATCATCATTTCAGTTCCCTCCCTGCGCAAGCTGTCCTCGGACCCGTTCCAGCGCAAAACCCGCGTGAACGGACACCCCGGTCCAATCTCCGGTATGGCTGCTGCCGATTTTCGGCATGATGTCCAGACTGATCTGGAACGCCTGCTGGGCGTTTTGCAGATCTCCCAGTTCCTCATAACAGGCGCCCAGGGCGTACCAGATGTAATGTTCGTCTGGTTGCTGAGCCAAAGCCGCAGTGTATTCCCGGATTGCCTCTTCATACCGGTCCACTCCATTGAGAACCATCCCCCGGATATAGTGGGGGAAGCCGGCTTCCTCCTTCATGGAGATGAGGGCGTCCGCCAGCTCCAGCGCCCTTTCTCCCTCGGGATCCTCCCATCGATAATAACCCAGATCCACCACCGTATTGTCTGTGGATGCGGCGAAGGCCTGGATATAGGCGTTGAGGTATTCGTTCTCCTGGATCTGCTTCAGCTGCTCCTCCGGCAGCTCGTGGTAACAGGCGGCGCCGGGGAACCTGTCGCTCATTGCATACCAACTGTCCTCCACCGTGAGGTAGCTGACGAACTGATAGAGCATATAATCGGCGTAAGGGTCATCGCTCTCTTTGGCGATATCCGACAGGCGTACTCCATAGTCCGCCACCGCCGGGTAGTCGTCCAGCAGCATGGCGGCCCTGCCGGCATAGCTGAGGGCTATAAAGCTGTCAGGATCCTCCTTCAATGCCGCCTCTGCCAGCTCCAGGCACTCCTCTCCCTGGGCCAGCATAAAATAGCCGTACATAGCCTGTTCGGTAAGGAAGGGGTCACCTGTTTCCTCTGCGGCCCGCTGAGCGTAGGCGGCCCCCTTTGCGGTGTCCCCCAGCTTCAGATAGATACCGGTAAGCTTCTTCATGTGGGCCAAACGCTCATCCTCACTGTCCTCAGCCATAAGCTCCTCCCGGTAGAGGGTATCGTATCGGTCGACACAGGCGAGGATCTCAGAGGATTGCGAGGATCCCGGGACAACCGGATACCCGTCCAGCATGTAAAGGACCAGGTACTGGTAGGCGATCTCTTCCGGGAAATCCTCTGCCAGCCCCATAGTCCGATGCATGATATCGTTGTCCACTCCGCTTTCTCCGACGCTATCTCCCGCCTGAGCCCAGGAGATCAGGTCCGCGCAATTATACTGCACCTCCACCTGCGCCCGGCCGGCCAGAAGCCGTTCCACGGCGCTGGGGGAGAGTCCTGTTTCCTCTTGTGCGGCGCCGCTGTAAATCTGGGCCGCCGCCAGCTGCACCACAGCATCCTGCTGGAGTTCTTTTTGCGCATCGGACAGCTCTTCGGCCTGCCGATATGCCTCCAGCAGCCGGAAGCACAGGGCCGATGTGATCTTTCCCTGCCGGTACTGTTCCTCCAGCAAAGTAAGTTCATTCGCTCCGGCAGTTATATTGACCAGCTGCGCTAGGGTCTCGTTGCGGGTGTGTGCACTGGCATGGAGAGAACCAAAGTGTCCTCCTTCCGCATACTGCTCCAGCGCGTCCAGCGTTTCCAGATAATCTACATACTCCTTTCGGGCAGAGAGATAATCCCCTGCCGAAAGATAGGACTGTGCGGCGGAGAGCTGCTGCTCCATGCTGGCCAGGAAGCCGGTAGACCCGGCCTCCGTGGTGGTAGGAAGGGCTCCCCACAGCAGTGTGAGCGCCAGAACAAGGCAGGAGAGGGCCGGGCGAAACCAGCCGCTTTTCCATACCGGCGATTTGGGAGGCGGGGCTGCGGATGCGTCGTCTTCTCCGGAAGGCTTCTGCGCGCTGGGCATTTCAGTTGGCAAACCAGTGGCCAGGGGCCGTCTGGAAGCGGCGGCGAGGATCCCGGTCAGCACAGCCCATTGGACAATGGCCGAGACCAGCCTGGCCAGCCCGGCGGCGAATACGCTGTCGCCCGCTGGCTGGAGCAGAGCGACCGCTGAGCTCAGCATCGCAGAACCCATGAACAGCCCGACCATGATCACTGCGGAGAAGATGGCTGAAACAGACACACCTTTCGCTCTCTTTTCACCTGTAACCGTTTCCACCACATGAAAAAGAAGCATAGACGTCAATACAGAAGCGGTCGCATTGATCAAAACAGCGGGAATCCAGACGCTCCAAAGGTTTTGGAACATCGGCGCAAGGTAGGTTTGGAGCAGCGACAGCAGCAATTCCCGGCCGTAAAATACGGCGAGCAGAGGAAGAATCCCGCTGAACAATAGCCGGAAAGGGAACCTCTTATCAGGCCGGGCTGACCGGGCTGCAGCCAACACAAAGGCCGCGCCGCCCAATATCCCGGCAGAATCCGCAAGGAACAGGGTCAACACATCCAGCGAATGTTTTTCTATGTAGAGCAAGGCTGTTTTCAAAAGAAAGGGAAGCAAAAGCTGGCAGCAAAGCCCGCCGAACAGCCATTTTGCCCAGCCGCTTTGATATGCGTCAGCCAACGTTCGCATCAGTCGTTGTTTTTCTTCTTTCAAGGCAAAAGCCTCCTTTCAGTGGAGTCATTGTTCATCTGGCCGAGGGGCTTGTTCCGGCTGAGAAAGAGCCGTGCCGCATTCCGGGCAGAATTTCACTCCCGGTTCCGCAGCCGCCCCGCATTGTGGGCATACAGCAGGGGACTCTGCCACCAGTTTTGTTCCACATTGCCGGCAAAATTTTGTTCCCGCTGTGTTCTCTGTCCCGCAGGATGGGCAAACAGGACCTGCCGAGGCCGTCGTGACAGCCTGCGCTGCTTCCGCCGCGCGGATTCGGTCAATCTCCAACTGTGCATGTGCAGCCTCATCGTAATGCGCTTTGGCCGACTGACAGGCCTCCAGTATCTCTGGCTCTATCTGGCCGCCGGAAAGAAATTGGCCATAATAATACTCACCGATTTTTCTCAGCTCTGTTTCCGCAAGAGCCTTTTCCGATGTAATTTTTCCGTTCAACTTGCTCATCGCAATCGCTTCGTTGGTTTTATCCCCCAAATTTTTTGCCAAGCTGCCTAACTTATCCAGAAACGCCATAACAATACTCCTCTCTTATGATTTTGTTTATCTGACAGAGCCGTTTTCCGGCTCATGATTCAGTCTTTCGACGGGTCGATTCATTAAAAGCTCGTTTTCGAGATACTGTACGATCTGATCCGCCATAGCGGCCATCGTCCGTTCTTTTCCCTGTTCAGACAATCCCCCGCATGGCTGCAGCAACGCGACCTTCAGCTCGGTTCCTACCTCCTTTTCCTCGGCAGAAATAGAAAAGACGCTGATATTTCCATACACCTTTGCCCTGGCCACGATCGCGTCTTCTTTCTTGTGATAGGAAATGCTCTCTTCATCCAACACATCGTAGATCGCCATCAGCACATACCGCCTCACATAGGGAAGGATCCGTTTTACATTTTCCATATCATCGCCTCCTTTTTTCTTTATCGGTTCTCTATTTGTGGCTGTCATTCGATATATCCGCTGATGGGTTCCAGATACATCGAGTCTTCTGAGACCAGCTGATACCGGTCGCCATGATACCCGTCGCTCCAGCCGTTTTCCGCTTTGTAGATTTCCCCGGTTTCGGTATCGCAGATACGCTCGTATCCGAGGGTTGCATCGCTTTGCTTTTGACTGATGATATCCTGACTGGTGTTTCGGTTTTCCCAGGAGGACATGATCCCGTCTAGCACCTCGTTTGCATTCCGGCTGAACTCCATAGCCCGCGCGACGGTTTCAGTTCCGGCCTGTTTTACGGCATTTACATAGCTTTCAGAATATTCCAGGCTCCTTGCGCACTCCGTAAGGATGTCGATCCATTCCAGAAAAGAATCTTTCACGGCAGTTACAGCCATCACATTATAGGCCATATAATAGCCGCCATCCGCCGATGGGATCTGATATCCTACTGGTGGCCCCGCCGCAATCTCAGCACTTCCGAAATCCACCACTGACGCGGCAAACATGCCCTCACCCTCTTTTCCTCCTTCGGTAAAGGTAGCCCGTAGAATCTCATCGTTCAGTGCGTAAGCACTCAAACCGCCGGTTGACGGGAAACGCTCGGTGACAGCAAATCCTTCAAACCGGGGGAAGGTATAGCCAGTATAACCCGGCTCAGCCTGCACAGCAAAATCTGCATACTGCGGAAAAATTTTAAAAAAGTTCTCAGTAGAGGGGGTTGACAGGACTGGCGCCAGGGCAAATATCTGCATTCCGGGGACGCCTGAAATCCCGGAATAATAAGCCCAGGCGTCCTTTCCCTCCTGACTGTGGAGCAAAGCATCTGCCTTCAGCAGCACGAAAATCTGGTTGAGAGGCTCAGCAGGATCCTGGACCCGGATGGAGTGATACATGCCTGTGCCGCCGCTCGTTACCGTCCATCCCTTGGGGATTTGCAAACTGAAATCTGCTGTTTCATACAGCTCCAGTTCGACCGATTTGGCTGCTGTTGGCGTGACGGCGATCTCGTCCTTCGATGAAGATAAAGCTTCCTCCGAAGGAGGGGTATCTGGTTCTGTGTCCGAAGGATGGGTTTCCAATTTGGAATCCGAAGAGATCTGAGACTGCGCAAGGTCTCCAGCTTCTCCGCATCCGGAAAGGGTAGTCAGAAAAACTGCTGCCACTAGTAGAAGTATAAATTTTGTCCGCCTCAACTTTTTCATACCATAAGTCCTCCTGATCCATACAAACGCTTTAGATAGAAACGTAAAATTTGCTGAAATAGTGATTTCACAGGATTGTTTTACATCTTTATATCCACTCCTTCCGGTTTCTTGTTTGCAGAAAACTTCTGCGCAAATAAAATAGCGCCGCATCAGAAATTCTGACACAGCGCTATACTGCTTTTCAGATCTCCGCGCCAGTCCCTTAAACAGAGAATAGCATGGAGTATCCTAAAATATAAGGTTACATTCATCTCTTTTTTTGTTTTTATGCTGTTTTTTCTGAGATAACAAGGGGTTACATTTGTCTCAAGCCCTAAAATCCGGGCTTTTTTCAAGGGCGGCGTCTTCTTTTTCCGGAATCCACTCATAATAAAATTGCAACAGGCCGATTCGGCTTTTGGTACCTGTTTTTTCATTGAGACTGCTAATATGGCGGTACAGTACGGGTCTTGAGATCGCCATCTGCTGCGCGATATCCTGCACACTGCTATCGGAAACCAGAAGATACTGCAGAACATCCTGCTCTCGGTCGGTCAATGAAAAAAGACTTGCAAAGGAAGAAAACTTTTCTTTTGGCGTGTATCCTGTTGCCGGGGCCTCGGGCGGGGCCAATGCCGTATGGGATCTAGTCGTATAGGCAAACATCAGAATACTGACAGCAACAAACAACACCAGCATGAAGATGACCAGTGTGAGGTTTCTGCCTGAAAGGAGCAGAGTTACTGAGCTGTTGGTAATCAGCGCCGCCACAAGGTTATTCACCGCCCGTCCCATGCCTGCCCAGAGATCTGGTATACGCATGCAAGCCGCAAATTCTAAAAAGCTAGTGGTAAAAAACACAACAAAAAATCCGGAAGCTATATAGGCGATCACTACTCCGGTCAAAAATGGGCCGCCCCACCGAAGTATTATCACACACAGAACAGAGAATACCATTACGCAGTACATCATAAGCGTCATGTATTTTCTGTTCCGAATATCAAAGAGAAAGCCTGCCGCCAGGCCGCTCAGCGCCAGCAGAATGCGGGGCCATTGCCCGATATCCATTGCGCCTGCAGCATGGCCTAAGGTGATTGCGTTGTCCAATGTGCTGAATACGCAGGCCATCAGGGCCACTAGAAAGACCAGGAGTAAGCCCGTCGTTATTTTTTTCTGTATTGGGCCGTTTGTTTTCTCCAACGCTTTAGATAAAGTTTTCTCTTCACCCATCAATTCCACGCGAAAAACATGCCTCGTCCGTATAAACAGAACGCTCAGCACTGCTAGAAAAACAGAAAGAATGACCGCTTCGGCAATTTCTATGTTGATTAAGTTGTTATTGATATATTGCAGAAGAATACCGCCCGCATAGGCAAAACCCACCAGCCGGGCCAGTGTTCGCTCCCCATGGATGGTACAGACAGCCAAATAGTGAGCCGAACTGCCGAAAAGCCCCATCAGAAAAAACAAAATCAACCCTGCTGTTAGGGTAATGGCGTATGAGATATGTTGCTGGATTAGAAAAATGCAGATGATGGAGACCAGAACGGTAGAAAAGGTAAGTAGGGCTTTGAACCGTTCATGAACCGCCCGATTCAAAACCGGATACAAGATAAATCCCAAAACGCTGATACCGAGTGCGTAATTTTGAGCAATCACTGTCTGATCCTCACCAACCATACGAGACATCATATTGACATAAAGATACTCCACGCCTAAAAAGACGAATGTAAATATGCTCAACAGCAATATGGCATTGATGGATGCTGGTGTTCTCAATCCCCTTGTCTTCATAGATTCTCCTTCACTTTATGCAATACGCATGGTCTCATCACACACTCTCTTATATTCACCATTATAGGAGATATAGGCTGTATATTGTTAACGCCCATTAGGAAGAGGGTGATATTATATTCATCAAACTCCACTTACGGAGAGATCACAAGTTAGTGTTATAAAACGATGAAGCAGTTGTAACTTCCACCGGAATTACTTGTTTACATGGATATATGGATATATGGTACAAGATATTCTGTCAGATACAGAAATATTTTTATCTCTCAGAAATGCCGACTAATATACCAACACCATTAAAAACAAACAAAAAGCATGACTCATAGAATCTTATTCGCCCTTTTCTTCATCTGCTTATGTTTCAAAAATAGTGGCCGCAAATTGAGCAAATGCACTTTTGGGCGGGATAGCCAACCCTCTGCTTTCGTCTCCCAAAATCATCAGTGTATCTCCTGGATTTATTTTGAAAATCTCTCGGGCTTGCTTAGGAATTACGATTTGTCCTTTTTCACCAACCGTCACAGTCCATGCATATTTTCCTTCCGACTTTTCCATGTTCAGTTCTCCTCCGTGAAACAAGTATGATTTGTATAATTAATTATACTTCGTAAAGAGCTTAAAGTCAATATAGCACTGTTGAAAAAGCATCTTTACAAATATGCGGATGTGAAAAAATTGACCAACATTTTAAATAGGGTACAGTTAAATAACACTTTTGATAAAGCTAGACACTGCTTTGTATTTGTGTGCTTGCTTGAAAACTGGCAGTGACAGTCATGTTTTCAGGGATGCCAAAAACAGAAATTCAATACAGGGAAAAAGGTCCCCAGAGTCTGGGGGCCTTTTTCATTACACTGAATTAGATTCAGATTTTGATTGTTTGGATGCAGCGGAAAAGGGTCAAGCTCAATTCTTGAAACAGATCTTCATCCATATCCATTCTTCCGTTGATAATGGATTCCTTTAGCAGCAATGGCCGGTACATTGCAAGAATTTCCTCAAAGGCGGCTTGGTCATTCTCCTTTGCTCGGAGTAGCAGTGTTTTGAAATCAGTCATCCATAGCATCCCCTTTCATCATGCGCCGCAGTTTTAATATCAACCGGTAGTAGGAGTTGGAGACCGCCTTATAGCTGACGCCGAGATTTTTGGACAGCTCAATGAAGCTCCGCTCATCAAGAAGCCGCGCCAGCAAAATATGTCGTTCCCAATCCTTGATCTGCAGCAGCGCCTGTAAAAGCAATGGATTTTCAATTTGTTCCATCAAGGGCAGCCCCTCATCCAAGTTGAATTCTGCGTACGTTTCAACCTCCGCTCCGCAACGCTCAAGAAATTCCATAGCACGCCTATGGGCTTTGAGCTTATTCATGTACGCAGCTTTTCGATTAGCAACCGCAGTAATCAAATAAGCGGTGAATTTGTTCTGTATAATATTCGCCTCGCTGGCACCATCATTTCTATGCCACATAATGTATCCTCCATTTCTTCTAAGTCTTTCGGGAACTCAGAAGAAAGGGGGATCACGGCAGTGAACGCGGTGTCTTAGTGCAAAGCAAAAGCGGCCGAGATAGCATGGTTTCATGCATTCGGCCACTTTAAGAGGAACATCTATAAAAAGTCCGCAAAGAAGACTGGCAGGCGGAGGTTTATCGCCTTTTGTACACACTTCTCGGGCATGATTTGCGCACAGAAAAGTCGAAGGTCTTCTCTTTGTCTTGAAAGCGGTGTGACGGGGCTGAATAAGACAATGGAACATCCGAATGCGATAGATGACGCTCATCATAGCATACATATCCCTTTGTCCGCTCATGCGTCCGGCACACGGGCAGCGTACATCATCTCCTTCAGGGGTTGGATTTGGCGATGTGTTTCGCCACCCTGCCGAAACTATTTAGTTTTGTCTGGCCTGTTCTTTTGAGTAGTGGAGTGTTATCGTAAAGGTCAATAAGCAATAGCCAGAGGAATGACACTCCCCGTCTCTAAGCAGCTTTGTTGAAAAGGAGTGTTGTGGCAGAATTTATACAAAAAGCGGCAATATGCCGTTCAGAAGGAGCATATTGCCGCTTGACAACAGACTGCTTTTCAGTCTGTTGAATCAAGATTGTCGATCACTGACCTAATAAGCACCCCAATAATACTGGGGGATATACCAATGTTTTGTTCTGCAAAGGCCCATTATCAGCAATAGTATGTATTAAAATGGGGGTCATGAGTATCTTTGTCTTATATTGTGTTTTTACATTTCTTGAATGCCCGCTGATGCTTACATGGGAGCATCAGTTGAAAAGGTGACCATTGTACTGCATCGTCATAAGATGTCGAATACTAGCTGTTCTGCATCCTCCTTTCATAATACGATAAACTGGCAATCCCGAAGCCCGTAAGGTTTGCGTTTATAGAAAAATATGTGTTCTACTATTTGGAACTATAGGTGCTGAGGATAGAAAAAAGGGGCTTTTTATTTATTTTACAACACTTTTTTACTAATCTCAATGCTGTTCTTTCAGCATGGCATGTCTTTTTTTGATAGCAAACAGACCTCTACGTACAGCCGTTTCGATGAATATTGTATACCTCTTTGCCTTGTTTTTCCGTAATGTAAAACATCTATGGTCAATAAACACCCATAGCATTGGCAAATTCTTTTCTTGACCGGCTTTCTACCACGTTGTAGTCTGCTAATACCTATATATTTACTGCTTTTGGAAAGTACATCAACAAATTTAGAACAAATAGAGTGATAAATTTTATGCAAATTACGAGATATCTTAGCAATCCTTTGTTAGGTGGCATACAGATCCGGTGTCTGGGTGGATCAATATGATCGACAGCCCTCGTTTTCTGGCATAGTTGACTGTCATACCAGTTCCGCTTCGGACGCTCCGATTATTGTCGTAAACAGCTAGAAGGTAATCGGCATGATCTACCATATAGTAATTCCTTTTTTTATAGCCTTCAGCGGCTTTATCTGCGATCCCTGCTATAACAAAACTGCTACAGTCTTTGATAATAGCATTCATTCGCCGCTGGCTGCTTTGTCCCCACTCGTCAGTGTAGCCGGTGAAAGGCAGTGCCAAATGCAGTTCCAGATCGCTGTATTGCACAGTTTGCTTTAATTTCAACAAGATCTCGCTGGCCCACATGTCCACACCGAGGGTGCCGCCGACCCAGAAATATCGGACACCCTGTTCATAGAGCGCAATGATTTGCTCTTGCAGCCGTTTCTTTAGTCGACGGCAGCCAGCATTGTCCTCACGGTACTTCCATTTAAACCGGCTGGGTCTGTGACCGGTGATGGCACATGACTTCATTTCCATAATCTCACCTCTAATATGAATAAAGCCCCTATTAAGAGTACAGTATTATTCTACCACCTCCTAAAAGGGGCTACAATCACATTATTGCGAGGTGATAGGATGGATTTAGATTATATAGCGTTGGGCGAACGCATCCGCGCGCGGCGAAGAGAAAAGAGACTGACGCAGAATGCGCTGGCCGAGCTGGTGGAACTTGAGCCGTCAAATATTTCCCATATTGAGCGTGGCGTGTCGAAAGTCGGCCTCAATTCATTGGTGAAGATTGCAAACGCGCTGAGCTGTACGACGGATGACCTTCTGTGTGATAGCCTTCAATATGAGCGGGAAGCCTTTGAAGGAGAATTAGTACGGCTTTCCCGGGATTGCACCCCGAAAGAACTTCGGCTGATCACTGACTTGGTTCGTGCAATGAAAGAGTCGATGAGACAACGGCACTATGATAAATAGACTGGACCGGAGCCGCGTGACAGGCCACTCCGGTTCATTCTATTTTCTGCGGAAGGCAGCTACTGTCCGGGAGATCGCCGCTATATTTTCCTCACCCAAAAGTGCCTCTGCTTCATCCAGATGTATATCCTCCGACTGGCGCAGCTTCCTTTTGGGCGGCACCTGTTCCTGGGGGGCATCGTCCTGCGCCGACGGATCCTGCTCTGCTATGATTCGGCGCACGATAGCTTCCAGCAGGGTGTAGTCCACTGGCAGCGGTGCTGCAGCCGGCGCATCCGGGTTTTCTGTGTGAAATCGGTAGTACTGTACTGCATTTGCGATGAACTGCGCCTTCATGCGCCCCATGGAATCCAGCAGTTCGGCCACCTCGCGGTGCACAGGATCCATCATATTGAATTGAAGGGTAAATTTGCCCGGATTCTTTTTGCCTGCAGTCATAGCCATCACCTACCAGACTTAGCTGCCCGGTAAAGGAGTTCATAGCCGCGGGCGTTGGCGTAAATCTGGTCGAGAAAAACCGGTGTACCGATTTTCTCGCAGGATTCGATCTGCTGCCTGAGCAGAATAGAGCCGCCTCCAATGAAGATGGCTTTGCCGGTGCGCAGATCAACCATGCGCTCTCGCAACTTGCCGACAAGATCATTGACAAATCCCTGCGCCTGCTGGCGCACAATTTGGACGACCTCATTGTCAAAATCGCTGGTATCCCCTTGGAGAATGGCGTCAATATCGCTCTCTTCCAGCAGCATATCCATTTCGCCGTTGAGCTTGGACTTGATGTTGTTATAGAGAATGATGACGCCGTTTTCCAGAGAGTCACAAGCATCCAGATCAGCCTCGCCGTTTTTGAACACCAGGTAGTCAGCGGTAAACCCGCCGATATCCACCACGACTGCCTTTGTTGTTTTGCGGATTCGGTCATAGATGGGAATCGTGGCAGCGTATGCCTGTGGAAAACACAGAACCTTGTTGATATATACTTCGTAAGGCTTGCCTCGGAAGGTAAACGACACTACATCGCGGTTGAGAAAATACCGCTCAAAACGATCTGCTTGAGCGCCGAAGTGAGCCGGCGGAAGCCCTACTGCCAGCTGTACATCGATGATCTCATCGGCAGAGTATACGCCTGCTTCCTCAATCTCAAACGCGATGGCAAACAGGGTGAGCAAGAAAAAGCGCTCGTCCACCGTCTTATCCCGCAGGTAAGGAATTCGGTTGCCAGTCAAAGAATAGTATTTCCCCTGGTACTCTAAAATGTCCTCTCCGAATGGCGGCCGAGTATCACTTTCTTTGAGTGCCGATGTAAAGGTCTTGTGGATGGTTTTCATTTGCTTATTGCCATGGTCGATGGCGATCAACATAAAATAGTCACTCCTTTTTGGTTTTATACTATTTATTTACGCTTTTAATACGCATTACTTCAACAAAAAGGGGTGCAGCCGAGAAAACGGCTGCACCTCTTTCATATCGCAAGGCGATTTCATCGTTGACCTGTTCTGTTATTCCAGAAGCGAAAGCGCCACATCCAACGGATAGGTACGCAGATAACGGGCGCTGCGGCGTTCAAAAACCACCTCTTCGCCATCAGCATTGTAAGCCTGTAGGTTCTCTGAATAGACGGCGGCATCCAGCTCCGGGATATAGCAGTAAACTCCACCGCTGCTGTCAATCATATACATTTCGGCATCTTCTACCTGGAAATCTCCCAAAAGGATGTATGCCTTATCCGGCAGAGGCATCAGCCATTTGGAACGGCTCTGCTGCTGCGGACTGGATACGATATCCCAAAGAGAGATGTTTTCCATCGTCATCTGACTGCCGTAAAAATAGGTCTGTTCCACATAATCAAACGGCTCGCTGGGAGTCTGAACCATCTCGGTGATGCGCCGGATGTTATTTTGCATTGCCGGCAGGTCAATCTGCTCGTGGCGGCTGTGTTCATTATGATATCCCGCACTGATGTTGACTGCCGCAACGCCCAGTCTGGGCGCAACGGCACAGATATCGCTGAAAGATCCAAGGGCATGGTCAAATCCGAACCCGCAGACAAAATCCGTAAAATCCGGATTGGCGCACCGATAAAATACAGCGTCATTGGAGCCTCGGCGATCCATCTCTACGATGTAATTCACCTGCGGTCGGATCTTGCTGTTGGCAAAGGCGCGCGCCCCCTGGCAGCCGATCTCCTCATCCTCGCAAAAGAGAACATGGCAACGAGCAGATTTGATAATCTCCAAAATCATATACACGCCGCAGCGGTCATCGCCGCCGATTCCTTCCGGGGACATCATCACCCGTCCATCCGTTGAGTAGCAGATGCTCTGTACCGGCGTTTTATGCACCGTGTCCAGATGAGCCACCAGCAGGACCGGGTGCTCACCTTCCGCATACAGAAATCCCTTTTTGGAAATGGGCTTATAGCCCATTTCCTCCAACTCCAGCTTGACCTGCTGTTTGAGTTCTTTCTGAGTCAAGCGAACAATGCTTTCCAGTTTTTCGTTTCTCTCCATATTCTAAGCCTCCTTTCTGGTTATGCCACGGCGGGTGTAATAGCGGCTCTGGCGCAAAGCCGGGAGCCGGAGAGCAGCCCGCAGATCGGCTGCACACTGCAATGTCCGCAGGCGGTCGTCATCTGCTGATAGCAGTCCGCACAGACCTCAATCAAATACCCGCGCCGGTTGAAGGCCGGATACAGGTCGCCGTGAATGACATTTCCGCAGGCTGCGCAAACATGGAGGCAGCTGTTGCAGAAAAAACGCCCTTCATGGTACTGGCTTGTTTCAGCGGGGACGGTGCGACCGCATTCGCTGCAGACTACCAATTCATCACAGTTGCATTTCAGCCAACCACTGGTATATGGCTCTCCGCAGCAAACACAGAGGGAGGGCGATCCGATCTGCAGCGTACCATAACTTTCCGCCTTTTTCAGCAGAGAAACTTTGGAGAAATAGAGGTAGTCCGGATATTGTCGGCTTCCCTGGACTGTCTGGAAATATTCTTCGTTTTGACGGTCACTTGCCTTTTTCAGCACCCAGCGGTTCGGCATCCCCAGACAGGTAGTGATGATCTCCTGTACCAGCCTACGATATTGCAAACACAAATCGTCATCGCTGTCGGGATAGAGTCTGGACTGGAGCAGCACATTTTCGCCGTAGCAGAAGATCTGGCGGGTGCGCTTGGGGTGAAGGTGGAATCCGCTCGTCACAGTTCCATCCACTGTAAAAAAAATCATGCTGACCCCATCTGTAAGATAAGAGAGGCAACCGGCCTGATAGCTTCCGTGAGCCAGCCCATGACAGGAAGACCACGAGTTATCTCTGTTGGACATCTCCAGAAAATCGCAGGGATGGATGGACAGAACGCCGGTTCGGGCAGTAGTCAGCGGATTGAGAGCATCGGACAGCCGGGCATAGACTGAATTGTACTGCGCATGTCTGTCAATTCCGAAGTTATGGCAGAGCCTGCCGATGATGCGGCTGGCCTTCTGGCCCGGCGCACATCTTACGCCCAACTGGTTCAGACGCTGGATCTTCTCCTGGGGTGGAAACTGGCAGTAATCCTCGGTAGCAAGCTGCAGCGCCGCATCAAACTGCGCTCTCCGGTCGGGGTCAGTCAAAACGTTGCCCACCAGCTCGTTTAAAATGAATTTGCTCTCATCCACAACATCGCGGTTGATCTCTCTGCTTTCTGAGAGATCCAAAACAACGGCAAGGTCATCCTCGCTCCAATTCGGGTGCCTGCGCAGCAATTCCAGAAGCCCTTTTTTTCGCTGTTCCCAAGCATCCAGATTTGCCCGGACACCTTTTTCCGAAAAATGTTTTTGGTATTTATACATCACACCATAAAAAGCTTGCATCAACGCATCCATTCAATTCATCCTTTCTCAGAAGTAGGGAGAGGGCGCGATGGCCCTCTCCCTTTGTTGTGGTTATGTGGCGTAAGACGGCCCTGTGACAGAAGCGTCTTTTCGCCGTGACCTTTGTAGTACGATGCTTTATTTGCCAGCCATCTCGAAAAACTGGGCAGGCGTCAGTACCGGGATGCCCAGCGCCTGGGCCTTTGCCAGCTTGCTGCCGGCGCGCTCGCCACAGATGAGGTAGTTGGTATTTTTGGACACCGCGCTGCCTGCGTGGGCACCAAGGGATTCAATCTCTGCGTTGATGCCCTCTCTGGTGTAGGGCTCGACCTTTCCAGTGACCACAATGGTGCAGCCAACAAAGGGGTTGTCCTTGATTTCCTCGGTCATAGCGTTCTTTTTCTCAATGTTCATCATAGTCTGTAACTCCTTCCATAATTGGCGGTTCTCGGGCACCCGGAACCAATCGTGAATGTTGTTGTGCAGCGTGGCCCCGAAATCGGGTAGCTGCGTGAAATCGTAGCCGGATTCTACGGCAGCCTCAAAATCAGCAAGGCTGCCATTAAACGCTCGGCTTAGTTCCCGGCTGGCGGTATTACCCACCATAGGGATATCCATTGAAATGAGGTACCGCTCAAAGGTAGTGTTGCGGCTGCGCTCAATCGCGTCCCAAAGCCGCTGCCACGACCTTTCGCCAAACCCATCCATAGCGATGATCTCGGCCCGGTGTTCCTCCAAACGAAATACATCCGTGAAGTTGTGCAAGAACCCCTTGCCGATCAGCCGTTCCAGCGTCGCCTCAGAAAGCCCTTCAATATTCAGGGCCTTCTTGGATGCGAAGTGAACAAATTGGCGAAGCCGCTGCATTTCACAGGCGGGATTGTCACAAAACAGCGTCTTGGTGATCCGTTCTTTCCCGGAAGCCGTTGTCTTTGTCTGATGGATACGGGTGGGCATCCCACAGCAGGGACAGGCACTGGGAAGCAACGTCCCCATCTGGAAGCCCTCGCGGTCTAAATTGCCCTCCACATGAGGGATAATCATATTCCGTTTGGAAACCAGGATGCGCCCGCCGAGTGTCAGTTGCAACTCCTCGATAAACGAGAGATTGTGCAGGCTGGCCCGCGACACCTCGCAGCCGTCGATCTCTACGGTGTCAAAAAGCGCCACCGGTGAAATCTCGCCGGTGCGGGTGGGCGTCCATTCGATCCCGCGCAGCCGGGTTTCATAGAGGTCATCGGCAAATTTGTAGGCGATGCCGTCCTTATAGTGATGGCCGGTACGCCCGCAGGTCTTGGAATAGGAAATGCTGTCATTTGCTTCTGCCTGCTGCCGTTCTTCATCTTGAAAACCAGTGTCCTGCTCTGCGTTATTCGCCTCCAACACAAAGGGAGTGTCCTCGCCTGATTGTGCCTGGTTGGTCGGATCATGGATTGCCATTTCTGAAAAAACACCCATAATGTCGCTCCTTCCCACAAATAAACACGGCATGGGAACATCCCACACCGTGCCATCGTACATACTTGTTCAAATTACATAGATCAGGGCGTTATCCTCGTCAAAGCAGTAATACACCACATTGGGGGATTGCTCGGACAGGCGCCTGACCTGATTTTGAAGTTCCTTTGCTTTCTTTCGGCCAACTGGGTTATTCCATGTCGGCCGCGTTCCAATGGTAAAATACCTGTGTTCATGATTGACGCATAATTCAGCGCCCAACTTCTTACATTGGGACAATACCGATTGGAACTGCATTTCTCTGTCAATCGTCACCATCTCCTGCCACAGACTTTTTTTCAAAAGGGCGGGCAAGGAACGGTGAAAACTTTACCGCAGCAAATGCGGTGACATCCCGGTAGAAATAGCGCCGGCTCTCTTCGTCATAGAGTTCCACTACATCGGACGGCGATAAGCTGCGCCCAGGGTACTCCTTGGGCAGAGCATCGTTGTAACGCTCAAAAAGCCGTTCCAAGATTTCTTCGTCCGTCTGCCTGATGGGGCAGATAATCTCTGCGTCAAACACCTTGCAGTACTCCGATGCTGGAGGCTGCTTGTAACCGGCCTTGTGAAGTCCCTTGAGCCCCATGTAGGCAAATGTCTTGGTCTTGCCGTCGGAAAAATCCAGTTGGTAAATCCGAAACCGTTGGTGCCGGCGCTGCCGCTCTAAAACCTCTTCCAGTGCTTGAGCGCCTTGAGTCATAAAAATAGCATATTCTTCTTTGGAAAGTCCCAGATACTCTGCCAGACTGATACCGTTCTCCGGAGCTTTGTGCCATACATCCACGCAGCTGTCAAGTTGCTGGAAACTGCACAGACCGAAGAGGTACCGCTGCTTATAATTCATCCTGCGTTCCTCCTTTCGCTGTAATTCTTTTCGACGAATGGCAAGCTGCCAATCATCCACACCTTTGTAATTGGGATTCCATGTGAGCCTTCGGCACTGCATCCCGTACTTTCTTGCCAGCAGGTAAACTTTTGAAGCACCTCCGGCTACATTCTCATTGCGGTATTTATCCATGTCCTGTGCCTCGACTACCAGTTCTGCGCCGTTTTCCGCCAATGCTTTGAACAATGGTTCCAGCCCAGCTGTGTTATTGGCTCCGGCCATTGCGACAAAGGTACGATCCATTAAATAATGGGCAATGTCCGCTTTCAGCAGTCCCTCTGTCACATAGATCGTTCTGGCGTATGGATTTCCGATAAAATGAACCAATCCCCCAGAACTGACGCCATTCTTTTTGTCGGATGAGGACAGGGAGAGATATTTGATCCCATCCTTGTCCGGGTCGTCCTCCTCTTTTTTGATAGGGGTGTCCAATCGGATCTGTACGCCCCGGATGCGTCCATCGAGGTCGCGGGCCGGCAGAATGATACCGGCAGTGCGACTGCCGAATTTGACCGTCCATTTTCCATCGTCACCCAGATAAAATCCTGGGACTCCCTGTACCACACACTTTTGAGCAATCAGCCTGTCAGTATAGGAGCGGCAGAGATAAGGCGGCGGGGTACTTTTATACCCAAGCGCCTCGATCTGTTCATCTGTCAGCCCACGCTTTGTACGCAGATGCTCCCGATGCTTTTCAGATAGCGGCAGCATCTCCAGTAGCGCCGTAAAGGTGCGGTGGATATCATCATCTGATGCGCGTTTGGACTGCGGGACGGTAGGTGGCATCTTCTTTTGCTGGACCCGATACTCCGTTGGCTTGCTGCCAGTGAAAAGAGCATCGCAGATCTCATAATAGGCATCGCTGGTTTGGATGTTGTGCGCCTTTGCATACAGCGCCAGCATACCGCCAGATTCGCCGCAATAGTTACAGCGCCAGACATTATGCTGGAGATTGAGGTTCAGCTTGCCTCTTCGATCCCCGCACAGGGGGCAGTCGGTATAAATGCTGTTACCGCTGGTCCTTTTCATCGGCAGGTTTAGAAGGGCGGCCACATCCACAATGGTAAACGGAAAATCCCTTGCGCCAGACGCCATTTGAAGTTCCCCCCTTCAAGGTGGGGGCATGGGAAGCGCCCGCCTCCCATGCGCCCTTGTCGTTATTTCGCGGTTTTATCAACTCGCAATGTTCATCGCTTCCATATTGTTCAGCAGCAGCTTTGCCCCGGCGCGGAGGATATTGTTATCCCCCTGGTAGCCGTTGACATAAAAACGCAGACTTGCTGGGCGGCGCTCGGCTACCTGGGACAACGGCCAACCCTTGCAGGTTCCGGTATCGACAATGTAGTTTTGCGCCTCTTCCAAAGTCATCCGCGCACAAATCTCCTCTACCGGCATATCCGGGGTATAGGAGGCTGTAGCCGTCTCAGCGGCCTCATCAGCAGGCTGATCCGTTTCTTCGTCAATTTCTTCGGTAATCATATCCGACCGTTCCGGCTCAGCATCAGCAGTTTCGGCACTCGCGGTGTCTTCAACCAATTCCGCTGAGGGAGCAACATCTGCCTTCGCTTCTTCCGCCGATTGTGCAGCAGGCGACTCTCCGGCAGGGGTGTTCTCCACAGTGACGGGAGTAGAAGCTGTTTCGGCCTGTTTAATTTCTTCGGTTTCAGATGCCGAAGTGGAGTCCTCTGCCACAACTGCCTTCTGAACGACAGGCGGATCCTTTTCCTGATTGACCGGAACATTCACAAGCTGCAGGCCGAAGCCGGCGTCGTCCAGCGCCCGATCAGTCGCATTGCGCTGGGCATACTCGATATACAGCCCGCCGGGAGTATCTTTCTTGTTCTGTGTGGCGATATAGCTGGAGACCGGCTCCGTATCCTTCTTGTCGAAGAAAACCTTTGCTTCAAAGATGGCGATTTGCTCAGTAATCCGCAGGGGAATTACCTTGAGGCGTCCTTGCGGGTATTTGAGCCGAAACCAGAGCTTTTTGTACTTCAAGTCCAGCTGCAATCTTGCCCCCGGATTACCCGGCTGAGAAATGCGCCGGGCAAACTTGAGCGGGTCAAAACCGGTAACTCGATTCAACTCGGCAACAACAGGGACGGTCTCATACATGGTTGTTCCTTTTGCGTTTTCATTCATCGCAATAGCTCCTTTCTAAAATAAACATGGGATGCTGCGGCCAAATTCCACAAACATCCCATTTTTTAACCTGTTAACTTCAACTGTTCGGGTTCTCTGTTCTGCTCGGCAATCTCCTGTTGAATGGTAAAAAGCCGGCAGTACTGTTTGATACGGTCGCCCAATGCGGTGTTACGCTTGCTGGTATTGTCACGATGGATCGCCAAAAAGAAAATATCCTTCTCACCGACCAGGATAACGCGCTTTTTGGCGCGGGTCACGGCGGTGTAGATGAGGTTATTATCCAACAGGACCATGTGATCCACCAGCATCGGCATGATGATGGTACTGTACTCGGAGCCCATCGCCTTGTGTACGGTAATAGCATAGGCAAGCAACAGATCCTTCATCTTTCCGATATCGTATTCCTTGACGCGGTTGTCGGAGAACTCCACCGTCACTTTGACCTCGCCGCCCGGCGGGTGCTCGATTTGGCGGATATATCCCACATCTCCATTAAAAATCTTATCTTTGTTCTTGGTCTGCATGATGCGGTCACCGGCCCGATAGGACCGCTGCCCGACCTGCAGCTCGGCTTCCTCTTCTCGGCAGGGGTTGACGATTTCACGGATGCTCTGGTTCAGGTGAACTGTTGAGGCTTCTCCGCGGGCAAGGAACGGAGAGAGGATCTGCACACGATCAAACCCGCTTTTGGCCGTTTCTTCCAGATAAACTTTCTGAATCGTCGCGGCCACATCCGCCTGCATTTCGCATTCCATGAACTGAAACTCATTATCGTCGAACACAATGTCATCATTGCCGGCTTTGATGTATTTGGCATACTTTGCAATCAGGCTACCCTCCGCCTGTCGGAAAATCCGATCCAGTACCGTTGTGGGGACCAGACCGCAGGCAATCATCTCCCGAAACACATTTCCCGGCTTGACGCTGGGAAGTTGGTCGGCGTCGCCCACAAGGAGCAGCCGCGTCTCAGGCTTTAAGCGCCGGAAAATCTGGGCGGTCAGCCACATATCGGCCATGGAGAACTCGTCGATTACAATGAAGTCGGCGTCAATGTCCTCGTTTTCATTGATGTATTCATCTTCCTCATCATCGCTGATAAGGCCCAATGCGCTGTGCAGCGTTTTGGCGTCTGCGAACCCGGTGCTCTCAGCCATGTTCCGGCTGGCCCGTCCGGTAGGAGCTGCCAAAAGCAGCTTGCCTTCAGGGTGCAGCTTGCGATAGGTTTCAATTACCGTTTTCAAAACTGTTGTCTTTCCGGTACCCGGCGATCCAGTGATGATGGACAGTCGGTGCTGCAAAGCCATTTTTACCGCGTCCCGCTGTTTCTCGGACAAGGTGATTCCCAGCTGTTGGATAACTGTTTCCATCGGCTGTGTCAAATCCTCTGAAATCTCGTTGGACCGCAGGATCTCCGCGATACGGCGGGCCGTTTCATCTTCCAGGATAAAGTACCTTTTGGAGTAGATGGCATCCTTGTAGGATATGACATCTCCCTGAAGGACCAGAGTTTCCAGATAAGGACGGATTTGCTCTCCTTTGAGCCGAGGCGCACGGGGGGCCAGACCTTTGTTGAGCAACATAAGTGCCGACCGGCAGAGTGTGTCTGCGGATACAAACAGGTGCCCCTTTTCCTCACAGAGATGATTCAAACATACCTGAAGGGCGCCCATCACACGGGTTGGATCATCGGGTAACACCCCCATCTTTTGAGCAATGCTGTCCACTTTTTTGAACCCGAATCCCGGAAAGCGACACAGCTCAAAAGGTTGCTGTCTGATGATGGAGATGCTGTTCATCCCCAGCGTCTGTTGGATCTTAATGGCGGTTTTTACCCCGACTTCAAACGGAGCGAGGAAAGCCATCAAGTCCCGAAGCGCGTGGGTTTCTGCATAGGACTCCTTAATTTCGGTCAACCGTTCCGGTGTAATGCCGCGGACTTCCAGGAACCTTTCCGGTTCATGCTCAAGAATATCCAGAGCGGCCACTCCGAAGCGGCTTACAATTTCCTCCGCAGTTGCTTTCCCGATCCCTTTGAGGAGCCCGGAAGAAAGGTACCCTTTGATGCCAGCAACCGTGCGGGGAACAATCTCCCGGCACTGCTCGACCTGCAGATGATAGCCATATTTCTCATTGTTGACCCACTCGCCGGCCAATTCCAACTCTACGCAGTCACTTTGGGGAAGCGCAAAGCCAGAGGCTGTAAAACGGATCAGATGGTCCCTGTACTTATAGCTGTTGCGGACATGGGCCGGTACACTGGTGTCATTTGTTTTCACACTGATGATTGAGAACCGGGTGTCCGGGTTATAAAAAATCGTTCGGTCATAAATTCCTTTGTAGCTCACCCTAAGCGACCTCCTCCCGCCGCTCTTTCACATAAAAACGGCGGCTTTCGGAAATACTTACATACTCATTGTAGATGTCTGGATACTGCGCCCGCAGGCGAATCAGGTTTTCCTTCGTCACCGTTGGTTTGCGGACGGGATTGTAGGTCACCAGATACGGTGTCCCATTCACATCGCAGGTAGCGGAGCAGCCGGCCCCCAGTTCGGCTACAATCAATCCTTTCATGCGCTGTAATTCCTGGTCAATCTGTTCAACAGAGGCCTCGACCTCGCTCTTGGCCTGCTGCAACTCCAGAAAACGCAGCAGATAATGGGAAGACTGTCCGGTCAAAGCAATCGGGGGCAGATCTGTATTGGCTGGTCCAAAATGCCGGCGCACACTCTCGATGATGAGATCGCCCTCTTCGATATAGGGCGGCGGCACCTGACGCAGAACATGATTGTTCCAAAAATCTTCTTCCAACGCGATCATCTCGGCCTCATACTCCAAATCTCTGTCCAGCTCGCGGACAATCAGATAGTTCTCGCTGTTCCCATGCAGGCAGGCGTAGAACATCTTGTTGATGTGCATGACCGGCATATAGTGTCGGCCCTGGAGCTGATAGTTGAGGGGAACGGTTGGTTTGTCGCCATCCCACCATTTCTCTGTAGCGTCCGGACTGGTCGTTTTACATTCCAAAATGGCAAAACTTCCATCTGGCAGTTGGACAAAAAAATCTACATCCGCAAGCATAAAAGAATGCTCACGGCTGCGGAACATTTTCCGGATTTTGAAGACACGGTATCCTGTGACTTCTGCGAACATCTCAGCCACGACATCTTCCAGCAGGGTACCGATCTTTTTCTGGTACTTGTTTGCCTCATCATCGTAAAAGGAGGCGATGCTCAGCTTGTCATAGTAGATATCCCGCGCAGTCCCAAAGGGTGAGATGCCGAGAATTGCTGCAACATCGCTGCCGCCGATTCCGGTCTTGCGGTATGCAAGCCATTCATCTCTGGGGAGATCTGTGGTATCGGTGATGACGATGGGCTCATATGGAAGTATGATGTCCGGCAAGATCAACACTCCTTTCTTTCTACACTGCGGCGATAAGGCCGCATCACTTTTGGAAACGGTCTGTAGTTTCCCCCTTTCTTGCGAGTTCTGACATTCCCTTTTACCACCGCACCCCGGCGGAAAGGCGTGTCAAAAAACTTCTTCTTGTACTTCATCATTCTGCGTTCCACCTTTCTGTATTGATATATTCCAAACACCTCGCGGCATTTTGGACAATAAAAAAAGCGAGAACAACGATCTCCTTGCCATTTGGCACTGGCGTTCACATCGCTGTGAACCATCGTCATTCTCGCTGAAATTAGGGGGCAAAACCCCGCAAAAACAAAAAAGCCAGCAAAATAGCCGCTTATGAGCATGACTATCCTACTGACGCATACAAACTTGAACTGCGTGTGCAATGCAGATTGCTCCGCGTTTCTCTCCTATCGGATTGAAAGCCCAATACAGGCGCGCACAAAAATCAATTACACATACACTCTAACACAATATACGGTATTGGTCAAGTCAAAATCTCCTGTATATAGTATGTTTTAAAAAGTCAAGGTTGATTTGGGGAATATGGCGAAGCAATTCTCTTTTTATAAGGCAAAAGGACCCGCCCAGGCGATCCTTTTGCTTTTTTGGTACCTTGACAATTTCATAGCCCCCCATCAGAGGTTATACAGGAGCTGCGGACAGCAGGCCATGACGCCAACAGGCCGAGCCTGCCCGCAGCCGAAATGCCGCATAGCGGCAGCCTGCAAATACGCGGCTGAAAGAATGGCGCAGGAAATGGGCTGGTGGGGGAACATCTCATATTTTAAGGAACGGCTTCTATCTCTTGGAAAGGAGAGCTTATATGGAATATGAAAAAATACCAATTCATCTGAAGATGACCTTAACGATAAAAGAAGCGGCTGAGTATAGCAATATCGGTATAAACAAAATCGAAAAAATGCTTCGGGAACCGAATTGTCCATTTGTTCTCTATGTTGGCACCAAAAAGTTGGTAAAACGAAAAGAATTTGAAGAATTTATCAGCAAAAAGTTGATTATTTGATGGCAGCGGCTCGCGGAGTTTTCCTTGAGAAATAATAGCCTTTGTGATACAATCAAGTTGTTGCATTGGCTCTTTTTCTCGTGGCAGGAAAGGAGTTCACCGAATGGGAAAAAATTTGAAAGGAAAAGAATGCGGAAAAGGCATTTGCCAAAGAAAGGATGGTCAATACTACGCGAGATTTGTAGATAGAAGCGGGAAACGCCGGGATGGATATTTTGCCACACTTCCCGATGCGCGGAATTGGCTGGAAGATGCTCGCTATCAGGATAAACACGGAAAGCCGATCACATCTCCTGATATGACGGTGGACGAGTGGTTTGAGTTTTGGCAGGCAGAACTTCTCCAAGGGTTATCCCCCAACACCAAACGGAATTATAGAGATCGCTATGTGCATAACATCAAACCAGTTATGGGGGATATGCGGCTCGTTGATGTGAAGCCTATGCACTGCAAAATTGTGCTGAACCGTATGGAGAAAAAATATGCCGGCTCCACGATCCGTCAAGCCTATATTGCCATGGGAACCATGTTTAAGGCGGCCAAAATGAATCACATGATTGACGCACACCCGATGGATGGTGTACGATACACCAAGCCTGTCCGGGCGGCGGATGACATTCATTTTCTCACCATCGAGGAACAGGAAAGGTTTCTGAACGCGGCACGAAGCACCCATAATTTTTATCAGTACGCGCTTATTTTAGAAACCGGACTGAGGACAGGCGAAATGATTGGCTTGACTTGGGATGCGATTGACTGGAAGAAGCGGACGCTTACCGTCAACAAAACCTTGGAGTATCGGCACAAGCAGGGGCATTGGCGGGCGGGTCCACCTAAAACCGTGTCCAGTTACCGAACCATCCCGTTGACGGAACGGGCTTATGATATTTTGAAGGCCGTTCATGCCACCCGCAACTTCCGCAAACAGGCGCCGCTATTGTCTGAAACCTTAACCTACATTGACCGCCGAACCGGTAAGGAGATGAAGTTCTTTCTGGGAGATCTGGTATTCATCAACTTCCGAACCGGCGAGCCGAGCAAGAACAGCAGTTATGATACCCACCTCTATAAGATTTGTGATGAGAACGGGATCGAGCGGTTCTGTATGCACGCCCTGCGGCACACCTATGCCACCCGCGCCATCGAACGCGGGATGCCTCCCAAGACACTTCAAAAACTTTTGGGGCATGCCAGCATTAAAACTACCATGGACCGGTATGTTCATGTAACCGAAGAATCCTTGGTGGCGGGAGTGCGGCAGTTTGAGCAGGGCGATCCAGCAAACACCCAACTGGAGCAAACTTCAGCGGGTGACAACACCAAGAAATCAGATAGCGCGGCCTAAATGGTGTAGAAATGGTGTATGAGCCATCTCCTAAAGGCCGCAAACCCTTGAAAATAAAGGAGATGTAGAGATATATGAAATTAGGAATCGTAGGTTTGCCGAACGTCGGCAAAAGCACCCTGTTTAACGCGATTACCAATGCGGGCGCACAGTCCGCAAACTATCCATTCTGCACCATTGAGCCGAATATCGGCGTGGTGGCGGTCCCCGACCAGCGGCTGGACAAGCTCGCGGAGATGTACCATCCGGAAAAATACACCCCCGCAACCATTGAATTTGTGGACATCGCCGGGCTGGTGCGCGGCGCCAGCAAGGGAGAGGGCCTGGGAAATAAGTTCCTCGCCAATATCCGCGAGGTGGACGCCATTGTGCATGTCGTGCGCTGCTTTGTCAACGACGACATCGTCCATGTCGAGGGAAGCATTGACCCGAAGCGCGATATTGAAACCATCAACCTGGAATTGATCCTCTCCGATATGGAGGTGCTCGACCGCCGCATCGAAAAGACGCAGAAGATGCTCAAGGCGGATAAGAAATACCAGGAGGAACTCGACTTTTTCAAGCGGGTCCGCGAAGCGCTGGACGAGGGCAAGTCCGCGCGCAGCGTGGAATGCACCCCGGAGGAGGCGGAGCTGCTCTCCACGGTGTCGCTGCTGACCAACAAGCCGGTCATCTATGCCGCCAATGTGAGCGAAAACGACTTCAAGGGCGGCATTGAGAACAACGCCTATTTCCACCAGGTGAAGGAGATCGCAGACAGCGAACACGCCGGCGTGCTGCCGATCTGCGCGGAGATCGAGGCGGAGATCGCGGGGATGGACCCGGAGGAGAAGGAGATGTTCCTTGCGGACATGGGCCTGCAGGAGTCCGGTCTGGACCGCCTCATCAACGCCTGCTATTCCCTCTTGGGATTGATTTCCTACTTGACCGCCGGGCAGCCGGAGGTGCGCGCCTGGACCATCAAGAAGGGCACGAAGGCGCCCCAGGCGGCCGGCAAGATCCACAGCGACTTTGAGCGCGGCTTTATCCGCGCGGAGGTTATTTCGTTTGACGACCTGATGGCGTGCGGCAGCATGGCCGCGGCAAAGGAGAAGGGCCTGGTCCGCTCCGAAGGAAAGGACTACGTGATGAAGGATGGGGACATCGTCCTGTTCCGGTTCAATGTCTAACCCAGGCAAAGGCGTGTGCTGCATCCGGCAGGCCCGGCCGGAGGATGCGGCCGTCCTCGCGGGGATCTATGCGCCCTATGTGCGGGACACCGCGATCACCTTTGAATACGATCCGCCGGACGCCGCGGAGTTTGCCCGGCGCATCCGGAAAACGCAGGAGCAATTCCCCTATCTGGTCTGCGAGGTGGACGGGAAGCCGCAGGCGTATGCATATGCGTCCCATTTCCACGAGCGCGCGGCGTTCCAGTGGGACGCGGAGCTGAGCGTCTACGTGGCCGCGTGTGCGCAGCAACGGGGGATTGGGCGGGCGCTGTATACCTGCCTGATCGCGTTCCTGCAAGAGCAGGGGTATTCCACCCTTTACGCGCTGATTACCGTGCCAAACGATAACAGCGAGCGGCTGCATGCGAAGCTGGGGTTTGAGCGGGCCGCCCTCTATCCCCGCACAGGCTACAAGTTTGGGCAGTGGCGGGATATGATCGTGATGGAAAAGCGGCTGTCGCCCCCCTTTGCTCCCCCAGAGCCGCCGCATGCGTTTTCCACCCTTCCGGCCGCATTTGTGGAAAACGTGCTGCGGGAAGAAGCCGCGAAATGCAACGCAAAAACAGAGGCCGGGAACCCGCAGCGGTAAAAGCGGCTTGGCTTTATAAAAAAGAGATGCAACCCCCTGCCAGAGGGAACATGCCCCTGGCAGGGGGTTGCTTGCTGTATGTGGGCCGCATAACGCTTCAAGCGCGGCCCTTTGTTTCGGGTTCCTCGGTGAAAACGAAGATGTCTTCCACCGTGGTGTGGAAAACCTTTGCGATGTCCATGGCCAGCTTCAGGGAGGGGTTGTACTGCCCCCGCTCCAAGCGCCCGATGGTCTCCCGCCGGACGTCCACCAGGCGCGCCAGCTCGCTCTGTTCCATGTGGCGCTCCATGCGGAGCTCCCGGATCTTTGTCTTGAGCATGGTCAACCTCCAAAGCGTTCCAACGCCAGAAAAAGCGAGCTGCGTCCCAGCCAAAGCAGCACAAAGCCCAGGGCCAGGTCGTACGATGCAATCGCGAAGTCCCCGGCAAACACGGTGCACGCCAACACAACGCCCGCCAGGACATACAGCAGGTTGCAGATGATCGAGTTGGCTTGCCGCTCGTTTTTGACCGCGCGCTCATCCATCTTTTCCCGGGGAAGGAATGCCACCAGCAGGGTGCCAATGATGACCACGACGGCCACACAGAGGGCTGCCACGCGGAGCCAGGTAGGTTTTTCAAAGGGCCATTTTCCCAGCAGCAGGAAGCACAGGATCAGCGCGCCGCCCATGACGTCCAGCTGTTTGGCGCGGGTGATGGACAATTCCGGAAGTTTCATAGGGGATTCTCCTCTCCGTGTGATATATTTGTATCTTATGTGATAAATATATCACTTCAGTGCGGCATTGTCAAGCGCTATTTCGGATTTTATGGATGGGACAGTGGGCGGGGTATCTCTAACATTTGAATCGTTTTTTCACTTTAATAATTTGTATTCATGAATACATAAAAATGTCAGAAATAGATAGGGTTCCCTTTTAAAGCGGCGAAAACAATAAAAGTTATGCGGATAATTCATGAATTTTCAGTTGAAATATTGACAAGGGAGGGGAACTATGTTTTAATATGTTTACCAAGTTCATTGGAATAAGTATTAAATTGGTATTGCTTTACAATGAGATGAACTACCATTGCAAAGGCCGGGAACGCCTTCTTTCCGGCAAGGGTTTTGAAAGGGGGATGCAAGGAGAAGGCACGGTGGAAGAGAAAGGTTCCAATGGGGAACAAGGAAGATTGTCATTTTAGGAGGAGAAAAATGTTTCAGGTGAAACGGAGGGCGACCGCTCTTTTGCTGGCCGCCCTGATGGCAACATCTGGATCGGGCGCTGTTGGGATGGCGGCGGATTATTCCGCCAGCGGGTCCCTGGACAGCGGCGCTGTGTGGGAACTGGGGGACACCCAGGTCACCGGCTCGCTGCATGCAGCACCGGCCGAGGCAGACCTTGAGCAGGAAGGCCCGCTGGGATGGATCCATTTCAGCGACAAAACCCTGGAAAACTGCCCGCAGAAGGACGGAGACAACGGCATCACCAATGTCGAGCTGTCCGGCACGCTGGCGCAGATCGCCGGGGATACCGCAACCGATTTCCGCTATACGGACGCGCCGGAGGGCAACACCAAAGGCCAGGTCATCAACGGGACGGGCGGCCGCGTGTCGTTTCACGTCCCGGCCAGCACGGAACCGCGCTATCTGCGCGTCTATACCGGCTCTTGGGCGTCCGAAATCACGCTGCGCGTCTCCATCAACGGAGAGGAGCAGTACACCCGTTCCTTTGGAAAGCGGAACACAACGTCCGGAGCGGACTGCTATGTATCTTGGATTACGTATCAGACCGAATCCGAAGAGGATGAGGTCATAGTGACTGCTGAAATCACCGACGTCTACGACGGCAGCGGCAGCGGCAACATGAGCATCCAGGCAATCGCCCTGACCGACGAGGCGTTCCCGGAGGAGGAACAGCTCGTGACGGGCCAGGTGCTTGATGCGCCCGAGACGGCAAACCTCTCCAAGCAGGGCGGGCTCGATTGGGTCCAGCTTGATCAGACCGATTTTGGCGCGTTCAACCGCAAGGATACCGAGGACCCCATGATCGGCGGCCCGGAGTTGATCGGCGAGCAGGACTATGTCGCCACAAACACCCATACAAACTTTGTATTTTTGGACGGCATTTCCCCCATGCAGTCCATTGAGGACGACAATCACAAGGCCCTGGTGTTCACCGGCGAGGGCAACGGCCTGGAGTTCACGCTTCCGGCCAGCAAGGAAGAGCGCTATGTAAACATCTATACAGGCGCATGGGCCGCGGACATCACGGCGGAAGTCTATGTCAATGATGAACGCGTCTATGCAGAGACCTATGGCAGCGCCGACACCACCGCGGGCACCCCCGCAGACTACAAGATGCTCCAGCTGTCCTACAGCTGTGCGGATGAGGGCGACGAGGTGCGCGTCCGGATGGTGGTTTCCAGGGCATACGACAGCCAGTGGGGCAATATGTCCGTCTCCGCCATCACCCTGAACGATGCATTGGTGGAGGATACCGGTTCCGTTGCGGCGGGCAAGGTTTCCACCGCGCCGGTTTCCGCAGACCTAACCAGCGAGGGCAACATCGACTGGGCTTATTTCAACAATGCCAGCTTTGCGGATTACAACCGGAAAAATGTGGAGGAATCCCAGATCACCAACGTGACCCCGGTTGGCGAGCAGCAGAGTAGCCCGGTGATCCGCGACGCCAAGACCGCGTACGTCTATACGGACGGCGTGGACCCGGAGACGGAGGAAGGCGCCCACAACGGCTTTGTCTTTGTCAAAGAGGGCAGCGGCGTCACCTTTAACGTGCCCGGCGGCCCGGATCTGAAGTACCTGAACGTCTACACGGGCGAATGGGCGTCCGACATCACGCTGGAACTCTTGGTCAACGGCGAAGTCGAATACAGCGCCACCTATGGCAACAGCGTCACGACCGCGGGCACCCCCGCCGTGTGCAACGTTGCCCGCCTCCAGTATTATACGCCCAGCGAGGACGACGAGGTCGAGGTGCGCGTGCTGATCTCCCACGGCTATGACGTAAACTGGGGCAACATGAGCATCCAGGCGGTCACGCTTTCCGATACCGCCCCCGTCAGCCTGGACGAAAAGATCACAACGGACGAGTGGGAAATCGACCACACCGGCGGCCAGATCCAGTCCATGAAGACCCTGATCGACGGCGAGATGTACACCATCCCGATGCGCACGGACGACCGCGGCGGGTTTATCTGGAAGTACAACGGCCGCCAGATTGCGATGACCTCCGGCGACCCGGCGGAGGACGGCAGCATCACGTATACCGGCCGTTCCCGCAGCTCCAACGAGGACCTGACCTTCACGCTGCGGTATTCCGTGGACGAACAGAAGCAGCTTGTGGTGACCGCTTCGGTGACCAATAATAAGGATACCGAACAGCCGGTGGACAAGCTCTCCCTGAACCTGGGCTTCAACACCTATCTGGAGAGCTATCCGCAGTACAACGACCAGCTCTTCCCCACGCTCCTGCGCTGCGAGAAGACGCATCTCTGGGGGTACCTTTCCACCCCGTCCGGCCGCCTGATGACCATTGCGACCGACGCGCCCGTGGCCTCCTATACCCTGGACTATGAATGGGGTGCGCACCGCATCTATACGGCGTCCCTGGACGTCTTGCAGTCCGGCGAGCTGCCGGAGCGCCATCCGGAGGGGATGGACCACCTCGCAGCCAACGAGACCAAGACCTGGAACGTCTATCTGAAGCCGGTCGAGAATTTGAATGCGATCGACGAGGTCAAACCCACCATCTCCAACAACACCATGCTCCCGACCATCGACGCAGACCGCTACACCATGGCGGAAAATGAGGTTTCCCAGGTGACCATCTATTCCCAGTCCCCGCTGAAGGACGGCGTGGTCACGATCGTCGATGAGGACGGGAACGAGACGCCCCTGGCCGTGACGGACAACGGCGACAACACCTATTCCTGCACCTTCGAGGCGGAGGGCAAGGCAGAGGGCGTCTATAAGCTCTGGGCCGAGAACGAAGCCGGCTATAAATCGGAAGGCATGTTTACCATCCGGATGCCGTGGTCCTGGTACACGAAGATGGCCCGCAAAGCAGCGGTTGAAGCGCCGCAGAAGGCGACCTCCCATACAGAGTCCTGGTATGGCCTGTACTCGGCGTACATCGCCAAGAGATACTTCCCGGACGAGGGGCTGGACATGGCGATCGACGAGAAGTTCGAAGAGATCTATCCCCTGATGTACGACGTGACGACCGACCTGCCGACCTCCTGGCAGAGCCGTATCCAGAACCATTCCGGTATGCTGGGCGTCTTTGTCGATAAATACCAGAGCTCCGGCAATATGAGCGACCTGGAGAGCGCCGTCCATCTGGCGGACTTCCTGCTCACCACGCAGGGCGAGAGCGGCGGCTATTACAACGGCAGCACGGATTACACCTCCGTCATCTATCCCGCAAAGTCCATCATGGAATTGATCTATGTGGAAAAGGACCTCATGAACGATGAGAGCCTCTCCGAAGAAGACCGCGCAACCTGGGCGGAGCGCTACGAGCGCCATTTCGCTTCCGTGACCCGCGCCATGGACAACCTGGTCAACTTGGACGGCCACTTCGAGACCGAGGGCCAGCAGACCTTTGAGGACGGCGCAAACTCCTGCTCGGCGACCCAGCTCAGCGAATTTGCCCTGATGTTCCCGGAGGGGTCTGCGGAGCGCGAAAAGTATACGAACGCAGCGCTCAAGATCATGAATTACCACACTTCGCACCAGCAGTCCATCATCCCGGATTCCCGCATGAACGGCGGCACCCTGCGTTTCTGGGAAGCCCAGTATGACGTAGAGATGCAGCTCACCGGCGATTCCCCGAACATGATGAACTCGCCGCACGGCTGGTCCGCATGGAACATCTATGCGCTGTTCAACCTGTATGAACTGACCGGCGACCAGCAGTATCTGGAGCGCGGCATGAACGCCATGGGCTCCTGCGCACAGCTGATGGGCTTCGACGGCACCCTCCGCTGGGCGTTCATCGCAGACCCGTACCGCAACACCGGCCTGTGGGTCAAGGATGAAGAAGCTTCCCACGACGATGTGATCGTCGGCAAGCATGTCAACACGGTCATCGGCGAAGAGTACGTCGATATGATCTCCTACTGGTGGAGAGCACCGAAGAACACCTGGGTGCCGGGCTACACCGCCATGGGCGGCGCTGTCACACAGGGCGCGGCGTGCGACAATGACGTACACGAGGTGTTCAAGGCATTGGGCGAAGTCGCCCTGACCAAGGCATATGTCTTCCAGAAGGACGACGGCGCCTATGAAGCGTACAACTGCACCGTGGAAGAGACGGACGGCGGCCTGGTGATCACGCCGGCGGAAGACGTCGTCTCCAACGTCAGCGTGCAGGTCAACCAGGACACCAACGTCACCGTGAAATTCTACAACGGCGACCTGTCCACAACGGTTTCCGCGGGCCTGCCGCAGTGGGTTTCCACGGAAGAGAACGCAGCAGACTTTGAGAATGGCGATAAGGATTCCAGCCTGAGCAGCCTGACCGTGAGCAACGGCGAGCTGAGCCCGTCCTTCCAGGCGGATGTGCTGGAATACACCGTGGACATCGGCGCACAGGCGGGCACGGTGGACATCACCCCGACGGCGAACAGCGAACACGCGGTCGTCTATGTCAACGGCACCCGCGTCCTTCCGGGCGAGAGCTACACCGTGACCATGGACAGCGCTATGCAGGAAAAGACCATCCCGATCGTTGTCAAATCGCAGTACCAGGCGACCGAAACCAATTATACGGTGACGGTTTCCACCATGGGCGATTATGAGAACGTGGCGCGCAAGGCGTCGAACGTCACCGCGACCCGCATCCAGGGCCCGGCGACCAACCCGATGAGCCTGATCGACGGACACCACGGCCTGGATGGTTCGACCACGACCCACCTCACCGTCGCGCCCGACGGCACGCCGGACAACTTCATCACCCTTTCCTGGGACGAGCCGCAGAGCTTTGAAAAGGTCCTTGTCTGGACGTTCTACGGCACGCAGCAGGGCCCGATCAGATGGGATTACCAAGTTTCCAGAGATCACGGTCAAACCTGGGAGACCGTGGCGGAGGACGTCACAGCGGAATGGCAATATGCCGATAAGACCCAGGAGAGCCATGAAGTCAGCTTTGAAGAGCCTTTGACCGGCGTCACCGACCTGCGGATGGTGCTGAAAGAGGGCCTGCACGCCTGGGGCAACACCTGCATCAACGAAATTGAGGCCTTTGGCAAGAAGGCGGAAGAGCCGCAGGAGCAGAACCTGACGGCGACCTACAACAATAAAGACGTCACCCTGACGGTGAATGGCGAGCCGCAGAAGATCGCAGACCTGCTCGGCAAGTTCGAGATGAAGGACGTCGCGGACGGCACGGAAGCCGAATTGACCTTTGCGCCGCGCGTGGAAGGCAAGAACTTCCGCTCCGTGACCATCAACGG